>Ga0182012_10000001_pt1 | contig 366422 bp, 348 predicted proteins | sample 612S2SmetaG_FD_120486 | JGI IMG/M metagenome (GOLD analysis project Ga0182012, IMG submission 120486) | Permafrost microbial communities from Stordalen Mire, Sweden - 612S2S metaG | ecosystem: Environmental > Terrestrial > Soil > Wetlands > Permafrost | place: Sweden: Stordalen | collected... | reverse complement strand
GCGTGTGCGTGTGCGTGTGCGTGTGCTTCATCGGTCGGCTCCCCTTGGGAATATCCGCGGCGGCGCTCAAAGGTACTTCGTCACGCCCTGAAATTCCTTGAGCAACGTCCTGAATTCGCGCGGCAGCGCATCAGAGGTCTCCTCCATGCAATGGTGGATGTGATCCTTGATGAGCTCCTTCTTGGCGTTGCCGATCGCCTTCTCCACCGCGTGCAGTTGCTGAGCCAGCTCGAGGCACGGCCGTTCCGCCTCCATCATTTCGATCACGGTCGCGAGATGGCCTTGCGCACGTTTCAAGCGTGTGACAATCGCGGGAAACTTATGCATCGGCGGCCTCATTCGTATCCTATCCCCCTAGACAGGATACCCGGATCGGCATAGGATCGCCAGCGTTTTGCCATGGCGCTGGGGATACGGCATGTCGATTCACGATCATGAGGCTTCGTTTCGCGGCCGCGCCTTCGTTTGGGGCGGCCTCGCGCTCGGTGTGTTGCTGCTGGCGGCGCTGCTCAGCCGGGGCTTCGGCCTGCTGTCCGGCGGAGCGAGGGGAGCGGAATCTCCCGATCTCATGGTGCGCAAAGGCGATCTGATCATCGTCCCTGAGGGCTCCGCGCTGCGCGAGCGGCTGACCGTCATGCCGGCCGTGGCACAGGCGGTCAGCGCGAAGCTGCTGCTGCCGGCGGTCGTCGAATCGGATCCCGCGCGCACCGCCGCCGTGCTACCGGCGCTCAGCGGCCGCCTGATTGCGCTCAAGGTGGGGCTGGGCGACCGCGTGGCGCGCGGCCAGGTGCTGGCGGTGATCGATTCGCCCGATCTCGGCCAGGCCTACGACGACGACGAGAAGGCCGCCGTCACGGCCAGGCTGACCGGGAAGAATCTGGCGCGCCAGGAGGCACAGAACAAGATCGGGGTCGTCTCGGACCGGGATCTGGATCAGGCGCGCAGCGACTATGCGCAGGCCGCGGCCGAATACACCCGCACGCAGGCGCGCCTGAAGCTGCTCGGCGCATCGTCTGGCGCACCATCCTCCCGCCCTGCCTCGCGATTCCTGACCGTGACCGCCCCGGTCGGCGGCAGCGTCACCACCCTCGCCGTCACACCCGGCAACATGATCAATGACCCCACCCAGACCATGATGACCATCGCCGATCTGAGCACCGTGTGGGTCACGGCGATGGTGGCCGAAAAGGACGAGGCGTCGGTCGCCCGGAACCAGGACGCCGACATCGAGCTGCTGGCGTTTCCCGGTCGGCTGATCCGCGGCAAGGTGCTGTTTATCTCCGATGTGATCGAGCCGGATTCGCGCCGCGACAAGATCCGCATCGCGGTCGCCAACGCCGATTATGCGATCAAGCCCAACATGTTCGCGACCGTCACGCTGATGGGACCTGCGCAATCGAAGATCGTGGTGCCGAGTTCCGCTCTGCTCATGAACAATGACCGCACCAGCGTGTTCGTCGCCACCGCGCCCTGGACCTTCGAGCGGCGCATCGTCGATCCGCAGCTGGAGGAAGGCCCGACCGTCGCCCTGCGCTCCGGGGTTGCAGCCGGGGAGCAGGTCGTCGTGAAGGGCGGAATACTGCTCAATGATTGATCAATTCGTCGGCTTCTGCCTGCAGCGGCGGGTCGCGATATTCATTCTGGCCGCGTTGCTGGCCGCATACGGCGTGTACGCCTGGGAGACCCTCTCGGTGGAGGCCTATCCGGAGCTCGGCGACGTGGCGGCGCAGATCACCACGCAGATGCCGGGGCTCGCCGCCGAGGAGGTCGAACAACTGATCACCGTGCCGCTCGAGCGCGCGATCAACGGCACGCCTGGATTGCTGCTGATGCGCTCCTCGAGCACCTTCGGCCTGTCGCTGATCACGGTGCTGTTTCGCGACGGTTACGAGGACTATTGGGCCAGGCAGCGCCTGACCGAGCGCATCAATCAGGCGGTGCTGCCGGCCGGGGCATCTCCCTCCCTCGATCCGGTGGCCGGTCCCGGCGGCGAAATCTACCGCTACACCCTGGAATCCGACTCGAAGAACCTGCAGGAACTGTCCGAGATCCAGCGCTGGACCGTGATCCCGGCATTGAAGTCCGTGCCCGGTGTGGTCGACGATACGAACTTCGGCGGCTTCACCACCGAATACCAGCTCGATCTCGATCCCAAGCAGCTGCATCATTATGGCCTCGGCATCACGGACGTGATCAATGCCATCAACAACAACAATGCCAATGCCGGCGGCGGCAGGGTCTCGCGCGGCGACCAGAGCTACGTCATCCGCGGCGTCGGGCTGATACACACCCTGGAGGAGATCGGCTCCATCGTGGTGACCCAGTCCGGCGGCACGCCCGTGTTGGTGCGCAGCCTCGGCCGCACCACCCTGAGCCATCAGGAGCGCGAAGGCATCCTCGGCAAGGACACGAATCCGGACACGATCGAGGGCATCGTGCTGATGCTGAAGTATCAGAATCCGTCCGAAACGCTGCGCGGCATCCACGCGAAGGTGGCCGAACTCAATGCCAAACTGGCGCCCGCCGGCGTGCGCATCGTGCCCTACATCGATCGCGACGATCTGGTGCACGCCACGATCCACAAGGTGGGGCAGACGATCCTGGAGGGCATCGCGCTGGTGTTCCTGATCCTGATCATCTTCCTCGGCAGCCCGCGCAGCGCATTCGTCGTGGCGGTGAGCATTCCGATGGCGCTGGTGTCGGTGTTCTCGCTGCTGAAACTCACGCACGTATCGGCCAATCTGTTGTCGCTCGGCGCCATCGACTTCGGGATTCTGGTCGACGGCGCGATCGTCGTGACCGAGGCGGTGCTGCGGCGGCGCGAGGCCATGCCCGGGGAGGAGCTGAGCGAGAGCGAAGCCAAGGCTGCGACCCTGCAGGTGACCCGCCCGATCTTCTTCGCCAGCCTCATCATCATCACCGCCTATCTGCCGCTGTTCTCCTTCGAGCGTGCGGAAGCCAAGCTGTTCACGCCGATGGCCTACACCATGGGCTACGCACTGTTGGGCGCACTGCTCACCAGTCTGGCGCTCGTGCCGGGATTGGCCTACCTGGCGTTTCGAAATCCCCGCGAGTCCTATCAGAACCGCTGGCTCGAGCGCCTCACCGTGCAATACGACCGCGTCCTCGGAGCCTGCATCGATCAGCCACGCATCATCTACGGCGTGGTGATCTTCGCGCTGCTCACGGTGGTGGGCCTCGCGGCGACGGTGGGCAGGGATTTTCTGCCGGATCTCGACGAGGGTGCGCTTTGGCTGCAGGTGCAGATGCCCACCGGCCTGGCGCTCGACAAGGCCAGCGACATGGCAAGCGCGCTGCGTCGCGCAGTGCTCAAGTATCCGGAAGTCTCCTACGTGGTGACGCAGACCGGACGCAACGACGACGGCACCGATCCGTGGACCATGTCGCACGTCGAGGTGCCGGTGGGGCTCAAGCCCTATGACAGCTGGCCGGCCGGCGAATCGAAAAAGGCGTTCGTGGACCGTCTGGCGGCCGGCCTCGCCAGGGATCTTCCGGGGTACTCGATCGGCATCAGCCAGCCCATCATCGACGGCGTCAACGACATGATCGGCGGCGCGCACAGCCCGCTGGTGGCCAAGATCTACGGCGATGATCTGGACGAGCTGCGCACCATCGGCAATCAGATCGTCGACGTTCTCTACGGCATCCAGGGCACCTCCAGCGCGTCGATCTTCCAGGAGCCGCCGATCCCCCAAATTGAGATCAAACTGGATCATGAGAAGGCCGCGCGCTACGGCGTCAACATGTCGGACCTGCAGAACGTGATCCAAACCGGCGTCGGCCAGTCGCGGGTGTCGACGGTTTACGTGGGCGAGCGCACCTATCCGGTGACCGTGCGCTTCACGGAAGAATCCCGCAACACCCCCGGGGCGCTCGGGGATCTGTTCGTGAATGCCGCGGGCGGCGCGAAGGTGCCGCTGTCGCAGCTGGCCGAGATCAGGGTTCGGTCGGGCGAGAGCACCGTCACCCGCGAGAACGGCCAGCGCAACCTGACCATCCGCATCGACAATCGCGACCGCGATCTGACCTCGTACCTCGAGGAGGCGCAGGCGAAAATCGCCTCGCGACTGCAGTTCGATCACAGCAAGATCCGCCTGGAGTGGGGCGGCCAGTTCGAGAATCAGCGGCGCGCGGAAGCGCGGCTCCTGGTGATCCTGGCGCTGGTGATGGGAATGATGCTGTTGTTTCTCACCGTCGGCATCAAATCGTTCCGCCAGGCGCTGCTGATCCTCGGCGTGGTCCCGCTCGCAACCCTGGGCGGATTGATCTCGCTGCATCTGACCGGTCAGAATCTGAATGTGGCGAGCGGTGTCGGCTTCATCGCGCTGTTCGGCGTGGCGGTGCAGAATGGCATCATCATGGTGTCGAATCTCAATCGCATGAGGAAGTCCGGATTCGAACTACATGAGGCGATCATGAAGGGGGCCACCGAACGCCTGCGGCCGGTGCTGATGACGGCCACCGTGGCGACCCTCGGGATGCTGCCGGCGGCGATCCACACGGGCGTCGGCAGCGACGTGCAGCGCGGCATCGCCACCGTGGTCGTCGGCGGACTGGCCATCTCCACCGTACTCACGCTGTTCGTGATCCCGTCCATGTATCATGTGATCGAACATTGGGCCGAGCAGCGTCACGGAGAAGCACGATGGGGCCTGTGATGCGCGCGTGCGTGACCGCCGCCGCGCTCGCCCTCGGCGTGTGCGGCTGCGCGGTGGGGCCTGACTTCAAACGCCCTGCCGCTCCCGCATCCCCGGGATATGGCAGTGCGCCCATGCAGGGTCAAACCGCGGCGACGGTCGGCGCAGCCGGCGCCGCCCAGCAATTCGACGCCGGCCGGGACATCCCGGCGCAGTGGTGGACTATGTTCCAGTCCCCCGCACTCGATCGGCTCGTGGCAGCGGCGCTCAAGGGCAATCCCAACGTGGGCGCCGCGCAGGCGGCGCTGCGCCAGGCCCGTGAATTGTATTCCGCGCAATGGACCGCCTATATCCCGACTCTGCAGGGAGGATTTTCGGCAGATCGTTCGAAGTTTCCGACCGATACCCTGACCAGCCCCACCACCGCGCCCAGTTCGGTGTACACCCTTTACACCGCCCAGCTGAGCCTGAGCTATGCCCCGGACGTGTTCGGCGGTACACGCCGGGCGGTCGAACTTGCCAAAGCCCAGGCCGAAGTCGGCCGCTTCCAGTTGGAGGCCACCTACCTGACCCTCACCAGCAACGTGGTGGTGACGGCGGTGCAGGAGGCCTCGCTTCGCGGGCAGATTGCGGCGACGATAAGGCTGCTGGAATTGCAGCATCAACTGACGGATACCGTGCAGAAACAAAAGGGCCTGGGAACCGCGAGCGACCTGGACGTGCTCGCGCAGCAGGCATCGGAGGCGCAAACCGCGCAGACCCTGCCGCCGCTGCGAAAGCAGCTGGGACAGACCCGCGATGCCCTGACCGCGCTGCTCGGCAGATTGCCCGCCGAGGAGCCCGCCGAAACCTTCCGCCTCGAAGACTTGACGCTCCCCACGGAGCTACCGGTCAGCGTACCCTCCAAATTGATCGAGCAGCGCCCCGATGTGCGTCAGGCCGAGGCGAATCTGCATGCGGCCTCCGCGGCCGATGGCATGGCGCTCGCCAACATGCTGCCGCAATTCGCGATCACCGGGGATCTGGGATCGAGCGCGCTGAAACTCGGTCAGCTGTTCACGCCTTACACGGGATTCTGGGATCTCGGCGCCTCGCTCACCCAGACCCTGTTCGATGCCGGAGCGCTGATTCACCGGCATCGAGCCGCGGATGCGGCGCTCGACCAGGCGGCGGCGCAATATCGCGGGGCCGTGATTCTCGCCTGCCAGAATGTGGCCGACACGCTGCGCGCGCTGCAGGCGGACGCGGATGCCTTGAAGGCGAGCGTCGAGGCCGAACGTGCGGCGCGCACCACGCTCGAGCTGTCGCGGCGGCAGCTCGGCCTGGGAACCATCAGCCAGGTGGCGCTGCTGAACGCCGAGACGGCGGACCGGCAGGCCGAACTCGCAGTGGTTCAGGCGGTGGCGAACCGCTTTGCCGATACCGCCGGGCTGTTCCAGTCGTTGGGCGGCGGATGGTGGAATCGAACCGAGGAGCCTCAGTATGAGCAGTTTGGTCGAACGGCACGATGATGCAGGCGTCGCGACGCTGACCTTGAACCGTCCGGAGAAGCTCAATGCGCTTTCCAAGGACGTATTCGAGGCGCTGGATAAGCACGTCGAATCGATCGGACGCCATACCAAGACCATCGGCTTGGTCATCTTGCGCGGCGCCGGCGGCAATTTTTCGGCCGGCTACGACATGCAGGAGGTGCTCGAACTCACCAAGGCGCATGCCAAGCCGCATTTTCAGTCGGAGGTCATCCAAAAAGTTGCAAACCTGCCGCAGCCGGTGATCAGCGCCGTGCAGGGACATTGCTCCACGGGGGCGATGGAGCTGGCACTGGCGGCGGATCTGATCGTGGCATCCGAATCGGCGCAGTTCTCGGACGTCTATGCGCGCTGGGGTCTGACGCCGGTCTGGGGCTTGAGCCTGCGGCTGGCGCACCGCATCGGCACCCCCAAGGCCGCCGAGATGATGTTCACCTGCCGCAGCTATTCGGGAAGGCAGGCCGAAGCCATGCACCTCGCGAATTTCTGCTTTCCCGACGAGCGCTTCGACGCCGACTTGAGCTCTATGTCCCGGGACATCGTCGCCAATTCCTGGTACGCGAACCAGGTCAACAAGCGTGCACTGATCGAAATCGACGGCCTGAGCCTGCACGATGCGCATGCGCTCGAGTTGTTCAAGAACGAAGGGCTGGCGCCCGACGCCGCGCTGCGGGTGGCGAAATTCATGGCGAAGGCATCGCGCCGCTGATGTCGGCACCGTGGCGCCGGTGAACCACAGGAAGTCAGAACATATTCGCCAGCAAGGGCACGAGCACCGCGGTCACGATCCCATTGAGCGCCATCGCGATGCCGGCAAAGGCCCCGGCGACGTCGCTGACCTGAAACGCGCGGGCCGTGCCGATCCCATGCGCGGCCAGGCCGACGGCGAAACCGCGAGCCCGCATGTCGCGGATCCGCATGGCGTTGAACAGCGGCGTCACCATGATGGCGCCGAGAATGCCCGTCAATATGACGAACACCGCCGTGAGCGAGGGCAGTCCGCCGATCTGTTCCGTGACCGCCATGGCGATGGGCGTCGTCACCGATTTCGACGCCAATGATTTCAGGGTGATCGGATCCGCGCCCACCGCCCACGCGATGCCGACGCTCGATGCGATTGCAGTGACCGAACCGGCGGCCAGCGCCACCGTCATGGGCAGGATCAGGCGGCGTACCGTGGCCCAGTGATTGTACAGGGGCACGGCGAGCGCAACCGTCGCGGGACCGAGCAGAAAATGCACGAATTGCGCGCCCTGGAAGTACGTCTCGTACTGCGTGCCGGTCGCCAGCAGGACCGCTATCAGCGCGATGACGGCGATGCTCACCGAATTGACCAGGGGATTGCGGCCGCTGCGCTCGTGCAGCCAATGGGCGCCGAGATAGGCCCACAGAGTTGCGGTCAGCCACAGGAGCGGCGACGCGCTGAGATAGACCCAGATGCTCGATATCGCCTGCGGCATCACTTTCTCGCGGCAATCGAGGCGCCCGTCAGTCGCGACACGGCGAGAAACACCAGCACCGTGACGATCAGCGTGATCGCAGTGCCGGCGACCAGCGCGGCGATCACCGGCAGCCACTCGGTCCGCAGCCGATGCATATGCAGCATCACCCCGGTGCCGGCCGGCACGAACAGCAGCGACAAATGCGTCAGCAGGCCGCGGGAGGTGCTTTGCACCGCCTCCGGCACGCGGCCCCGCCACGCCAGGAAACCCAGCAGCAGCAACAGCCCGACCACCGGACCCGGCACGGGCACGCGCGCAAGGCGCACCAGAAATTCGCCGATCAGCTGGCAAAGAACCAAGAGCGAGAATGCGGCGATCATGTAACCTCCTACCGTGCGGCCCCGCTGGATATACTGGGCCCATGCTATCGAACTTTGCGCAGCTTGACCTTGCCGCTCTGCCGTCGCTCGAGCGGGGCGCGGTTCGGGCCCATCCGGTGCCCGGCATTGCGGCGACCGACCGCGCATTGCGCGGTTATGGCCACAAGGTGTCGGATTTCGCCGCGGCGCGCGTCACCATCGCGACCTGGCCGCAGCCGGACTGGAGACCGATCGTGCCGGGCACCGGCAATGAAGGCGGTATCGTCCAGGATGAGTTCGTCATGCAGCGGCACGGTGAAATCCAACACGCCGTGAATCGAGCCGTGGGCCGCAGCTACATCACCGGGTGGTTCGCCGATCCGGCGACCGCCTCGGAGAGCCGGCAGCCGGCCGATACCGGGCGGATTTATACGCACGAGGCAAACTACCATCCGGATGGCGGCCAGATATTCTCGCCGCGCCATGGCGAGGCGTTCGTGGCGTTGCTCGCCAAACCCGGCGATGACGTCCGACCGGAGGATTTCATCGCCTTTTACTGCGACGGCTCCTTCGGCATCCACATCGACCCCGGTGTCTGGCATCAGCCGGTATTCCCGCTCGCGGCGAGCGCGATTTTCGACGACAAGCAGGGGCGCGTGCATGCCTGCGTCTCCGTCGATTTTGTCAGCGAGTTCGGCTGCTATCTCGAGGTGCCGCTGTTGCCCTGCGCATCGCCGTCCTAGCGGCCCGGGCCCACCAGAACGGGTGCGCCCAATGTCCTGACGCTCGGCGCCTTGCTGGAACCCGTCGCGAGGTTGCTTTGACCGCTGGCCTCGAAGACAAACAGTCGGAGTTCGTGGAACGCCTTCATGCCATCGGTGCCGCAAATGTCCTTGTTGCCGCAGACATAGAGCGAGACGGCGCCGTATTTGGCTAGCAGCCGCGCCCCGTCGAAGTTTGCGGACTTGATGAAATGATACGCGAGCAGCTTGTTGATGAAGGGAATATCGGTCCTGTCTTCGCATATCACGCAACTCGGCCAGCGGATGAAATTCGGGTCGGGTTCCACGTCGACGGCCGCCATGCTGCCTTCATCCGCCTTGCAATGCAGGGTGTATTCGGTGGACTCTCCGGCGGTCTTATCGCGCCGGGCTGCCCGACCGCTCAACGTCTGGATCGGATACTCGCATTCGAATTCGTTTTCGTGGTCCGCCTCGGGAATCTGGCCTGTCGCGTACCGATACAGCGCCCGCAGGCGGCGCAGCTGATCGGAGTCGGTGGCCGGATCGAGCGTCCAGCCCTGTTGCCAGCTGTCGGTGAAGCCGAGAGTCAATGCATAGTTCGGGTAGGTGTTTGCGACCGCGTTCTTTCCGGCCGCAGCGGGCAGCGCATCGGTGACGAGCGATGAGGCCCCCAACGGTATTCCGAGCTGCGGACTGAATCCATTGCTGGTCGTCGCGGATCCGGCCGCGATGCCGGCCTGGGATGGAACGGAATAGGGATCTGCGATCGTCCGGGCCAGATTATAAAGAATCTGCTTGGTGGTCAGGCTGTCCAGGGACGCCGTCAAATCGATGGTATTGTGGTTCAACTGCGTGTTGGCGCAGCCGAGTGTCATCAACAACACGGCAGGTGCCGCCATCTTGATGGGATCCAATTCCATGCCCGCACTGCATCACGCCGCAGAGCGCTGGTCTGTGCGTTGACGTACGAAGATGCGCGGTCAGAGCTGCACCGTCACGAGCGACCGCGCGAATGCGCGGATATCCTGCTCGAGCGCGTCCGTTTCCTCGATCGCAGCAAAATGTCCACCGCTGCCGAACTCCGTCCAGCGCGCGACGTTGTAGCCGCGCTCCACATAGGCGCGCGGTGGCATCGGCAGCTCGTGGCGAAAGTGCGCAACGGCAACCGGCACATCGACCCGCTCGCCCGCGGAAAACCTCAATGGTCTGCGCCTGCCTTCCCAATAAATGCGCATCGTCGACGGCATCGAGCCGGTGAACCAATACAACGAGATGGTGGTCAGCAGCTCCTCGCGCGTGAACCTGCTTTCAACGTCGCCGTCCTCCCTGCTCAGCCCCGGAGGATCCGCAATGTCCGGCTGGAAGGAACCCGTTCCCTGACTCCATCCGGCGCCCGGAATATGCTCCAACCAGCGCGTCTGTTCCAGGCGGCGTTTCAGATCGAGAATCTCGCCGGCTGGAATCGAAATCTTGAACGGACGGATCTTCATCGGCGCGCGGCTGGCGCGCCGTGTTGCGCCTCGCCATTCAAGTAAATGCCCAGCCAGCGCTGCACCTCCTCGTAGAAGTGCCGGCTGTCCTCGGGTTTGAGGATCCAGTGCCAGGCATCCGGCCACACCAATAGTCGGCTCGGCACGTGCATGCGCTGCAGCGCGCTCCAGTTCTCCAGCGTGTTGTTGATCGGCACCCGGAAATCGCGCTCGCCGATGCTGAGCAGTATGGGGGTTTTCCAGTGGGCGGCGTAGGTCAGCGGGCTTTGATCACGCCAGATGGGACTGTTCTCCCAGGGCGGACCGCCATTGGTGATTTCGCGGCCGTAGATGGAATCGCTGGTCCCCCACTGCGAGGTCAGATCCACCTCGCCGGCGTGACTCACGATGCAGCGATAGCGCGTGGTGGTGGCCTCAATCCAATTCGCGAGGTGGCCCCCGTAGCTGGCGCCAGCCGCGCACAATCTGTCACCGTCGATGAACGTGAAACGCTTCAAGGCTTCGTCCACGGCCTGATTGATCTCATCGCCCGGGGTCTTCAGTGGATCGAGCTTGATGGCCTGCGCGAACGCCTCGCCGAAGGAAGTGGATCCGGTGTAATCGGTCATGAGGATCACGTAACCGGATGCGGCCAGCAGGTGATAATTCCAGCGCAGGCCGATCTGGTCCGGATTGTTGCTGGCCGGACCGCCGTGGATCAGCACCACCGCCGGATATTTTTTCACGGCGTCGAACGCCGGCGGCAGCACGATCATGTTATGAATGTTGCGGCCCTGCGTGCTGGTGAAGTAAAAGTGCCGCGGCGGCTGCCAATCGATGTTCGCTGCCAGCGCAACGTTCACCCGCGTGAGATTGACGTGCGTGCGCTTCGAGAGATCGATTCGCACCACTTCCGGCGGGTTCACCGAACTGCCGTAGCTGCCGAGCATCACGGTCCGGGTCGACTTTTGTGCGATCTCGAGTGCGGTGTAGCCGCCGACGGCCGGTTCGATCACCAGCGCAGGCGTGCCGCCGGCGAGCGGCACGCGGTACAAGTTCTCCCTGCCGGCATCCTGCGCGAGGAGGTATACGGTCTTGCTGTCGGCGGTGACCGCGTAGCGTGCGGTATCGCGATCGAAGTCACGCGTGATGCGCGAGGCCTCGCCGGCGTGCGGCCATGGCAGCCGGTATAGCTGCTTCAGGTGATATACCTCCGCATCCTGGGGTGCGAGGGTGAACAGCAGGGTCCTGCCGTCCGCCGTGAAGGCGATGTCGCCATACTCGGCGCCGAGCGGCGTCACCGCCTCGGGTTCCGCGCCGCCCGCGGCGCTCATGCGGTAGATGCGGTAGGGAACCTGCGCAAATGCGGCGTTCCACCGCTCGGTGGTCGCGATGAACAGGACTTCTGCTCCGTCCGGACTGAAGATCGGCGACAACGTGACGCCGTCGTCGGTCTGTGATCCGGAAAAACCCGGCTGGTGCGCGAAGGCGGTGGGCGACAAAATGTCCCTGGCGGTGCTTTGATCGAGCGCCTGCACCAGCAGGGTGGGCTGATGCTCGTCCAGCCACTCGTTCCAGAATCGCACCGGAAAGTGCTCGTAAGTCCGCACGTTGTACTTGCGGTCCTTTTTTTGCTTCGCAGCCTTCTGGTTCGTTTCGTCGTCCGGAGAGTCGGGGAAGACGCTGGATTCGAACAGGATCGCCTTGCCGTCCGGACGCCATACCGGATGCTCCGCGCCAGTGGACAAACCGGTGAGGCGGCGCGCCTCGCCGCCGTCGGCCAGATTCAAGATGTAGATCTGATCGACCTCGTCGCCCTCGCGTTTGGTGGAAAAGGCGATGCTGCCGCTGTCCGGCGACCACGCCACGCCGCCCTCGGGTGCATTGGTGTTGGTGATGCGCCGCGGCGCCTTGCTGCCGTCGGTGGACACCAGCCACAAGTCGCTCGCGGCCTTGTCCTTCTCGTAGGAGGGTTCGTTGACCGGATAGACCGCCCACTTGCCATCGGGACTCACCACCGGCGCGCCCACGCGTTTCATCATCCACAACATCTCGTGAGTCAGGACCTCCTTGCCGGCGGCCGGCTGCGCCGCCACGACGCCTGCGCCAGCCGCGATGGTGATCAGCACCAGAGCCGGGAATCTCAACAGTCGCATAATCCATCTCCCTTGCTGACGCGCGATGCCGCCCGCCATTACGGCCACCGCGCTGCGATATTCCTTAGCGTAGCACCCCAGCCGCCAGCAGGCGCTTGCCGTCGAGGCGTCGTGGCAGCAGCGCGCGAATACCGCTAAGCTTCGGCCATGCAATTGATCCGCTACCGTCCGGGCGCGCCGCTCGACGACTACGTGGACTGCTTCTGGTGGTCGCGGCGTGACGCACCAGAGGCCTTCGGGGAGCACATGCTTCCGTCCGGCAGCGCCCAGATGATATTCGCGCTGCACGATTCCCCGATACTCTGCTTGCCGGGGTCCTCATCCCGGGATTCCCAGGTTTGGTCTCGCGGTATCGTGCATGGACCGCAATGGAGCTATTACAAATCCGGTCCAAAACCGGCGGGTGCCACCGCGGGCATCTCTTTTCGCGCCGGCGCGGCCGGCGCCATTCTGGGTTTTCCAGTTGCCGAACTCACGGATGGTCACGTACCCATCGATGCCGTATGGGGTGCTCGGGGCCTCGAGTTGCGCGAACGGTTGTTGGCGGCGCAAGGTGCAACGGCCGTCTTCCGTGCGCTTGCAACGGAGTTGCGTACCCGACTCGGGCGCCCGCTGCTGATCCATCCCGCGGTCGCACGGGCACTCGCGTTCCGTGCCGACATGTGGGCCTCTTCCCGCGTCGCCGAAATTCAACGAGCGGCCGGTTACAGTCCGAGACACTTTATCGCTCTGTTTCGCGCAGCGGTCGGGCTGACGCCCAAGCACTACTATCGGGTGAAACGATTCACGAACGTCGTGCGGCGACTCGCCGAAGGCAAAGTCGAGAGCCTGGCTGATCTTTCCGCGGAGGCCGGCTATTCGGACCAGGCGCATTTGACCCGGGAATTCCGCGAGTTCTCGGGCGTCTCGCCAACCAGATACCGCCCCAGAGGTGCAGCCAGTATCCTGCATCACCGGTTGCTGGACTAGATCGTGGGGCTGCGCGCGCAAGGTAACAAATATTCAAGAATCTCATGAATCCAATGCGGATGATCATGAACCTGGGACTTGAAAAACGCACGAGGAGGGTACAAAGATGGAAGTTCATGAGGTCTATCCGTATTTGCGGGTCCATAGCGCAGCCGAGGCTATCGACTTTTATGCACGGGCCTTTGGCGCCAAGGAGCTGTTTCGCTTGACGGAACCGAATGGCCGCATCGGTCACGCGGAGATCAAGATCGGGCCCACCACGGTCATGCTGGCGGATGAATATCCGGAACACGGCATTCAGGGACCTCGGTCCCTCGGCGGAACTACGTTTTCAATTCATCTGCACGTCGGTGACGTCGATCAAGCCTTCGAGCAGGTGGTCCGTGCCGGCGCCGCGGTCGTCCGCCCGCTGCAGAATCAATTCTACGGCGAACGTTCCGCCACTGTGCGCGATCCCTTCGGCCATGAGTGGCTGCTCGGTGGTCACATTGAGACCGTGACTCCGGAGGAAATGCAGCGGCGTTACACCGCCCTGTTCGAGGAGTAGGATCGAGGGGCCGGAACCGAGGCGGTGACCCCACTCGTGGGATATCACGGGGGTAAGGAATTAATGCTTGGGCGGTCCGCCGGTGGGCGCCCACTTGTCCGCGTATTGAAGAAGAAAACTCTGGGAAGCATCCACTGACATAGGCACGGAACGCGGCCTCCAGCTGTCATCGTGAATATCCATGTCCGCGTCGAACTCGATGTTGCCGCCGAACGGACTGTTGAAATACCAGAAGTAATTGGACCCGAGGATGTGCCGCCCCGGCCCCCAGAATGACTTGTAGCCTTTCCGGCTGAACTCCCAGCCAGCCTTGAGCACCTCGTTGGCACCGGCAAAGTGGAAGGTAAAGTGTTCCATGCCCCGGGGGGGCGCCTGGATCAAAAATAGCGTGTGATGATCGTGCGTGCCCTGCGGACGCATGAAGGGCCCAAGATTGGAGAAGCTATCCACGGTCCGGAAGCCGAGCCGTGCGGCGTAGAAATTCTCCGACTTCACCTTGTCCCGGGTGAACATCACCACATGGGACAACGTGTACGGGCGGATATCCGGTTCGTCGATGGTGGTGGCTGTAACGTTCATGCCGCGGCCCGGCGGTTGACCCGGGACATTGATGCCGTACCAAGGGCCGTCGATCGGACGGCGGCCGGTCACTTCGAAGGCAATGTGGTAGCCGTCGGCATCGGTGGACTGCAACAGACCGTTGGCCAACTCCTTAACGTCACGGTCCTTCGAGAGCTCGGCGCCAATCGCCTGCAGCGTCGCTTTATCGGCGACGCCGTAGCGGGTTTCGCGCAAACCCGGCTTGGCCGCGGTTGCCGGCAGCAAGCCGGGGTCCGATGAACGGCGAATCACGATGCCGGTGCCATCGAGAGCTTCATAGGTACCGCCGTGAGCGCCCTTCTCGACCACTTTCAGGCCGTAGTCCACCGCACATCGGTGTCCAGCGTCGACATCATCGATGCCAAACACCAGGAAATCAGGTCCAAGGATCTTCACTTTGACTCTCCCCGCGGCTCATAAACCGTCCGTAAACTTGCCATCAATCAGGATGAACGCGATGCGGCAAATCTTGCCCGAGCGATTTGCCCAGCCGTGGTTGGTACCGCGCTGGATGACAATGTCGCCCGTGCGCACCACAGTCTCCCCCTCATCCACGAGTAGCGTGATCTCGCCCTCGAGCACAATCCCGTAATCGATGGTCTGGGTACGGTGCATGTGGGGGTGGCGCGACTGGATGTCGGAGTGGGTGGAGGCGCCGGCAGCGCCGATCTCGGCAAAGTGCTTGCGGGCGGTCTTCGCATCCATCTGCAACATCTCCGGGGTCTCGGGCGGTATATCCAGCACCCTGATCCGCGTGCCGCGTGGAGGCGGTGCCAGGGTCAGCTGTGCCTCCGGCGGCTCTCCACTGCGACGGTCGATTGGCGCGGGCGTATCTCGGGTATTCCAAACTTCATAGAAAGTCGGGCCATTGTCCGACAGTACCTTCACGCGCTCAGGGGGTGCGTCGGATTGGATGATCGCGCGGCCGGCGTCATCGTGTCCGGTAACGACACGGCGAAAGGGTTTGGTCATCTGTTTTTCCTGAAGGTTCAAAAGCATATTAGGCTAGGGGCGGACTGACACTCCGAGTCAGATCGGCCATCAACGGTGTTCAAATATCTTCGCGCAGGGCGGCTTCCGATACCGCCATCAGCGTCTTCAGCGCCGCCGGATCTGCATGTGTCTGCTCCATCTGGCCGATGCGCACGGAATTCTCCACCACCAGTCGGCAGCGCTCCCAGCGGCGCTCTTCAAAGCGCACCAAGGCCCGCTCCACATCCGGTTCGCGTTCCAGCTCCTGACTCAACACCAGCGCATCCTCGATCGCGATACCGGCGCCCGAAGCCAGATGCGGTGTGGTAGCGTGCACTGCGTCACCGATCAGCAGAACACGGCCGCGATGCCAGGGACGTGGCAGCAGAATCGCCTCTAGTGGGCGAACGATGATGACGGATCGGTCTGACAAGCCGTCGCGCAGCGTGCCCAGCAGCCCCGAGAACGGCGCCATCAGCTGTTTGAGGCGCTGCCACTGCGTGGCCTCATCGATCCGGATTTTGTGCGGCTCGTGGATCAGCAGGAACATGTACATCTGTGTGGCAGAGGTGGGCATTACGCCAGCCGTCACGGATCCAGCCATGTAAAAGTGCACGCCATCGATGTCAGCAGGCCGGTCGGCGACCAGTCGCCAGCAATATTGCCCCGTGTAGATGGGTTGCGCCGCCGTGGGGAACACGAGACTGCGCACCGCCGAGAAGGCGCCATCCGCCGCCACCAGCAGGGTGTAATCGCGCGTCTGGCCATCGGTGGTCGTGACGCGTACCCCATCCGCGGTTTCCGTATAGGTCTCGAGCGTGACTCCCAACCGCACGGTCGCGCCCGAGGCGCGCGTCCGGCGCGAGAGAATATCGTGCAGCACGGGGCGCATGATGCCGCCGCCGGTGGGCATCCCCGGTTCGATCGGCTGCGCTGGAATTTCCGCCACCACGTGCCCGTTCGGCGCGCAAATTCGCACGCCCTTGTGGCTACCGAACCCGGATGCCAGCAATTCCTCGACCACGCCGAGCCGCTTACACGCCCGGTACGTCGGCGCCGTGATGCTGATACCTGCGCCATAGACCCGCCACTGCGGATCGATCTCGACAAGATCCACGGTCCAGCCGCGTTCTCGCATGCGAATCGCCAGCGACATGCCGGCAAAGCCTCCGCCTACGATCAGCAGACTTCGATTCGTCACTGGTTTTTCTTCCCGTGGGCGGCACGCCCATTGTCTTATGTCAATGCACAGTCTGTGCTGCGCTGCCTGTAACCTTGTACATCGACGCTTCTCTAATACCACAGACCAGAATCCACATTCTAATATTCCGACGATCAGGGTCCGTGGACAATAATTTAAGCTGCTACATGCGGCGGTCACTCGCCTGCAACGGCCATCCAACAGGCAAGAACTGATGGAAGTCGGTCTCAGGTATCCATTCGGACTTCATGTCTGAGGGCGCCATCTACTGGGTGAAATACCGGCGGTCCAATAGCGCCCCGACTTTCGTATAGCGTTCCTCCATTTCTGCTTTCGTCGTCTCCAAGAACTTCCTGAGGCCTGGGTCAGTTTCGAGCCCGATCATCACCCCGGTCAGATGACGTTGCTCGTTGAGCGTGTTGTAAAACATCAGCAGCGTTTCCCGCTCGAATTTGACACCGGTCTTGCCGACGAGCGGGGCGAAGTCTTTGGCCAGATCCTCGCCAATTGCTTTACGCTCGTCGCCCTCGATCCCGGACATTGTTACCGCGTCGATGCGCACGGCGGGATATTGCTTGGATAGCCTCTGCAGGGTGTCGGCCAGTTGCTGGTAGTAGCTGACCAGATCATTGATGACCCGCCCCGTCTCTTCAGGTTTGTCCTTGAACATCAAGATCCACTTTAGTTTAGGAATCCCACCGGCCTCTTGATAAAGCGTGCTATAGCCGATGGACAGCTGCGCGCGTGGCGCGCCCTGGATTGGAACGGGATTTCCGGCATCGGGATTTCTGGCATTGCCCAATTGGGTACAGGCCGCGAGCATTAGCAACAGTGCCGTCGCGACGACGCGAATCCGGGTTGGTCGCCGGGGTGCACGCAACGCTTTAGTGTGCATCGGCTGCTCTTGGTGCCTAGGGAGACGCGTCGGACAAACACTAGACATCGGCTTTCTCCGTCACACTATCCAAACGCAAGCGTTTGCGAGCCACCAGCGCGATGCACCTTGGTATAAACACGAAAGCGCTCGCATTGGCCTCGATCGTAGGGAATGTTCACCCGCTGCTCTGTACGGAAGCGAACCCGGGAGTTCGAATTGGTACGTCGATCAGCAAGAACCGATGCGCGATTCCACGGCATGGAAAACGATGGTGCGCCCGGAGAGATTGCTCGCGGCGGACGCCGCTCGGCCTCCGCTGCGCTACGGCCCGCCGCCGCGCCGTGCGCGGCAGCGTCCAACCCGGCGAAGCGCCGGGTTGTCGAACTCACTTGGGCCTCGACCCCGGGAGTTCGAATTGGTACGTCGATCAGCAAGAACCGATGCGCGATTCCACGGCATGGAAAACGATGGTGCGCCCGGAGAGATTCGAACTCCCGGCCTCCTGGTTCGTAGCCAGGCGCTCTATCCAACTGAGCTACGGGCGCATGCGGAAGGGCGCGCATATTACCATATCGACGCTCCCGCTCCAGCCGGCAGACGATAGGCTCACGGCGAGGTCGATCTGATTTAAAAGCCCGGAGAGATTACTCGGCGCTGCGCGCCTCGCCCCTTCGGGGCCGCCGTCGGCACAGCCTCCGGCGTTCAACTCGGCCTCGCCGCGGCCGAGTTGTCGAACTCCCGGCCTCCTGGTTCGTAGCCAGGCGCTCTATCCAACTGAGCTACGGGCGCATGCGGAAGGGCGCGCATAGTACCATATCGACGCTCCCGCTCCAGCCGGCCCACTCCTTAGCGCCCCCCTATTTAACGAACAGGGACAATTCGACGGACTCGGCCATGGCGCGGTATCCGGCATCATTCAGGTGCAGGTGGTCCCCGGGATCGAAGTCGGGTCGCAGCCGTGCGGGGTGCTCGGGATCGCGCGTGGCGGCGTCGAAATCGACGACCGCATCGAAGGCGCCGCCGCTGCGAATCCAGGCATTCAGCGCTTGTCGTTTGGATTCGTCCTCCTCGCGGTAATAGCGAGCACCCTCGTAGGGAGGCAGCGTGCAGCCAAGCACCTTGATGCCATGCTCGTGAGCACGGTCGATGAGCTGCCTGTCAGCGTCGATCAATTGCTGGGCGGTGACCGGCTCGGTGTCGCCGCGCCCGATGTCATTGATGCCCTCGAGCAGGCTCATCCATCTTACGCCGGGCTGACCCAGCACGTCGCGGTCGAACCGCGCCAGCGCGCTGGCGCCGTTGCCGTCATGCAGGAGCCGGTTGCCGCCGATGCCCATATTGGCTACCGCGAATCGGGCGGTGTTCTTGTGCGCTGACAGCCGGGCGCTCAGCACCGCGGGCCACGAGCTGTTGGCGTCATAGCTGGATCGCCAGCCTTCGGTAATGGAATCGCCCAAGGCGACGATCAGCTCGGTTGCCGGGTGAGCCGGCACGTCGAGTCCCACCAGCCAGTAATACATCGGCGTAGTTTGCGCACCGGCAATCTCGGCGGCGGCGCTGTCATCTCCAGCCGAGTTGATATACGTGGTATGCAGCCCGTTGTGTGCGGACGGCGGCCCGCTCTCGCCCGGTAGATACAGACTCACGGCGACGTCGCCCTGAACGGGAACGGCGAAATCGACGGGGTCGCTCAGGATCACCATGCCCGGACCGATGAGGGATCCGGCCTTTCCGTCGAAATGAACGGTGCGATCGGTGGCCGGATCGATTCGCGAGCCGGCCACGTGAATGGCCACATGGGCGCTGCCCACCATCACTGGCGCTGCGCCGAAAGGATTCGACAGCCGGATTCGCAGCCGGCGTCCGCCGATGCTGGTGTGCACGATCATTCGAACGGTTTGATCGTGGAAGCCGTGCGCATTGTACGACAACGTCACCGGGTCCGGTCCCTGGCGCGGTGTTCCGGGCGGAGCCGGGGGCGGTGGCGGCGGCAGCGGCTGTTGAATGAGCGGCTGGGCATTGGTCCAGCTCGCAACCCAATATTCCTGGCTGGGGCCCGCGAACGCCGCAGCGGCGAACATCAAGAGCAAACCGGTAATCGCCTTCACGGATTGAATCTCCTCTCGCTGACAGGCACGCCGCGGTGGAACTCGAGCCACTCGGCGGCGCCGGCGAGCGCCTCGCGATTGAGCCGGCAGTGACGATACTTGCCCACCCGTTCATTGGAAATGAGCGACGCCCTCTCCAACACCTTGAGGTGCCGCGAAATGGCGGGCAGCGACATCGCAAAGGGCTCCGCGAGCTCCCCGACGGTGGCAGCGCCCCGGGCCAGGCGGATCAGGATTGCCCGGCGCGTCGGATCGCCCAGGGCGGCGAAGATGTCGTCTATGGCGTTCATTTACACGCATCGTTAATTAACGCCTTGGTTAAGTCAAGTACGGACGCCCAAATACCTTCGGGGGATCCTGTTGAGGGGGATTTCGCTGCGTGCAGCTCTGAGGCGGAGAGGGAGGGATTACTCGGCGCTGCGCGCCTCGCCCCTTCGGGGACGCCCGTCGGGCGTTATCCCCGCTTCGTGGCCGCGACGGCCGCCTGATGCTGGCCGACGAGAATTTACGTCGCGTTTGGCGGAGAGGGAGGGATTACTCGGCGCTGCGCGCCTCGCCCCTTCGGGGCCGCCCGTCGGGCGTTGTCCCCGCTTCGTGGCCGCGACGGCCGCCTGATGCTGGCCGACGAGAATTTACGTCGCGTTTGGCGGAGAGGGAGGGATTCGAACCCTCGATGGGCTTTTGACCCATACGCCCTTAGCAGGGGCGCGCCTTCGACCACTCGGCCACCTCTCCGGCGGGGTTCCATGAGCCCGTTCGCGGGAGCGCCGGATGATACCCGCCGCAGCCCGGCGCGGTAAAGCTGAAGGTGGACGCGATCGTTAAAGGAGAGAATCAGACGTCGCCGGTGACCTTGGCGGCAGGCTGGGCAGGCTTGGAATCGCCGTCTTCTTCGCGCTTGATGCGCTCATAGATCTCTTCGCGATGTACGGCGACGTCCTTCGGAGCATTCACGCCAATGCGCACCTGATTGCCCTTCACGCCAAGGACAGTTACGGTGACTTCATTGCCGATCATCACGGTCTCGCCTACTCGTCTCGTCAATATCAGCATTGGCCGACTCCTGGCGTTCGTGGCCCGCTTGCGTCGCATCCGGTTGCGATGCAACCAGTCTTCACCCGACCACTTCCGGTGTTCGTCCCGAAGCTGGTTATCGGGTCCGGCGCAGAAATATTTAGCGCTGAATATTTAGTGCGGCCAAGGATACAAGAAAAGCCCCCCAAAAGGTCGAATCAGCAGATCTAATTCACCTGGATTTGACCGATTCAGGGGACGGGATTCGCCAGGCGGCTGCGCACCATCGCCTCCAATTCGGCCAGGGCGGCCCCGAGATGTTCCGGCTGAGTTCCCCCAGCTTGTGCGAAATCCGCCCGTCCGCCTCCGCGGCCGCCGACCTTCGCGGCCACGGCGCCGACGATGTCGCCCGCCTTGATCCTTCCGATCAGATCCGCCGACACCCCGGAAACCAGCACCGCGCGGCCATCCTGCACCGTCGCGAGCACGATCACCGATGAGCCCAGCCGGCTCTTGAGCCGGTCGAGCGCATCGCGCAGCGACTTCGCGTCGGCGCCTTCGATTTGAGCCGCCAACACCTTGACGCCGCCGACGTCGACGGCTTGCAGGGACAGATCGCCGCCCTGGCCGCTGGCGAGCTTCGACTTGAGCTGCTGGACCTCCTTTTCGAGGCGGCGCGAACGTTCGACGAGTTCGCGCACCTTTTCGTCCACGTCCTCGCGGCTGCCGCGCAACAACCCGGCCACATCGCGCAGAATCTGGTCGGTGCGCACCACCCAGTCGTAAGCCGCCTGACCGGTCACCGCTTCAACGCGCCGCACGCCGGCGGCGACGCCGGACTCGCCGATGATCTTGAAGAATCCGATGTCGCCGGCGCGCGCCACGTGCGTGCCGCCGCACAGTTCCATGGAGAAGTCGCCGATCGTCAGCACCCGCACGTCGCTCGAATACTTCTCCCCGAACAGCGCCATGGCACCCGCGGCCACGGCATCGTCGAAAGCCATCACACGGGTCTCGGCAGGCGCATTCCCGCGGATCGCCGTATTGACCAGCTCCTCCACGCGGCGCAGCTCCGCGGGCGTCACCGCCTGGGTGTGCGAGAAATCGAAGCGCAGGCGGTCCGGCGCCACCAGCGAGCCTTTCTGCAGCACGTGCTTGCCGAGGACCTCGCGCAGGGCGGCATGCAGCAGATGCGTGGCGGAATGATTGAGCGCGATGGCGTTGCGCCGGTCGGCATCCACCCTCGCCTCGACCGTGTCCCCCACCCGAAGCTCGCCCCGCTCCAGTGCGCCGACATGGGCGTGCGAGGCGCCGAGCTTCTGCGTGTCGCTGACCACGAAGCGCACGCCGGCTCCGATGAGTTCGCCGGCATCGCCCATCTGGCCGCCGCTTTCCGCATAGAAGGGCGTGTGATCCAGCACGACCTGTCCTTCCTGGCCGGGTCGCAGTTCATCCACCAGTGCACCGTCGAATTTGAGCGCCGTCACCCGGCCGGTTTCGCTCAGCAGCTCATAGCCGGAGAAATCCGTCTTTCCCTGGAGCTGTATGGTGCCGCGCAGATCCGTGCCGAACTTGCTGGCCGCCCGGCCGCGCCCGCGCTGTGCTTCCATGGCGGCATCGAAACCCGCCTGATCCAAGGTGAGACCGCGCTCGCGGGCGACGTCGGCCGTCAAATCGAGCGGAAAGCCGTAGGTGTCGTACAGTTTGAACACGATTTCGCCCGGAATGACCTTCGACTTGAGCTTGGCGGTTTCCGCGTCGAGCAGCGCCATCCCGGTCGTGAGCGTCTCGGCGAATCGCCCCTCCTCCTGTGCGAGCACCTGCATGGCGCGCAGCTCTCCCGCCGCCAACTCGGTGAAATAACCGCCCATCTCGCGCACCACGCTCGGCACCAGCTTGTGAAAGAAGGGCTGCGTCTGGCCGAGCTTGTAGCCGTGGCGGATGGCGCGCCGGATGATCCGCCGCAGCACGTAGCCGCGGCCTTCGTTGGACGGCACCACGCCATCGATGATGAGAAAGGTGCAGGCGCGGATGTGATCCGCGATCACGCGCAGACTGGAGGACTGCAAATCCTGCGTGCCGGTGGCCTCCGCGGCGGCATGGATCAGACTTCTGAACAGGTCGATGTCGTAATTGCTGTGCACGCCCTGCATGACGGCCGCGACGCGCTCCAGACCCATGCCGGTGTCGACCGACGGTTTCGGCAGCGGCGTGAGCGTGCCGTCGGCCGAGCGTTCGTACTGCATGAACACGAGGTTCCAGATCTCCACGAATCGATCGCCGTCCTCGTCGGCCGATCCGGGCGGTCCGCCGGGTATCTCCGGACCATGATCGTAGAAGATCTCGCTGCACGGGCCACAGGGGCCGGTCTCCCCCATTGCCCAAAAATTCGAATTCTCGCCCATGCGCGTGCAGCGGGTTGGATCGACATGGATCTCCTCGGTCCAGATGCGTTCCGCCTCGTCGTCCTCGGTGAATACCGTCACCCACAGGCGATCCTTCGGAATGCCGAGCGTGCCGGTCACGAAGTTCCAGGCAAAGTGGATGGCCTCGCGCTTGAAATAGTCGCCGAAGCTGAAATTGCCGAGCATCTCGAAAAACGTGTGGTGGCGCGCGGTGTAGCCCACATTCTCCAGATCGTTGTGCTTGCCGCCGGCACGCACGCAACGTTGCGAGGTTGCCGCGCGCGAATAGTTGCGCACCTCCTTGCCGAGGAACAGATCCTTGAATTGCACCATGCCGGCGTTGGTGAACAGCAGGGTCGGGTCGTTGCCGGGCACGAGCGAACTCGATGGCACCACCCTGTGGCCATTCTTGCGGAAGAACTCCAGGAAGCTCGCCCGGATATCCGAGGTCGTCATCATTTTCAATCCAGCATCGCGTCTCATGGCTCTTCGTCGTCTGTACCGAGGTTTGTGTCAAAGCCTAAGGCGGTTCTGATCTGGGCGCTCGTGAATCCGCGGTAACCCAAGAACAGGACCTGGCGCCGCCGGTCGGCCGGCAATTCGGGCGGCCGTGCGCCGAATTTCTTCTGCCTGACCTTCTGCAAACTCCCGATCCACTCGGGAAATGCGCCCAGGCAATTCTCCACCAGCGCGCCCTGCAGGCCCACCCGGCGCAATTCCGCCCGGATCCGCAACGGCCCCTGGCCGCGGGCTGCATGATAAACCACGAAGTTCTCGACGTAGCGGCGGTCGTTGAGCAAATTTTCGCTCTGCAGGCGCTCGATCAGCGGGTCCACCACCGCCTTGTCGTAGCCCTTGTCCTGCAATTTGCGCCGCAAATCCTCGGATGAGTGGTCGCGGCGCGACAGCGCGTCGAGCGCGGCCGCCCGCGCAGCACGTCCATCCTGCGGCTCCATGCCCGGGCGACGCAGGGGGCTTACGCCTCCTTGGCGTCGTTGCCGCGGTTCATGGTGGCCTTCTCCGGAATCAGTTTGGTGCGGATCTGCGTTTCGATGTCGTTGGCGATCTCGGGGTGCTGTTGCAGGAAGATCCGAGCGTTGTCCTTGCCCTGTCCGATGCGCTCGCCCTTGTAGCTGTACCAGGATCCGGATTTCTCCACCAGATTGTGCAGCACACCGATTTCGATGAGTTCACCCTCCTTGGAAATGCCGGTTCCGTACATGATCTCGAACTCGGTTTCGCGGAACGGCGGAGCCACCTTGTTCTTGACCACCTTGACGCGGGTCATCGAGCCGACGACCTCCTCGCCGTTCTTGATGGCGCCGATTCGCCGGATGTCCATTCGCACGGAAGAGTAGAACTTCAGCGCATTGCCGCCGGTGGTGGTCTCCGGGTTGCCGAACATCACCCCGATCTTCATGCGGATCTGGTTGATGAAAATGACGATGGTGTTCGAGCGCTTGATGTTGCCGGTCAATTTGCGCAGCGCCTGCGACATGAGCCTTGCCTGCAACCCCATGTGCTGATCGCCCATTTCGCCCTCGATCTCCGCCTTGGGCGTCAGCGCCGCCACCGAGTCGACCACCACGACGTCGACGGCGCCGGATCGCACCAGCATGTCGGTGATTTCGAGCGCCTGCTCGCCGGTGTCGGGCTGCGACACCAGCAGATCATTGACCTTGACCCCCAGCTTCTCGGCGTAAACCGGATCGAGGGCGTGCTCGGCATCGACGAATGCCGCAGTACCGCCATGGCTCTGCGCCGAGGCGATGATCGCCAGGGTGAGCGTGGTCTTGCCAGAGGATTCCGGTCCGAAGATCTCGATGACCCGGCCGCGCGGAATGCCGCCCACGCCGAGTGCGATGTCGAGTCCGAGCGAACCGGTGGGAATGGTGTCGACCTCATAGGTCGCGCCCGCGTCTCCCAGACGCATGACGGAGCCCTTACCGAATTGTTTTTCGATTTGACTCAGCGCAGCCGCGAGTGCTTTTTTACGATTCTCATCCATGGGGAGTCCTCGACGAAGTGTAAGCGCATTATTTCATATTCAGCGGGCCGCGCTCACCTCATATGCATCCGAATCGAGGAGATTTTCTAAGTCGGCGATTCATCCAGTAGTGGCCATGCCTCGACTACTGTATAGACCCGCTCGTCGCCGGCGCCGTCGGCACGCATCAAACACAACTGGCGGCAGCTCCAGTGGAATGCGCAGATCGCAGGCAGGGCGGGCGTTTGCGACACCTTCCTCGCCAGCGTGACATGCGGCCGCAGCCGCTTCGGATTCAGGGCAAAATCGCCGGCGGCCAGATCCGCGTGCAGATGCTGCCATAATTCCTGCAGCGCAGGCGGTATGACGCGGGCCGCCGCCACCACGACCTCGGGTTTTGGCCAGTATTCATAGGCGTCGAAGCACGCATCGCTGCGCCGCGCGCGCTGCGCGCGGCCGATGCCGCGCAGCGCCACCTCCTGCCCGGCGGCAACGTCGCCGACGAAGGCAACGGTGATGTGATAGTTAACCGCCGCCACCGGCCGGACGTCGGGACCGAGATCCAGATCCGCCGCGGCCGCGGACATCCGCGCCCGCTCGGCGGTGTCGGGCATCAAGGCGAAGAACAGGCGGATTGATGCGCTAGCCACGATTACAACGCGAGCAAACCCTGCAGCGCGAGCCGCACGGTCTTGCGCCGCACCGCCTCGCGGTCGCCGCGGAAATGCCGCAGCTGCACGATGGCGCACGGCGCACGTGCGCCGCGGCTCATCCAGCACAGCCAGACGGTTCCGACCGGTTTGCCGGGCGTCGCGCCGCCGGGTCCGGCGATTCCGCTCACCGCCACCGCCATCCCGGCCCGGCTGCGCCGCAGCGCGCCGGCCGCCATCGCCCGCACCACCGGCGCGCTCACCGCACCATGCGCTTCCAGAACCGCGCGCGGCACACCGAGACTGCGCCGCTTGGCCTCATTGCCGTAGGTGACGAAGCCTTCGCCGAACCATTGCGAGCTGCCGGCGACATCCGTCAGCGCCTTGGCGATCCAGCCGCCGGTGCACGATTCGGCCGTCGTCACGCTGCGCCCCATGGCGAGCAGCCGGCGTCCGACGCGCGTGGCCAGTGCCCGCAATTGCCGATCGGTGATTTTCATGGACGAGTAATGTACTTCCTCGGCGAACCCCTACAATAGCCCGCGATGAATCTTTTTGAATCCCACACCCCCATGATGCAGCAGTACCTGCGCATCAAGGCATCCCACCCCGATACCCTGCTCTTCTATCGCATGGGCGATTTCTACGAGATGTTCTACGACGATGCGCGTCGCGGGGCCCAATTGCTCGATATCGCACTCACCCAGCGGGGCAGCTCGGCCGGCGCCGCCATTCCCATGGCCGGTGTGCCGGCCGCCGCGCTCGACACCTACCTGGCGCGGCTGGTGCGCAAGGGTGAATCGGTGGCCATCTGTGAGCAGCGCGGCGAACCCGGCAAGCTCAAGGGCCCGCTGGAGCGCGAAGTCGTGCGCATCGTCACCCCCGGCACCCTCACCGACGAGGCGCTGCTCGAGGAGCGCCGCGACACCTTACTCGCAAGCCTGTACGGTGCGGATGGAAGCTTCGGCCTGGCATGGCTCGACCTGTCGTCCGGACGCCTGAGCGTGACGCAAGTGGCCGGAATCGAGGCACTCGAGGCGGAAATCGAGCGCTTGCGCCCCGCCGAGCTGCTGGTGGCGGATGATGCCCGTGACGCCCTGGCCGCCGCCCTGGGCGCGGAACGCCCCTGGCGCTCGCGCTCGCCCTGGCAGTTCGACGAATCGTCGGCCAGTCGCGCACTCGCCGAACAGTTCCAAACCCGCGATCTTGCCGGATTCGGCTGCGCCGATAAGCCGCTCGCCATCGCCGCCGCCGGCGCCCTGCTCGCCTACGTGCGCGAGACCCAGAAATCGGCGCTGCCGCATCTGCGTGCCATCGTCACCGAGGAGCGCGAAGGCGCGCTGCTGATGGATGCAGCCACGCGCCGCAATCTGGAGCTCGACCAGAGCGTGGCGGGTCGGCCGGACCTCACCCTGGCGGGGGTCTTCGACCGCACCGCCACGGCGATGGGCGGCCGGCAGCTGCGCCGCTGGCTGCACCGGCCGCTGCGCGATCACGCCAGCCTGAACGCACGCTACGATGCGGTCGCGAGCCTGCTCGGCCGCAGCGCAGCGCTCGAGGCCCCGCTGCGCGCCATCGGCGACCTGGAGAGGATCCTCGCGCGGGTGGCCTTGCGGTCGGCGCGGCCGCGGGATTTGTCGCAATTGCGTGCGGCGCTCGCCGCGCTGCCGGGCTTGCACGCGGCGCTCGAGGGCATCGACTGCGCACTGCTGCGGCTGCTGAAAGCCGATCTGGGAACGCATGCGGACGAGCACGCGCTGCTCGCGCGCGCGCTCGCCGAGTCGCCGCCGCACGTGCTGCGCGACGGCGGCGTCATCGCCGCGGGTTACGATGGCGAACTCGACGAGCTGCGCCTGATCAGCGGCAATACCGAGGAATACCTGCTCGAGCTGGAGCGCCGGGAACGCGAACGCAGCGGCCTGTCGAGCTTGAAGCTCGGTTACAACCGGGTGCAGGGCTTTTTCATCGAGGTGAACCGCAGCCAGGCGGACAGGGTGCCGCCCGACTACGTGCGCCGGCAAACCGTCAAGTCGGCCGAACGGTTCATCACCCCCGAACTCAAGTCGTTCGAAGACAAGGTGCTCGGGGCGCGGGACCGGGCGCTCGCGCGCGAGCGCGAACTGTACGAGGGATTGCTCGATGCGTTGATCGCGCGTCTGCCGGCACTGCTGTGCACGACGGCGGCGATCGCCGACATCGACGTGCTCGCGTGCTTCGCCGAGCGGGCAGCGGCACTCGACTGCGTGCGGCCGGAACTGAGCGCGGAGCCCGTGCTGCTGATCGAGGGCGGCCGGCATCCGGTGGTGGAGTGCGCCGCCGGTGAGCCGTTCGTGCCGAATGACCTGCGTCTCGAGGATTCGCGTCGCATGCTGATCATCACGGGTCCGAACATGGGCGGTAAGAGCACCTACATGCGTCAGACCGCGCTGATCGCCATCCTGAGCCACGCCGGCTGCTACGTGCCCGCCAAACGCGCGGTGTTGGGGCCGCTCGACCGGATCTTCACCCGCATCGGCGCCTCCGACGACCTGGCGGGCGGCCGCTCGACGTTCATGCTGGAGATGACCGAGACGGCGAACATCCTCCACAATGCCACCGACCGCAGCCTGGTGTTGATGGACGAGGTCGGCCGCGGCACGAGCACCTTCGACGGCTTGTCGCTCGCCTGGGCCTGCGCGGCGCACATCGCGACGCAGATCCGCGCGTTCACCCTGTTCGCCACCCATTATTTCGAACTCACCAGCCTAGCCGGCGAGGCGCCCGGCGTCGCCAACGTGCACGTGCAGGCGATCGAGCACGGCGAGAAGCTCGTGTTTCTGCACAGCGTGCGGGAGGGACCCGCCAACCAGAGCTATGGCCTGCAGGTGGCGGCACTCGCGGGGATACCGAAATCCGTGACGGCGGCGGCGCGCCGCTATCTGACCGAGCTGGAGCGCGAGCGCGATGCCCTGCGCAAATCCGCCTCGCCGCAATCCGAGCTGCCGCTGTTCGCGCCGGCGCCCGCCGGCGCCGCACTCGAAGCGCTGCGCGCAGCCGATCCGGAGTCCTTGAGTCCGCGCGAAGCGCTGGATCTGGTGTTTCGGCTGAAACAGCTCGACGGTTGATCCTGCCCTCAGGGCGCAAATCTGCCGGCCCGCAGGAAGGCCGCCGTCTGGCGGACCACGGCGCCCGAAAACAGCATGCCGCTGTGGCTGACCTTCAGCACCCGGTGTTCGGTGGCACCCGCCAGCCGCGTCTCCCCGACAGTGACCACACCATCATTGGGTGCCGGCAGAGAAACGAGCAGGCGGCCTAGGCCGACCGACACCTCGCCGGCGATCACGCCGAGGTCGCGCCCGCCGTTCCAGCGGCGCGGCGCCTGCTCGAGCACCTCTTCGCGCATGCCTCGGCCCAACAGGCGCCGGCCGAACGGCAGGCGCGCCAGTGCCTGCGCCGCGCGGCTGCCACACAGCGGGGATCCGAGCAGCACGATGCGTCCCGGCGCCGGCGGCCGGCCGTTCGCGAACAGCGCTTCCTGGAACAATTTGAGGATCACCAAACCGCCCAAGCTATGGCCGACCAGATGCAAGCGGTCGGCGCTGCAGCTGCCGATTAAGCGGCCGAGGGCGGCGGCATTGTCCGCCATGCCTGCCGACACGGAAGGATAGGAGAAGACCCGATTCTCCGCCGCGAGTTCATGCGCGAGCCGGCGGCGCAGCCAGAAGGCTTCGCGACCGGTCATCCACAGGCCGTGCACGAATACCAGGACGCTGCTCACCGCACATCCGCCCGGCTCTGCGCAACGCGCAACTGTTCGATTACGGCGCGATTGGTGTGCGAGGAGACCGCGGCGGCGGCCTCGGTCCCCGCGAGCCAGCGATACTGCACGTGCTCCGTCGGACTCAAGGTCACCGGGACCCGATCCGGCAGGCTGAGCGCAAAGGCATGCTCGAGGTTGCGCGTCACGCCGGGCGCGTAGATGCGCCCGAAGGACGGCAAAATGTCGTAGGTCTGGGCCAGGTGCAGGTCCATGAGCCGACCGGCGGTGATGCCGGTCTCCTCGGCCACTTCGCGCGGCGCCGCCTGGCCGGGCAGCTCCCCCCATTCGAGGCTGCCGGTCACCGATTGCCAGAAACCCGGCGGCTTGCGGCGTTCGAGCAGCAGGAAATCGCCGCCCGCGGTGTAGATCACGATCAGCACCGATTCCGGCCGCCGGTACTGCGGCGTCGGCATTATTCGACCTTGAGCGGCGCGCGAACCCGGATGTGCAGTTCCCGCAGTTGCGCCTCGCTGACCTCGGTGGGTGCATCCATCATCAGGCAGGCGGCGGTCTGCGTCTTCGGAAAGGCGATCACGTCGCGAATGCTGTCGGTGCCGGCCATCAGCATCGCGAGCCGGTCCAGGCCGAAGGCGATGCCGCCGTGCGGCGGGGCGCCGTACTTGAGTGCATCGAGCAGAAATCCGAATTTCTGGCGCGCTTCCTCCGGCGTGATGCCGAGCAGATCGAACACCGTGGACTGCAGCTCCTGGTTATGGATACGCACCGAGCCGCCGCCGATCTCCGAGCCGTTCAGCACCATGTCATAGGCCTTGGCCACCGCCTCGCCGGGACTCGCCGCGAGGGCCGCGTAATCCGGGTCCAGCGGACTGGTGAACGGATGGTGCATGGCGGCCCAGCGCTTCGCGTCGGCATCCCATTCGAACATCGGAAAATCCACCACCCATAGGGGACGCCAGCCGGCAACCGCCAACTTCAGGTCGTGGCCGACCTTCAGGCGCAGCGCACCCAGCGCATCGCTTACGATCCTGCCGCTGTCGGCGCCGAAGAAGATTAGATCCCCGTCCTTGGCCGCGGTGCGCTCGAGAATGCCCTTGACGGCGGCATCGCTCAGAAATTTCAGGATCGGCGACTGCAGCCCGTCGCGGCCCTTCGCCGTCTCGTTGACCTTGACGTAGGCGAGCCCCTTCGCCCCGAAGCGCGCCACATAGGCGGTGTAATCGTCGATCTCCTTGCGCGTGAACCTGCCGCCCTGCGGCACGCACAGCGCCGTCACGCGGCCGTTCGGGTCGGCCGCAGGGCCGGCGAACACCTTGAATTCGCAGCCCCGGACCAGATCGGCGACGTCGATGAGCTCGAGCTCGATGCGCAGATCCGGCTTGTCCGACCCGTAGCGGCGCATGGCTTCTAAATAGCTCAGACGCGGCAGCGGCGTCGGCAGCTGCACGCCGAGCACCTGCTTGAACAGATGCACGATCAAGCCTTCCATCAGATCCTGGATCTGCCGCTGGTCGAGGAACGAGGTCTCGATGTCGAGCTGGGTGAATTCCGGCTGGCGCTCGGCGCGCAGATCCTCATCCCGGAAGCAGCGCACGATCTGATAATAGCGGTCAAAGCCGGCGATCATGAGCAGCTGCTTGTAAATCTGCGGCGACTGCGGCAGCGCAAAGAACTTGCCCGGATGGGTGCGGCTCGGCACCAGGTAATCGCGCGCCCCCTCCGGCGTCGCCTTCGACAGCATGGGGGTCTCGATGTCGATGAAACCGGCATCGTCGAGATAGGCGCGCATGGCGCGCGTGATTCGATGCCGAAGCATCAGCCGTTCGCGCATGTCCTCTCGGCGCAGATCGAGGTAGCGGTAGCGCAGGCGCACCTCTTCGCTCACGTGCTCGTCCAATTGGAACGGCAGCGGCTCCGAGCGGTTCAGGATCTTAAGATCGCGGCACAGCAGCTCCACCAGACCGGATTTCAGATGCGTGTTGGCGGTGCCGGGCGGCCGCGCACGCACCAACCCCGTCACTTCGAGCACGAACTCGTTGCGCACGCGCTCGGCCGTGGCGAATACGGCGGCATTGTCGGGATCGAACACCACCTGCAGTAGACCCGTGCGGTCGCGCAGGTCGACGAAAATGACGCCGCCGTGGTCGCGCCGGCGGTGCGCCCAGCCGGCCACCGTGACGGTCTGGCCGATCAGGGGTTCGCCGACATCGCCGCAATATTGAGTGCGCATAAGCGTGTGAACGATCGGAAGGAAAGCGCGCGATGCTAAGGCTTAGCCGGGCGGCGGGCAAGGCCCGCGGCCGTCAGCGCCGGCGCTTTGCCTTGGCGACGGAGGCCTTGACCGGTTTCTTGTGCTTGACCCGGGCCGCCGCGCCGCGCTTTGCGATCTTGGCCGGCGCGCGTTTCTTGGCGGCGGGCGGGGCGGTTTTGTCGGCGGCCTTCTCAGGCTTGGTGTCGGCGGCCGCTTTTTCCGCGGGCTTCGCATCCTTGGCCGCCGTCTCCACGGCGTCCTTGCCCTCCTTCTTTTCTTCCTTCGCCGCCTCCGGTTCGGGCCGATCGGCAAGATTACGCTTGTCGTCCTGGTCGGACTTGAAGTCGGTCTCGTACCAGCCGGCGCCCTTCAGGCGAAACACCGGCGCGGACATCAGGCGCGTGAGCGATGACTTGCCGCATTCGGGGCATTTCTTCAGCGGGGATTCCGTGATCTTCTGCATGGCCTCCAGGGCATGGCCGCAGTTTTTGCACTCATATTCGTAGAAAGGCATGTCTGTCCTCGCGGTGCACGCCGATCGCAGTATAGCGAAGAGCCGGGCCGCATCGCAGCCTCAATGCAGCCGCTCCTTCTCGAACACCAGCTGGTCGCGCTTGAGTTTCGCGATCACCCGGTCGCCGGACACGAAGTCACCCATCAGAATCCGCTGCGCGAGCGGATTCTCGATCTGCGACTGGATCGCGCGCTTCAGGGGCCGCGCACCGTACACGGTGTCGAATCCCGCCTCGCCGATCTTGTCGCGCGCATCCTCATCCAGGCGCAGCTGGATGTTGCGCTCCGTGAGACGCTGCCGCAGGCGTCCGAGCTGGATGTCCACGATGGCGCGGATTTGCTCGCGGCCGAGCGGGTGGAACACCACGATGTCATCGACCCGGTTGATGAACTCCGGCCGAAAGTGCTGCGTCACGACCTGCATGACGGCCGCCTTCATCTTGGCGTAGTTCGCCTCGCCGGCGAGCTCCTGGATCACCTGGCTGCCGAGATTCGAGGTCATGATCACCACGCAATTGCGGAAATCCACGGTGCGGCCCTGGCCGTCCGTCAGCCGGCCGTCGTCGAGAACCTGCAGCAGCACGTTGAACACATCCGGATGCGCCTTTTCGATTTCATCGAGCAGGATCACCGAATACGGCCGCCGGCGCACCGCCTCGGTGAGATAGCCGCCCTCCTCGTAGCCGACGTAGCCCGGCGGTGCGCCGATCAGCCGCGCGACCGAGTGCTTCTCCATGAATTCCGACATGTCGATGCGCACCATCGCGTCTTCGGTGTCGAACAGGAATTCGGCCAGCGCCTTGCACAGTTCGGTCTTGCCGACGCCGGTCGGCCCGAGGAACAGGAACGAGCCGCTCGGCCGATGCGGATCGGACAGACCCGCGCGCGTGCGGCGGATGGCGTCCGCCACCGCCTTGACCGCCTCGGCCTGACCGACGACGCGTGCGCCGAGCACCTCCTCCATGCGCAGCAGCTTGTCGCGCTCGCCTTCGAGCATGCGCGAGACCGGTATGCCGGTCCACTTGGAGACGATTTCGGCGATTTCCGCTTCGGTCACCTGGTTGCGCAGCAGTTGATTCGGCTTCTGTTCGACCTCGAGCGCCTTGGCGAGCTTCTGTTCGAGCTCGGGAATGCGGCCGTATTGCAGCTCCGACATGCGGCCGAGATCCTGCGCGCGTCGCGCGGTGTCGAGATCCTGGCGGGCGCGCTCCAGATCCTCCTTGATGTGGGCCGCACCCTGTACGCTGGCCTTCTCCGCCTTCCAGACCTCTTCGAGGTCCGAGTATTCCTTTTCCAGCCCGTGCAGCGTCTCCTCGAGCGTGCTGAGGCGCTTGCGCGACGCCTCGTCCGTCTCCTTCTTGAGCGCCTCACGTTCGATCTTCAACTGGATGATGCGCCGGTCGAGCTTGTCGAGGGCCTCGGGTTTGGAGTCGATTTCCATGCGGATGAGCGAGCCGGCCTCGTCGATCAGATCGATGGCCTTATCGGGCAGCTGGCGGTCGGAAATGTACCGGTGCGACAGCGTCGCAGCCGCCACGATGGCCGGATCGGTGATCTCCACGCCGTGGTGGACCTCATAGCGCTCCTTCAATCCGCGCAGGATCGCGATCGTGTCCTCGACCGAGGGCTCCTCGACCATGACTTTCTGGAAGCGCCGCTCCAGCGCCGCGTCCTTCTCGATGTACTTGCGGTATTCGTCCAGCGTGGTCGCACCGACGCAGTGCAGTTCGCCGCGCGCCAATGCGGGTTTGAGCATGTTGCCGGCATCCATGGCGCCCTCCGCCTTGCCGGCGCCGACCATGGTGTGCAACTCATCGATGAACAGTATGATCTGGCCCTCCTGCTTGGCCAGATCCGCGAGCACCGCCTTCAGGCGTTCCTCGAATTCACCGCGAAATTTGGCACCGGCGATGAGCGAGCCCATGTCGAGCGCGAGGATGCGCTTGTTGCGTAGCCCCTCGGGAACCTCGCCGTTGATGATCCGCTGCGCCAGGCCCTCGACGATGGCGGTCTTGCCGACGCCCGGTTCGCCGATGAGCACGGGATTGTTCTTCGTGCGCCGCTGCAGCACCTGGATGGTGCGGCGGATCTCATCGTCGCGCCCGATCACTGGGTCGAGCTTGCCCTGGCTGGCGCGTTCGGTCAGATCGATGCTGTATTTCTCGAGCGCCTGGCGATTCTCCTCGGCGCCGGCGTCCTCCACCTTGGCGCCCCCGCGCACATCGTCGATCGCCTTCTCCAGCGCCGCTTTCGAGGCCCCGCAGGCCTTCAGCGCACGGCCGAGTTCGCCCCGGTCCTCGCAGGCGGCCAGCACGAACAGTTCGCTCGAGATGAATTGATCGCCGCGTTGCTGGGCGAGCTTGTCGGTCACGTTGAGCAGTTTGTTGAGGTCGTTGCCGAGCAGCACCTCGCCACCCGCGCCCTCCACCTTGGGCGTGCGGTCGAGCGCGCCCGCGATCTCCGAGCGCAGCTTGGCGACGTTGACGCCGGATTTCTCGAACAGCGGCCGCGCGGTGCCGCCCTGCTGATCGAGCAGCGCCGCCATCAGATGCACCGGTTCGATGTATTGGTGATCGCGGCCGACCGCCAGCGACTGGGCGTCCGCCAGGGCCGCCTGGAACTTGGTCGTGAGCTTGTCCGTTCGCATAGCAACACCCATGGGGACTTTAGGCCCCGCTGGGGACCTATCTGGGGTGCGCTGCGGCCAATTCAACGGTCCGGGGGGCCCTGCAGCCAAATCAGCGTGGCCTGCCGGCCGCTGCGCCCATCGCGCCGATGGGAGTAGAAGCGACCGGCGCCCTCAAAGGTGCATTCGGTGCCGCCGTGGATGCGCTCGAGCCCGGCCGCGCAGAGCCGCTGGCGCACGATGCGGGACAGATCCGCCATGAACCGGCCGCGGGCATTCGCGGCAAAGGCGGCGGCGGCGTCCGGATCCGCGCGGATCATCGCCGTGCGCACCTCGGCGCCCACCTCGTAATGGGCGGGTCCGATGGCCGGGCCGAGCCATGCCGACAGGGTCCTGGGCGCGACGCCCAGCGCCGCGATGGTCGACTCCAGGATCCCGGCGGCCAGCCCGCGCCAACCCGCATGCGCCGCCGCCACCACACTGGCGTCGTCCGCCGCCAGCAGCACCGGCACACAGTCCGCGGTGAGTATGGCGCACACCCGGCCCGAGCGGCGGGTGTAGGCCGCATCCGCTGCGGCGGCCGGTTCGCCCGCGTCCAGATCAGCCACCGCGGTGCCATGGACCTGGCGCAGCCACACCGGCTCCGACGGCAGGGCGGCGGCCGTCCGCAGGCGCCGTCGATTCTCGGCCACCGCATCGGGCGCATCGCCGACGTGATCCGCGAGATTGAGCGATTCATAGGGTGCGGCGCTCACGCCGCCGATTCGCTGCGTCGACAGGGCGCGCACCCGGGGCGGCGCGGCCCAATCCGGCGCCATGAAGCACACGCTCAATCGGGCTCACCCCGGGCTTTGAGGTCCTTGCGCAGCGCCGCCAGCAGCCCGCGCAGATCCGGCGGCAGCGGGCTTGAGAGCGTGATGCGCTTGCCGGTGCGCGGATGATCGAAGGCAAGGCTCGCCGCATGCAGGGCCTGGCGCCTGAAGCCGGCCAGCGCGGCGACCAGCTCCGCGCTCGCACCGCGCGGCCGCGTCAGGCGTCCGCCGTACACCGGATCGCCGACGATCGGATACCGCGAATGCGACATATGCAGGCGGATCTGGTGGGTGCGGCCGGTCTCGAGTCTGACGCTCACGTGGGTGTGAGCGGCAAAGCGCTCGAGCACGCGATAATGCGTCACGGCCACGCGTCCATCCTCCCGCACCGCCATGCGCAGCCGGTCGCTGCGGTGCCGGCCGATCGGTTGGGAGATGGTGCCGCCGCCGGTCATCACACCAGTGCAAACGGCCTGATATTCACGCGCCACCGTGCGTGCCGCGAGCTGGCGCGTGAGCGCCGTGTGCGCTGCAGGCGTACGCGCGACCATCAGCAGGCCGCTGGTATCCTTGTCGAGGCGGTGAATGATTCCGGCGCGCGGCACGGCGGCCAGCGCCGCGTCCAGGCCGAGCAGGGCATTCTGCAGGGTATGGCCCGGATTGCCGGCCCCCGGATGCACCACCAGCCCGGCCGGCTTGTCGATGACCCGCACGTCGCGGTCCTCGAACACCACCGCGAGCTCGATGTCCTCCGGCAGCACGGCGCCGCGGGCCGTGGCGGCGGCGATTCGCACATTCACCCGCGCGCCGGCGTCAACCAGGTCGCTCGGCTTGCAGCGCTGCCGGCCCACCTGCACCTCGCCGGCGTCGATCCAGCCCTTGATCCGGGTGCGCGAATGCGCCGGCAGCAGTCGCGCCAGCGCGCTGTCCAGGCGCTTTCCGGCCAGTTCCGCCGGAATTTCGAGGTCGATGACTTGGAACTCCGCATTCATTGGCACACTCGAAGATAGCCTTGGAGCATCGGGTATACTGCCGCGCTCCGTCGGGTCCGCCCATTGTAAGGAATCGCTTGTGAGACCGGTTGATCTTGATCGTTTTGGCCGCATGCTGCTGGTGGCCGTCCTGACGGCGGCGCTGGCCGCCGGTTGCCGCAGCCACCGCGCCAGCGATGACGCCAAATCCGGGCCCGAGGTGATTTATCAGCGCTCGCAGAAAATGATGCGCACCGGCGACTACGGCAATGCAATCAAGCAGCTCGAGGCGCTGCAGACGCGCTTTCCGTTCAGCGAAGCCGCCCGCCAGGCGCAGCTCGATCTGATCTACGCCTACTACAAGGATCACCAGACCGATCCGGCGGTCGACGCTGCCGAGACGTTCATCCGCGAGAATCCGACCAATCCGCGCACCGACTACGCCTATTACATGAAGGGCCTGGTGTATTTCGAGCGGCAGGCGAATTTCCTGGAGCGTTATTTCCACACCGACCTGTCGGAGCGGCCGCCGATCAACGCCCGCAAATCCTTTGATGCCTTCGCCGCGCTGCTGCAGAAATATCCGCACAGCATCTATGTGGCCGATTCGCGCCAGCGCATGATCTTCCTGCGCAACCGCCTGGCCGATTTCGAACTGCACGTGGCGCGCTATTACATGCGCCGGGGCGCGTATGTCGGCGCCCTCAACCGCGCCAAGTTCTGCATCGAGAACTACGACGGTGCGCCCGCCGTGCAGGGTTCGATCCGGATTCTCATCGACGCTTACCGTCAGCTCAAGATGAACGATCTCGCGGCGAATGCCGAGCGCGTGTATGCCGACAACTACCCGGCGAACGCGCGCGACGTGCAGGTGCGAAAGCGCCGCTGGTGGCAGATCTTCTAGCGCGACTTGTAGCCGCTGGTGATGGGGTAGCGCCAATCTCGGCCGAACGCGCGCCCGCTCACCCGCACCCCCGGGGGCGCCTGGCGGCGCTTGTATTCGTTGCGCTTGACCAGATCCAAGATCCGGCCCACCGTCGCGCGATCGAAGCCGCGAGCGGTGATCTGATCCACCGACAAATCCTCCTCGATGAACGCCTCGAGGATGGGGTCCAGCACATCATACGGCGGCAGGCTGTCGGTGTCCTTCTGGTCCAGCCGCAGCTCCGCCGAGGGCGGCCGCTCGATGACCCGGTCTGGTATGGCGCGCGAGCGGCGGTTGCGCCAGGCGGCCAGCCGGTACACCAGCTGCTTGCTGCAGTCCTTGATGGGCGCGAAGCCGCCGGCCATGTCACCGTACAGCGTGGCATAGCCCACCGCCATTTCGCTCTTGTTGCCGGTGGTCAGCAGCATGCGGCCGGTCTTGTTCGAAATGGCCATCAGCAGCACCCCGCGGCAGCGGGATTGGATGTTCTCCTCGGCCGTGTCGGGCGCGCGGCCGACGAATTCGTCACGCAGCGCGGCAAGGGTCGCTTCGAACATGCCTTCGATCGATATCTCGCTGTGCTTGACGTGCAGCCAGGCGGCCTGAGCCGCGGCATCGTCCCGGCTCATCTGCGAGGTGTAGCGCGAGGGCATGGCCACCGTGTGCACGCGGTCTGCGCCGAGCGCATCGACCGCGATGCACAGTGTCAGCGCCGAGTCGATGCCTCCGGACAGGCCCATGACCACGCCGGGAAAACGGTGCTTGTCGACGTAGTCGCGGGTGCCCTGGACCAGGGCGCCGTAGACGGATTCCTCCTGGGTCTGCAGCGGCACGATCGCGCCCGGCACAGGTCTCGCGCCCGATTCGTCGCACTCGATGTCGACCGGGTACAGTCCTTCCGTGAACGCCGGTGCGCGCAGGGTCACCTGTGCAGCGGCGTTCATCACGAAGGAATTTCCGTCGAAAACCAGCTCATCCTGTCCGCCGATCAGATTCACGAACACCAGCGGTAGACCGACCTCGCCGATGCGCGCACGCGCGACCGCCTCCTCGCGCTGCGTCTGTTTGTCGACCTCGTAGGGAGAGGCATTGATCACCAGCAGCAGCTGTGCACCGGCGCCGCGAGCACGGCGCGCCGGTTCGGCCTCCCAGATGTCCTCGCACACCAGCACGCCGGCCCGCACGCCGTTCAGATCGATGATCGTCGGCTCGGTGCCCGGGGTGAAATAGCGCTTCTCGTCGAACACCCGGTAATTGGGCAGGCAGGCCTTGCGATGATTTGCGAGAACCTTGCCGTCGCGGATCACGATCGCCGAATTGTAGATCCGCGTGCCCTCGTATTCAGGATAGCCCGCGACCAGGGTGATGCCGCGCACCTCGCGCCGCAGCCGCTCGAGCGACTGCGCGACCTGGATTCGCATTCCGGTGTGGAACAGCAGGTCCTCCGGCGGATAGCCGGACACGGCGAGTTCCGGCAGCAGCACCACATCGGCCTTGAGCTCGTCGCGGGCGCGATCCGCGGCGTCGACGATTCGCGAGGTGTTGCCGTCGACGTCGCCGACCACTAGATTGAGCTGCGCCATGCAGCAGCGCAGCCGCTGCGAACTGCCCATGGAACCGCTACTTCGGGCGCCGGGCGGCGCGCGCCGGCGGACGCTTGCGCACAGCCGCGCGCTTGGCGGCCGCGCGCTTGGCGGTCGCGCGCTTGGCGGTCGCACGCTTGGCGGTCGCGAGCTTGGCGGCCGCGGGAGCACCGGCCTTGGCGCGCGCGGATTTGCCGCGCCGGTGTTTGAGGCGCTCCGCCATGGCCGAGCCCAGTTCCGCCGGCGAGCGCACGGTGGTGATGCCCGCCGCTTCCAGCGCCGCGAACTTGGCGGCGGCGGTGCCCTGGCCGCCCGCGACGATTGCGCCGGCATGGCCCATGCGCTTGCCGGGCGGCGCCGCCATGCCGGCGATGTAGGCGACCACGGGCTTGCTGACCTTGGCGGCGATGTAGGCCGCGGCCGCCTCCTCGTCGCTGCCGCCGATTTCTCCGACCATTACGATGCCTTCGGTCTGCGCATCCTTCTCGAACAGCGCCAGCACGTCGATGAAATTCATACCGCGCACCGGATCGCCGCCGATGCCGACGCAGGTGCTCTGGCCGAGCCCGTTGTTGGTGGTCTGGAATACTGCCTCGTAGGTGAGGGTGCCCGAACGCGACACGATGCCGACGCGGCCCTTCTTGTGGATGAAGCCCGGCATGATGCCGATCTTGCATTCGTCGGAGGTGATGATGCCCGGGCAATTCGGGCCGATGAGCCGGGTCGCATAGCCGGTCAGGGTGGCCTTCACCCGCACCATGTCGTTGACCGGGATGCCTTCGGTGATGCAGACGATGAGCTCCACGCCCGCATCGGCGGCCTCGAGGATCGCGTCGGCGGCGAACGGCGCAGGCACATAGATCATGCTCACCGTGGCGCCGGTTGCAACCACCGCCTCGCGGGTGGTGTCGTACACCGGCAGGCCGAGGTGCCGCTGTCCGCCGCGCCCGGGAGTCACGCCGCCCACCAGCTTGGTGCCGTAGGCCAGGCACTGTTCGGAGTGAAAAGTGCCCTGCTTGCCGGTGAACCCCTGGCAGATGACCCGGGTTTTCCTGTTGACAAGAATGCTCATCGCCGCGCTCCCGCCATCTTCACCGCCGTGGTTGCCGCCTGCGTCAGATCGCCGGCCGGAGTCACCCCCACACCGCTGCCCGCCAGCAGCTCGCGCGCGAGCGGCGCATTGGTGCCCTCCAGCCGCACGATCACCGGCAGGCGCACGCCGACCTCCTTGACCGCGGCGATGATGCCCTCCGCAATCATGTCGCAACGGACGATGCCGCCGAAGATGTTGATGAGAATGGCGGTCACCCGGGTGTTGGACAAAATGAGCTTGAACGCCGCGGAAACGCGCTCCTTGGTGGCACCACCGCCGACGTCCAGGAAGTTCGCCGGCTGCCCGCCGTGCAGTTGGATCAGATCCATGGTCGCCATGGCGAGACCCGCGCCGTTGACCATGCAGGCGATGTTGCCGTCGAGGGACACATAGTTGAGTTCGTGCTCGGCGGCCTTGCGTTCCATCGGATCCTCCTGCGTGGGGTCGCGCAGAGCGGCCAGATCCTGCTGGCGGAACAGCGCATTGTCCTCGATGTTGATCTTCGCATCCAGCGCCAACAGCTCCCCGTCACCGGTGACGATCAGCGGATTGACCTCGACCAGGCTGGCGTCGCGCTCCAGATACAGCCGGAAGAGCGCGTGGGCGATCCGCCCGAAATGCGCGATCTGCGGCCCCGACAATTCCAGACCGAAGGCCAGCTGCCGGCATTGGAAATCCTGCAGGCCCGCGGCCGGATGCACGTTGACGCGGATGATCTTCTCGGGCGTGTGCTGCGCCACCTCCTCGATGTCCATGCCGCCGGCCGCCGAGGCCACCAGGGCGATGCGGCCCGCTTCGCGGTTCAGGACCAGGCTCAGATAGATCTCGCGCGCGATATTCGAGGCCGTCTCGACGTACACCAGGTGCACGGGCAGGCCTTCGGGGCCGGTCTGATGGGTGACCAGCCGCGTGCCGAGCATACCCTGGGTCGCGGCGCGAACCGCCTCCAAGTCCTTGGCCACCTTGACGCCGCCCGCCTTGCCGCGCCCGCCCGCATGCACCTGGGCCTTGACCACCCAGCGCGAACCGCCGAGCGCGCGCGCCGCGGCAACCGCGGCCTCGGGCGAATCCGCGACCTGGCCCCTGGGCACCGGGATGCCGTATTGAGCAAACAGCTGCTTCGACTGATACTCGTGCAGATTCATGGATTGTCCTAAAAGGGGTGCCGATCAGATCAAGTCAAGGCGCGCTATTCTGAATTAAGCTCAACCCAGGCGCAAAGCCGCAGCGAGTATTTATTCTTGACCCGGGATCTCGACCGCAATGCAGGACCGCGCACCGCACTCAATTGGCGCGTGCTCGGCATTCTCAATCTGTACCGGGTGCTGGTGCCGCTGGTGCTGGTGGGGCTGTATTACCTCGGCGGCCCGCGCGGGCTCGCCCTGGACTATCCGCGGATATTCTTCGGTGCGGCGGCGTTCTATCTGATGTTCGGCATCCTGAACGTCATCCTGGTCAGGCGCAGGCTGACCTCCCCAGGCCTGCAGACTACGGTGCAGGCGACGGTCGACATCACCGTGTTGATGCTGATCCTGCACGCCTGCGGCGGGGTGGCCGGCGGACTGGGCCTGCTCCTGTTCGTGCCGGTCGGCGCGCTCGCCTTCCTGCTGCCGCCGCGCAGCGCCCTGTTCCTAGCCGCGGTGGCGGCGATCGCGGTCCTCGCACACACCATCTGGGAACAGCTCAGCGGCCGCACGGACATCGCCACCTATGCGACGGCGGGCCTGCTGGGCGCGGTGCTATTCACGATCGCCGCGGCCGCCAGTTTCGTGGCCAGCCGCATGCGCGAAAGCGAGGACCTGGTCCGCCAGAAGGACGTCGATCTGGCGAATCTCGCCGAATTGTCCCAATACATCGTGCAGCACCTGCGCGAGAGCCTGCTGGTGGTCGATGCCGGCGACCGGATCCGGCTGATCAACGAGTCCGCGGCCCAGATCATCAGCGACAGCCACGCCGTGCCCGGCGCGCTGCTCGGCGAGGTGTCGCCACGGCTGCTCTATTCACTCAGCACCTGGCGCCAGAGCGAGCGCGGCGACATCACACCCTCGAGTTTCGTGGCGGCCGACGGCGGCCGGGTGATCCAGCCTCACTTCGCGCCGCTGGGCGGCCTGTCCCCCGGCCCGACTCTCATTTTCCTGGAGGACACCAGTTTGATGGCCGAACGGGTTCAGCAAAGCAAGCTCGCGGCGCTCGGACGGCTGTCCGCCAGCATCGCCCACGAAATCCGCAATCCCGTGGGCGCCATGAGCCATGCCGGCCAGCTGCTCGCCGAGAGCGCGAACATCGGCGCCGACGAGCGGCGTCTGACCGACATCATCCGCAACAACTCGGAGCGGGTGAGCACCATCATCAACAACGTACTGCAGCTGTCGCGGCGCGAAGCCACGCGGCCGGAGCGCCTGCAGCTCGACGACTGGCTGGGGGAATTCGTGCAGGAATTCACGGCCACCATGCAGGTCCCGCAGGGTAAGATCGAGGTGACGATGGAGGCGACCGACATGGAGGTCAGGTTCGATCCGTCGCATCTGCACCAGGTGGTCTGGAATTTGTGCGACAACGCCCTCAAATACGGGGACGCACAGGCGCCGGTGAGCGTCGAGGTGAGGATCGGGCGCCTCTCGCCGAGCACCCGGCCGTACCTGGAGGTGGCCGACCGCGGACCCGGGATCGAGGCGAGGATGGTGGATCGCATATTCGAGCCGTTTTTCACCGGCCGCAAGGGCGGCACCGGACTCGGCCTGTTCATCGCGCGCGAACTCTGCCAGCTGAACCGCGCCATCCTGCTGTATGAGCCGCGCTTCGCCGCCGGCAGCATATTCCGCGTGGTGTTCAGCGACCCGCAGCGCTGGGAGGAATAGCGATGGCCGAACCCGCGGTCCTGGTGGTGGACGACGAACCCGACATCTGCGAACTGCTGTCGATCACGCTGCAGCGGATGCAGCTGAGCCCGCGGGCGGTCGATACCGTCGCCGCGGCGCAGCGACTGCTCAAGACCGAGCGGTTCGACCTGTGCCTGACGGACATGCAACTGCCCGATGCAGATGGTCTGGAGCTGGTCGCGTGGATGCAAACCCACACCCCGAGCGTGCCGGTGGCGGTGATCACCGCCCACGGCAACGTGGAGACCGCGGTGCGGGCCCTCAAATTGGGCGCCTTCGATTTCGTCTCCAAGCCGCTCGACCTCGCGGGATTGCGCAAGCTCGTGGCGGCCGCCATCAAGCTCGCCGGCAGCAATGACGGCGATTCGAGCGTCTACGGCCCGCGACTTCTGGGCACGTCGGCGGAGATGCAGAACCTGCGCGAGATGATCGCCCGCGTCGCGCGCAGCCAGGCGCCGGTGCACATCTGCGGCGAATCCGGCACCGGCAAGGAGCTGGTCGCCAAGCTCATCCACGACAGCGGCCCGCGGCGCGACGGGCCGTTCGTGCCGGTCAATTGCGGCGCGATCCCGACCGAGCTGATGGAAAGCGAGCTGTTCGGGCACAAGCGCGGCAGCTTCACGGGGGCGCTCGCCGACAAACAGGGTCTGTTCCAATCGGCCGAAGGCGGCACCTTGTTTCTCGATGAGATCGCGGATCTGCCGCTGCACATGCAGGTCAAGTTGCTGCGCGTGATCCAGGAAAAGGCGGTGCGACCGATCGGGGAACAGCGCGAGGTGGCGATCGACGTGCGCATATTGTCGGCGACCCACAAGAGTCTCTCCCTGCTGGTGGCCGAGGGCCGGTTTCGCGAGGATCTGTTTTACCGCGTCAATGTCATCGAGTTGCGGGTGCCCGCGCTGCGCGAACGGCCGGAGGACGTGCCCGAACTCGCCGAGGTCGTGCTGCGCCGCCTAGCGCGGCGCATGCGGATCCCCGAGCCGACGCTTGCCGATGACGCGCTGGCGGCGCTCGAGACCTATGCATTCCCGGGAAACGTGCGTGAACTGGAAAACATCCTCGAGCGCGCCATCACCCTGAGCACCGGCGGCGCCGTTCACCTGGGCGACATACAACTGCGCCCCACGCCCGGCGTGCAGCCCGCGGTCAATGCGCGCGCCGCCGGCGGTCTCGGCGATCAGCTCGAGGATCTGGAGCGCGACGCTATCCAGAAGGCGCTGGAAGCGGCGCGCTACAACAAGACCGCCGCCGCCAAGGCCCTCGGCATGACGTTTCGGGCGCTGCGCTACCGGATCAAGAAGCTCGGCATCGAATGAGCGGGCATGTCGGCCGGGCGCTATGGACCCGCGATTCGTGCCGCGACCAGGTTGCCGCCGGCCAGCACCCGATCATCGCCATCGGGCACGAACTCGGCGGATGAAAACGACCGTCTCGGAGCGGCTCCCGGCCAGCTGATGCCCATGAGGTCGGCCAGCGCATAGAAAACGTCATGAGTTCGGATCGGCTTGCCGGCGTTCGCCGTGAGCGCGGCGATCTTGTCCGGATGAGATTGCCTGTAGGCATCGTTGACCCAGACGAACGCCGGGATGTTGAACTGGTGCGGAGTGTAGGTCGGAAACCCATGGCCGGAGGAACCATCAAGGCTGTACAGATCCTCGCCATGATCCGCGACGTAGGTCACCGTCGCCGGAACCTTGAGCACCCGGGCCGATTCGATCACCTGGCCCAGGAACCAGTCGGAATACAGCACGCTGTTGTCGTACGCGTCGACCACCTTTTGATCCGGTCTGGACGCGAAGGCCGAAATGAAGCTAAGGCCTTTGGCCGACCCGAAGCGCTGAAAATCCGGCGGATAGCGCAGGTAGTACTCCCAGTGCGAACCCATGGCGTGTATGGCGATGAAGCGCGGCGCGCCGCCGCGCTGCATTTCCGCCTTGATCGCCGGGAGCATCGAGCCGTCCAGGTTGCCGGGACCGCCGAAAAACGGTGTGAGCTGATTCGAGTACACCGTTTTTTGCGCGGCGACGCCAACCAGCGCGGCGATTCCCACATCCTGGTTGGTGAGCCAACTGGTCGAATAGCCGCCCTCCTTGGCGAGATCGATGATGTTGCCGCGCACCGCCGCGAGGTCGTACCGTTCGGGTGCCATGCCGGTCAGCATGATGGGTACCGCATAAGCGGTCATGTTGGCATCGGAAACGGCATGCGAGAACAGCGTCAGTTGTCCCTTGATCGAATCCAGATACGGGGTTGTTGCGCGGCTATAACCGTAGAGGGACCACGAATCGCGCCGGCCGCTCTCCCCGATTACGAGGATGTGCACTTCCTCGCTGCCCTGTCGCGACGCCCCATAGGGTGTTTTTTTGATATTTTTTCCGCTGAGCGCCACGCGGGTCTCGTGCAGCGGACCGGCGGCGAACAGAATGCTGCCGACCATGGGGTCAACCGCCGCACCGTCGATCAACGTGTCCGGGTGCAATGCGGCGAACAGACCGAGCGCGGCCAGCCCCGCGAGCACAGATGTACGCAGCCGGGTCGGCCCCTTGGCGGAGATCGGTGCGGCGGTCGCATGCCACGCCGCCCACAGGTACAAGGCCGCCAGCAGCAGCGTCGCAAGCAGCAATCGCTGGCCGTACCAGATGGAAAAAAATCCGAGGTATTCCTCCCGGGAACTCGTGGCCAACACCGCAGCAAGGAAATAGCCCGGCGTATTGCCATAACTCAGCGTGTACGTGGCAAAGGCGGCACTTATTAGAAACAGCGGGAATTGCCACAGCAGAAAGCGCCGCCAGTTGCGTGCAATCCCTGCGATGAGGATCCAGGTCAGCGCCACGGTGAGCGCGAAGGCGGCCAAGCTGGGGCGCCGACCCGTCTGCCACATCCACCCCGCCAGCAAGCCGTAGGGCGCGCATAGCAGAACGGCCGCCAGCGTCGCAGCTGTAGTTCGAAGCGCCGGGGAGCGGGTGGGAGCCGACATGGCGCTACCTTACCGCACACCCACCGCTTCGATTGTGAGCCATTGCGGGTCCCGCGCGTGACGTGAATTGTCACTTTGTGACCGGGATTGTCCCAGGTGGTCGCCATGCCAGCGACACGGGTTCGCCCGCGTGAGCGATATAGCCGATGTTTTTCAGTCACTTGAGCAATAATTGACGGATTGGCACAGGGCTTGCTTCAAAGATCCTACAGGCGAATGCCGTTGCATACGTTTGGTTCTGGGATTTCGTCCGACACACTAAATTTAGGAGTTCACATGGTTAAGCAGGTACAAAAGGGATTCACGCTCATCGAATTGATGATCGTGGTTGCCATCATCGGCATTCTTGCCGCGATCGCCATTCCGGCCTACCAGAATTACACCATCCGCGCGCAAGTCACAGAAGGGCTGTCGTTGGCGGCCGGTTGGAAGACCGCGGTTGCCGAGTTCTACAACCAATACGGCACCTGGCCCACGGGCGCTTCGACTACGGGTAGCTCGACCACCATCGTCGCCGCAGGCTCGACGACCGGTAAATACGTGTCGGGAATCGCGATCGGCACCGGCGGCGCAGTCGTGGTGACCTACGGAGGCACCCAGGCCAACACCAATATCTCCACCAAGACGCTGGCCCTCAATCCCGGCCTGAGCGCCAACAACGATGTGGTCTGGGTTTGCGGTGCTGCCGCCACGCCGACTGGAACCACGATCTCCGGTACGGGTGCGACCACTGTTCCGGCGCAGTATCTGCCGACGGCTTGTCACGGCTGATCTGCGACAGATCCTTCCGTGTCTTTACGAAGCCCCTCATCCGAGGGGCTTCTTTATTTATGGCTGTGGTCTTGCGCCAATACGCCGAAAATCGTAATGCATCACGGTAAGCGGCGTCCTGGTTTGCAAGACTGCTCCCATTGTCAATTGCGACCAATCGGGACATTCATGAAAGTGAACCAAAATCTTTACCGGCAGGGGGGATTCACGCTCATTGAATTGATGATCGTGGTGGCGATCATCGGCATCCTCGCGGCGATAGCGATTCCGGCGTACCAAAACTACACCATCCGTTCCCAGGTGGCCGAAGGCCTGACGCTGGCGTCGGGTTGGGAAAACGCGATCACCGAGTTCTACAACACCTACGGCACCTGGCCCACCGGCTATAGCTCCACCGGCACCACGTCGACGATCTACGCAGCGGGTCCGACTACCGGCAAATATGTGACGGGCATCACCATCGGCGCCACCGGCGGCATCAGCATCGCCTATGGCGGCAGCCAGGCGAATTCGAATCTGGCGGCCACGATACTGGCGATCAACCCGGGCCTCAACGCCAACAATGACGTCGTGTGGGTGTGCGGCAAATCGGCCACCCCGACGGGCATCACCATGGCCGGCACGGTGGCGACCACCATACCGACGCAGTACCTGCCAAACGCCTGTCACAGCTAAGCCGCCCAGTCGGCGTTTGGCGACGCTGCGCTCCTGCGGGCCGCGCGATATTCATCCATCTCCGTGGATCAATGGCTTACGGCCGCGGGCGGCCGAAATCGGCGCTGCGGCGCCGATAATGGGAACAAAATCACGACGGTCGCCGCCCCGGGTGTGCGAACATAATTCGGCTATCGGCGCAATCAAGGTCTGACAGCGGGGCGGCAGGTAGTAAAATAGGCTTAAGACACGTGGGGTTCATCTCAAGTCCATGAATGACAACGCTTTAGCGTCGCTCGGAGGCACGGGCCGTGTAGCCCTGGGCGGACTCGCGCAGCGTCTCGTGCAAGACGGTCTGGTGGACGAGGCCGGCATGCAGGACGCCATCGTGCGCGCCAAGGAAAAGCGCATCAGCCTGGTCACCCACATCGTCGCCTCGAATCTTGCGACCGCGCGCGACATCGCCATCTCCGCCTCCAACGAGTTCGGCGTGCCCCTGTTGGACCTGGATGCGGTGCCCCCGGACCTCGATGCGGTGCGCCTGGTCAGCGAAAAATTGATGCAAAAGCATCGCGTGCTGCCGCTGATGAGGCGCGGCAAGCGGCTGTTCCTCGCAGTCGCCGATCCCACCAACCTGCACGCGCTCGACGAGATCCGCTTCCAGACGTCGATGAGCATCGAGTTCGTCGTGGTGGAGGACGACAAGCTGCAGATGGCGGTCGGCAAGGCCATCGAGCAAGCCGACGTGGCCATGCCAAGCCTCTCGGACGACGACATCGACCTCGAGAACCTCGAGGTCACCGGCGGTGATGACGAGGCCGGCGCCGAAACCCAGGGCCGCGATGATGTGGAGGATGCGCCGATCGTGCGCTTCGTCAACAAGATCCTGCTCGACGCGATCAGAAAAGGCGCATCGGACGTCCACTTCGAGCCTTATGAAAAGATCTTCCGCATCCGCACGCGCATCGACGGTGTGCTCAAGGAGGTGGCCCTGCCGCCGGTGCAGCTCGCGGTGAAGATCGTGGCGCGCCTCAAGGTCATGGCGCGGCTCGACATCGCCGAGCGCCGCGTGCCGCAGGACGGACGCATCAAGATGCGCCTGTCGAAGACCCGGGCCATCGATTTTCGCGTCAGCACCTGTCCGACGCTGTTCGGCGAAAAGGTCGTCACCCGAATCCTCGACCCCTCCAGCGCGATGCTCGGCATCGACGCTTTGGGATACGAACCGTTTCAGCGCGAGCTGTACCTCAAGACCCTCGGCAGGCCGCAGGGCATGATCCTGGTCACCGGGCCGACCGGCAGCGGCAAGACCGTTTCGCTGTACACCGGCCTCAGCATCCTCAACAACGAGGACTGCAACATCTCGACGGCCGAGGATCCGGCGGAAATCAACCTGCCGGGCATCAATCAGGTGAACGTCAACCCGAAGGTGGGACTCACTTTCGCGGCCGCGCTGCGTGCCTTCCTGCGCCAGGATCCCGACGTGATCATGGTCGGAGAAATCCGCGACCTGGAGACCGCCGAGATCGCCATCAAGGCGGCCCAGACCGGACACCTGGTGCTCTCCACCCTGCATACCAACGACGCGCCGCAGACCCTGACCCGGTTGGTCGACATGGGCGTCAAGCCCTATGCCATCGCGACTTCGGTGAGCCTCATCATCGCGCAGCGCCTGGCGCGCAAGCTCTGCAACAACTGCAAGCAGTCCATCGACATACCCGCCGAGGCCTTGCGCAAGGAGGGGTTCGAACCCGCCGACATCGAAGCCGGCATCAAGGTGCATCGCGCGGTCGGCTGCAGCCAGTGCACCGACGGCTACAAGGGTCGTGTGGGCATCTACCAGGTGATGCCGGTGACGGAAACCATCGGCCGCATCATCATGGAGGGCGGAGGCGCCATGCACATCGCCGAACAGGCGGCCAAGGACGGCGTCTGGAATCTTCGCCGCTCCGGCCTGCAGAAGGTCAAGGACGGCGCCACCAGCCTGGAAGAAATCAACAGCGTGACCATCGATTAGGCATTCGTTGCAAGGATAGTTCTATGGCGATTTCGGCAACCGCTTCCAAGAAGGAAACCCAGTATCTCTGGGAAGGCAAGGACAAGCGCGGCCACAAAGTGCGCGGCAAATCGCTCGCCGCGAGCGAAGCGGAGCTGCGCGCGGATCTGCGCCGGCAAGGGGTGGCTCCGACCCGCGTCAAGACCCAGACCTCCGCGTTCAGGTCCGGCGGCAAGGTCACCCCGCTCGACATCGCGGTGTTCAGCCGCCAGCTTGCCACCATGATGTCCTCCGGCATTCCCATGGTGCAGTCCTTCGAAATCATCGGCAACGGCCATGAAAAGCCGGCGATGCAGAAGCTGGTTCTCGACATCAAGTCGAACATCGAGGGCGGCAGCACCCTGCACGAGTCGCTCGCCAAGCATCCGCTGTATTTCGACGACCTGTTCGTGAATCTGGTGGAGGCCGGCGAACAGGCCGGCGCCCTGGAGACGCTGCTCGACAAGATCGCCACGTACAAGGAGAAGACCGAGGCGCTCAAGAAGAAGATCAAGAAGGCCCTGTTCTACCCGACGGCGGTGCTGTTCGTGGCAATCATCGTCACCGTCATCCTGCTGATCTTCGTCATCCCGCAGTTCGAATCGTTGTTCAAGGGCTTCGGTGCGGACCTGCCTGCCTTCACGCAGCTGGTCGTGAACATGTCGCGCTTCATGCAGAATCAGGGCTGGTTGCTGCTGATCCTCGTGGGCGCCGGCGTCTGGGCGTTCATGTACTTCAAGAAGCGCTCCAGGAACATGCGGCGCTTTCTCGACCGCATGCTGCTGAAATTTCCGGTCATCGGACCGATCATGGTCAAGGCTGCGATAGCGCGCTTCTCGCGCACGCTGTCGACCATGTTCGCCGCCGGCGTACCGCTGGTCGAAGCGATGCAATCGGTCGCCGGCGCCACCGGCAACATCGTCTACGAGGAAGCCACGCTGCGCATGAAGGACGAGGTGGCCACCGGCCAGCGCCTGCAGCGCGCCATGGAGAACACGGGACTGTTTCCCAACATGGTGGTGCAGATGATCGCGGTGGGAGAGGAATCAGGTGCGCTCGACACCATGTCCTCCAAGGTTGCCGATTTTTACGAATCGGAGGTCGACGGCGCCGTCGACAACATGTCGAGCCTGCTCGAGCCGCTGATCATGGCGATTCTCGGCGTGCTGGTCGGCGGCATGGTGATCGCCATGTACCTGCCCATCTTCAAGCTCGGCTCGGTAGTCTAACGCGCAGCATCGGGCGCAGGCGCGAGTCTTGAGCCGATGCTGAACGATCTCGCCGCGCTCTACGCCGGCAACGGGTCGTTGTTCGCCGGTTCGATGTTCGTGATCGGGTTGGTCATCGGCAGCTTTCTCAACGTGGTCATATGGCGACTGCCCATCATGCTGGATCGCGAATGGCGCTTGCAGGCGGCCGAGTTCCTGCCGCAAGCCGCCGCCGTACCGGCCTCCGCCGTGCCGCCGCCTGCCGCGCCGTTCAATCTGGTCACGCCGCGCTCCGCCTGCCCGACCTGCCGGGCGCCGATCAAGGCCTGGCAGAACATACCGCTCGTCAGTTGGCTGCTGCTGCGAGGGCGCTGCGCGGCCTGCCAGACGCGCATCTCGATCCGCTATCCCCTGGTCGAACTGGCGACGGCGCTGATGTCCGCCGCCGTGGCATGGCACTTCGGCTTTGGTGCGGCGTGCGCCTGCGCTCTCGGGGTGAGCTGGACTCTCATCGCGCTCACCGGCATCGACATCGACCATCAGCTGCTGCCCGACGGCATCACCCTGCCGCTGATGTGGGCGGGGCTGCTGGCATCGGTGTTGATCGGCCCGATCCCCGGCAGTGCCCTGCCGGTATCGCCGCACGAGGCGCTCATCGGGGCGGCCGCGGGCTACTTGAGCCTGTGGCTGGTGTTTCATGCCTTCCGTCTGATCACCGGCAAGGAGGGTATGGGCTACGGCGATTTCAAGCTGTACGCGGCACTGGGAGCGTGGCTCGGATGGAAGCTGCTGCCGCTGGTGATCCTGCTGTCCGCCGCCGCCGGCGCGGCGCTCGGAATCCTGATGATCGCGCTGCGCGGACGGGATCGCAGCCTGCCGATCCCGTTCGGTCCCTACCTCGCGGCGGCGGGTTGGCTGGCCATGCTTTATGGTAACTCGCTGCTCGACGAGTACCTGCGTGTATCGGGGTTGAGCCGCTAGGATATGGGACGCCGCCTGCGCATCGGTCTCACCGGCGGCATCGCAAGCGGCAAGAGCACGGTGGCGCGGCGTTTTGCGGAACTCGGCGTGCCGGTCATCGATGCCGATGAGATCGCGCGCGCAGTGGTCGAGCCGGGGCAGCCTGGACTCGCCGAGGTGCTCAGGCGCTTCGGCGCGGGCGTGTTGGCGCCAAACGGCGGCCTCGACCGGCGCGCCTTGCGAGAGCTGATTTTTTCGGATTCGAGCAAGCGCCGCGACCTCGAGCGCATCCTGCACCCGCTCATCCGGGCCGAGATGGAACGCCAGGCACAGGCGGCGCGCGGCCCGTATCTGGTCATGGCCATTCCGCTGCTGGTGGAAAGCGGCCTGCGCGATCGCGTCGATCGCGTCCTCGTCGTCGACGCGGGCGAGGCTGCGCAGGTGGCGCGGCTCATGGCACGCGACGGCGGCTCCGAGGAGCAGGCCCGGTCCATCTTGGCGGCGCAGGCGAGCCGCACCGCCCGGTTGCAGGCGGCAGACGACGTGCTGGACAATCGCGGCAGCGAGGCGGATCTGCGCCTTGCGGTCGATGCGCTTCACCAGCGCTTTCTCGGCCTCGCCACCGTCGCGGCGCATTGACGCCATGCCGTTTTCACCGCGTACATTCCAGGATTCCCGGTTTACCGTGGACCTGCCGTTGGCTCAGAATACGGTGATGAACTCGAACCCGGATACCGCGGCCGAGGCCGCCCCGGCACCCGTCGTATACGAGCAGCCGCTCAATGAGCGCATGCGCAACTTCCTGCGGCTCGAGTTCCTCTACACCCAGGCCATCTATCACAGCGAACTGGCGAATCCGTGGAGTACGCGAGCGGCCGTGGCCAGTCTGCTGGAGCTACTGGCGATCACGGCACGCGGCGATGCGCGCAGCGACGTTCTCAAGGAACTCGAGCGCCAAATGAGCGTGCTGCAGGCGTATCAGCGTGTCGGCGGCGTCGACCCGAATCGCCTCAACCTGTTGGTGTCGAATCTGCTGCAGCTGCGCAACGATCTGTCGAACGCCGGCGGCAATTTCATGGCGCCGCTGCGCGAATCCGAATTCCTGAGCGCCATCAAGCACCGCAGCGCGATTCCCGGCGGCACGTGTGATTTCGATCTGCCCGATTATTCCTACTGGCTGAACCGTCCGCCCGAGGTGCGCGCCGCCGAATTCGATGCGTGGCTCGCCCTGCTCAGGCCGTTGTGCGACAGCGTTGCGGAACTGCTGTGGATCGTGCGCCAGAATGGCCGCATTCGGCAGGAGACCGCCGTCGGCGGCATCTTCCAGCTGCAGTTCGACCGCGAGACGTCATGCCAGTTGGTGCGCATCAGCCTGGCGGCGGACTCGGCCTTGTTTCCCGAGGTGAGCGGCAATCAGCACCGCTGCACCGTGCGATTCCTGAATTGGACCGACCCGAATCGCCGTCCGGCGCACGTCGAGTTCGACGTGCCCTTCCAGCTGACCCGCTGCACCTAGGCTGCATGGCTACCGTCGTCAAATGCCCGACCTGCCGGCGCGCGGTGGAATGGTCCGCCGCGTCCCCGTATCGGCCGTTCTGCAGCGAGCGCTGCCGGCTCATCGATCTCGGCGCCTGGCTCAGCGAACAGCATGCCATCCCGGATGAATCGGCCGGTGCCGATGAGGAAACCCGTCCCGGTCCATCCGAAGAGCCGTGAGGCCTCCATGCAGCCTGAATTTTGGCACGAACGCTGGCGCACCGGCCGGATCGGGTTTCATCTCCCCACGGTGCACGCGGGCCTCATCCGGTATTGGCCGCGGCTGCAGCTGCCGCCGCAATCCCGGGTTCTGGTGCCGCTCTGCGGCAAGAGCCTGGATCTGCTGTGGCTGCGCGATGCCGGCTGTGACGTGGTCGGCGTCGAATTGTCCGCGCTCGCCCTGGAGGACTTCCTGGCGCAGAGTGGCATTGCCGCGCGGCGCCGCCGCCGCGGCGCCTTCGACGTCTTCGAATCGCCGGGACTCGAACTGCTGTGCGGCGACTGGTTCGACCTGTCGACCGGTCAATTGGGGCCGGTGGACGCCGTCTACGACCGGGCGGCGCTGGTCGCCTGGCCGCCGTCGCTGCGTTCGGCCTATCTGCAGCACCTCGCCGCGCTCACCCGCAGCGCCACCCCGGTGCTGCTGATCGTGTTGGAATATTCCCAGGCGCAAATGCCGGGACCGCCGTTCTCGCTGTCCCGCGATGAGCTCGAGGATCTGTGCCGCGCTGCCTTTGAGGTCGAGGAATTCGGGCGCCGCGACGCGCTCGCCGACGAGCCGCGCCTGCGCGAGCGCGGACTCGACCGGCTGCAGGAGGTCCATTACCGGCTGACCCGCCGCTGAACACCGGCCGGCCGCGCCCGATTTAACTACAATGCCCCTGCCGGTACCCGCGGCGGCCTTCGCGAGGCTTCGATTGAATGACTGATACCCGCCATTCCGGGCGCTATTTCGCGCCAGCCCTGGTCGCGTGCGCGGCGGTCACCGCGCCGCACGCCGCCGAATTGACCATCGACCGGCTGTTCGATGCGCCGGCCCTGGCCGGACCCACCGTGGTCGGCCTGAAGATTTCCCCGGACGGCGCGCGCGTCACCTTCCTGCAGGGCAAGGCCGGCGACAAGGACCGCCTCGACCTGTGGGAATACAACATCCGGGCGCGGCGGGCGCGGCTCCTGGTGGACTCCGACGTGTTCGCACCCCTCGCACAGCGCCTCTCCGACGAGGAACTGGCGCGGCGCGAGCGGCAGCGCACGGCGGCGCTGTCCGGCATCCTGGAATATACCTTCGCGCCGTCCGGCCGCGCGCTGCTGTTCCCGCTGGACGGCAATCTGTATTACTACGATCTGTCCAAACCCGCGAAGGCGGCCGTGCTGCGCGTCACCCGCACACCGGGATTCGTGACCGATGCCGCCATTTCCCCCGCCGGCGGATACATCTCCTACGTGCGGGACCAGAATCTCCATCTTTACGACCGCGCGCATTCGCAGGAACGGGCTCTGACCACGGACGGCGGCGGCGCGATCAAGAACGGAATGGCGGAATTCATCGCGCAGGAGGAGATGGATCGCGCCACCGGCTACTGGTGGGCGCCCGACGATCTGCACGTCGCTTTCGCGCGCGTCGACGAGACGCCGGTGCACGAAACCCAGCGCTTCGAGATCGCCGCGGACAACGTGTCGACCTTCGCCCAGCGCTATCCGGCCGCGGGCGGACCGAACGTGAACGTGCGGGTCGGCGTCGCCGACGTTCTCACCGGCGCCGTCACGTGGATCGATCTTGGAGCGGATGATTTCTATCTGGCACGCGTCGACTGGCTGCCCGACGGCAAAACGCTCGCCATTCAGCGCGAAAGCCGCGACCAGCACCGCCTGGAGCTGCTGTTCGCCGACATTGCCACCGGCGCGAGCCGCGTGGTGCTCACCGAGACCAGCGACAGCTGGATCGACTTGCACGACGAATTGACGTTTCTCCGGCACGCCCCCCAATTCATCTGGGCCTCCAGCCGCGATGGGCATCGGCATTTGTACCTGTACGGCAACGACGGCGTGCTGATCCGGCAATTGACCGCCGGCCCCTGGAATGTGGACGATTTCAGGGAGCGTGCCGTCAAAGGGGTCGACGAGAAGCGCCGCCGGGTGTATTTCTCGGCGGCGCTGCCGGACGCCACCGTCCGCAATCTGTATTTCGTTTCACTGGACGGCGTCTCGCTGGACGGCGCCGCAGCGGACCTGCCGCACCGCATTTCATCCAAGGACGGGCTGCACTCGGTCGCCATGCCGCCGGATGCGCGCTTCTACGTGGATGTGTTCACCAGCACCACCCAGCCGCCACAGGTGTCATTGCACCGCATCGACGGCTCGCTGATCGCGTATCTGCTCGAGAACCGCCTGGACGGAACGCATCCCGACGCGCCGTACCTCGCCGACAATTCTCTGGGGCAATTCGGCACTCTCATCGCCGCGGACGGCCAGTTACTGCATTACCGGCTGTTCAAACCGCGCGGATTCGACCCTGCCCGGCGCTACCCCGCCATCGTCGATGTGTACGGCGGACCGGGTGTGCAACGGGTGCTCGACAACTGGACCGGCAGCTCCTTCACCCAGATCCTGACGCGCGCGGGCTACGTCGTCTTCCAGCTCGACAATCGCGGCAGCGGCTTTCGCGGCACGGCATTCCAGTCTCCCCTGCATGGCCGTCTCGGCGACGTCGAGGTCGCCGACCAGGTACAGGGCGCGCGCTGGCTCGCCGCGCAAAGCTACGTGGACCCCTCGCGCATGGGCGTGTGGGGCTGGAGCTACGGCGGCTACATGACGCTCATGCTGATGTTCCGGAGTCCGGAGCTGTTTCGCGCCGGCGTGGCGGGGGCACCGGTCACCGACTGGCGCCTGTACGACACCCATTACACGGAGCGCTATCTCGGCCGGCCGCAGGACAACCCGGCCGGCTACGACGCCAGCTCGGTGCTGCCCTATGCCAAGGACCTCGCGGGCAGCCTGCTGGTGATGCACGGCATGGCGGACGACAATGTACTCTTCCTGCACAGCACCAAGCTGCTTCGAAAATTGCAGGACCTGGGAAAGCCCTTCGAGGTGATGGTGTATCCCGGCGCCAAGCACGGGCTCGTGCGCCAGCACGACGGGCGCCACGCCTACGCCACGATACTCAGGTTTTTCGACCAGAATCTCAAATCGCATTGATGCCCGTGGCGCCCAGCGTCCAGGCCTGCTCGAGCGCGATGCCGCGGGCGAACACCGGCACGTTCACCGAGTCGCAGAGCGCTGCCAGTTCGGCCGCGTCCAGCGCATCGCACAGCACCAGAAAATCCGCGCCTGCCGCGGCCGCCGCGCGGGCCTGTGCCGCGCCGTTGCACCAGATGCCCTCGAGCCGGCCGCCGTGCCGTCCGGCAGTCGCGGCCGCCCTGATCACATGGATGCCCGAACTCGCCGCAACCAGGCGCGGCGGCAGCCGCAGGGCAGCGACCACCGGCCGATCCGCCGGCAGCAGGTCTGCCGCGGGCAGCTCCTCGGCGCCGCACCAGCGCAGTCTCTGTCCCTCCAGACCCTCGGGCACGCCCGCATAGGCTGTCACCAGCCACACATCCAGCAGGATGCTGCGGTCAGGGTAGTCGTGGCGCACACGGATGAGGGGTCGGGCGGAGCCGAGCGCGATGCCGAGTTCCTCGCTCAGCTCGCGCGCCAGCCCCTCGATGGGGGTCTCCTGAGGGGCGAGTTTGCCGCCGGGAAACTCCCAGCCGCCGGCCAGATGCCGGCCGCGCGGACGTTCGGCGATGAGCACCCGCGCGTCGGCGTCGAGCAGAGCGCCGGCGACCACGTGAACCGGGTCCGGAGGCGCCGCGCTCAACCGCTCGCTTGTTGCAGCGCCCCGTGGCAATGCTTGAACTTCTTGCCCGAGCCGCAGGGGCAAGGCTCGTTGCGGCCCACCTTGGGCATCGGCCGCACAAAGGGCGCCGCCGGCGCGGGGGCGCGCTGCTCTGCCTCCATGGCGTTGGGCGCATTGGCGGGCGCCTCGCCGCCCGGCACGGCCTGGATCGGCGAGACGGCTTCTGCGTGCTGGGCCTGCAGCGCGCGCGCCAGTCGATGCTGGCGTTCCAGCTCCTCGCGCTCGATTTCCGCCTGGCTGCGCACCTGGATCTTCGAGACCATCGTGACGGTGTCGAATTTGATCCGATCCAGCATCGCCGAGAACAACTCGAACGCCTCGCGCTTGTATTCCTGCTTGGGATTCTTCTGCGCGTAGCTGCGCAGGAAGATGCCCTGGCGCATGTAATCCATCGCCGCCAGATGTTCGCGCCAATGCTGATCGAGGGTCCGCAGCATCACCTCTTTCTCGATGTAACGCATGACATCGGGGCCGACACTCGCGGCTTTGGCGTCGTAGGCCTCCTCGAGCGCGGTCAGGATCCTCTTCTTCAAGGCCGAACCGTCGCCGGGCTCCTCCGACTTGAGCCAGTCCTCGACCGGCACGCGGGGACCGAAATCGCGCTCCAGGGCCTGCGCCAGTCCGGGGCCATCCCATTGATCCTCGGGCGCCCCGCCCGGCACGTACTGATCGACCATCTGTGCGACCACATCCTCGCGGATGCCGCGGACCGCCTCGGCGACGTTCTCGGCACCCATGAGATCGGTGCGCTGCTGGTAGATCACGCGGCGTTGATCGTTCGCGACGTCGTCATATTCGAGCAGCTGCTTGCGCGCGTCGAAATTATGCTGCTCCACGCGCTTCTGCGCGCGCTCGATCTGGCGCGTGAGCATGCCGCTCTCGATCGCCTCGCCCGGCTTCATGCCGACGCGCGTCATGAGGGCCTTCATGCGGGTCGGATCGCCGAAGATGCGCATCAGGCTGTCCTCGAGGGACAGATAGAAGCGGCTCGAGCCGGGGTCGCCCTGACGTCCCGATCGTCCGCGCAGCTGGTTGTCGATGCGCCGCGACTCGTGGCGCTCGGTGCCGACGATATGCAGGCCGCCGGCCGCCAGCACCAGGTCATGGCGCTTCTGCCACTCCTCGTGAATCTGTTTGAGCTGGTCCTCGCTCGGATCTTCGATGGCGTCGATCTGGGTCTGTGGGCTGCCGCCGAGCACGATGTCCGTGCCGCGACCGGCCATGTTGGTGGCGATGGTCACGGCACCGGGGCGGCCCGCCTCCGCGACGATGTGCGCCTCGCGTTCATGCTGCTTGGCATTCAGCACTTCGTGCTTGATCTGCGCACCGACCAAGAGCCTGGCCAGCCTCTCCGAGGTCTCGATCGAGGTGGTGCCGACCAGCACCGGCTGGCCGCGCTTCACGCAATCCTCGATGTCCTCGAGAATGGCCTGGAACTTGTCCGCCTCGGACAGGAACACGAGATCGGACCGGTCACTGCGGATCATGGGCTTGTGGGTCGGGATGACCACGACCTCGAGCCCGTAGATCTGTTGGAATTCGAACGCCTCGGTGTCCGCCGTGCCGGTCATTCCCGACAGCTTGGAGTACAGTCTGAAGTAATTCTGGAAAGTGATCGAGGCGACGGTCTGATTTTCCTCGCGAACCTTCACACCCTCCTTGGCTTCCACGGCCTGGTGCAGCCCGTCCGACCAGCGCCGACCCTGCATGGTGCGCCCGGTGAACTCATCGACGATGATCACTTCGCCGCCGCGCACGATGTATTCGACGTCGCGCCGGTAAAGCGCATGGGCGCGCAGTGCCGCGTTCAAATGATGCATCAGCCTGATGTTGGTGGCGTCGTACAGGCTCTCACCCTCGCGCAGCAGCCCGATCTCGGCCATCAATTCCTCGACCTTCGCGTGTCCCTCCTCGGTGAGCGTGGCCTGCTTGGTCTTCTCGTCGACGGCATAGTCGCCGGGGCCGTCCTCCTCCTTTTGGCGGACCAGGCGCGGGATCAGCGTATTGATCTTGACGTAGAGCTCCGTGCTCTCCTCGGCGGGCCCCGAGATGATCAGCGGCGTGCGCGCCTCGTCGATCAGGATCGAATCGACCTCGTCGACGATGGCAAACGACAGTTTGCGCTGCACCCGGTCCTCGAGCCTGAAAGCCAGGTTGTCGCGCAGATAATCGAAACCGAATTCGTTGTTGGTGCCGTAAATAATGTCGCAGGCATAGCCGGCCCGCTTTTCATCGGGCGTCTGTGCGTTCTTGATCACCCCGACCTCGAGCCCGAGAAAGCGGTACACCGGGCTCATCCAATCCGAATCGCGCTGCGCCAGGTATTCGTTGACCGTGACGACGTGGACGCCATCGCCCGTCAGGGCGTTCAAATAGGCGGGCAAGGTCGCCATCAGCGTCTTGCCCTCGCCGGTGCGCATTTCGGCGATCTTTCCGGAATGCAGCGCCAGACCGCCGATCAGCTGCACGTCAAAGTGGCGCAGCCCGAGCTTGCGGCGGGACGCCTCGCGCACCAGCGCAAAGGCCTCCGGAACCAGGGCGTCGAGCGGCGTGCCGGCGGCGTGCCGGGCCTTGAGTTCACGGGTCTTTTCGGGAAATTGCCCGTCTTCCAGGGCCCGCATGGCCGCCTCGAAGCCGTTGACGGCGGCAACGGTGCGGCTCAACTCCTTGATCAGGCGCTGATTACGGCTGCCGAATACATGCGTCAGTACTTTCCACACGCGAGGGAATCCTTGAAAAGCTGGCTATTGTACGGATAGACCGAAGGGGCGGGAAATCGTTTCGCCGCCCCGGAGCCGGCGGGGGAGCTAAGGGCTCAGCGGACCTCGCCGATGAAACGCAGCGGATCGACCTGGGTGCCGTTCTTCAGCACTTCGAAATGCAGATGGGGGCCGGTGGAATGGCCGGTCGATCCCATCAGCGCGATCTGCTCGCCCTTGCGCACCATATCGCCCTGTTTGACCAGAATTTTCTCGTTGTGGCAGTAGCGGGTCGAGAGGCCGTTGCCATGATTGATCTCGACCATTTCCCCGAAGCCGGCGCGCTCGCCCGCGAAGGTCACCAACCCGGCCGCCACGGCGGTCACGTGGGTGCCCTCGGGTCCGGCGAAATCGAGCCCCTTGTGAAATGCCGTATAGCCGCTGAACGGATCGGAGCGCTGGCCATAATAGGAGGAAATCCACCCGTCCTGCACCGGCCGCCCTTCGGGGTATACCTGTTTGTTGAGTTCGCGCGTGAGAATGAGGTTCTCGAGCACGCCGAGCTGCTGTTCGCGGTTGGAAAGCTGCGACTGCAGATCGTCGACCATGGCGGTCAGGTCCGGAATCTGCGCCGGCTGGCCATCCGCACCCTCCGCGCCGCCCTGCGCCGGCGGGTGGCCGAAGTCAAATTCCCCGTCGTCGAGATTGGCCATGCGGGTCAGCCGTTTGCCGAGGGCATCCAAGCGGATCACGTTGGCATTCATCTGACCGACACGCATCGCCAGGGCGTTCACCTTTTCCTGCAGCACGCGCCGCACGTCTTCTATCTGCGCCTGCTGGCGCAGCAGCTCCGCCGACCAGTTGCCCAATTGGTCGACCGGCCCGGTCGTACCGTGGCGGGCGCCCAATCCCAAGCCGATGGAGAACGCGCCGCCGACGATCGCGACCACCACGCACAGCGCCACGCCGAGCACCACGGGATGGCGCAGGTCCAGTTGTTTCACGCGTCCCGATTGGCGCCCCACAAAGATGAAGTTCATGCGGTTACAATATGCAGAAAACCGACTAAAAACAAGGATTTCCGCACAGTCTGAGTGTCGTCATTTCATGACTAAATACGGCGTGTCAATGCAAAACTCCAAGAGCGTCAGTGACTTAATGGCCGCGAGCACCCAACGGCTGGCGGCGCTCGCCGCGCAGCTCAAGCAGCGTGGCGCCACGGTCGAGTTGGTGCGAGGCGCGCTGCCCGCACCGCTGGCACGACATATTGCAAGTGCCGGCATCGACAAGGGCTGTCTCAGCATCGGGGTGACGGGTGCGGCGTGGGCCACGCGGCTGCGTTATCAGGCCGATAATCTGCGCCGGCGCTTGGGCGCAGCGTTGCACATGAACATTGCCAGCGTGAGGATCCGGGTGGTGCTGCCCGGGTCCGGATCATCACTCACGCCCGGCGTGCCGCCTCCACATAGGAAATAGGCGCCTCGGCCAGGCTCTCGAAGGTGACTTCCTGCCAGGCGCTTCGGGTGGCGATGAGCGTGCGCAGCAGCTGATTGTTGAGCGCGTGGCCGGACTTGAAGCCGCTGAACTCGCCGATCAGGCTGTGTCCCAGCAGATACAAATCGCCGATCGCGTCGAGGATCTTGTGTTTGACGAATTCATCCTCGTAGCGCAAGCCGTCCTCGTTCAATATCCGAAAGTCGTCGAGCACGATGGCATTGTCCATGTTGCCGCCGAGCGCGAGGTTGCGCGCGCGCAGGCTCTCCAGATCGCGCATGAAGCCGAAGGTGCGGGCGCGGCTGACCTCGCGCAGGAAGGAAGTGGTCGAGAAGTCCATCGAGGCGACCTGCGAATGCTTCTTGAAGGTCGGATGATCGAACTCGATCTCGAAATTGACCTTGAAGCCGTCATACGGATCGAACCGGGCCCACTTGTCGCCGTCCTCGACGCGTACGCTTTGCAGGATCCGGATGAAGCGCTTCGGCGCCTTTTGCTCCTCGATGCCCGCCGACTGCAATAGAAACACGAAAGGACCGGCGCTGCCGTCCATGATGGGCACCTCGGCGGCGCTCACCTCCACCAAGGCATTGTCGATACCGAGCCCCGCCAGCGCCGACAGCAGGTGCTCAACCGTGGAGATCTTGACGTCGCCCTTGTGCAAGGTCGTGCCCAACATGGTGTCGCCCACATATTCGGCATTGGCCCGGATATCCACCGGCCGCTCCAGATCCGTGCGGCGGAACACGATACCGGTGTCCGCAAGCGCCGGACGCAGGGTCATCAGCACCTTTTTACCCGTGTGCAATCCCACGCCGGTGGCACGTATGGAATTCTTCAGTGTTCTTTGGTTCAACATTTAACGCACGATCGCACCCCGACACGGCTGACAAAGGTACCACAGCCCGCGCCCGGGCCTAAACCCGGTGTGCGAGGCTTCCCCCCTGCGCGCGCCAACGGGGGGGGTTCGTAGGCTCCGGCCGGGACTAATCGGCCTGGCGGCGCAGAAACGCCGGGATGTCCAGAATGTCCTCGTCATTGGAATCGCGCATGCCGTCGCCCACCGCCCGCTGGCGCTGCACGGTCGGCTTGTCCAGCATGGCATAGTCGGTCGTGGCCAGCGGCGACGCGCGCCGCACGACCCGCATGGTCGTCTGTGGCACCACAGCCGCCGCCGCCGGCAACGTGGCCGACTTCGGCAGGGTGCGGCCCAGACCGGTCGCCACCACCGTGACCCGGATCTGATTGGTCATCTCGGCGTCGATCACCGTGCCCACGACCACCGTGGCGTCGTCGGAGGCGAACTGCTTGACCACATTGCCGACTTCCTGGAACTCGCCGATCGACAGATCCATGCCGGCCGTGACATTGACCAGAATCCCCTGGGCACCCGCCAGATTGATGTCCTCGAGCAGCGGACTCGAAATCGCCGCCTCGGCCGCCTCGCGTGCGCGATCTTCGCCCGATGCGCTGCCGGATCCCATCATCGCCATGCCGGTCTCCGACATCACGGTGCGCACGTCTGCGAAATCGACGTTGATCAGGCCCGGCCGGGTGATGAGTTCGGCGATGCCCTGGACGGCTCCCTGCAGCACCGCGTTGGCGGCCTTGAAGGCGTCGAGAAGCGTGGTCTCGCTGCCCAGCACCGACAGCAATTTCTGATTCGGAATGGTGATCAGCGAGTCGACGAACTTCGACAGCTCGAGCATCCCCTGATCGGCGATGCGGCCGCGCTTGTTGCCCTCCATCTCGAACGGCTTGGTCACGACGGCGACCGTCAATATGCCGAGCTCCTTGGCGATCTGCGCAACCACGGGAGCCGCACCGGTGCCCGTGCCGCCGCCCATGCCCGCGGTGATGAACAGCATGTCGCAGCCTTCGATCAGCTCGATGATGCGGTCGCGGTCCTCCATGGCGGCCTGGCGGCCGACCTCCGGATCGGCGCCCGCGCCCAGGCCCTTGGTGATGTTGCAGCCGATCTGCAGGGCGGTGCGCACCTTCGAGTGCTTGAGTGCCTGTGCGTCGGTGTTGATGCAGATGAAGTCGACGCCCTCGAGGCCGGCCTGCACCATGTGCGACACGGCGTTGCCGCCGCCGCCGCCCACGCCCAGCACCTTGATGACGGCACTTTGACTGTAAGAATCCATGAGTTCGAACATTCGGCTACTCCTTGACTTGATCAAAAATTACCCTGAAACCAGGTCTTCATTCTTTCAAACGCGCTCTTCACGCCGCCCGACAGCAGCGGCGCCTCCGAGCGCGGCGCTTCGAGATTTCCCTTGGCGTAAAGCAGCAGTCCCACGCCCGTAGCGTGAATCGGATTGCTCACGACCTCGACCAGGCCGCTGACGAACTGCGGCACGCCGAGCCGTACCGGCATGTGAAACACTTCCTCTGCCAGCTCGATCGCGCCTTCCATCTTCGCGCTGCCGCCCGTGAGCACGATGCCGGTGGCAACGGATTCCTCCAGCCCCGAGCGCCGCAGCTCGTCGCGTATCAGGCCGAACAGCTCCTCGTAGCGCGGTTCGACGATCTCTGCGAGCGTCTGCCGTGCGAGGCGCCGCGGCGGACGATCGCCGACGCTCGGCACCTCGATGGTCTCGTCCGGATTCGCGAGTTGCGACAGCGCGCACGCGTACTTGATCTTGATGTCCTCTGCGTACTGTGTGGGTGTGCGCATGGACACTGCGATGTCGTTGGTCACCTGGTCGCCGGCGATCGGAATGACGGCGGTATGGCGGATCGCGCCGCCGCCGAACACCGCGATGTCGGTGGTGCCGCCGCCGATGTCCACCACGCACACTCCGAGATCCTTCTCATCCTCGGTGAGCACGGCGTAGCTGGAGGCAAGCTGCTCGAGAACGATGTCGTCCACCGCGAGCCCGCAGCGCTGCACGCATTTGACGATGTTTTGCGCCGCGCTGTCGGCGCCGGTCACGATGTGCACCTTGGCTTCGAGCCGCACGCCCGACATGCCGATCGGATCACGTATCCCCTCCTGGGAATCGATGATGTATTCCTGCGGCAGCACGTGCAGGATCTTCTGGTCGGCCGGAATCGCGACCGCCTTGGCGGCATCGATCACGCGTTCAACGTCGCCCTGCACCACCTCCTTGTCCTTGATCGCGACGATGCCGTGCGAATTGAGGCTGCGTACGTGGCTGCCCGCGATGCCCGCGTAGACCGAATGGATCTCGCAGCCCGCCATCAGCTCCGCCTCCTCGACCGCGCGCTGGATCGATTGAACGGTGGATTCTATGTTGACCACCACGCCCTTCTTCAGGCCGCGCGAAGGATGGCTGCCGATGCCGATGATCTCGAGGGCGCCGTCGGCGTGCATTTCGCCGACGATGGCGACGACCTTGCTGGTGCCGATGTCAAGGCCGACGAGAAGATTGCGATCCGAGCGTTTGGCCATGATTCGGTGCGGTCCTTACGCGTCGCTGTCGCCGGCGGGATTGGCGGACGCCGACGCCGGCGTCGAGACCGTCCGCCAGCCGATGGCGAATCCGTTGGAGTAGCGCATGTCCACATAGGCGATCTCGCCGACGTGATGCGCGATGACCTGCGAGGCCGTGCGTATGAAGCGATCGAGTCGCTCGTCGACCTGGCGCCTGCCGAGGCGCACCGTCACGCCGTTGTCGAGGTCGAATTCCCACGCGCCGCGCTCATCGAGACGCAGCGCCGCGATGCGCATGCCGGCCTCGAGCATGCGTCCCTCGGCCGACAGATAGCGCTGGGCGACCTGCGTCTCGGTGCCGTCGGGGCCGCTCAGGCGCGGCAATTCGGACGGCACGTGCGCGGCTGTGCGCACGAACAGCTCGCCGCGGGTGTTGAGCAGCCCGGCATCGCCCCAGCGCGCGGCGGCCGTCTGTTCGGACACCGTCACGTGCAGGCTGGTCGGCCAGTGGCGCTGCACGCGCGCGTGGTCCACCCAGGGCAGATTCTCGACCGCTCGCTGGATGGCGTTCAGGTCCGCCGACATGAAGCCGGCCGCCAAAAACGGCGCCACCGCCTGCTCGATCTGGCCGGGAGATACGCGCTGGAAGCTGCCGTCCATCGACACCACGTGCACCGGCCGGTCGAGCGCCCAGATCAGCGCGCTCAAGGAGCCGCCGATCAGCGCTACGAGCGCGGTGCGCCGTGCAGCCCCGCGCCAGTCGATCGACAGCTTCGGCCAGCGCCATGACCGGCGCGGCGGCGTGGCCCGGCTCTTGAACCGGTTACGCCGCAGCAAAGTGAAGCCGTGTTTCATTTGCGTACCCTCGAGAGGCTGGTTTCCAGAATTCGCCACACCAATTCCTCGAAATCGATGCCGGCCCGGCGGGCGGCCATGGGCACCAGGCTGTGGTCGGTCATGCCCGGGGTGGTGTTGATTTCGATGAAATAGAATTTGCCGGTGCGATCGTCGCGCATGAAGTCGACGCGTCCCCAGCCGAAGCAGTCGGTGACCCGGAAGACGGCCATCGCGGCCGCCTGCAGGGCCTCCTCGGCCGCGGCGTCGAGGCCGCCCGGGCAGTGGTACTGCGTGTCGTTGCGGAAATACTTCGCCTCATAGTCGTAGAATTCGGTGGCGGGTACGATGCGGATCGAGGGCAGCGCCCGCCCCTGTAGCACGCCGACCGTGAACTCGCCGCCGCTGATGAAGCGCTCGGCGAACACGATCGGATCGACGGCGGCGGCGGCGGCATACGCGCGCGGCAGGTCCTGCGCGGAATTCACCTTGGTGATGCCGACACTCGAGCCCTGCGAGGCAGGCTTGACCATCATCGGCAGACCGACGGCGGCGAGCGCGCCGGGCAGGCCGGCCTCATCCGAGAGCACCGCGTATTCCGGTGCCGGGTAGCCCGCACCCACCACCACCCGCTTGGTCTTGAGCTTGTCCATGGTGAGCGCCGAACCGAGCACGCCGCTGCCGGTGTACGGCACGCCCAGCCATTCCAGGGCGCCTTGCATCATGCCGTCCTCCCCGCCCGGACCATGCAGTGCGATCACGGCGCGATCGAAGCCATCCGAGCGCAATCTGGGCAGCGGCAGGTCCTGCGGATCGAATGCATGGGCGTCCACCCCCCGGCGCAGCAGCGCGGCGAGCATGGCGCCGCCGGTGAGCAGCGATATCTCGCGCTCCGTCGAGTCTCCGCCGAGCAGCACCGCAACCTTGCCGAACTCGGCGGCGGAGGCGGCACGGCGCACGACCGGCTGGGTGGCGAGCAGGCTCACGGCACCCCGACGATGCGCACTTCAGGGCGTAATTCGATGTGATGCAGGGCGGCCACGGTGCGCTGCACGTGCAGAATCACGGCCTCGATGTCGGCGGCGGTGGCGGCGCCGTGGTTGATGATGAAATTGGCGTGCTTCTGCGACACCGAAGCATCGCCGATGCGAAAGCCCTTCAGGCCCGCGGCCTCGATCAGTCGCGCCGCGTGATCGCCCGGCGGATTGGTGAACACCGATCCGCAGCTCCACTCGCCGATCGGCTGCGTCTGCCGGCGCCGCTCGAGGAGTTCGCGGATGGCGGTCTCGTTGACCCCGGACTTGAGCTCGAAATCCAGCCGCGCTGCGATGAACCATTCCTCCGCCGGACCTTTCACCCGCCGGTAGCCGATCTCATAGTCCGCCGGCGTGCGCGTGCGGCGCACGCCACGCCGGTCGAGCACGTCGACCTCCGCCACATGCGCCCAGGTCTCCCCGCCCCAGGCGCCCGCATTCATGGCGAGCGCGCCGCCGAGGGTGCCGGGAATGCCGGCAAGGAACTCCGCCGGGCCCAACCCCCACTTCACGCATTGCCGGGCGAGGCGCGCGCACGGCACGCCGGCCTGGGCATGTATCCGTGTCGAACTCACGCGCTCCAGCGCGAGCAGCGCGCCCTGGGTCGACACCACCGCGCCGCGGATGCCGCCGTCGCGAACCAGCAGATTGCTGCCGAGGCCTATCCACAGGAGCGGGGACTCCGGCGGCAGCTGGCGTATGAACGCCGCGAGATCCATGACATCCCGCGGCGTGAAGTACAGGTCCGCCGGTCCGCCGGCGTGCCAGGAGGTGTGCTTGGACATCGGTTCATCGCGCAGCACGCGTGTGTTGAACTCCGGCGCGAGCACTGCGCAGCGGGTGCCGTTGGGATTGCCGCTCATGCCGCCGCTCCGGTCGCGAAGCGGCTCTTCAGTTCGTGCGCGACTGCGCCGATGTTGCCCGCGCCCATGGTGAGCACCAGATCGCCGTCGCGCAGCACGCCGCGCAGTGCCTCCGCAAGCTCGTCGACGCGCTCCACGAACACCGGCTCCATCAGCCCGCGCGAACGGACGGCGCGACAGATGGCGCGCCCGTCGGCGCCGGCGATCGGCGTCTCGCCGGCGGCATACACCTCGGTCACCAAAAGCACGTCGCATTCGCCGAGCACGCGGCCGAAATCATCGAGCAGATCGCGCGTGCGCGTGTAGCGGTGCGGCTGGAAGGCGAGCACCAGGCGGCGCCCCGGCCAGCCCTGGCGCACCGCCTCGAGGGTGGCCGCCACCTCGGTCGGGTGGTGGCCGTAGTCATCGACGATCAGCGCGCGGCCGTTCGGCCATTCGATCTCTCCGAGCTGCTGCAGCCGCCGGTCGATGCCCTGGAAATTGGCGAGCGCCCGCTGGATGGCCGGATCCCCGACCCCGAGCTCCGAGGCGACCGCCACCGCGGCGAGCGAATTGAGAACGTTATGGCGGCCGGGAAGGTTGATCGTGATCGCGAGCGGTGGTTTGCCCGCCCGCACCGCTTCATAACGCGACAACAGCCCGACGCGCTCCACGTTGACGGCGCGCAGGTCTGCGCCCTGGTCGAAGCCGTAGGTGACGAACGGCCGCGCCACGTCCGACAGGATGTCGCGCACGTGCTCGTCATCGACGCACAGCACGCCCAATCCGTAAAACGGCAGATTGTGCAGAAACTCGACGAAGCTCTGCTTGAGCCGCAGGAAGTCGCCGTCGTAGGTCGACAGATGATCGTTGTCGATGTTGGTGACGATGGAGATCATCGGCTGCAGGTGCATGAACGACGCGTCGCTTTCGTCGGCCTCAGCCACCAGGTAGCGGCCGGCCCCCAGGCGCGCGTTGCTGTCGGCGCTCTTCAGCCGGCCGCCGATGACGAAGGTCGGATCCAGTCCTCCCTCGGCGAGCACGCTCGCCACCAGGCTCGTCGTCGTGGTCTTGCCGTGCGTGCCGGCGACCGCGATCGAGTAGCGAAAGCGCATCAGTTCACCAAGCATTTCCGCGCGCGGCACCACCGGCACGCGCCTGGCGAGCGCCGCGGCCACCTCCGGATTGGCGGGACCCACTGCGGTCGATACCACCACCACATCCGCGCCCCCCAGATTGGCGGCGTCGTGTCCGATGAAGATCTTCGCGCCGAGCCGCGCCAGGCGCCGCGTGACGGCGTTTTCCCTGAGGTCCGACCCCTGCACTTCGTAGCTCAGATTGAGCAGCACTTCGGCAATGCCACCCATGCCGCTGCCGCCGATGCCGACGAGATGGATGCGATGGATCCGGCGCATGCGGTCGTTCATGCGGGCGCTCCGGCGGCGATGCACAGATCCGCGAGCCGCGCGGCCGCATCGGTGACGGCGGCGGCGCGTGCGGCCTCCGCCATGATGAGCAGACGGCCGCGGTCGGCGCCGAGCTCGCCGATGATCCTGCCCAGGCGCTCGGGATCGAGATCGCTCTCCTGCAGGATGCGGGCGGCGCCGATGCGCACCAGGACCTCGGCATTGCGGGTCTGATGGTCGTCGACGGCCGAGGGATAGGGCACCAGCACGGCGCCGAGGCCGGCGGCCTGCAATTCGGTGACCGTCAACGCGCCCGCGCGGCATACCGCAAAGTCCGCCCAGGCATATGCCCCGGCCATGTCGTCGATGAAGGCCAGCACCTCGGCATCCACCGCCGCCGCCCGGTAGGCCTCGCGGGCGTCGGCCAGGCCGCGCGCACCCGCCTGGTGCCGCACCTGCGGCCGGTCCTGCGGGCGCAGCATCGCCAGCGCCCGCGGCATCGCCTGGTTAAGCCGCGACGCGCCCTGGCTGCCGCCGAGCACCAGCAGCCGGGCGCGGGCTTCACGGCCGGCAAAGCGCAGTGCCGGCGCCGGCAGCGCGGCGATGTCGGCGCGCACCGGATTGCCGATGCACAGCGCATGTGCTCCCGGGCCGAAGCTGCCGGGAAAGGCCTCCAGCACCTGACCGGCCAGCTTCGCGAGCCAGCGATTGGTGAGTCCGGCGACCGCGTTTTGTTCGTGAATGAGCAGCGGGATGTGCAGCATCCAGGCGGCCAGTCCGCCGGGCCCGCTGACGAAACCGCCCGCGCCGAGCACCGCGCGCGGCGCCACACGCCGCAGCACGCGCCGCGCCTCGGCCACCGCCCGCAGCAGGCGCAGCGGCGCCAGCAGCCACGCCAGAGCGCCCTTGCCGCGAATGCCTGCCACCCGTATCCATTCCATGGGAATGCCCGCCGCGGGTACCAGGCGCGATTCCATGCCGGCGGGTGTGCCGAGCCACACTACCCCGACGCCACGCTCGCGCAGCACGCGGGCGACCGCCAGCGCCGGGAACACGTGTCCGCCCGTGCCGCCCGCCATGATGAGCACCGGCGCGCCGATCATCGCGCCTCCCGCGGCATACGAATCACGGCCGAGCGCGACGCGCCCTTGACCTCGTGGTAGATCCTGAGCAGCACGCCGATCCAGGCCAGGGTCACGAGCAGACTGCTGCGCCCATAGCTGATCAGCGGCAGCGTCAATCCCTTGGTGGGCAGCACGCCCATGTTGACGCCGATGTTGACGATGGCCTGCAGACCGATCCACACGCCGAACGCCAGCGCCAGATACGAATGGAACATGAGGCCGCCCTGTGCCGCCATGCGCGAGATCCGGAACGAGCGCCACACCAGCGCCAGGAACAATCCGATCACGCCGATCACGCCGACCAGGCCGAGCTCCTCGGCGAGCACGGCGAACACGAAATCCGTATGCGCCTCCGGCAGGTAGAACAGCTTCTGCACGCTGGCGCCGAGGCCGACGCCGAACCAGGAGCCGCGGCCGATGGCAATCAGCGACTGGGTCAATTGGAAGCCGCTGTTGAACGGGTCCTCCCATGGGTGCAAAAAGCCCGTGAGCCGCCGCAGACGGTAGGCCGAGGTCAGCGCCAGCACCCCGAGCGCGCTGCCGGCCAGGGTGGTGAAGATCAGCACGTAGCGCAGACGCGCGCCGGCCACGAACAGCACCGCAAACCCGGTGGCGAACAGCACCGTGGTGGCGCCGAAGTCCGGCTCCAGCAACAGCATCACCGCGGCCACCGTCAGCAGTCCCACCGGCTTGGCCAGGCCTGTCAGCGTGTCCACCAGCTCGGCGCGCTTGCGCACGCTGTAGCTGCACACCCAGGTCAGCACCAACACCTTGGCGAGCTCCGACACCTGAAAATTCACCGGGCCGAGCTTGAGCCAGCGGCGCGCGCCGTTGACCGTCGCGCCGATGCCCGGCATCAGCACCAGCAGCAACAGCAGCAGTCCGAGCAGCATCAGCATCAGGCTGTATTTGTCCCACAGCTCGGCGGGCACGCGCGTCACGGCCCAGGCGAACAGCACGCCGGCGAAACCGTAGATGAACTGCCGTTCCAGATAGAAGAATGGATTTCCGAGATCGCGGGCGGCGATCGACATGGACGCGGAGGTGACCATGATCAGCCCGATCAGCAACAGTGCGGCGGTCAGGCCCAGCGTCACGAAGTCCCAAGTGAACGGCAGGCGTTCGCGGGCGCGCAATCCGTAGGACAGCGTGGCGGCGCTCATCGGCCGCTACCGGCGAGTTCGCGCACCGCGGCGGCGAACACTTCGCCGCGATGGCCGTAGTCGCGGAACATGTCCAGGCTGGCGCACGCCGGCGAGAGCAGCACGGTGTCGCCGGCGCGCGCGGCCGCCGCGGCGGCGGCCACCGCCGCCGGCATCGAAGCCGCGCGCTGCGTGGCGCATGCGCCCTCGAGCGCGCCGGCCAACGCCGGCGCATCCCGGCCGAGCAGCACAGCCAGACGCACCTTGCCGCGGAAGGCGGCGGCGAGCGGCGTGAAATCCTGGCCCTTGCCGTCGCCGCCGGCGATGATCACCAGCGGGCCGTCCAGGCCGGACACCGCGGCGATGGTGGCGCCTACGTTGGTGCCCTTGGAATCGTCGACGTAGCGCACACCCGCGACGTCCGCCACCCACGCGGTACGGTGCGGCAGACCGGGAAAGGATTCGAGCGCTGCCAGCATGGCGGGCATCGGCAGGCCGGCGGCCTCGCCGAGGGCAAGCGCGGCAAGCGCGTTGGCGGCGTTGTGCAGTCCGCGGATCTTCATGTGCGAGGTGTCGAGCAGCCGCTCGCCGCGGCGCGCCAGATGGATGCGGCCGGCGTCGCGCAGCAGGTGGAAATCCGCCGCGGTGCGCTCGATGGAGAACGTCAGCGTGCGCGCCGATCCGCCGCGCATCGCCGCCACCAGGGGATCATCCGCGTTCAGCACGGCGGTTGCGGCGTGGGCGAAGATGCGCTCCTTGGCGCGCGCGTAATCGGCGATTGTGATATAGCGGTCCAGATGGTCGGCGGTCACGTTGAGCACGACCCCGCCGAGCAGCGCGAGCGAATTGGTGGTCTCCAGCTGGTAGCTCGACAGCTCCAGGACGTACAGCTCGGGAACCTCGTGCTCGAGCAGATCGAGCGCGGGCTCGCCGAGGTTGCCGCCGGCGAGCACGCGCCGACCGGCGCTTTGCGCCATGGCCGCCACCAGGCTGGTGACGGTGCTCTTGCCGTTGGTGCCGGTGACACCGATGACGGGCGCGCGGACCGCGCGGGCGAACAGCTCGATGTCGCCGACCACTTCGATGCCCAGGTCGCGTGCGCGGCGTGCGATCGGCTCGTGCAGCGACACCCCCGGGGACATCAGCAGCTGCGTGGCGCCATCGAGCAGCGACAGATCGAAGCCGCCGAGACGGATGTCGAGGGTTTGTGCCAGCCCGCCGATCTGCCCGAGGCCGGGCGGCGCGGTGCGCGTGTCGGTGGCGCTCACCTGCACGCCGCGTCTGGAGAGATACCGCAGGCACGATGCGCCGGTCTTGCCGAGTCCCACCACGACGCTGGCCATCATCGTATCTTCAAGGTTGCAAGGCCCGCCAATACCAGGACGAAACTGATGATCCAGAAGCGCACGATCACCTTGGGCTCCACCCAGCCTTTCAATTCGAAATGATGATGGATGGGGGCCATGCGGAACAGCCGCTTGCCGGTGAGCTTGTATGAGCCGACCTGCAGCATCACCGAGACAGTCTCCAGGACGAACACGCCGCCCATGACGGCCAGCACGATCTCCTGGCGCACGATGACGGCGATGGTGCCGAGCGAGGCGCCGATCGCGAGCGCGCCGATATCGCCCATGAAAACCTGCGCAGGATACGAGTTGAACCAGAGAAACCCGAGTCCCGCCCCCACCAGTGTCGCGCTGAAGATCAGAACCTCGCCGACCCCGGGTATGTAGGGGATCTGCAGATAAGTGGCGAATTTGATGTTGCCGGTCGCGTAGGCGAACACGCCGAGTGCCGCCGCAACCATAACCGCGGGCATGATTGCCAGCCCGTCGAGCCCGTCGGTCAGATTCACCGCGTTGCTGGTGCCGACGATGACGAAATAGGCGAACGCGACGAACACGGCGGTCGACATCGGCACCGCAACCGTCTTGAAGAACGGCACGTACAGCGAGGTTTCCGCGGCCGATACGTGCCAGTGATGCAGCGCGAAGGCCGCGCCGAGTCCGCCCGCCGACTGCGCCAGGAACTTGTAGCGCGGCGCGAGCCCCCGGGAATTGCCGACCACCAGCTTCAGGTAATCGTCGTAAAACCCCACCAAGCCGAAGGCGAGCGTCGTCAGCAGCAGTATCCAGATGAACCGGCTCGACAAATCCGCCCACAGCAGCGTGCCGAGAACCATCGATACCAGGATGAGGCCGCCGCCCATGGTGGGCGTGCCCGCCTTGGGCAGATGCGACTGCGGGCCGTCGCTGCGCACGCGCTGCCCGATCTGATAGCGGCTCAGCATGGCGATCATGCCGGGGCCGATGAACAGCGCCATCGCGAGCGCCGTCATGGCCGCCAGGATGCCGCGCAGCGTCAGGTATTGAAAGACGTGGAAGCCCGAATGGTGCTTCGCTAGATATTCCGTGAGGTACAACAGCACGGCTAGCCCGCCAACATCATGGGATGGGCCGCAACGCCGCCGCCTGCGCCCGGGGCGCCGCCCGCAGCATCGCCGCCCGCCGACAGTGCCTGAACCACGCGTTCCAGCCGGTTGATGCGCGAACCCTTGACCAGCACCGTGACGCCCGCCCGCAGCTCTGCGCGCAGCCGCTCGGTCAGCGCGCCGGCATCGGCGAACCACTCGCCGCCCTCGCCGAAGGCTTCGACCGCGCGGACGCTCTGCGCGCCCAGTGCGAACAGCCGTGCGACGCCGCAGTCGCGCGCATACGCACCCATGTCGGCATGGCTGTCGAGGGTGTGCGCGCCGAGCTCCGCCATCTCGCCGAGTACCAGCCAGGCGGTGCTGCGCAGCGATCGCAGCACGTCGATACCGGCGCGCACCGAGCTCGGGTTGGCGTTGTAGGAATCATCGATGATCCAGCTGCCCCGCAGCCCCGCCTTCAACTGCAGGCGTCCGGAAACCGCCCGAAACTCCGCCAGTCCCGCGGCGATGTCATCGAGCGTCGCGCCCGCGGCGGCCGCCGCCGCCGCCGCTGCCAGTGCATTCGCGATGTTGTGCGCCCCGCCCACTCTCAGGCTCACCGCGGTCTCGCCGAGCGGACAGACCAGCACGAAGCGGGTCACGAACTCGCCCTTCTCGACGCCCTGCAGTGGATTTTCCGCCGAGAAGTCCGCCGTTTCGCGGACGCCGTAGGTTACGATGCGGGTGCAGCCGGCGGCGGCGCGCCAGTAGCTTGCGTAGGCATCGTCGGCATTGATCACCGCGATTGCATCCGGGGCGAGGCCGGAGACCATCTCGCCCTCGCCCCGGGCGACTGCGTCGAGGGTGCCGAAGCCTTCCAGATGCTCGGCGCCGGCATTGGTGATCAGCCCGACCGTGGGCCGCGCGAGCTGCATCAGCTCCGCGACGTCGCCCACGCGGTTCGCGCCCATTTCGATCACGGCGCTGCGATGAGCCTCATCCAGCCGCAGCAATGTGAGCGGCACGCCGATGTGATTGTTGAGATTGCCGTGGGTGGCCAGGCACGGCCCGCGACACGACAGAATCCGGGCGGTCATTTCCTTGACCGTGGTCTTGCCGTTGCTGCCGGCCACGCCGACCATCGGCAGCCGGAACTGCGACCGCCAGGCGCATGCCAGCGTCTGCAGCGCACGCAAGGTGTCCGGCACCAGAATGTGCGGCAGCGGCGACGCGGGCGCACGGTTGACGATGGCGCCGGCCGCGCCGCGCGCCGCGGCCGCCACGACGAAGTCGACGCCGTCGAAATTGGGTCCCTGAAGCGCCACGAACAGCGCGCCCGCGTCGAGCGTGCGGCTGTCCGTTGAGACCGTGCCGTACGGGCGCTGCCCGCCGATGAGCTGCGCTCCGAGCACCGCTGCGGCATCCTGCATGGTGCGCCTCATGCGGCGAGCCCCAGGTGACGCATCGCCTCGCGCCGGTCGCTGAACGCGCGCCGCGTCTCACCGTAGATCTGATAATCCTCATGGCCCTTGCCGGCGATGAGCACCACGTCCACCGAGCCGGCCTCGGTTAGCGCCGCGGCGATGGCCTGCGCCCGGTCGTGGATGACCCGGAACGCATGCGCGGAGATGCCCGCGGTTATATCGCGCGTGATCGCGTCGGGATCCTCGGATCGCGGGTTGTCGTCCGTGACGATGATGCGGTCGGCGAACTCGTCGGCGACCGCCCCCATGATCGGGCGTTTGCCCGGATCGCGATCGCCGCCGCAGCCGAACACGCACCACAGTGCGCCGCGGCAGTGCCCGCGCAGCGCCTCCAGCGCCTTGCCGAGCGCATCGGGCGTATGTGCGTAGTCGATCACGGCGAGCGCTTTGTCGGGGCGCGCCGCCTCGATCATCTCCATGCGTCCGGGCGGCGCCTTGCATTCGGCGAGAGCGGCGAGCGCGGCCGGCAATGCGACCCCGAGCGACAGCAGACAGGCGATCACCAGCAGGCAATTCTCCGCATTGAATCGTCCGATCAGTCGGGCGTGCAACACCGCCGTGCCGAAGCTGCCGCCGAGCCGAAGCGAGAATCCGTGCAGCTCGAAGTCCACGCCGGCGGCATGCAGCGTGCGCTCCGCCATCCATCCGAATTCTCCGGCGTCCAGCCACACCGCGGTGAGGGGCAGGCGGCCGCTGAACCGCTGCAGCAGCTGCCGCCCGAAGGCGTCGCCGACGTTGAGGACGGCCTGCTGCAGGCCGGGCGCCGCGAACAGCCGCGCCTTGGCCTCGCCGTAATCGCGCATCGACTCGTGGTAGTCGAGGTGGTCGCGGCTCAGATTGGTGAACGCCGCCGAATGAAACCTCACGCCGGCGATGCGGTCCTGGTCGAGCGCATGCGATGAAACCTCCATCGCGACCTCGCGCACGCCGGCGGCGCGCAGCCCGGCGAGCTGGCGGTGCAGATTCACGACATCCGGCGTGGTATGCGTGGGTGGCAAAAGCGCCGCGAGCCTGCCGAAGCCGATGGTGCCGATGTAGGCGGCCTGCATGCCGAGACGCTCCAGACACTGCGCGAGCAGATAGGCGCAGGTGGTCTTGCCGTTGGTGCCGGTGATTCCGACGATCCGCAGCTGCGAGGACGGCCAGCTGAAGAACCGGTCGGCGATGCGCCCGATCAGCCGCGACAGGCCGGGCACCGGCGCGGCAAACACATTCGGCAGATCGGGCGGCGCCACGCCCGGTGCGGGCTCCCACAGCACCACGGCGGCGCCCTGCGCGCAGGCCTGCGCCGCGAATTCCAGGCCGTGATGGCTGCGCCCCGGCAGCGCGAAGAACAGGCCGCCCGCGCGCGCCTGGCGGCTGTCGAGCGTCAGGTCGGCAACGCGCACATCGGTGGGTGGCACTTGCGCGATGCCGTCCAGCAGCCACAGCAGGCTCACCGAGGCGCTGTTGAGCGGACCGTTCATGGCGAATCGTTGGCCTGCACCAGCGTGGCGGCGGGCACGTTCTGCAGATCATCCGGCGGGATGTCCATCAGGCGCAGCGCCCCGGACATCACGTTCGAGAACACCGGCGCCGCGACATCGCCGCCGTAGAACTTGTCGCCGCTCGGCTCGTCGATGACCACGACCGTGGCGAGTTTCGGATGCGACGCCGGCACCACCCCGGCGAAAACCGCCATGTAGCGGTCGGTGGAATAGCCGCCTTCGAAGGATTTCCAGGCGGTGCCGGTCTTGCCCGCCACCTGGTAGCCCATCACCGAGGCGCGCTTGCCGGTGCCGCCGATGGCCACCACCTGCTGCATGAGCTGCACGATCGACTGCGCCATCCTCGCATCCATCACCCGCTCGCCGGCCACCGGGCCGGAGGTGCGCTCGAAGGACACCGGGCGCTTCAAGCCGCCCGCGCCGATGGTGGCGTAGGCGTGTGCGAGCTGCAGCGGGGTGACCGACAGGCCATAGCCGTGCGACAGGGTCGCGATGCCGATGGGCCGCCAATGCGAATAGTGGCTGAGCATGCCGGCCGATTCGCCGGGGAAATTGCTGCCGGTCACCTGGCCGAAACCCAGGCCGGTGAGCGTGTCCCAGATCTGTTCTGGCTTGAGCGACAGGGCCACCTTGGCGGTGCCCACGTTGCTCGACTTGGCGAGCACCGTTGCCAGATCGATGGCGCCGAGATTGTGCTCGTCCTCGAACACCTTGATGCCGACCTTGAGGAATCCTGGCGAGGTGTCCACCACGCTATCGGCGCGGTACTGGCCCGAGGCGAGCGCCGCGGCGATGATGAACGGCTTGATGCTCGATCCCGGCTCGAAGATGTCGGTGGCGGCGCGATTGCGGTACAACCCCGCCTGCAGCTGGTCACGATCGTTCGGGTTGTAGGAGGGCTGGTTGACCATCGCCAGCACCTCACCGGTGTCGCAGTCGATGACGATCACCGAACCTGCGCGCGCCTGGTAGTCGCGCATGGCCGACTTCAGCTCGCGATAGGCGAGATACTGGATGCGCAGGTCGATGCTCGTGACCAGGTCGCGTCCGGGCCGCGGTGCGCGGATGCTTTCGACGTTCTCCACCGAATGGCCGTACAGGTCCTGAATGACCCGCTTGGCCCCGTCCTCGCCCATCAGCAGCTGGTCGAATCCGAGCTCCAGGCCCTCCTGGCCCAGATCATCGATCGAGGTGAAACCCACGACATGCCCCGAGACCTCGCCCGAGGGATAAAAGCGCCGGTATTCCCGCATCAGATACACGCCGGGGACGCCGAGCGCCTTGACGTGGGCGGCCGCCTCCGGCGGCATGTGGCGCGCCACGTACAGGAATTCGCGGTCCAGATTGCTGGTGATGCGCCGGAGCAGGGACTGCTGGTCCTGGCCGAGGGCCTTCGCCAGCCTCGGAATCTGATCGATGTTGTCCTTGAGATCCTGCGGATTGACCCAGATGCTGTCGACCGGCGTGCTGATCGCCAGCGGCTCGCCGTAGCGGTCGGTGATCGCGCCGCGATGTGCGGCGATCTTGACCACCCGCATGGTCCGTTCGTCGCCCTGTTTGGCGAGAAAACCGTGTTCAACCAGCTGCAGCTCGACGGCCCGTGCCACCAGCACGGCGGCGCCGCACACCACCAGAGTCAGGATCACGGCGGAGCGCCAGCGAAAGCTCCTCGCCTGCGAGTCCTTGTCAGCGCGCGGTATCACGGGCGCACGATCCGTATGTCGCGTGTTTGCGGCAGAGACATCTTCAGCTTGGAGCTGGCCATGCTTTCGACGAGGGCGTGCGACGACCAGGCGCTCTGTTCGAGCTGCAGACGACCCCACTCCATCTCGAGCGAATCGCGTTCTGCATTGAGTTTTTCGAGACGCACGAACAGGACCCGTGCCTGATAGCGCGCGTACACCACGCCGGCGGCGCTGCCGAGCACGGCGATCCACAGCACCGGCAGCGCCAGCGCCCAGAGTCTGCGGCCGGTCATGCCGCGAGTTCCCGTTCGATCCGCTCGGCCACCCGCAGACGCGCGCTGCGCGCGCGCGGATTGCGCTCGGCCTCCCCGGCCTGCGGCACCACGGCCTTGCCCACCAGGCGCAGCGACGGCCGGGCATGCGGGGGAATCTCCGGCAAGCCGGCGTACATCGGGTCGGCGAGCGACCGGCGGCGCATGAATTGCTTGACGATCCGATCTTCCAGCGAATGAAAGCTGATCACGGCCAGGCGCCCCGACGGGCGCAGGCGCCGCAGTGCCGAGTCAAGGCCGAGTTCGAGTTCGAGCAGTTCCCGGTTCACATGGATGCGCAGCGCCTGAAATACGCGGGTGGCCGGATGCTTGGTCCGCTCGCGGCTGGGGGCGACCCGGGCGATCATCCCGGCCAGCTGCAACGTTGTTTCGAACGGCCGCTCGCGGCGGTCGGCGACGATGGCGCGCGCGATTCGCGGCGCGAACCGCTCCTCGCCGAAGTCGCGAAAGATGCGCACGAGCTCGCCCTGCGTGGCGCCGTTGACCACGTCGGCCGCGCTCGGCCCGGCACCGGCGCTCATGCGCATGTCCAACGGGCCGTCCTTCATGAAGCTGAATCCCCTCGCCGGGTCATCGAGCTGCGGCGAGGAGACGCCGAGGTCGAACAGGATGCCGTCGAACTCGAGGTTCGGCGCCACCCGGTCCGCGCAGGCGGCAAGCTGCGAGAAGGGTGCGTGACACAGCGCCACCCGCGGATCGGCGCCGAAACGCGCCGCGGCCCACGATATCGCCTCCGCATCGCGGTCCAGGCACAGCAGGCGGCCGTCGACCGCGAGCCTTGCCAGGATTGCCTCTGCATGTCCCCCGCGCCCAAAGGTGGCGTCCATGTAGACCCCGCTCGTTTTGATGTTCAATGCCGCCACGACCTCGTCGAGCAGCACCGGCATGTGAGTTCCCGCTGCTGCGTGCATCGCGCTGACCGCTTATAGGGACAGCGATTCAAGATCTGGTGGCAATGCGCCGGTATCCCCCGCGAGCCACTCCTCCTGGCAGGCCGCCCAACGCGCTTCGTCCCACAGTTCGAAGTGCAATCCCTGGCCGATCAGCACGGCGTCGCGCGTCAGGAAGGCGAATTGGCGCAAGGTCGGCGGCAGCAGCACGCGCCCGTGGCCGTCGAGTTCCAGATCCGTCGCCGATCCGACCATGAACTGCTGCACACGCCGCGTCGTCCTGTTCATTGCCGACAGGCGCATCAATTTGCGCTCGAACTCCTCCCAATCGGGCAGCGGGTAAATGAGCAGGCAGCGGTCGCGGTCGACCGTGACCACCAACCGGCCGCCGCAAAGCTCCTGCAGCCGCTCCCGATAGCGGGTCGGCATGACCATGCGGCCTTTGACATCGAGCGTCAGCTTGTTGGTACCGCGAAACAGCATGTGGATGGGTCTTGTAACCCATTCCCTCCCACTTTGACCCACTAGTCCCCACTATAGGGAGCCGGACCTTCCACTGTCAACGTCTTAAGTAAAAGAAAACCCCGTTCCGACAGTGACTTAGGTCTCATTTTGCTATCACCGGCCGGCGCGCTAGGACAGTCCCGGACCGGCGCGGCCCGGTGCGCCGCTTCGATGCGACGCGCTGGAAGCTCGCGAGCGGGCACCACCGGTCTGCGCAAGCGGATGTTTATGGATACGAACGTCGCAGAAAAAAGGCCGATCGTGAGTCGATCGGCCCTGAAAGCCATACGGCCAGCAAAAAAAGGAGTCGGCCGTTAAGCCGGGTTCTGTCGTGGACAGTCATTCCTCTGGGATGCGCGTCGCCGCGCACCTCTAGCGACCTACCCGGAAGCCCATGCGAGCCACATGTTGCGGCCTGAACGCACCGCGTTGCTTCCCTATTTGGTCTTGCTCCCGGTGGGGTTTGCCGTGCCGCTGATGTTGCCACCCGCGCGGTGCGCTCTTACCGCACCATTTCACCCTTGCCGGCGCCGCTTGCGCGGCACGTAGGCGGTTTCTTTCTGTTGCACTTTCCGTGGACTCACGTCCCCCAGGCGTTACCTGGCACCGTGCCCTCTGGAGCCCGGACTTTCCTCCATGTGCCTGCGCACACAGCGACTGCCTGGCCGACTCGTGAGCGGCACCATACGCAGATGCCGCGCTTTATGCGAGAACCTTCGCAACGGCGCGCCGCCGGCCGGGAGCCTGTCTGTTTTGCGGCGGCGAGCCTCAGTCCTGGGGCTTCAACTTAAGGGCCCGCTTGTAGACCTCGTTGTCGCGAGCGCCGGCGATGCGCGCCGCCAACCGGGCCGCCTGCTTGAGCGGCAATTCCGCCATCAGTATCCCGAGCAGCCGGTCGAGGACGTCGGCCGCGCCGGTGGCCGGCGCCGGCGCCGCGCCCGCGACCACCACGACGATCTCGCCACGGCGGAAGTCCGGGTCGCCGCGCGCCCGCACCGCGAGTGCGCCGAGTGTGCCGCGGTAGACGGTTTCGTGCAGCTTGGTGATCTCGCGGGCGGCGGCGGCGGCGCGCTCCGCGCCGAGCGCTTCACTGCAGTCCTCCAGCATCTCCTCGACGCGATGCGGGGACTCGTAGAACACCAGCGTGCGCGCCTCGTCGCGCAGCGCCTCGAGGCGCGCACGGCGCGCGGCGCCGCGCGCCGGCAGAAAGCCCTCGAAGCAGAAGCGGTCGGTGGGCAGTGCGGCGATCGACAATGCAGCCACCGCCGCGCACGGCCCGGGGATGGCAAGGATTTCGATGCCCGCCGCCGCCGCCGCACACACCAGGTCGTAGCCGGGATCGCTGATGGCCGGCGTGCCGGCATCGCTCACCAGGGCGATCTGCGCACCGCGCGACAGCTCGCGCACCAGTTCGGGCGCGCGCTGCTGTTCGTTGTGGTCGTGCAGCGCGACCAGCGGCCGGGAGATGCCGAAGTGGCGCAGCATCGCGCCGGTATGGCGCGTGTCCTCCGCCGCGATCAGCGTGCAGCTCTCGAGCATCGCGCGGGCGCGCGGGCTCAGGTCCGCCAGATTGCCGATGGGCGTCGCCACGACGTAGAGCCGTCCCGCGGGGGTGTTTGCCACTATAATCAGCGCCTCGACGGGGATTTCTAAGGAATGCAGGGTATGGCAGCGCTCTCTCTTCGTCCACGCCTGATGCGCGGCGCGCTCATCGCTGCGCTGTTCGCCGGCGTCGGCTGCAGCCTGGTGTCGCCCGTGCAGACCCCCGCGGACAAGTCCGAGCGCGCGCTGCGTCTGGCGCGCGACGGCAGGCACGCCGAGGCGGCGCGCGCCTTCGCCGAGCTCGCGGCCCTGTCGCCGTCCGATCATGATTACTATGAGCTGCAAAGCGCCGACCAGTGGCGCGCGGCCGGCGATCTGGCTGCGGCGAAAGCGGCCCTGGGCGCCGTGTCGGGCGATGCGCGCTCGAAGCTGCCGACGCTGCGCGCGCTGGTGGCCGCGGAGATCGCGCTGGCCGAAAATGACGGCGCGCGCGCGCTGCGTGAACTCGACCAGATCCAGGTGCCATCGGCCGCCGGCGACGCGCAGGACTATTGGTGGATCCGCGGCAAGGCCGCCTTCCAGACCGGCCACCCGGTGGAGGGCACGCGCGCCTTCATCGAGCGCGAGCGCTGGCTGACCGACACGGCAGGCCTGCGCGCCAGCCGCCAGGATCTGTATGCCCGGCTGCGCGCCGCGGCCGAACATGGCAACTCGCTCAAGGCGCCCGCCAACGCCGATGCGACACTGTCCGGCTGGCTCGAACTCGGTCCGGTGGCCGTGGAAATGTCCCGCAATCCCATGGGCGCCGCGGCGGCGCTCGCCGCCTGGCGCAAACGCTATCCCTCGCATCCCGCCAATGACAGCGTGCTCGCCGGCGCGCAGACGCAGCTGGCCGGGGCGACGGTGTACCCCGACCAGATCGCCCTGCTGTTGCCGCTTTCGGGACGCAGCGAGGCGGTCGGCGTCGCTGTGCGCGACGGCTTCATCGCCGCGTACCTGGAGAGCGATGCGGCATCGCGACCGCGGCTCAGGATCTATGACGTCGCCGCGGAATCTGCCGCAGGCGCCTACAATCGGGCGATCGCGGACGGCGCAGGCTTCGTGGTCGGGCCGCTGACCAAGGAGGACGTCGCCGCCGTCGCGCCCCTGACCGCGGGCCGCTCACCGATCCTGGCACTCAATTTTCTCGGTGATTTGCCGGTGTCGAGAAATTTCTACCAGTTCGCCCTGCTGCCGGAGGACGAGGCCCGCATGGTTGCGCGCCGTGTGGTTGCCGACGGCCGGCTCAAGGGCGTGGCGATCGCTCCCGACGGCGAATGGGGAAATCGCGTCATCGGCGCTTTCGCGGACGAGCTCGCGCAGCTCGGCGGCACCCTGCTCGAGACCCAGCGCTACGAGGCAGGCCGCTCCGATTTCTCGGACGTCATCCATCGCGTGCTGCAGGTCCACGACGTCAAGGGCGAGCCCTCGACGCATCGCGCCGATGCGGCGTTCGTATTCGTCGCCGGCACCGCCGGCGCCGCCCGGCAGATACTGCCGCAGCTGAAATTCCACTATGCGGGGGACGTTCCGGTGTATTCGACGTCCGACAGCTTCGAGCCTGACGCCGCGGCGAACGACGATATCGACGGCCTGTACTTTCCCGACATGCCCTGGATGATCTCCGCCGATCCGGTGACCGGTCAGATACGCGACGGCGTGCGCGGCGCCTGGCCGGCGCGCACCGCGCGGCGCGACCGGCTGTATGCATTCGGCTTCGATGCCTACCGCCTGGTGCCGGCATTGCGCTCGAAGACATTCTCCGAGACCGCGGGCATTGCCGGCATGAGCGGCAGGCTGCGGCTCGACGACCACAACCGCATCCGCCGCGAACTCGACTGGGCGCAGATCAAGAACGGGGCGCCTGCCGGCCTGTAGGACCGGCAGGCGGCCGCCCGGCGGATTTCTCGACGAACACACCGCAGAACGCCGGCGACGCGCCGCCGCCGGCGCCGCATGCTGGCGCGCATGAGCATGGCACCCAATGCCGCCAGCGGCCGTGCTGCCGAGCAGATCGCCGCAGACTACCTCAGCGCGCGGGGACTCATCGTGATCGCGCGCAATTTCCGCTGCCGGGCCGGTGAGCTCGATCTGGTCTGTCTGGATGCGGGCATCCTTGCGATCGTGGAGGTGCGCCAGCGGCGCCGCGGCGACTTCGGCGGCGCGCTCGGTTCGATCACGCATTTCAAGCAACGCAAGCTCATCCGCGCGGCGCAATTCTTCCTGCGCTGCTCGGCGCGGTATCGCCGCCATCGGCTGCGCTTCGACGTGGTGGCGCTGCAGGGGCTGCCGGGGGCCGCGCATGAACTGGCCTGGGTCAAGGACGCCTTTCGAACCGGAATCGGTGGGTCTACTTGACCACCTGCAGCTTGGGACGCTTGCCGGCCGCGGGCGCAGATTTTCCGCCCGCCGAGGCCGCCGGCGGACCATCGGAAGGATCGGGATCGGCGTCGCCGGCCGGGAAAATCATGCCCTGGCCGGTCTCGCGCGCATAAATGCCCAATATGGCGCGCACCGGCACCTGCACCGAGAATCCGGCACCGCCGAAGCGCGCTTCGAAGGTCACGAAGTCATTGCCGAGCTTCAGCGATTGCGTCGCCGAGAAGCTGACGTTGAGCACGATCTTGCCGTCCTTGACGTACTGGCGCGGCACCGTCACGCCCTCCGCGGCGGCATCCACCACGATATGCGGGGTCTCGCCGCTGTCGGTGATCCATTCGTGCAGCGCACGCAGAAGATAGGGTCGTCGCGGCTTCAATGTCGCATGCCCCTTTCCGCGTCCGACAGGCACGAGCGGAACGTCGAGCGCGCGAAGATGGAGTTCATGTATTTCACGATGGGCTGCGCCTGCACGGGCAGCTCTATGCCATAGGCTTGCAGCCGCCACAGTATCGGCGCAATGCTCGCGTCGACCAGCGAGAATTCGTCGCTCAGGAAAAACGGCTTCGCCTTGAACACGTCGGCGCTCGCGCAGATCGCCTCGCCCAGTATCTTGCGGCTGTGCGCCCCGGTCTTGCCGTGCGGGTCCGCCTCGATGTCGTGCGCGAGGGCGTACCAGTCGCGCTCCACGCGGTACAGCGCAACCCGGAACTGCGCCCGGGTCACCGGATCGATCGGCATCAGCGGCGGGTGCGGAAATCGCTCATCGAGGTATTCGATGATCACCCGGGAGTCGTACAGCACAAGATCGCGATCCACCAGCGTCGGCACGCTGTGATAGGGATTGAGATCGAGCAGATCCTCCGGCAGATTTGCCGGATCGCAGTTCACCAGGTCTATCGCGATGCCCTTTTCGGCAAGGACCAATCGAGTCCGGTGACTCCAGGGATCAGTCGGCGCCGAAAATAATGTCATCACGGAGCGACGTGCCACGAACGCAACCTCCCGGGAGCACAGAACGGGACTCCCCGCTGCTGCGTCAGTGGACGTCCTTCCAATATTCTTTTTTCAACAGAAAGGCGAATACGAAGAACACCAGCAGGAACAGGATGACGAACACTCCGAGCGACTGGCGCTTGGCCTTGATGGGCTCCGCCGCATAGTCCAGGAAGTTGGCTATGTCCCGGACGAATTGATCATACTCCTCCGGCTTCAATGCGCCGGGAGTCATCGGCTCGACGCCCTCGAGCACCATGCTGGTGCCGCCGCGGCCGTCCGGTTCGCTCTTGAAAACCGGTTTCTGCAATCCCTGCCTCTCGAACAGCACGTGCGGCATGGCCGCGCTCGGGAGATACAGGTTGTTGACGCCCCACGGACGGGTCTTGTCGGCGTAGAAGCCCTTCAGGAACGAATACACGTAATCCACGCCCTTGGCGCGCGCAATGAGTGAAAGATCCGGCGGCACCTTGCCGAACCAGTTCAGCGCATCGGCCGGCATCGACGAGTTGATGGTGTCGAAGGGCTTGGCGGAGGTAAAGATCAGATTGGCAGCCAGCTCCGGTTCCGTGATCCGCAGATCCGCGGCCATGCGGTTGTAGCGCAGGTACTTCAGGGAATGGCATCCGGAGCAATAGTTCATGAAATTGCGCGCGCCGCGCTGCAGCGAGGACACATTGTTGATGTCGGTGCCGGAGTGCAGCAGGGGAATCCCCTCCTCCTGCGCCTGCGCGAAGCCGGCCGGAAGCAACATCAGGGCCAGCAATGCGAATCGTCTGATCATGTCACGTAACCCTCTCCGGCACCGGCTTCACGCTGTCGATCCTCGAGTACCAGGGCATCAGCAAAAAGAAAGCGAAATACAGAATCGTGGCGACCCGCGCGAGCTGCGGATAGATACCCGAAGGCGGCTTCAATCCGCATACGCCGAGCGCGATGAACGACAGGGAAAAAATCGCCAGCGCGATCTTGTAGATGGGACCGCGATAGCGGATGGAGCGAACCGGGGAACGGTCCAGCCATGGCAAAAAGAACAGCACCACGATGGCGGCTCCCATCACCAGCACTCCCCAGACCTGCGTGCCCGCGAACGAGGGGACCGCGCGCAACATGGCGTAGAAGGGCGTGAAGTACCACACCGGCGCGATGTGCGGCGGGGTCTGCAGTGGATTCGCCGGCTCGAAATTGGGCGACTCCAGGAACAGGCCGCCGAAGCCCGGCGCGAAGAAGATCACCCCGCTGAACACCAGCAGGAAGGCGGCGATGCCCATCGTGTCCTTGACAGTGTAGTACGGATGGAAGGGAATGCCGTCCAGGGGATGGCCGTCCGCGCCCTTCAGCTTCTTGATCTCGATGCCGTCCGGATTGTTGGAGCCGACCTCGTGCAGGGCCATGAGGTGCGCGATCACCAGGAACACCAGCGCCAGCGGCAGCGCCGCCACGTGCAGGGCGAAGAACCGGTTCAACGTGGCGTCGGCAATGTAATAGTCGCCGCGGATCCACTCGACCAGGCTTTGACCGATCACCGGGATGCTGCCGAACAGGGACACGATGACCTGGGCGCCCCAGTAGCTCATGTTGCCCCAGGGCAGCACGTATCCCATGAACGCCTCGGCCATTAGCAGCAAAAAGATCACGCAGCCGAAGATCCACAGGAGTTCGCGTGGCTTGCGGTGCGAGCCGTACAGCAGCGCGCGGAACATGTGCAGGTAGATCACGATGAAGAATGCCGAGGCTCCGGTCGAATGCATGTAGCGGATCAGCCAGCCCCAGTCGACATCGCGCATGATGTATTCGACCGAGGCGAAGGCTTCCGCGGACGACGGCTTGTAGCTCATCGTCAGAAAAATTCCGGTGACCAATTGGTTCACGAGCACGACTAGCGATATAACCCCGAAGTAGTACCAGAAGTTGAAATTCTTCGGTGCGTAGTACTCGGCGACCTGCTCCTTCCACAATTTCGTCAGCGGAAAGCGCGCGTCTATCCAGTCAATCAGGCGAACTGCTGCCATCGATCATCCTCTCATGCGTGGTTCAGGCTTTCTTGGGGGCATCGTCGACGCCGATCAATATGATCGCATCCCCGTCGAAGGCATACGGCGGAACGGTGAGGTTCTTCGGTGCCGGCATGCTCTTGAACACGCGGCCCGACATGTCGTACTTCGAGCCGTGGCAGGGGCAATAGAATCCGCCCGGCCAATTCTGGCCCAGATCCGTGCCGGCCAATTGGTAGGCTTGGTTCGGATCGAACGCCCCGAGCGGCGAGCAGCCAAGATGCGTGCACACCGCGAGGCCCACCCAATATTCGGGGTTGCGCGCACGCGCGGCGCCCTTGATGTAATCCGGCTGGAGGGAATCATCGGATGACGGATCGGCGAGCATCGCGTCGTGATCGCCCAGATGCTCCACGATCGACTTGGTCCGGCGCACCACGAACACCGGCTGGCCGCGCCACACCACCTTGAGCATCTGCCCGGCCTCGAGTTTCGAGGCGTCGACCTGCACCGGCGCACCCAGCGCCTTCGCCCGCGCGCTCGGATTCCATGAGGCCAGGAAAGGCACCGCGGCGAACGCCACACCGACCACGCCCGTGCCCACCGTGGCCGCCGTCAGCAGGCGTCGTCGACTATGGTCAACCTCATCGTTCATTCATTAGCCCCTAGGCAACATTTGACAAATCTTTACTCAAGCCACTGTTCGCACAGTGTTTCCCATTCAATGTTGTGGGCGCATTATACACAGATAAGCGGGCTTCCCTGCGCGCTTGAGGAGAGATCTTAAGGCCATGGGTCGGACGTAATTGCACACCGCACGCACCGTCGCGAGTTTCTTGCTGAGAGCGGTGATCGTCGGCCTGGCGATCGCGTTTTTGGTGGTCTGGTGGAGACCCTCGCTGCTGCTGGCCCTCTCGCCTCCCTTCGCAGCACCCGCCGCCTCGGCGGCAGCCTCGACGGCCGCCGTGGCGGCCCCGACCCGGCCGGCAATGCCCCTGAGTTTTGCGGACGCCGTGGCGCGGGCTGCGCCGGCGGTGGTGAATATTTATACGGCGCGCCTGATCACCGAACGCTCGCGGGATCCGCCGCTGACGCAATTATTCGGCGATTATTGGCCCAATTACCGCCAGCACGTGGAGCGCAGCCTGGGTTCCGGCGTGATCGTGGACGCCGGCGGCACCATCGTGACCAACCAGCACGTGATCGACAACGCGGATTCCATCCGCGTGCAACTGGCCGACGGGCGCATCGCCGAAGCCACCATCGTCGGCCAGGATCCGGACACCGATATCGCGATTTTGGATCTGGACATCGGCAATCTTCCGATCATGCCCTTGGGGCGCTCCGACACGCTGCGGGTGGGCGACATTGTCCTCGCCATCGGCAATCCCTATGGATTGAGCCAGACGGTCACCCAGGGCATCGTCAGCGCGACCGGCCGCGGCCAATTGGGGCTCGCCACCTTCGAGAATTTCATCCAGACCGACGCTGCCATCAATCTCGGCAACTCCGGCGGGGCTCTGATCGACGCACATGGCGATCTGGTGGGCATCAACACGGCGGTCCTGAACCGCGCCTACGGCGGACCGGAGGGCATCGGCTTCGCAATCCCCGTCAATCTTGTGCGCGGCGTCACCGAGCAGATTCTCGCCCACGGACACGTGGTGCGCGGCTGGCTCGGACTCTCGCCCCAGGATCCGTCCGAGGGACAGGCCGCACAGCCCGGCATCAATGCGCCGGTCGGGGTCCAGGTCGCCAGCATCTTCGTGAAGAGCCCCGCCTATGAGGCCGGCGTGCGGCCCGGCGATTTCATCACCAGCCTCGGCGGCGCGACGGTCAAGAACGCACAGGACTTCGTCAGCCGGGTGGCGGAATTGAAGCCCGGGTCCGAGGTCGATGTCGCCGGACGGCACGGCAATGAGCCCTTCAAGATGCGCATCAAAGTGATCGAGCGGCCCACTCAGCAGGAAGCGCGGCGCGGTTGATACGGCGGCGCGGTTGATACGGCGGCGCGGTTGATACGGCGGCGCGGTTGATACGGCGACGCGATTGATACGGCGACGCGGGCGGCGGTCAGCCCGGCGTGCGCCGGATCTTCGCCCCCAGCTGTTGCAGCTTCTCCTCGATCGCCTCGTAGCCCCGATCGATGTGGTAAATGCGCTCTATTTCGGTGCGCCCTTCCGCAACCAACGCCGCCAGCACCAGGCTGGCCGAGGCGCGCAGGTCTGTGGCCATGACCGGCGCCGCCGTGAGCCGCTCCACCCCCTTGATGATGGCGGTGTTGCCCTCGAGCCTGATCTCGGCACCCATGCGGCGCATTTCGAGCATGTGCATGAAGCGGTTCTCGAAAATCGTTTCGATGATGGTGCCGACGCCGCTGGCCACGGTGTTGAGGGCCGCGAATTGCGCCTGCATGTCGGTAGGAAAGGCCGGATACGGCGCCGTGCGGATGTCGACCGCGAGCGGGCGGCGGCCGCGCATGTCCACCTCGATCCAGTTCTCACCGGTGCCGACCGTTGCGCCCGCCTCCTGCAGCTTGCCGATGACGGCGTCGAGATGTTCGGGACGGGTGTTCTTGACGCGGATGTGGCCGCCGGTGATGGCGCCGGCCACCAGATAGGTGCCGGTCTCGATGCGATCGGGCAGCACCTCGTAGGCCGTGCCGGCGAGTCGCTCCACGCCCTCGATGACGATCTTGTCGGTGCCGGCTCCCTTGATCCGCGCGCCCATGGCGCAGAGGAACCGCGCCAGATCCACCACTTCCGGTTCGCGCGCGGCATTCTCGAGGACGGTCACGCCGTCCGCCAGCGTGGCCGCCATCATGAGATTCTCGGTGCCGGTCACCGTCACGGTGTCGAGCACCAGACGCGCACCCTTCAGCCGGCCGGCACGCGCCTTTATGTAGCCGTTTTCGATGTGGATGTCGGCGCCCATGGCCTGCAATCCCGCGACATGGATGTTGACCGGGCGCGCGCCGATGGCGCAGCCGCCGGGCAGCGACACGTCCGCGGAGCCGAAGCGGGCGAGCAGCGGCCCGAGAACCAGAATCGACGCACGCATGGTCTTGACCAGCTGATACGGGGCGAAATGCTCCCGGATGGTCGAGGCATCGACCTCGATGCGCATCTTCTCGTCGACGGTCACCGACACCCCCATGCGTCCCAGCAGTTCGATCATGGTGGTCACGTCCTGCAGGTGCGGAACGTTGGACACCGTCACGGGTCCGTCGGCGAGCAGACACCCGGCCAGTATCGGCAGCGTCGCGTTCTTGGCTCCGGATATCCGTACTTCGCCCTCGAGCGCGATGCCGCCCTGAATTTGCAATTTATCCAAGGATCACTCCCTGCGGGATGGTGGCGCTCAACCGCCGCGGCTTTGCGCGAATTCTTCCGGCGTGAACACCTGCAGCGCCAGCGCGTGAATCTCGTTGCCGACCGCGGCGCCGAGCGTGGCATACACGAGCTGGTGCCGCTGCACCGGCCGCTTGCCCGCGAAGGCGGGCGCGATCACCACGGCCTCGAAATGCACGTTATCGTCGCTGCTGACCGACGCCGTGCTGCCGGCGAGGCCTGCCTGGATGATCTGGGCCACTTGCTGCGGATTCATTGCGTATCCTCGTTGACGGCCAGGGAGTGTACAAAGAAAGCGCGGGCGGACCCAACCGCCGCGCGAATGTCCATACGCGGTATCATTCCGTGCATGCACCCCGCCTATTCGGACGACAGTCTCGTCGATCTCGGCCGCCAGGCGCTCAACGTCGAGATCGAAGGCCTTCGCGCGCAGATCCCCCGCCTCGGCGCGCAGTTTGCGCGCGCCTGCCGGATCTGTCTGGACTGCCGCGGGCGCATCGTGGTCACCGGCATGGGCAAATCGGGACATATTGCCGGAAAGATCGCCGCCACGCTGGCCAGTACCGGGACGCCGGCATTCTTCGTGCACCCGGGCGAGGCCAGCCACGGCGATGTCGGTATGATAACCCGCGAGGACGCCGTGCTGGCCCTGTCCAATTCGGGGGAAACCGGCGAGATCCTGACCATCGTGCCGGTGATCAAGCGCCTGGGCGTGCCGCTGATCGCCTTCACCGGCAATCCGGAATCCACGCTGGCGAAGTTGGCCACGGTCCATCTGGACATCGGCGTGCCGGCGGAAGCCTGTCCGCTCAACCTGGCACCCACCGCCAGCACCACCGCCGCACTGGCGGTGGGCGATGCCCTGAGCGTCGCGCTGCTCAAGGCGCGCGGCTTCACCGAGGAGGATTTCGCGCGCTCGCACCCGGCCGGAACACTCGGCCGGCGGCTGCTGCTGCACGTCGGCGACGTGATGCGCACGGGCGCCAACGTGCCGAAGGTGCACGGCGGGACGACCCTGGTCGATGGCCTGCTGGAGATCTCCCGCAAGGGTCTCGGGATGACCGCGATCGTGGACCAGGCGGACCGCGTTCTCGGCGTGTTCACCGACGGCGATTTGCGCCGCGCGCTGGATCGATCGGCGGACCTGCGCACGACGCGCATGGACGAGGTGATGACGCGCAACGCCAAGACCGTGGTCGCGGAAATGCTCGCCGCCGAAGCCGTGCATCTGATGGAGACGCATCGGATCACCTCGCTGATCGTCGTCGATGCGCGGGGCGCCGCCGTGGGCGCGCTCAACGTGCACGATCTGCTGCGCGCGGGCGTCGTATGAGCGCGCGCAAGCCCACACCGTTGTCCAGGATCCGGCTTCTGGTGCTCGACGTCGACGGCGTGCTCACCGACGGTCGCCTGTACTTCGGCGCGCGCGGCGAGGCGCTGAAGGTGTTCAACGTGCGCGACGGACACGGGATCAGGCTGCTGATGGCGGGCGGCGTCGAGGTCGCCGCGGTCAGCGGCCGCCGCTCCGCCGCCGTCACCGCACGCATGCGCGAATTGCAGGTGAAGCGCGTGCTGCAGGGCTGCACCGACAAGGTCGAAGCGCTGCGCGATCTGAGCGCGAGCCTCGGCGTCGATCCGCTGTCCTGCGCCTGCATCGTCGACGACACGCCCGACCTGCCGCTCATGTCCGCGGTGGGGTTCGCGGCGGCGGTCGCCGATGCGCACCCGCTGGTGCTGTCGGCGGCGCACTGGGTCGCCCGGCGGCCGGGCGGCCGCGGTGCGGTGCGCGAACTTTGCGACGCTTTGCTTCGCGCTCGCGCCGGGAAGGCCTGATGTTTTTCCGGATATTCACCGTGTTGGCCGTTGTGGCGCTGGCATTGAGCACGTGGATCCTGAGCACGCCCGGGCATCAGCCCAAAACCGCGGCGGATGCCACCCGGGCCGAAAAACCGGGCTATTACCTCAAGAATGCGCTGTTGACGGATTACGACGAACAGGGCGAACCCGGCATCAAGATCGCCGCCCAGCGCATTGATCAGGTAGGCGGCGGCACAGAGGTTGCGCTGCACGACGTGCGGGTCGACTACCAGGGCCCGAACGGCCAGACCTGGTTCATGCTCGGCGATCTGGCGCACGTCCAGCCCGGTGGCAAGCTGATCGACCTGACCGGCAACGTCCGCCTGCAGGGCACGGATCGGGGTGCCGGGGGCCCGGCGGTGATCCGCACCGACTCGCTGCACTACGACGTCGGCGCCGCGGTAGCGAGCACCAAGAACGACGTGCGCATCGAGTTCGACCAGCACACGTTGAACGCACGCGGTCTCGTCGCAAACTTGAAGGAACGCACCATGCGCCTAGAATCCCGGGTCAATGGCCGTTTCCACCCTTAAGGTCCTTGCATCGATGGCGATGATCGCAGCGGGCTCGCAGGCGCTCGCGGCCGCTGCCGCGGCCGTCAAGCCGGCGCAGCAAACCATAGCGCTCGACGCGCAGTCCTCCGAATTCGATTTTCGCAACAACAACCTGGTGTTCCACAAGGTCAGGATTGCGCAGGGACCGATGTCGGTTGCGGCCGACCAGGCGCAGGCGACCGGGCTGGATTTCGAAAACAGCCACTGGATATTCCGCGGCAATGTGGTGATCACCTTGGAGCAGGGCGAACTGACCTCCGATTCGGCGGAGGTCACCTTCGCCCGGAAGCTGCTCGCCAAGGCGATCATCAACGGCAATCCGGCGCAGTTCCAGCAGCGCGTCGCCAAGACCGGGCGCCTGGCTCAGGGGCGTGCCGACCTGATCGAGTACGACGTCGGCAAGGGCATCGTGCGGCTCGCCAAAAACGCCTGGCTGAGCGACGGGCAGAACGAGATCCGCGGCGAGTCGCTCAAGTACAACGTGCTCGATCAGCGCATCCTTGCCGAGGCCGCCGAACAGAATTCGCAGCGGGTGCACATCATCATCACGCCGCCCGCGTCGCCCAAGCAATGAGCGTGCTGCGCGCTTGCAATCTGGCGAAGAGCTACAAATCGCGCCAGGTGCTGATGGACCTGTCGATCGAGGTGGCGAGCGGTGACGTGGTCGGATTGTTGGGACCGAACGGCGCCGGCAAGACCACGGCCTTTTACATGATCGTCGGCCTCACACCGTGCAAGCACGGCGAGATCTACCTGGACGATCGCAACATCAGCCGTCTGCCCATGCACCGGCGGGCCCAGCTCGGGCTCGGCTACCTGCCGCAGGAGCCGTCCGTGTTCCGCCGCCTGTCGGTGGCCGACAACATCATGGCCATTCTGGAAACGCGCCCCGGCACCGAGGATGCGGCGCGTCATGCCCGCCTCGAGGAGCTGCTCGATGAACTGCACATCGAACACGTCAGGGAAAGCCTGGGCATGAGCTTGTCCGGCGGTGAGCGGCGTCGGGTGGAAATTGCCCGCGCCTTGGCCGCCGACCCGAGCTTCATTCTCCTGGATGAGCCGTTCGCCGGTGTCGACCCGCTGTCCGTCGCGGATATACAACGCATAATCAAGCACTTATCGGACAAGGGGATCGGCGTGCTGATTACCGACCATAATGTGCGCGAGACCTTGGGAATTTGCAGCCGCGCCTACATTGTAAGCCAGGGAACCGTAATAGCTTCCGGATCTGCGCAACAGATTCTTGCCAACCCGCAGGTTCGTGAGGTGTACTTGGGTCAGGATTTCAAACTGTAGTCTTGGACCCGAAATAACGTATGTTGAAGCCAAGTCTGCAGCTTCGTATCGGCCAACAGCTGACCATGACGCCGCAGCTGCAGCAGGCCATCCGGCTGTTGCAGCTGCCATCCCTCGATTTGCAGGCGCACGTGCGCGAGACGCTCGAGACCAATGTGATGTTGGAGGCCGAGGACGAACTCGCCGCTGAGGCGCCCGCGGAAGCGGTGCGCGACGAGCCGCCCGCCGAGGAGGAGTACGCGGAGCTCGACGGCAACGCGCCCGCCGCGGCGCAGCGCGACGAACCGGAGGTCGAGATCGCCGACGAAGCCTGGGGCGAACAGACCACCGGCCCCGCCGACTCACCGTGGCCGGGCGACGACGACCGCAGCGGCGACTTCAGCGACCAGCACGGTCAGACGCTGCAGGAACAACTGATCGAGCAGCTCGAGCTCGCCAAGCTGTCCGCCATCGACCTGGCGATCGCACGTGTCATCGTGGATGCGATCAACGATGACGGCTACCTGAAGGACGATCTGCAGGAGATCCGGACCAGCCTGCTGCCGGAGATCGAAGCGGCCGCGGCGGACATGGAGCGTGTGCTCGCCGCCGTACAGTCCCTCGAGCCCGCCGGCGTCGGCGCCCGCAACCTGGGCGAGTGCATCGCGCTGCAGCTGCGTCAGCTCGACCCTGGGACGCCGGCGCGGGACATCGCCATCCGGATCGCGATCGAACATCTCGACCTGGTGGCCGCGCAGCAGCTGGCGCTGCTGCGGCGCCAGCTGCGCTGCGGCGAGGCCGACCTGGAGATGGCGCTTGCTCTGGTGCGTTCCTGCCATCCGCGGCCGGGCGCCGCCGTCAATTCCGGACAGGCCGAATACGTGATTCCGGACGTGTTCGTGCGCCGCACCGAGCACGGTTGGACCGTCGAGATCAACCAATCGACCGTGCCGCGGATCCGGGTCAATCAGAGTTATGCGAATCTCGTTTCGCGCTCCCCCGACCACGCGATGTTGCGCACCCAGCTGCAGGAGGCCCGCTGGCTGATGCGCAGCCTGGAGATCCGCAACGAGACTCTGATCAAGGTCGCACGCTGCATCGTGCAGCGCCAGGCCAGCTTCTTCGAGCGCGGCGAGGAGGCGATGGAACCGTTGATTCTCAAGGATGTCGCGGAAGCGGTGGAGATGCATGAATCCACGATCTCGCGGGTGACCACCGCAAAATACATGCACACGCCGCGCGGCGTGTTCGAGTTCCGGTATTTTTTCTCGAGTCACGTCGCAGCCGCCGACGGCACCGAAATGTCCTCGACCGCGATCCGCGCCAAGATCAGGAAGCTGCTGGCGCAGGAGAATCCGGACAATCCGCTGAGCGACAGCAAACTGGCGGAAGTATTGTCTCGCGAAGGCATACCGGTGGCGCGGCGCACCGTTGCCAAATACCGCGAGGGCATGCAGATCGCCCCGTCGAACGAACGGAAACGGGCTGCCGCCCGAGTGTCCTGAAAACCCGCCTTAAGGAGGAGCCTCATGCAGCTTGATCTCAGCGGTCATCACGTCGAAATAACCGACGCCCTTCGCGGCTACGTCATCAAGAAATTCGAGCGACTTTCCAGACACTTCGAGCAGCTGATCAACGTGCACTGCGTGCTCACGGTGGAGAAGCTGCGGCACAAGGCCGAGGCCACTCTCATGCTGCGAGGCAACAAGATCTACGCGGATGCCACCGAGGGTGACATGTACGCGGCCATCGACGCGCTCACCGACAAACTCGACCGCTGCGTGAAGAAGCACAAGGAAAAGGCCGCCGACCATCATGCCGACGAAGTGATAAAAGCGCGCCTGACGTAAGGCCGCAGCACCATCGCCGATGCACCTAGTCGTCGTCAGCGGCCTGTCCGGGTCGGGCAAAAGCGTCGCCCTGCACATGCTGGAGGACATCGATTATTACTGCGTAGACAACATACCCGCCGCCCTGCTCAAGCCATTCATCTCCCATACCATCCGCGGCAAGGACGACGCATACCCGCGCACCGCCGTGGGACTCGATGCGCGCAACAAGCCCAATGAAATCGAGACGGTGCCGGCGCTGATCAGCGAGCTGCGCCGCAGCGGCATCGGCTGCGAGGTGCTGTACCTCCACGCCAGCGATGATGTGCTGCTCAAACGCTATGCGGAGACCCGCCGCAAGCATCCCTTGATCTCCGGCGGGGTGAGCTTGCGCGAGGCCATCGCCCGCGAGCGCCAATTGCTCGAGCCGATGACCATGGCGGCGGATCTGGTCATCGACACCTCCCGCATGGGAGTGCACGCGCTGCGCGAGCTGATCCGCGAGCGCATCGACCGGCGGCGCGAGGGCCGCTTGTCGCTGATGTTCGAGTCATTCGGCTACAAGCACGGCATTCCGGGTGATGCGGATTTCGTCTTCGACGTACGCAGCCTGCCCAATCCGTTCTGGGAGCACGCGCTGCGCCATCTGACCGGCCGCGACGCCCCGGTGATCGAGTACCTTGCCGGCTACGACAGCGTGCGGGTGATGATCGCCGGTCTGACCGCCTTTCTGGAGGATCGCATCGCGGAATTCGCCGCGGCGAACCGCGGCTATCTGACCATCGCGATCGGCTGCACCGGCGGGCAGCACCGATCGGTGTACATCGCGGAGCAGCTGGCGGTGCACTTTCGGGCCGGCTATCCCCAGGTGCTCACGCGTCACGATTCGCTGCGGCCGGCCGGCGTTTAGTCCGGGGCGTCATCGCATTCACCGCCATGAATGCGCGCAACTCGTCGGCACGGGCGCGTGCATCCCGCATGCCGAGCGTGATGAGCTCGCGTGTGAAGCCGCGCTCGAACAGCAGATAGCTCAGCAGCTGCGTGCCGGCGGCGTTGTTGGCGCCGACCGTGCGCAGCAGCGCGCGCAGGCTGCGCGGCAGCTCATGCCGGTGGCGGCGGGCGATGTCGGTCAGATCCTGCGAAGGCGAGACGATCAGCGACTCGATCGGCCTCACGTCCCCATAGGCGTTGTAGCGCTTGACCCGTTCGAGATCGACGTAGATCTGGTCCATGAACAGCGAATCGAGCATGAAGCCGAACATCTGGCCGAACGTCGGCTCGAGCGAGGGCGCGGTGCCGGCCGCGGGTTTGTGCACGACGGATTCGACGCCGATGATCAGCAGCCGCCCGGCGCCGAGGTGGATGGCGGGACTCAACGGCGAGGTCTGGCGCATGGCGCCGTCGCCGTAATACTGGCCTTGCAGCAGGATCGGGCGGAACAGGAAGGGTATGGCCAGGCTCGCCATCAGATGATCGAGGGTCAGCTGGGTGCGAGCGCCTTTTCGAAACGCCCGCTGCCACGGATCGATGTCCGGTGAACTCGCGTAGAACGTCACCGAGTCGGCGGCCGCATAGCTGGTCGCGCAGATGCCGATGGCCTGCAGATGCCCCTTGTACAGGCCCCGCGGAATGCCGTCGAAATTCAGGTGCCGCCGCAGCAGATCCCACAAGGGCGAGTTGTCGAACATGGAGTGCGGCGGGTGCACGAGCCAGCCGCCGGTCGCCAGCGCCAGCGCCCAGTGCAGCCCCGAGCGCAGCATGCTCACTGCGTCGGCCCGAAACACCTGGTGCACGCGAAAGTCGCGCCACACTCTTTCGATCGCGACCACCGCACGCCTGAAATGCGCGGCGTCGGTCGCGAGCGCAATCGCGCTCACCGCCCCGGCCGAGGTGCCGGTGATGATCGGAAACGGGCAGCGGGCGCCGCGCGGCAACAGTTCGGCGATCCCCCTCAGCACGCCGACCTGATAGGCCGAGCGGGCGCCGCCGCCGGTCAGGACCAGGCCGAGTTGCGAGGTATCCTCAGGCAAGCGGGATCGTCCTGATTCCTGACACCTGGCTAGCCTAGGGCGCCGATGGCGTCGTCGAGACCTGTCAGGGTCAGGGGATACATGCGGCCCTCGAGGAGCTCCCGGGTGATCTCAATGGATTGCGTCTGCCGCCAGCGCGCCCGCGGTACCGGATTGATCCACGCGAATTTCGGGTAGGCCTTGAGCAGGCGCTGCAGCCAGAGCCGGCCGGGCTCGGCATTCCAATGCTCGACGCTGCCTCCCGCAACCTCGATTTCGTACGGACTCATGGTCGCGTCCCCGACCAGGATGAGCTTGTAGTCGCAGGCGTAGGTGCGCATCAGCTCGAAGGTGCCGATGTGCCCATCCACGCGGCGGCGGTTGTCGCGCCACAGCGCCTCGTAGGGGAAATTGTGGAAATAATACTGTTCAAGATGCTTGAACTCGCTGCGTGCCGCCGAAAACAGCTCCTCGCAGATGCGCACGTGCTCGTCCATGGATCCGCCCACATCGAGCAGCAGTAGCACTTTGACCACGTTGTGCCGCTCCGGCACCATCTTGATGTCGAGCCACCCGCCCGCCCGCGCGGTGGCATCGATGGTGTCGCTCAGGGCCAGTTCGGTGGGTGCGCCGCGCCGCGCGAAGCGCCGCAGCCGCCGCAGCGCCAGCTTGAGATTCCGCGTGCCGAGTTCGACGCCGTCGTCCAGGTTGGCGAAATCGCGCCGATCCCAGACTTTGACGGCGCTGCGATGGCCGGATCTGTCCGAGCCGATGCGCACCCCCTCGGGATTGTAGCCCTGCGCACCGAACGGCGACGTGCCGGCGGTGCCGATCCAGCGGTTGCCGCCTTCGTGCCGCTCCTGCTGTTCCTCCAGGCGCTTGTTGAGCGCCTCCATCAGGGCTTCCCAGCCCCCCAATGCCTCGATTTCCGCCTTCTCGGCCGCGCTCAATTCTCGGATCCAGGTGCTCTCGAGCCAATCCGCCGGCAATTCGCGCGGCAGCAGCGCAAACAGCTCCTCGGCACCCTTGAAATGAATCGCGAAGGCGCGGTCGAACCGGTCGTAATGGCGCTCATCCTTGACCAGGCACACCCTTGCCAGATGGTAGAACTGTTCCGCACTGGCGTTTGCGAGACCGGCCTGCAGCGCCTCGAGCAGGCTCAGGAATTCGGTCGTGGTCACCGGCACGCCGTGGCGGCGCAGCAGAAAAAAGAACTTAACGAACATTCCGGCGGCTCAGGAACACGAGCTGCTCGAAAAGGTGCACGTCCTGTTCGTTCTTGAGCAGCGCGCCGTACAGGGGCGGAATGAACTTGCGGGCGTCTTCGCTGCGCAGGGCCTCGGGCGGAATGTCCTCGGCCACCAGCAGCTTGATCCAATCCAGCAGCTCCGAGGTCGTCGGCTTCTTCTTGAGCCCCGGGGTGTCGCGCAGGCGGTAGAAGACCGCGAGCGCCTCGTGCAGCAGGTCGCGCTTCAGGCCCGGAAAGTGCACGTCGATGATTCGCGACATGGTGGTCTCGTCCGGAAAGCGGATGTAATGAAAGAAGCAGCGGCGCAGGAACGCGTCGGGCAGCTCCTTTTCATTGTTGCTCGTGATAACGATGATCGGCCGGTGCTTCGCGCGGATCGTTTCGCGCGTCTCGTAGACGTGGAACTCCATGCGATCGAGCTCGCGCAGCAGATCGTTCGGAAATTCGATGTCGGCCTTGTCGATTTCGTCTATCAACAGCACCGGCTGGGTGTCGCAGTCGAAGGCCTCCCACAGGTTGCCCTTCACGATGTAGTTGCGGATGTCCATGACGCGCGACTCGCCCAGCTGCGAATCGCGCAGCCTCGACACCGCGTCGTATTCGTACAGGCCCTGCTGGGCCTTGGTGGTCGACTTGATGTGCCATTCGTAAAGCGGTTTGGACAGCGAGCGCGCGATCTCGATCGCCAGCAGGGTCTTGCCGGTTCCCGGTTCGCCCTTGATCAACAGCGGACGCGACAGGACGATGGCCGCCCTCACCGCCGCCATCAGCTCCTCGGTGGCGATGTAGCGCTCGGTGCCGCGAAACTCCGTCGGCATGGGCGTCAGGCCGCGTCCGGGCCGCGGATGACCTGAAGGATCTTCATCGAATTGGTGCCGCCGGCCACCCCGCTCAGCTCGCCTTTCGTGAGAATCACGAAATCGCCTTCGGTCACCAACTTCAGCTCCAGCAGCAGGCGGAACACCGAATAATAGAACGCATGCGGATCCTTGTCGGTGACGTCGAACGCGACCGGATATACGCCGCGGTACAGGGTCACCCGGCTGCGCGTCATTTCATGGCGGGTGAAGGCATAGATCGGGATGTCGGAGCGCACCCGCGACATCCACAGGGCCGTCGAGCCCGACTCGGTCATGGCGACGATAGCCCTGACGTTGAGATGATTCGCCGTATACATGACCGCCGCCGCGATCGCCTCGTCGGAGCGCTCGAATTGGCCGCTGTTGCGCAATCGGATGCGCACGTGCGCAACCTGGTATTTTTCCGCACCGACGATGATCTGCGCCATCGCCTCGACCACCTTCGTCGGGTGCTTGCCGGATGCCGTTTCCGCCGACAGCATCACCGCGTCGCTCCCGTCCATGACGGCGTTCGCCACGTCCGACACCTCGGCACGGGTGGGAATGGTATTGGTGATCATCGATTCCATCATCTGTGTGGCGGTGATGACCACCCGATTCTGATGACGCGCCTCCTGGATGATCTGCTTCTGCAGGCCGGCCAGCTCCGCATAGCCCATCTCCACGCCGAGGTCGCCCCGCGCCACCATCACGGCGTCGCTGGCGCGCACGATGTTGGGCAGGTTCTTGATGGCCTCGGCCCGCTCGATCTTGGCGACGGTGAGCGCGTGCCCGCCGGCCTCGCGCAGCAGCGAGCGCGCCTCGTTCATGTCGGCCGCGTCGCGCGCGAAGGATACGGCCAGATAATCGACCTTGAGCGCCGCCGCGGTGCGAATGTCGTCGCGGTCCTTGTCGGTCAGAGCGCCCGCCGACAAGCCGCCGCCCTGGCGGTTGATGCCCTTGTTGTTGCCGAGTTCGCCGCCGACCAGTACGCGGGTGCTGATGCGCGGCCCGTCTATGGCCTCCACCTGCAGGCTGATCTGGCCGTCATTGAGGAGCAGTACGTCGCCGACGAACACGTCCTGCGGCAGTTTCTTGTAGGCGATCCCAACCGCCGTCTCGCTGCCGGCATCGATGGGCAGCGAGGCATCGAGGGTGAAGGGCGCCCCGTCGGCGAGCTGCACCTTGCCGCCGGCGAATCGATCGATGCGGATCTTCGGGCCCTGCAGATCGCCGAGCACGCCGACGTAGCGGCCGGCCGAGGCCGCGGCCCGGCGCACCAGTTCGACCCGCCGTGCGTGGTCCGCGACCTGGCCGTGGGAAAAATTCAGGCGCACCACGTCCACGCCCGCCTCCACCATGTCGCGGAGCACCGTCGGATCATCGGTTGCAGGACCCAGCGTCGCGACTATTTTCGTTCGTCGTAGCAGCGAGCTCATGCGGCGCGTTGCTCCAGGATTTCCACGGCCGGAAGCTTCTTGCCCTCGACGAATTCGAGAAAGGCGCCGCCACCGGTCGAAATGTAGGAGATGCTGTCCTCCACGCCGTATTTCTCGATGGCTGCGAGGGTATCGCCGCCGCCGGCCAGGGAGAACGCCCGGCTGCGCGCAATCGCGTTGGCGAGCGCGCGCGTGCCCTCGCCGAACTGCTCGAATTCGAACACGCCGACGGGGCCGTTCCACAGGATGGTGCCGGCGCCGGCCACCAGCGCGCCCAGGCGTTCGGCCGAATCCGGGCCTATGTCGAGTATCATCTCATCGGCGGCCACTGCGCCCACGGGCTTGACGTCGGCCTCGGCCTTGGCCGAGAACTCCTTGGCTACCACCACGTCGGTCGGCATCGGAATCTCGATGCCGCGCTTCTTCGACTCCGCGATCAACCGCTTGCAGATGTCCAGCATGTCGGGCTCGTACAGCGACTTTCCGACGTTGAACCCGAGAGCCGCGAGGAAGGTGTTGGCGATGCCCCCGCCGACGATGAGCCGGTCCACCTTGGCGAGCAGCGATTCGAGCACGGTGAGTTTGGTCGAGACCTTCGATCCGGCGACGATCGCGAGCAGCGGCCTCGCCGGCTTCTCGAGCGCAGTCTCCAGGGCGGTCAATTCGCTCACCAGCAGCGGTCCGGCGCAGGCAACGGCGGCATACTTGGCGACGCCCTGGGTGCTGGCCTCGGCGCGATGTGCGGTGCCGAACGCATCCATCACGTAGATGTCGCAGAGCGCCGCCATTTTTTTCGAGAGTTCGTCCGCGTTCTTCTTCTCGCCCTTGTTGAAGCGCACGTTCTCCAGCAGCACCAGTTCGCCGGGCGCAACCTCGACGCCGCCGAGCCAGTCCCGCTTGAGGGCAACCGGTACACCGAGCAGCTGCGCCAGCCGCTTCGCCACCGGCGCGAGCGAAAATTCCTCCGCGAATTTGCCCTCCTCGGGTCTGCCGAGATGCGACATCACCAGCACCCGGGCGTGCTGTTCCAGCGCCCCCTTGAGCGTCGGCAGCGCGGCGCGGATTCTCGCATCGCTGGTCACCTCGCCGTTGTGCACGGGGACGTTCAGATCCTCGCGTATCAGGACGCGCTTGCCGTTCAGATCGCAATCGGACATTTTGATGATCTTCACGGTGCGCTACTTTATTTGACTTTTGACCAGGCGACGGCGGTATCCAGCATGCGGTTGGAGAAGCCCCATTCGTTGTCGTACCAGGCGCAGGCCTTGACCAGGGTGCCTTGGATGACCTTGGTGAGGGTCGCATCGTAGGTGGAGGACGCCGGATCGTGGTTGAAGTCCACGGACACCAGAGGCTGATCGTTGTAGGCTAGAATGCCCTTGAGCGCGCCGTCCGCAGCCGCCTTGACGACGGCGTGCACCTCCTCAACCGTGGTCTTGCGGCCGGCGGTGAAGCTCAGATCGACCAGTGACACATTGATGGTCGGCACGCGGATCGCGAAACCGTCGAGCTTGCCCTTGAGCTCCGGCAGCACCAGCCCCACGGCGGCCGCCGCGCCCGTCTTGGTCGGGATCATGGACATGGTGGCCGAACGTGCCCGGCGCAGGTCGGAATGATAGACATCCGTCAACACCTGATCGTTGGTGTAGGAGTGGATGGTGGTCATGACGCCCGCCTGGATGCCGATCTTGTCGTGCAACACCTTGGCGAGCGGCGCCAGGCAGTTGGTCGTGCACGATGCGTTGGAGACCACGGTGTCGCCGGACTTGAGCACGCCGTGGTTCACACCGTAGACGATGGTGGCATCGACGTCGTCGCCGCCGGGGGCGGATATGAGCACCTTCCTGGCGCCGGCCGCCAGGTGCGCCGACGCCTTGGCCTTGCTGGTGAACAGCCCCGTGCACTCGAGCACGTACTCCACACCGAGATCACCCCACGGCAGCTTCGAGGGATCGCGTTGCGCCACGACCTTGATGCGGTCGCCATTGACCACCATTGCGTCGCCGTCGACGTGCACGTCGCCGTTGAACCGGCCATGCGCGGTGTCGTACCGGGTCAGATGCGCATTGGTCTTGGCATCGCCGAGATCGTTGATGGCGACGATCTGTATCTCGCCGGTGCGCTTGCCCTCATACAGGGCCCGCAGAATGTTGCGCCCGATGCGTCCGAAGCCGTTGATGCCCACCTTGATTGCCATCGTCGTCCACCTCTCGATATTCTCAGCCAGCCAGTACCTGATCTATTGTCTTTATTACTTCGTCCGTGGTGAATCCGTAGTTGACGAAGAGCTTCTTCGCCGGTGCGGACGCGCCGTAGTGGTCGATTCCCAGGACCCGGCCGTTCGGACCCACGTAGCGCCACCAGGGTTCGCGCACGCCCGCTTCGACCGCGACCCGGCGGGTCACGGACTCCGGCAGAACGCTGCGCTTGTAAGCCTCGTCCTGCCGCTCGTAGGTGTTCACGCTCGGCATCGAAACCAGCCGCAGTTTGCGTCCCTTGGCGGCCAGGGCGCGCACCGCTTCGGCGGCGATCCCGACCTCCGAGCCCGTGGCGATGACGATGGCCTCGGGCGGGCCGTCGCTGTCGATGAGCACGTAACCGCCGCGCGTGATGGCCGCCAGCTGCGCGGCGTTGCGCGGCTGGTGCGTCACGGCCTGGCGGGTGAACACCAGGCAGGTCGGGCCGTCGCGATTCTCGAGCGCCGTGCGCCATGCGGTCGCCGTCTCCACCGCGTCGCACGGCCGCCAGAGATCCATGTGCGGAATGACCCTCAGGCTCGCCACCTGCTCGATCGGCTGGTGCGTGGGACCGTCCTCGCCCAAGCCGATGGAATCGTGGGTGTACACGAACACCACCCGCAGGCGCATCAGTGCCGCCATGCGTACGGCGTTGCGCGCATAATCCGAGAAGGTCAGGAACGTGCCGCCGTAGGGGATGTAGCCGCCGTGCGCGGTGATGCCGTTGAGAATTGCGGACATGCCGAATTCGCGCACGCCAAAATGCGCGTAATTGCCGGACGGCACCGCCGGCGAGAGTATGGTCGAATCCTTTCTGAGGGTGCCGTTGGACGGGGTCAGATCCGCCGAGCCGCCGATGAGCTCGGGCAGTGAGGGTCCGAAGGCGTTGAGCACCGCCTGCGATGATTGGCGGGTGGCGAGCGAGGTGCCGTCCGCCTGGGTCCTGGCGATATAGGCCTGGGCGAGATCCGCAAAGGCCGCGGGCAGGTCAGCGGCCATGCGCCTCTCGAACTCCGCCGCCAGTGCCGGAAACTCGGCCCGGTACGCGCTCCAACGCGCCCGCCAATCCTGCTCGGCGCGGGCGCCCTTGTCGCGCATGTCCCAGGCGGCGCCGATGTCGGCCGGAATCTCGAATGGCGGGGAACTCCAGCCGAGGTGCACGCGCGCCGCGGCGATCTCCTCCGGACCCGGCGCCTCGCCGTGCATCGACGCGCTGCCCTGTTTGTTGGGCGCGCCCCAGCCGATGATGGTCTTGCAGCAGACCAGCGACGGCCGGTCGGTGACCGCGCGCGCCGCGGCGAGCGCCGACTCGACCGCATCGCTGTCGTGGCCGTCCACGTGCGGCAACACGTGCCAGCCATAGGCCTCGAAGCGCCGCGGTGTGTCGTCGGCGAACCAGCCCTGCACCTTGCCGTCGATGGAAATGCCGTTGTCGTCGTATATGACGATCAGCTTGCCGAGCCTCTGGGTTCCGGCGAACGAGGCGGCTTCGTGCGAGATGCCCTCCATCAGACAGCCGTCGCCGCAGAACACGTACGTGTGGTGATCGACGATGGTATGTCCGGGCCGGTTGAAGGTCGCGGCGAGGGCGCGCTCGGCGATCGCCATGCCGACCGCGTTGGCGAGGCCCTGGCCCAGCGGCCCCGTGGTGGTCTCGATGCCGAGGTGCAGCTCGCGCTCCGGGTGACCCGGGGTCTTGGAGCCCCACTGGCGGAAATTGCGCAGCTCCTCCATCGGCAGCGGATAGCCGGTGAGATGCAGGACGGCATACAGCAGCATGGAGGCGTGGCCATTGGACAGCACGAACCGGTCCCGGTCCCACCACAGAGGATTGCCCGGGTTGTACTTGAGCACGCGCCGCCAAAGCACCTCGGCAATGTCGGCCATGCCCATCGGGGCGCCCGGATGACCGGAATTGGCCTTCTGTACGGCATCCATTGACAGGGCACGGATGGCATTGGCGAGTTCGCGGCGGGTCGGCATGGGACGCTTCTACGTTCGGGAAAGGCGGCTATTGTCCTTGATGCGTCCCCCGCCAGCAACGGCCGCCTGCGGCGGGCACCTCGGCAACCCGGCAGCATCGAAAAGCGCGACCTGGGTCGCGGATTCGGCGGCTCGTGCGGCGAGTGCCGGCAATCGCGCAGTCGCGGCGCACGGACGCCGCCTCGCCATGATCCAGTTCACCGTCGACGGCGCCCGGGTTTGTTACCATCTGCGGATGGAGATTCTGCATATCACGGATCCGCATTTGTACGGCCACGCCGACGGCAGATTGCGCGGGGTGGAGACCGATTCGAGCCTGCGTGCGGTGCTCGATGCGGCGTTCACCGAGGTGCCCGACTTCTCCGCAGTGCTCGTCACCGGCGATCTGGTGCAGGACGACGCCGCCGGCTATTTGCGCTTTCGCAGCATTTTCGGCGGCCTGAAAAAGCCGGTGCTGTGCATTCCGGGCAACCATGATGTACCGGCGGAGATGCGGCGCGAACTCGCGGGTCCGCCGTTTCAGATCTGCGGAACCGCGCACATCGGGGCATGGCAGTTCGTGATGCTGGACAGCTACGATCCCGGCGAGGTCGGCGGACGGCTGGCGGCGGCCGAGCTCGCGCGACTGGATGCCGCGCTCACAGCCTCCCGGGACCACGCTCTGATCTGTCTGCATCATCATCCGATCGTCATGGGTAGTCACTGGCTCGACACCATCGGCCTCGCGAACGCCGCGGAGTTCTGGCGCATCGTCGATGCGCACCCTAATGTTCGCGCAGTGGCGTGGGGTCACGTGCACCAGGATTTCGAAGGTCACCGTGGCGACGTGCGCCTGTTCGCGACGCCGTCGACCGGTGCGCAATTCCTGCCGGGCAGCGACACCTTCGCCGTTGATTCGCGGCCGCCGGCATACCGCAGTTTGTGCCTGCACCCCGACGGACGCATCGACACGCAGATTCGCTGGGTCGACGTGCGATCGTCGCGCCTGGTCATCGCGCGCTAGCGGCGCGGCGCACCATGCGATTCCGACAGCCGCGCGCCGCACTCGCTCTGGCGGCGCTGTGCTGTCTTGCGTGGGGCGCGCCGGCACATGCCGATGGCGCGCTGCATTCCCTGTGGGAATTGCACGGCAGGCACAATACCGTGTATCTGATGGGCTCCATCCACGTGTTGCGACCCGGCGACTATCCGCTCGCCCCGCCCATGATGGCCGCGTACGCCGGGGCCAAATCTCTGGTGATGGAGGTCGATCTGGGTGAACTCGACTCCGGGGACGTTCAGACGGAAATGCTGTCGAGCGCCTTGCTGCCGCAGGGCAAGACGCTGGCCGACGTGCTCGGCCCGCAACGCCATGCCCGGGCGGCGGCGCTGGCGCGCGGCATCGGCGTCGAGCTGTCGATGTTCGATCAGTTCGCGCCGTGGTTCGTCGCCGAGGCCATCTCGCAGCTGCAGCTGGCCCAGATGGGCTTTGATCCGCAATCCGGCGTCGAGATGTATTTCATGGACCGGGCACGAAGCGACGGCAAGACCGTGGCCGGACTGGAGACGGCGCACGATCAGATCGCGCTGTTCGAGGCCATGTCATGGGACGCCCAGGCGGAGTATCTCATCGCCAGCCTCGAGCAGGCGCACGATCTGCCGAAGGAGGTCGACGATATGGTGCACGCCTGGCAGCGCGGCGACACGCACTGGTTCGAGCAGCAGCTGCGCGAGGATCTGGGCCGCGATCCCGGCCTCTACCAGTCGCTGCTCGCGGCGCGCAACCGCAAATGGGTGCCGAAGATCGAGGCGCTGCTCAACGATGACAGGGATTATCTGGTGATCGTGGGGACCGGACACCTGGTGGGCCGGGACAGCGTCATCGATCTGCTGAAAAAAGACGGGATCGGCGCCGTCCAACGGTGAGCCGACCCCGCAATTCCCGGGCAACTATTGATTGGCGGGCGGAGCACCGGGAGGCGGACCGTGGCGCCACTCGTCGTGTCCCTCGCCGCGCTCCCCGTCGCGCTCCTGCATGTGCGACTTCATTTCCTTCATGTGTTCCTGCATCTTGGCTTCGGAGTCGGCGAGCTGCTTCTTCTGGGCCGGCGTAAGCACCCCGTAGATTTTCGCACGCGTGTTCGCCTCCAAGGTTATCTGCTGGGTCAGCAGCGAGCCGTTCGCCTGGCTCACGCTGGCGACGATCGAGGCGTAGTGCGGATCATCCGGCTTGGCCTGACGCAGCTTGAGCGAATTCGCCTGCGACTGCTGGTGCATATTCTCGAGCGCCGTGCGGTTCGCGGTCATGATCGACTTCATGGATTCGCGCTGCGCATCCGAGAGCCCGAGTCTGCCGAACATCATCATCGGTCCGCGTCCGTGCTCGCCGCGCTCATGGCCATGATGCCGCCAGCCGTGGTGGCGCCAGCCGTGGTGCCGGTGGTGGTGATGGTGGTGCCAGCCATGATGCCCCTCGCCGCGATCCCAGCCCTCGTGGCCCTCGTCTTTCCAGTCGTGCTGCGGGGCGTGCGGCCCCGGCGGCGCGCTCGCCGGCTGAGACGCGTCGGCATCGGCGGCGCCCGCCGTAGCCGGCATCATCGCCAGCCCGCAGGTCGAAACGAGCGCCACGGCCAAAAAAATGCGAATCAAATTCATGTTCGATGCTCCAATTCCTGAAGGTAAGAATTCTTCTTGGGACTCAGACAATGCTAGGCTGGTGCGGTCAATATAAGTGTCAAAATCGGCGAAAGAAAATGCAAAGTTGTGTGGTCCTCGTCAGTGGGGGCGCCGCCAGGCCGTTCAATGCCGCTGCAGTGTCAAGAAGTGTCAATTCGGCGCGCGCCGCGGTCACGGGTCGGCTACTGTGATGCAATGGTGCTCACCGTGATGAACCCGTCCAGATCACCGGCCGACTCCGCCCCGCGTGAGGCGCGGGTGCTGCTGGTCGATGACGATCGCGAACTGTGCCAGATGCTCGGCGAATACCTGCTCGCCGAGCATTTCGAGGTTCACAGCGTGCACGACGGCGGCCTCGCCATCGCGGAGCTGCGCACCGGCGACTACGAACTGCTGATCCTGGATGTCATGCTTCCAGGCTTGAGCGGCTTCGATGTGCTGCGCGAACTCGGCCCCGCCTGCGCCACGCCGATCCTGATGCTGACGGCGCGCGGCGACGACGTGGATCGGATCGTCGGCCTCGAGCTCGGCGCCGACGACTACCTGAGCAAACCGTTCAACCCTCGCGAGCTGGTGGCGCGCATTCGCGCGATCCTGCGCCGTGCCAGCAGCCGGCCGGGCCGCGGCACCGTACACGATGTGCTGGTCCATGGCGCCATCGTGCTCAACATGGGAACGCACCAGGTGCGGGTGGACGATGCATCCGTCGCGCTGACCGGCGCCGAGTTCCGGGTGCTGGAGCTGCTGTTGCGCTCGGCGGGACAGGTGATCGCGCGCGAGACGCTCACCGAACAGGCTCTCGGCCGAAAGCTGGTGCCCTATGATCGCAGCATCGACACCCACATCAGCAATCTGCGCCGCAAGCTCAATCTGGAGGCCGGCAGAAATCCCGAGATCAAGAATCTGCGCGGCTCCGGCTACATGCTGACGCTCGCCGATGCATAGCCTGTTCCTGCGCATCTTCATGCTGTTCTGGATGGCGATGGCCTTGATCGTCGCCGCCAGCATCGCGGTCACCTATGCGGTTGCGGCGCGTGAATACGAATCGCAGGAATCGCAGCGGCGACCGCCGGTGGCCATCCAGGCATCCGAGGTGCTGGCGAAGAACGGCATCGGCGCACTGCGGACCTGGCTCCAGGAGCGCAAGGATTCGTTCAAGGATCGTGAGTTTTTCATCGTCGGGCCGGACGGCGCAGACATCCTGGGCCGGCACCTCTCGTCCGGCGCCGAGCGACGCCTCGAGTCCGTGAATCGCGACGCGCTCGCCGCGCTCGAACCGCCGCCTTCCGGCCGGGCTCCGCCGCAGAACTTCCGGCCGTCGCGCGCCGCGCCGCAGATCGTTGCGCCCGACGGCTCGGCCTACACGGTGCTGTTCGTGCCGCATCGTCCCAGCATCTTCGGCGCTCTCAGTCTTCCCGGGATCACCCTCGCCATTCTCGCCATCGCCCTGGTGGTGAGCGCGCTCACGTGCTGGTGGCTGGCGCAGCACCTGAGCGCGCCGATACGGCGTATCCAGGCGGGCGCCCGTGCGCTCGCCTCCGAGAACCTCGACGTGCGCGTCAGTGCAGGACTCGATGCCCGCAAGGACGAGGTGGCCGTGCTGGCACGCGACTTTGACGCCATGGCCGATCAATTGAGGTCCACCCGCACCGCCAGAACCCAGCTGCTGCGCGACATCTCACACGAATTGCGCTCGCCGCTCGCCCGCATGCGCGTCGCGCTCGGCCTGGCGCGCCAACCGCAGGGCCCGGCGCGCCAGTTGGAGCGGCTGGAACTGGAGGTGGAACGTCTGGATGCGCTCATCGGCCGGGTGCTCAGGCTGGCGCGCCTGCACGACTCGGACACCTTCACGCGTGAACCGCTCGACATCGACGAGGTGGTCGAGGCCGTCGTGCGCGACGCGAACTTCGAGGGCGCTGCGAAGAATTGCCGGGTCGAGCTCACGGCCGTGGGGCGCGCCGTGGTGCAGGGAAACCGCGATTTTCTGGGCAGCGCCGTGGAAAACGTGTTGCGCAACGCGGTGCGCTACAGTCCTCACGACGCGGTGGTGAACGTCTCGGTTCGCGCGGCCGACGATGAGGTGCAGATTGCGGTGGGCGATCGCGGACCGGGAGTTCCGGCGGAGGAGCTGGAGCGAATTTTCGAGCCGTTTCACCGGGTCGCAGACTCGCGCGATCGGGCCAGCGGCGGGGAGGGCATCGGCCTCGCAATCACCTCCCAGGTCATGAAGGCGCACGGCGGCTCGGCGAGTGCCGTCAACCGGCCGGGAGGCGGACTGGAGGTCACGCTCGCGCTGCCGGCGCGCACTGCCGCCTGATCGCGCCGCGCGCGCATAGCGCATACACTTGCGGTCCCTAGAAAATTCAGGAGACCGGTGTGAGCCTGTATACGGAGGCCTGCAAGTACATTCCCGGCGGCGTCAACTCGCCGGTGCGCGCGTTTCGCGGCGTCGGCGGCGAGCCCATATTTTTCCGCAAGGCAGCCGGCGCGTATGCTTATGCCGCCGACGGCCGCCGCTTCATCGACTACGTCGGATCCTGGGGTCCGATGATTCTCGGCCATGCGCACCCCCAGGTCATCGCCGACGTGCAGCGGGTGGCGGCCGACGGGCTGTCCTTCGGCGCGCCGACCGAACTGGAGACCGATCTGGCACGGCGGGTGATCGAACTCGTGCCGTCGATCGAACTGGTGCGCTTCGTGAGCTCGGGCACCGAGGCGACCATGAGTGCGATCCGCCTGGCACGCGGCTTCACGGGACGCGACACCATCGTCAAATTCGAGGGCTGCTATCACGGCCACTCGGACTCGCTGCTGATCAAGGCGGGATCCGGCGCGCTGACCCTCGGCGTGCCCACCTCCCCCGGGGTCCCTCAGGCCCTTGCCGGACACACGGTCACTCTCGACTATAACGACGCGCAGCGCGTGCGCGAGGTGTTCGGACAGATCGGCGGACAGATCGCCTGCGTCATCGTGGAGCCGGTGGCCGGAAACATGAACTGCGTGCCGCCGGCTGCGCAATTCCTGCAGACCCTGCGCACCGAATGCGACCGCACCGGGGCGCTGCTGATTTTCGACGAGGTCATGACCGGCTTTCGCGTGGCCCTCGGCGGCGCCCAGGAGCTCTACGGCGTGCGCCCCGACATCACCACTCTCGGCAAGATCATCGGCGGCGGCATGCCGGTCGGGGCCTTTGGCGGACGGCGCGACATCATGCAACGGTTGGCACCGCTCGGGCCGGTGTATCAGGCCGGAACTCTCTCGGGAAATCCGGTGGCGATGGCGGCCGGTCTGGCGACGCTCGCCCTGTTGTCTGTCCCCGGCTTTCACCAGCGGCTGCAAGCGGTCACCGATGCGCTGGTGCGCGGCGTGGCCAAGGCTGCGGCGGACGGCGGCGTGGCGCTCGCCACGAATCACGTCTGCGGGATGTTCGGCCTGTTCTTCACGAGCGAGGCGCGGGTCGACAGCTACGCCAAGGTGATGGCCTGCGACACGGAGCGCTTCAAGCGCTTTTTCCACGGCATGATCGACGAAGGGGTGTATCTGGCGCCCTCCGCCTTCGAGGCGGGTTTCGTTTCCGCGGCGCATTCGCCGGCGGAGATCGCGGCCACCGTCGCGGCGGCGGGCCGCGTGTTCGCGTCATTGCAGCGCTGAATGCGCGCATTCGGGTTGTTTCTCGGCATCCTGCTGTTCGCACTGCTGCTGGGTGCCGCCGTGGCGTATCCGGCATTCCGGCTCGCGTCCCATATCGGCCCGTGGCCCTTCCACCGGGTCGCCGGCCGCGTCGCGATGCTGATCCTCGCCACGGAGCTGATCTGGTATTGCCGGCACTTGAATCTTGAAAACCGCGCCGATTTCGGCTACGGGCTGCCCTGGCGGCGATTCCTCGGCCTATGTCTGATTTGGGGCGCAATAGGCATGGCCACGGGGGCGTCCGGCGCCGCGTTCCTGTTGGGCGGGGGCCTGCGGGTCGCGGTGGCGGGCTTCTCCCCCGGCGTCGCGACGTTCGCACGGCTGCTGGCGGTGGGTCTGGGCTCCGGCATCGCCGTTGCACTCGTCGAGGAGACAGTGATGCGCGGTGCCCTGCAGACGGCGGTGCAGCGCGAATCCGGCCCCTGGGCGGCAGTGGCGCTCATCACGCCGCTGTTCGCCGCCCTGCATTTCTTCGCCAAGGCCACCATTGCGCCGCAGGAACTCGGCCCGGGCAGCGGCTTCGAACTGCTGGTGCGCTCCTTCGCACCGCTGGCGCATCCGGCGGCGGTGCTCGATTCGTTCCTCGCCTGGCTGGCGGTGGGATTGATTCTCAGCCTGACGCGCGTGCTCACGGGCAACATCGCGGTCGCAATCGGCTTGCACGGCGGCTGGGTGGTGGTGCTGCGGATGCTGCAGGTGGGCACGGTGCGCGGTCCGACGCCCTCGGTCTGGGTCGGGCGCTTCGACGGATTGCTGGGCTATTGGCTGCTTCCCTGGGCGGCGGCCATCGGGCTCGCGCTGTGGTTCACCCGCCGAGCGTGGGTGCCCTATGCGCGCGCGCCGAGCAGGTCGAGCCTCTGAATCGGATCGTCGAGTTCGAGGCAGAGCTGCTTGTCCGCGAGCGGGATCGGCAAGATCTCGGCGATGCGGTGCCCCACCCAGACGGCGTCGTCGAGGCGCATCGGCATGCGGCTGTACGCCTCGCCGAGCTGCGGCAGCACGGTGCGCAGGAGCTGCGCCAGGTGCGCGTGGCGCTCGGGCACGCCGAGCGCGGGTTCGGCCGCGAGCCACTCGACGGTGCCGATATTGAGCCCGTCCGCCTGCCGCCGCCGGCTTACGATGCGAAAGCGCCGCCCGCCCAGGCACGACAGGCCGAGCAGGCCGTCCGGCAGCTGGTGAAAATCCACGATCGTCGCGAGCGTGCCGACTTCGAAGGTCTGCGCCGGTCCGACTTCATGCCCGTCGCGGATCAGCACCACACCGAAGCCGCGGTCGCCGCGCATGCAGCTGCGCACCATGTCGACGTAACGCGTCTCGAAGATCCGCAGCGGCAGCGAGCCGTCCGGAAACAGCACCATGTTGAGCGGAAACAGCGGTATCTCGGCGGGCGCCATGCCGGTCATCGCGGCAGCTCCCGCGCGGCGCGCTCGCGCAAATCGGCGAGCAGCCGCTCGTGCAGTCCGCCGAAGCCGCCGTTGCTCATCACCAGCACATGATCGCCCGCCGCGGCATCCTCGGCGATCCCGCGAGCAAGCGCCTCGACCCCGTCCGCGTAACGTGCGTCGCGCAGTTGCGCGACCGCGGCGGGCAGGTCCCACCCGAGGTCGGGTGGCTGCAGGAACCACACCCGGTCGGCCGGCGCGAGTGCGGCCGCCAGCTTGTCGCGATGCACGCCGAGGCGCATGGTGTTCGAGCGCGGCTCGAGCACGGCGACGATGCGTGCGACGCCGACCGCGGCGCGCAGAGCGCCCAAGGTCGCGGCAATCGCCGTCGGATGATGCGCAAAATCGTCGTACACGGTGACGCCGCCGACCACGCCGCGGGTCTCCATGCGCCGCCGGACCCCGCGGAAGGCATTGAGGGCCAGAACACAGCGTTCCGGCGTGACGCCGGCCCGGCCCGCGGCGGCGGCGGCGGCCAGCGCATTCATCACGTTGTGTGCGCCCTGCAGGGCCCAGTCGATCCGGCCGACCACCTGGCCACGCAGCAGCACATCGAAGCGGCGCGCCGCCGAGCCCTCCTCGATGTGCGCGCCCCAGTCCGCGCCGCCGTCCGCTAGACCGAAGGTCTCGCGCGGGGTCCAGCATCCGGCGCCGAGCGTGGTCGCGAGTTCGGCATCGTCCGCGTTGACGACGACGCGGCCGGAGGCGGGCACGGTTCGCAGCAGCTGGTTGAACTGGTTGCGTATCGCGGCGACATCCGGATAGATGTCGGCATGATCGTATTCCAGATTGTTCAGCACCGCGGTGCGCGGACGGTAATGCACGAATTTCGCCCGCTTGTCGAAAAACGCCGTGTCGTATTCGTCCGCCTCGATGACAAAGAACGGCTGCGCGCCCAGCCGCGCCGTGGCATCGAAGTTTCCGGGAACGCCGCCGATGAGGAAGCCCGGGGAGAGTCCCGCGTGTTCCAGGATCCATGCCAGCATGCTGCTGGTCGTGGTCTTGCCGTGGGTGCCCGCCACCGCGAGCACGTGCCGGTTGGCGAGGACCTGCTCGGCCAGCCACTGCGGGCCCGAGATGTAGGGCATGCCGCGATCCAGCATCGCCTCGATCACCTGCGCGCCGCGGCTCAGGGCATTGCCGACGATGACCACGTCGGGCCGCAGGTTGAGCTGCCCGGCCGCATAGCCCTGGATGAGATCGATGCCGAGCGCTTCGAGCTGCGCGCTCATGGGCGGATAGACATTGCGGTCCGAGCCGGTCACGCGATGTCCGGCGGCCTTGGCGATGGCGGCGATGCCGCCCATGAACGTGCCGCAGATCCCGAGGATGTGCACGTGCATCGTCAGTTGTCCGGAAGCAATTGTTGCTCCAGCAATATGGACAGCAGCAGATACCCCAGGGCCACGGCCGCGCCCAGTGCGAGTCCCGAGTCGAGCGCCGAGCGCCAGATGTTGGCACAGGCGAGCAGATACCAGATCAGGCCGACGAACAGCAGCAGCCCCAGGGGAATCGCGACGGGGCTCTTTTCTCCGAGCACGTCGAGCAGCGAGCCCAGCGGATAGAGCACGAGCTGCGCCATGGCCGCGACCCCGAGCAGCGCACTGCCGGTCTGCAGGAATCGCTGGCGGTGGCGCGCGATGCTGAGCACCGTCCAGGTCCATGCCAGCGGCAGACCCACGGAGAGGAGCACCCGCACGGCAATGCGGTCGCTCGGCCCCGGCGGCAGCAGCGCGCCGGCGACCTCGAGCACGGCCACGACAGCGGCCACGAGCACCAGCAGGAACACCGACGCGGGCAATTGCGCCGGTGTCCTACGCCAGAGCGCGATGTCCCAGAATGCTTTTGCGAGTCGCAGCATCGGTCGATTCGGTCATAATCACCGGGCCTTAGTGTACACGCGGATCAAAGCAATGCCCGATGCGAATTGGATAGACACGGATGATGGACTGCAAGCCCTGGGTCTGGAGCTTCGGGCCCAGCCCTGGATCGGCGTCGACACGGAATTCCTCAGGGAGCGGACGTTCTTTCCAAAGCTGTGCCTGCTGCAGCTGTCCGCGGGCGGACGCATCTGGTGCATCGACACGCTGCGCAGCGGCGGACTCGAGGCATTGGTGCCGGCGTTGACCGCACCGTCCACGCGCAAGGTGATCCACGCGGCACGCCAGGATCTGGAGACGATTTATCTTGCCGCAAGGCGCATCATTTCGCCGCTGTTCGACACGCAGATCGCCGCCGCATGCGTCGGCCTCAAGCCGCAGGTCGGCTACGCCGAGCTGGTGCGAATGCTGCTGGATGTGAATCTGCCCAAGGGGCAGACCCGCACCGACTGGTCCAAGCGGCCGCTCAGTGCGGCGCAGCTGGATTACGCCGCCGACGACGTCGCCTATCTCGGGGAGATCGCGAACCGGCTGGACGCCGAGCTGCGCAGACTCGGGCGCGAGCACTGGGTGATCGAGGACTGCGCGGCGCTCGAGGACCCGCGGCTGTACGAGCCCGATCCCGCTCAGGCGTGGGAGCGGCTGCGGGGCTTGGCGCAGCTCGCGCCGCGGCCGCGTGCGCTCGCCAAGGCCATCGCCGTGTGGCGCGAAAAATGCGCGCGCGCGCGCAATCTGCCGCGCTCGTGGATCATTCCGGATTCGGCCATATTCGAGATCGCGCAGGCCAATCCGGCGACGCCCGCGGCGCTGCGCGGGATTTGCGCGCCGGCGACCCTCGACGACACGGCGGCCGCCGCTCTGGTCGGGATTCTCGCCGCGCAATCGCGCAGCGAGGTCACGGACAGCGAACCGGGTCAGGAATCGCGCCCCACGCCGGAACAAAAGGCGGCGGCCGAACGGCTGGCCGCCATCGTCGATGCGCGGGCGGCCGACCTCGGCATCAGCGCCGAGGTGCTGGCGCCGCGCGGCGAATTGAAGGCGCTCGCCATGGGCCGGCGCGACACGCACGCGCTCAAAGGCTGGCGGCGCGCGGAGATCGGCGAGCGGCTGCTCGCGGCGCTGAGCTAGCAGTGCGGGCGGTGGGATCGTTTCCAGCCGCCCACGCTCCTAAACGCCGACGGCGCGCCGCAGCGCCTCGAAAACGGTCTGCGTTTCGGCGTCTGCGTCCACGATCTTCAGCAAACCGAGCGACCGGTAGTATTCAATCAGCGGCTTGGTCTGTGCCTCGTAGACCTCGAGGCGCTTGCCGATGACCTCCTCGCGATCGTCGGGCCGCTGCAGCAGACGCGGCATGTCGTTGCATTGCGCGCAATGCGGCGGCGTGCCCGGCGGCGAGGTGAACACGTTGAATACGCGTCCGCAGTCCTGACAGATCCGGCGCCCCGTCAGACGCTTGAACAGCACGTCGACGTCGATGTCCATGAGCACCACCGCGTCGAGCGGCGTTCGCAGTTCGCCGAGCAGCGCGTTTAACGCCCCCGCCTGCGCGATGTTGCGGGGAAAGCCGTCCAGGATGAACCCCTTGGCGGCATCCGGCAGGCTCAGCCGTTCGCGGATCATGCCGAGCACGATGGCGTCGTCCACCAGCTTGCCGGAATCCATGACCGCTTTGGCGCGTTTGCCGAGGTCGGTGCCCTTGGCGACCGCCTCACGCAGCAGATCGCCGGTGGAAATCTGCGGGATGCCGAAGGCCTGCACCAGCAATTGTGATTGCGTGCCCTTGCCCGAGCCCGGCGCACCCAATAGGACTATTCGCATGATTCTGCTTTGTAATTTATGAGCACGGGTTCGCCGTCAAAAGCGCGCTACCGTACCCTTCGCCCGCCGCACTCGTCAAACCGGCTTAATACCTCGTCGGCCCCGCCCTGATCGGCTATCCTGCGCGTCTCGTCCAGCGTGGGAACCCCCATGAAAGTCCGCAAGAACAGGCGATCCGCGCCTAAAAACGCATTTTACGCCCAATCCGGCGGGGTCTCAGCGGTGATCAACGCGTCGGCCTGCGGCGTCCTGGAGACCGCACGCAGGCATCGGGACAAAATAGCCAGGGTGTACGCCGGGCGCCACGGCATCATCGGCGCCCTCACCGAGGATCTGATCGATACCAGCCGCGAGAGCGCCGCCACCATCCGCGGACTGCGCCACACCCCCGGCGGCGCCTTCGGCTCGGCGCGCTACAAGCTGGCCGCCATCGATGAGAATCGCGCCCGCTACGAGCGGCTGATCGAGGTGTTCCGTGCGCATGACATCGGCTATTTCTTCTACAACGGCGGCAACGATTCCATGGACACGGCCCAGAAGGTGTCCGAGTTCGGCGCATCCCTCGGGCATTCGCTGGTCTGCATCGGCATACCGAAGACCGTCGACAACGATCTGGCGGTGACCGATTGCTGTCCGGGGTTCGGCTCGGCGGCCAAGTACATCGCCGTCTCGACGCGCGAAGCGGCCCTCGACGTGATCTCGATGGCGCGCACCTCGACCAAGGTGTTCGTGCTCGAGGTGATGGGGCGCCATGCCGGCTGGCTGGCCGCGGCCGCCGGTCTGGCGGGCGAGAAGCCCGGTGATGCGCCGCATGCCATTCTGTTCCCGGAAATCGTGTTCGAGCGGGAAAAATTTCTGGCGCGGGTCAAGACCTACGTCGAGCGGTACGGCTATTGCGTCGTGGTGGTTTCCGAAGGGGTGCGCGATGCGGCCGGCCGCTTTCTCGCCGAAGCCGGCACCAGGGACGCCTTCGGTCATTCCCAGCTCGGCGGCGTCGGGCCGGTTGTGGCGCAGATGACGCGCGACGCCCTGGGCTACAAGTTTCACTGGGCCGTCGCCGATTATCTGCAGCGTTCGGCACGCCACATCGCCTCCCAGGTCGACGTCGAGCAGGCTTACGCCGTGGGCGCAGCGGCGGTCGAATTCGCCGTCCAGGGCAAGACGGCAGTCATGCCCATCATCGTCAGAAAATCCGCCAAGCCCTATCGTTGGAGCATCGGCGAGGCGCCGCTCGGCAAGATCGCCAATGCCGAAAGGAAGGTGCCCCGCAGTTTCATCACCGCGGACGGCTTTGGCATCACCGCGGCCTGCCGCAGTTATCTGTCGCCGCTGATCGGCGGGGAGGCCTACCCGCCCTACCGCAACGGCCTGCCCGACTATGTGCGCATCAAGGGCATCGGCGTACCACGGCGTCTGCGCGAGCCATTTGTGGTATAGTCCCCTGGAATAATATTCATATTTTTCAATAACATAACATAAACATTGTCCCCGGGGGGACAAATGGAGACGCTCCAATGACTTTCGAATCGGCGCTGTGGCTGGCGATTTCGGCCGGCGTGGTGGCAATACTGTACGGGCTCATCTCGGTGCGCTGGATCCTCGCGCAGCCCGCCGGCAATGCCCGCATGCAGGAAATCGCGGCGGCAATCCAGGCAGGCGCACGCGCCTATCTGAACCGTCAGTACACGACCATCGCCGGCGTCGGCGCGATCCTGTTCGTGGCGCTCGGCCTGTCGCTCGGGTGGGCGACCGCGGGCGGATTCGCGGTCGGCGCCATCCTCTCCGGTTCCGCCGGCTACATCGGCATGTTTATCTCGGTGCGCGCCAACGTGCGCACCGCGCAGGCGGCGCACGCCGGCATCAATGCCGCCCTCCAGGTCGCCTTCCGCGGCGGTGCCATCACCGGCATGCTGGTGGTCGGCCTGGGGCTGCTCGGCGTCGCCGGGTACTACTGGTTGATGCTGCGCATGCTGGGCGATTCGGAAGCCGCGCTGCGTTCGCTGGTCGGCCTCGCCTTCGGCGGCTCGTTGATCTCCATTTTCGCGCGATTGGGCGGCGGCATCTTCACCAAGGGTGCCGATGTCGGCGCCGATCTGGTCGGCAAGGTGGAAGCGGGCATTCCAGAGGATGATCCGCGCAATCCCGCCGTGATCGCCGACAATGTCGGCGACAACGTGGGCGACTGCGCCGGCATGGCCGCCGACCTGTTCGAGACCTATGCCGTCACCCTGGTCGCCACCATGCTGCTCGGCGGCCTGGTGATGACCGACCTCGGCGAGCGCGCGGTGATGTACCCGCTGGTGCTCGGCGCCATTTCCATCGTGTCCTCGATCGTCGGCACGTTTTTCGTGTCCGCCAAGCCGGGCGGCAAGATCATGAATGCCCTCTACAAGGGCGTGATCGTCTCTGCCGTCATTTCCGCGGCGGCGTTTTACGGGGTCTCGAAGGTCATCATGGGCGACCATGCCATGGCCATGTGGCTGTGCACGCTGGTGGGCCTGACCCTGACGGCGGCGATGATCGTAATCACCGAGTACTACACGGCCACCGAGTACGGACCCGTGCAGCACGTCGCGGCCGCATCGCAGACCGGACACGCCACCAACATCATCGCCGGACTCGGTGTATCGATGAAGGCCTGCGCGCTGCCGGTGATCGCGGTCACCCTGAGCATCTGGGCCTCGTTTCAGCTCGCCGGCCTGTACGGCATCGCCATCGCCGCCACCGCCATGCTGTCGATGACCGGTATGATCGTGGCGCTGGACGCCTATGGCCCGATCACCGACAACGCCGGCGGCATCGCCGAGATGGCGGGCCTGGAGAAGAAGGTGCGCGACGTCACCGATCCTCTCGATGCAGTGGGCAACACCACCAAGGCCGTCACCAAGGGCTATGCCATCGGCTCCGCAGGACTCGCCGCGCTGGTGCTGTTCGCCGACTACACGCACAAGCTCAGCGAGGTTTTGGGACACGCGACCAGCTTCGATCTGTCGAATCCGGCGGTGATCATCGGTCTGTTCATCGGCGGCCTGGTGCCCTATCTGTTCGCCGCCATGGCCATGGAGGCAGTGGGACGCGCGGCCGGCGCCGTGGTAAACGAAGTGCGCCGCCAGTTCCGCGAGATTCCCGGCATCATGGAGGGCACTGCCAAGCCCGATTATTCGCGCGCCGTCGACATGCTCACCAAGGCCGCAATCAAGGAGATGATCATACCGTCGCTGTTGCCGATCCTCGTGCCGATCGTGCTGGTGTTCGTCGTCAACCTGTTGATGGGACCGGGCTCCGGTGTGCAGGCACTCGGCGGCCTGCTCATCGGCACCATCGTCACCGGCCTGTTCGTCGCCATTTCCATGACCACCGGAGGCGGGGCGTGGGATAACGCCAAGAAATTCATCGAGGAGGGGAATTTCGGCGGCAAGGGCTCCGACGCGCACAAGGCGGCGGTCACCGGCGACACGGTCGGCGATCCCTACAAGGATACCGCCGGTCCGGCCATCAATCCTTTGATCAAGATCATCAACATCGTGGCGCTGCTGTTGGTGCCGATTCTCGGCAGGATGATGTGACCGGCGGCGCGGCCGGGTGCCGGCGGGAGCGGTGGCCCGTTGGCGGGTGGTCGGTGGTCAGATGTCGAAGTAGATCGCGTCCGGATCCGCCGCCCCGTCGCGGCTGGCCACGCGCAGCTCCGGCTCCTTAAGGGACACTCGCGAGCGCGGCGGAACGCTGTGCGCTAGGAACACCGAGCCGCCGATGACGCTGTGGTCGCCGACTACGGTGTTGCCGCCGAGAATGGTGGCATTGGCGTACAGCGTCGCGCCGTCCTCCACCGTCGGATGGCGCTTGCGGCCGCGGATGATGTGTCCGCTCGCATCGCGCGGCAGCGACAGGGCCCCCAGCGTGACCCCCTGGTAGAGCTTGACGCCCGCGCCGATCTCGGTGGTCTCGCCGATGACCACGCCGGTCGCGTGATCGATGAAGAATGCCGGGCCGATCTTGGCGCCGGGATGGATGTCGCAGCCGGTCTTCGAATGCGCCCACTCGGTCATGATGCGCGCCATCATCGGCACGCCCAGGCCGTGCAGCGCATGCGCGATGCGATAGACGCTCACGGCGAGCAGTCCGGGATACGCGATGATCACCTCATCGAGGTTGGTGGCGGCGGGGTCGCCCTCGAGCGCCGCCTGCGCGTCGCGCACCAGCAGGGCGCGAATCTCCGGCAGCCGCCCGAGAAAGATCTCCGTCAGCTCGCGGGCGCGCGGCGCGCATTCGCCGAGCCGCATTTGGGTCCGCTCCTGCGGCAGGTCCTGCCGCTCCCGGCCGTAGCACAGGCAATGCTCGATCTCACGCTCGATTTTCACCGCCAGCAGGCCCACGATCTGGCTCACGTGCTCGCCGAGATTGTCGCGGTTCAGATCACGCCGGCCGAAGTAGCCCGGGTACATCAGGTCGAGCACCAGGTTCAACACCTCGACGATGGCCTCGCGCGACGGCAGATATTGCTTCGCGATGTGCAGCCCCCTTGGATCGGATTGATAGCTGCCGAGCAGATCGAGCGTCAGCTGCTCGAGCGGGGAGGTCTTTGGCTGCATGCCGGCGGCGGCGTTCATGGGCGTCAGGCGACCGCCTGCATCTTTTCGACCTCGTCGAAAAGTCCGTCGAACAGCGGTCCGCTCAAATAGCGCTCGCCGGCATCGGGCAGGATCACCACGATGATCTTGCCGGCCTGCGCGGGCTCGCGTGCCAGGCGCAGCGCGGCCACCATGGCGGCACCGCATGAAATGCCGCACAGGATTCCCTCCTCGCGCGCCAGGCGCCGCGCCATGGCGATGGCTTCGTCATTGGAGACCTGTTCGACCCGGTCCACCAGCGGCAGCTCCAGATTCTTCGGGATGAAGCCCGCGCCGATGCCCTGGATCTTGTGGGGGCTGGGCGCGAGCGGCTGCCCGGCCAGGGTCTGGCTGATCACGGGCGAGTGCGTCGGTTCAACCGCGACGGTTAGAATCTTCCGGCCGCGCGTTCCCTTGATGTAGCGCGACACGCCGGTGATGGTCCCGCCGGTGCCCACGCCGGCGACGAACACGTCGACCTTGCCGTCGGTGTCCTCCCAGATCTCCGGACCGGTGGTTTTTTCGTGCACGGCGGGATTGGCCGGATTGTCGAATTGCCGCATCAGCAGATATTTCTTCGGATCGGCGGCGGCGAGTTCCTCGGCCTTGGCAATGGCGCCCTTCATGCCCTTCGCGCCCGGCGTCAGCACCAACTTGGCACCGAAGGCGATCAGCACCTTGCGCCGCTCCATGCTCATGGTCTCCGGCATGGTGAGAACGCATTCATAACCGCGCGAGGCCGCTGCAAAGGCCAGCGCGATGCCGGTGTTGCCGCTGGTCGCCTCGACGATGGCCATGCCGGGCTTGAGCGCACCACGCTCCTCCGCGTCCCAGACCATGGCCGATCCGATCCGGCACTTGACCGAATAGGCCGGATTGCGCCCCTCGATCTTGGCGAGAACGGTGGCTGCCGCACCGGCTCCGAGGCGGTTGATCCGCACCAGCGGCGTTCTGCCTATCGAACGGGTGTTGTCTTCGAATATATGCATGCTGCACCTCGTCGCGACTCATGGGTGTTCACTGCGCGATTTTCCCCTGAACCGGGTCCGGAACACCATAGCAGTTTGTTATATGGATCTGTCCCTGGGTTATAAAGGTCCGCCGGACTGCTGCTATGCGGTCCCCGGGGTGATCGACAGGGGTTTGGGCCGTCCGATGGCGAAACCCTGGACGAAATCGATGCCCATGCTCCGCACGGTGTCGAGCGAAACCTGGTCCTCGACGTGCTCCGCGACCACGCGGAAGTTCAGGCTGCGCGACAACTCGATCATGGCCGACACCATGGCCTGGTTGACCGAATCGGCCGCCAGGTTGCGGATGAAGGAACCGTCTATTTTCATGTAATCCATGGGCAGCGTCTTCAGCGTCGTGAACGAGCTCAAGCCGCTGCCGAAGTCGTCCAGCGCGAATTCGCAGCCCATGCCGTGCAACACCTCGATGAACCGGCGGGCATGATCCAGATTCGCCACCACCGAGCTTTCCGTCACCTCGAAGCAGATGTCGGCGGGAATCGCGCCGGTGTGATCGAAGCACTCCACCACGAACTCCAGGAACTCCGCATCTCCCAGCGTCTGTCCGGCGATGTTGATCGCGACGCTGCGCCCCTTGGGCAGCTTCAGGCCGCCGCGGCCGAGGGCCGACAGCACCGCCTGCACCACCCAGCGGTCGATCAGCGACATCAACCGGTAGCGCTCCGCGGCGCGCAGGAACTCCCCAGACGGGGCGGCCGGCTGGCCCCCCTCCGCGACCAGGCGCACGAACACCTCGATGGCCGGACCGCTCACACCGCCGCTCTGCGCATGCACGATGGGCTGGTAATAGAGCTCGAATTTGTCGTCCCGCAGCGCAGCCTGGATCCGCTGCAGCCATTGGATTTCGCCGCGGTGCCGGGCATTCGCCTCCTCGCGCGCCGAATACACGTGCACATGGATGCCGCCCTGCTTCTTCGCCACGTAACAGGCGGAATCCGCGGAGCCGAGGATATCCTCGATGTTGCCGCTGTCTCGGCCGATCTCCACCAGCCCGACGCTCACCCCGATGTTGAAGATCCGGTCCTTCCACACGAAACGGAAATCGCTGACCGAGCGCACCACGTCGTCGGCGATCTGCCGCGCCTTCTCGAGCGGACAGCCCACCAGCAGCAGCGCGAATTCGTCGCCGCCGATGCGGCCGACGGTGTCCGAGTCGCGGACCGCGTCCTTGATGAGGGTCGCCACCTCGCGCAGCATGTTGTCGCCGGCCGTGTGGCCGCAGGTGTCGTTGACCGCCTTGAAGCGGTCGAGGTCCAGATAGCACAGCGCGTGCATCACGTCGCCGGCCTGCGCGGAATCGAGGGCTTCCTGCAGGCGGCGCTCGAATTCGCGGCGGTTCACCAGCCCGGTGAGCGCATCGTGGCTCGCCTGGTAAGTCATCTGGCGCGTGATGCCGCGCAATTCGCTGGTGTCGTGCAGCACCAGCACCACGCCTGCGGCCTGCTCGCCGTCGCTGCGCAGAGGCGACACGCTGATCTCGACGGAATGTTCCGCGCCGCCGCCGGCCGGCACCAGCACGGCGCGCCGGCCCATACTCACCCGGCCGCCGGTGGCGAGCGCCTTGCGCACCGGATCGCCGAGGGAGCGGCGGTCCGCCTCGTCGATCAGCGTGGCCACGTCTGAGAAGGTCTTGCCGACCACCTGATCGAAGCCCTGACCGAGCAGCAGTTCCGCGGCGTTATTGAGGTAATCGATGCGGCCGTCGGCATTGACCGTGAGCACGCTCTCGCCCATGGCATCGAGCGTGATCATCGAGCGCGGCCTCGCGGAGACGGTCGCGGTGACCGGCGCCGGCAGCATTTCCAGGGCGGTCAGCAGCAGCGCCGCTTCACCGGCGCTGTCGATGACGGTGCTCGACAGTTCGACCCGGGTGACCTGGTCCTGCGCGCCGAGCAATTCGACTTCATAGCGCTCGGCAGCCGGTTCGCCCGCCAGGCGCCGGCGCAGATTCTGGTCGACCAGTTCGACGTATTCCGGCGCGACGAAATTCGACAGCGGCCTGCCGATCACCGCGTCCGCGGTGGTGCCGAGCAGCGTCAGGAACCGCGAGTTGGCGAACAGGATCCCCTCGCGATGCACCAGCACCGCGTCGTGCACCGCCTCCACCAGTCGCTGGAACAGCATCTCGCGATCCTGCAGCCGTGAGCCGCGCAGCTGGAGGTTCTCCAGCAGATGATTGACCGCCGAGCCCAGCCGGCCGAGCGCTTCCGGTCGGCCATCGAGGCGGATGCGCCCCGGGCCGTTCCCCTTGCTGTGCGATAGCAGCCACACTTGCTCGGAGAAATCCTTGACCGCACGATCCTGACGCTGCTTCCAGACGAGCAAAATGATCAATCCCACCGCCAGAATGGCCGAGGTGATCACCCATAAATCGCCGGACGACAGGATCAACGCGAACCTCGGTATCGACGAGTCTCAGCCACGTCAGGTTGTTCATATCCGCTTGCCGCGGGTTCAGCGCGTCGCGAATCATCGTGAATTGGAGAATAGCGCACGGGCATGGCGTAGCCTGTGGAAATTGACCATAATCAACAGCCTTAAATGACCGCCCGGAATACGATGGACACCGTTGCAGCCCGTCAACAAATGGTCGAACAGCAGATACGCACGTGGGAGGTGCTCGATCCGCGCGTGCTCGACGTGCTCGCGCGCGTGCCGCGTGAAGCATTCGTGCCGGCCGAGTATACCGAGCTTGCCTTCGCCGATTCGCCCATTCCGATCGGTCTCGGACAATTCATGCTGGCGCCGAAGCTGCAGGGTCGGATATTGCAGTCGTTGGACATCGATGCGTCCGATCGGGCGCTCGAGATCGGCACGGGCAACGGCTATTTGAGCGCCTGCCTGAGCCTGCTGTGCCGCGAGACTACATCGATCGACATCCACCCGCAGTTCACCGCGCTGGCCGCGGCGCGCCTGCCGAGCGTGCCGGAGGCGAAGGTCCGCCTGATCACGCGTGATGCATTCGGCGGCGAGGCCTTGGGCGAATACGACGCGATCGCCGTTACCGGCTCGATGCCTGTCTACGACCCGCGATTCGAGCGCGCGCTCAAGGTCGGAGGCCGGCTGTTCGCCGTGGTCGGCGTCGCGCCGGTCATGGACGCGATCCTGGTGCGCCGCATGGGCGGCGATGAGTGGAGCCGCGAGAGTCTGTTCGAAACCGTCATCGACCCCCTGGTGAACGCCACGGCGGCGCCGGAGTTCGTGTTTTGACCGTCAGGGACATCAGCCCGCGGGATTTTGTGGCACGTCGCGCAAAGGGGGAGGATTTGACCCTGTTGGACGTGCGCGAGGACTGGGAGATCCAACTCGCCGCCGTGCCCACCGAGGTGCTGCACATACCCATGGGCGAGGTGCCGGGCCGGCTCACGGAACTCGATCCGGGCAAGGAGACCGTGGTCATCTGTCGCTCGGGCGGCCGCAGTCTGGAAATCGCGCGTTTCCTGGAGCGCCAGGGTTTCGGCGCGGTCTACAACCTCGCGGGCGGAATTCTGGCCTGGTCCCGGGACATCGATCCGCGGATTACCCCGTACTGACCCAGGTTCCCCCCGCTGACGCTGATATGGTCATGTACCACACTATAGTGGGCTTCCCACAGGACGCCCCCCTCCGGTGGTGCGGCGCATGAGGCACTGGGCCGCGCGGCCGATGTCGTCGGCCTGCTGGCTGTCGCTGGCCGCCTGGCTGTATCTGTCTCCGGTTCAGGCAGCCGATCTGGTCGCGGTGTACCAGCGGGCGCTGCAGAACGATCCGCAATTGCGCGAGGCCGACGCGACCCGGCTCGCCGCGCTGGAAGCCAAACCCCAGGCCGTGGCGGCGCTGCTGCCCCAGCTGTCCGCCAGCGGCACGGTGACCCGGGAACGCGATACCGGTTCCTCCAATACCGTGGAGGCCGTGTCGGGCGTATCCGGTCCGGGCACCCAGATCGTCTACGAGAGCTTCCCCTTCGACGGCCGCACCACCACCACCACGCATCACTACGGGGCGGATCTGCGCCAAAACCTGTTTCGCTGGGAGAATTGGGTGGCCCTGCGGCGGGCGGACTCCCAGGTCGCCCAAGCCGAGGCGGACTACCAGGCCGCGCGGCAGGATTTGATCGCCCGCGTCTCGCAGCGCTACTTCGACGTGCTGGCCGCCGAGGATGAACTCGACGCCCAGCAGGGCGCCCTCACCTCGATCAACCGCCAGCTCGAGCAATCGGAAAAGCGCTATGAAGTCGGGTTGATCGCGATCACCGACGTGCAGGAGGCGAAGGCGGCTCACGACAGCAGCGTCGCGGCGGTGATCGAGGCGAAGCGGCAGCTGGCCTCCGCCTGGGAGCTGCTGCGCGAGATCACCGGCGATGTGTTCGACTCGCTGGCGAGGCCGGCGGATGCCTTCGAACTCGCCAATCCGGATCCGATCAGCGAGGATAAGTGGGTGCAGATGGCTCTGCAACAGAATCTCACGCTGGTTTCGAGCCGGCTGGCCGCCGACATCGCCGGGGAGAACGTGCAAAGCGCGCGCGGCGGCCACATGCCCACGGTGGATCTGGTGGCCAGCCGCTATCGCAGCACCAGCGACGGCGACAGCATCTACACCGACGGCACACCCTTTGGCAGCTCGAGCCTCGATCAGATCTCGCGCACCGTCGGGCTGCAGGTTACCTTTCCGTTGTATTCCGGCGGCATGGTCTCCTCCCAGGTGCGCCAGGCGGTGTACCTGCATCGCGCGGCGAAAGAGCGGCTGGAGCGCATCGCCCGCCAGACCGAGCGTGACGCGCGCGACGCCTATCTCGGGGTGCTGTCCGAGATATCGCGCGTCAAGGCGCTCGATCGGGCGCTGCAGTCCAACACAACCGCCCTCAAGGCAACCGAATCGGGATATGAAGCCGGCACGCGCACCGCGGTCGACGTGCTCGAATCCCGGCGGCTGTGGATACTGGCGCAGACCAACTACTCGCGCAGCCGCTACGACTACCTGATCAACGTGCTCAAGCTGCAGCAGGCCGCGGGCACCCTGACCGAGCAGAGCCTGATCCGGATCAACTCCTGGCTGAAGGACTCGCCGCCGCCGGCGGCTCGATGAGATCGATGAGGCGCGCAACGCTGCCGCGATTCGCATCGACCACGCCGCGCGCCGCCGCGCCCGCGGCCCGCCGTGCTGCCGGATCCTCGAACAGCAGTTCGACGGCCGCCGCCAGCGCAGCCGCGTTGCCGACCTCGCGGGCCGCACCGAGACGCAGCAGCAGCTGCGCGATTTCCCGGCCATTGAACTGGGCCGGCCCCGTCAGCACCGGCAGTCCCAAGGCTGCGGGCTCCAGCAGATTGTGGCCGCCGACCGGCACGAGGCTGCCGCCGACGAACGCCACGTCCGCCGACGCATAGAAGTCGAGCAGTTCGCCCAGCGTGTCGAGCAGCAGCACCGGGGCCTCGGACGGCACCGCGATGCCGGCGCTGCGCCGCACGAACCGCACGCCGCGGCGGGCAAGCAGCTGCGCCACGCCCTCGAAGCGATTCGGGTGCCGCGGCGCCAGCAGCAGCAGCGCATCCGGGTACCGGCCGCACACCCGCGCATGCGCGTCGAGCACCTGCTCCTCCTCGCCGGCATGCGTGCTGCCCGCGATCCACACCGGCCTCGGGCCGAACAGCGCGGCCCGGTACGCAGCGCCACGTGCGGCGACGCCGGCGCCCACGTCGATGTCGAATTTGGCATTGCCCATCACGTGCGTGCGGCCGGGGTCCGCGCCGATGGCGATGAAGCGAGCGGCATCCTCGGCGGACTGGGCCGCGACGATGAGGCGTCCGCGGAACAATCCCCGGAACAGGGCGCCGAAGCGCCGGTAGCGCGATACCGAGCGCTGCGAGAGCCGCGCGCTGGCGAGCACCAGGAGCGCGCCGCGGCGTTCGGTCTCGCGGAACAAATTCGGCCACAATTCGGTCTCCATGACGATCGCGAGGCGCGGCCGCACGCGCGCGATGAAGCGCGCGACCGAATCCGGCGTGTCGTAGGGCGCATAGCGCACGTCCACCGCGTCGCCGAACAGCGCCTGCGCGCGGGCCCTGCCGGTCGGCGTCGCGGTGGTGAGAACGAAGGGCGTCCGCGGATGGCGCGCGCGCAGGGCTCGCACCACCACCGCGGCCGCCGCGACCTCGCCGAGCGACACCGCGTGCAGCCAGATGCTCGGGCCGCCGCCGAGCGCCGCCCCGAATCCGAAGCGCTCGCCCAATCCGTTCCAATAGCCGCGATCGCCCCGGCCGCGCCACAGAACCGCGGCGAATGCGACCGCGGCCGCGGGATAGGTGAGCAGGCTGTACAGCAGGCGCATCAGGCCGGCCGGTAGCCCGCGAGCAGTTCGGACCACATCGCCGGCGAGAACCGCCCGGCCGGCAGGTCCGCCGAGATCTTCTCGAGCGAGCGCAGCAACCGGGCGAGGTTGCCTGCCTTCCAACCGCCGTCCGCGCGCAGCCGGCCGCGGTCGAAGTCGATCAGGCTCACAGCCCCTGCGTCGTCCAGCAGGATGTTGTGCGCATTCAGGTCCGCATGATCCACGCTCAGCCGGTGCATGTGGCCCACGGTGGCTCCGATCGCGCGCCACAGCGGCGCCGGCACCGGCGCCGCCGCGAGCGCGGCACTCAGCGGGCGGCAGTCCGCAATGCGCCGCGTGATCAGCTCGCAGCGGTACAGCAGCCCGCTGCGCCGGTAGCGCGCCGCGAGGGGCTGCGGGACCCGCAGACCGAGCCCGACCAGGTGCTGCAGCAGCCGCCATTCGGCAAACGCGCGCACGCGCGCCTCGCCGGCCCAGACATAGCGATCCGCGATGATGCGTGCCACGAGGCCGCCTCGCCGATAACACTTGAGCACCCATTGGTCGGGACCTGAGCCGATGAACCAGGCGGAACCGCGGCCCTGCGCCGCCGGTTGCAGCGCGCCGCGCTCGCGCCAATGGCCCGGATCGAATAGCGTGGTCGGCGTGTCTTGCGAATTGCCAAGCCAGTGCGGATCGGCCAGCATGGCGCCGTCGGCGGTTGCAATGCGTCGGCAGCCTTCATTCGTCATTCTTCAGAGCGCGTCCTTAGCCCAACGATTTTCCGATGACACACCATTTCGACCGGCCGCCGCTCTCGGTTTGTCTGCTGCGTCTTTCGGCGATAGGCGACACCTGTCACGCGCTGGCCGCCTTGCGCATGCTGCAGGCGGCATGGCCGCAGGCGCGCTTCACCTGGATCATCGGCAAGCCCGAGGCCAGACTGATGATCGCGCTGCTGCCGGAGATCGAGTTTATCACCTTCGATAAGTCCGCACTGACGGCCGGGTTGCTGAGCGTGCGCAGGAGCCTTGCCGGACGGCGCTTCGATCTACTGCTGCACATGCAGTTGTCCATTCGCGCCAGCCTGGTCAGCACCTTGATCAGTGCGCCGGTCAGGCTTGGATTCGACCGGCGGCGCGCGCGCGAGCTGCAATGGCTGTTCACCAACGAGCGCATAGCGCCCGGCGGCCGCGAGCACGTGCTCGACACCCTTCTCGGTTTCGTGCGCGCCTGCGGCATCGAGCCCGGGCCGCCGCGCTGGAGTCCGACGCTGCCCGCAGCGGTGTTGCGCTATGCCGACGGGCTGGTGTCGGCGGGCCGGCCGACGATGGTCATCAGCCCCTGCTCCAGTCACGAGCTGCGCAATTGGCCCGCGGATCGGTATGCCGCCGTGGCCGCCCACGCCCAGCGGGCGCACGGCATGCACGTGGTGCTCGCCGGCGGTCCGAGTGCGTCCGAGCGGCGCATGGGGGAGGCGATCATGCGCGCGGCCCCTGCCGGCATCGTCAATCAGATCGGCAAGGACACCCTGCCGGAGCTGCTCGGGCTGCTGGCTCGCAGCACCGTGCTGCTCTCCCCGGATTCGGGACCCGTGCACATGGCGACCATGGTCGGGCTGCCCGTGATCGGCCTGTATGCGGCCACGCGCACGGCGCGCGCCGGCCCGTACCTGAGCCGCGAATGGTGCGTCGACGAATACGACCGCGCGGCGCGCGATTTTCTCGGCAAACCCGCCGATCAGGTGCCGTGGACCGCGAAGATCGAGCGGCCCGGCGTGATGCAGTTGATCGGTGTCGGGGCGGTGACGGCGAAGCTCGACGCCCTGATGGCAATGCGCCGCGCCGGCGGACCGAAATTCGCTAAGATCCGCGCATGAGCGAGATCAGCGTTCCGGTGTCGCCCGGGGAATTGATCGACAAGATGACCATCCTCGGCATCAAGTCGCGGCGCATGACCGACGCCGGCAAGCTCAGGAACGTGGCGCTGGAACTCGATGCGCTGCAGGCGACCTGGGCGCGCTCGGTCTACGCGGCTGCGGACATCGAGGCGGAACGCGGCGCGCTCGCCGCCGTCAACGAGCGGCTGTGGGTGATCGAGGATCAGATCAGGGAGAAGGAACGCGCGCAGGCCTTCGACGCGGAGTTCATCCGCCTGGCGCGCGCCGTGTACTTCGAGAACGACGAGCGCGCCGCAATCAAGCGGCGCATCAACCTCAAATTGGGATCCACGATCGTCGAGGAGAAATCCTACAGCGATTACCGTTCCGGGCCGTGATTGCCCGCGCCGCGCTCCGCCAACAGCGTGTATTCGGCGCCGCAGTAGCCGCATTTGGCCCATCCGGACTGCTCGATCGGCAGGTAGACGCGCGGATGCGAATTCCACAGCAGCATGCCGGGCATCGGACAGGACAGCGGCAGATCCACCGCGCTGACCTCGTACTGATGCAGGGCGTTCGCCTCGATCAGATCGTGCTTCGAATCATCCTGCACCATGCTGGGCACTGTCCGCTCCGTCACCCGTGGGATTCCTCGTCCATATTGCCAAATGTCGCGCGCCAAATCTCCTGCACCCTGCGCCGCGTTTCCGCATGCGGCGCCGCCTCCACCACCGGCCCGTCCGATCCTTCGAGGGACAGACGGTGCAGGATGGCGCGGTAGCCACGATACGCCTCCGTGAGGAAATCCGCCGTGCGCTCTTCGAGTGCGCCGACCTTTGCCAGGCCTTCGAGCTGGCGGATGTTGTCGGTGTGGTCGATCAGCTCCGGATGGGTGCCGGCCAGGAGCAAAACCAGGTACTGGACCAGGAATTCGATGTCCGCGATGCCGCCCGCGCCCTGTTTGATGTCGAACTGTCCGGCATGCGCCCGCGACAGCTCGCGGCGCATGCGCAGGCGCATTCCGGCAACCTCGGTGCGCAGGGTATCGCGGCGCACGGCCCCGCACAGCACACGGCGCCGTGCCGCCTCGAATTGCCGGCACAAGGCGGCGTCGCCGGCGACGGCGCGGGCCCGCAGCAGCGCCTGATGCTCCCAGGTCCATGCCTCCTGAAGCTGGTATCGCTCGAAGGCATCGATGCCCGTCATCAGAAATCCGCCCTTGCCGTTGGGCCGCAGCCGCATGTCGACCTCGTAAAGGCGGCCGGCGGCCGAATGCATGGTCAGCAGATGCACGATGCGCTGCCCGAGGCGCAGAAAGAACACGCCGTTGTCGCATGACCGGTCGCCGCCGGTGTGCTGGATCTCGCCGCTCGAATCATGCAGGAACACCAGATCGAGATCGGAGCCGTAGCCGAGTTCGATGCCGCCGAGCTTGCCGTAGGCGGCCACCGCCACCCGCACCGTGCGCAGTTGCTCCTCGCGCTCGCCGCACATCGGCACGCCGTGGACCAGGGTCATCTGCTGCCAGGCAAGATCCAGGCAGCGCTGCACGATCAGTTCGGCGATGTCGGTCAATCGATCGCTGACGCGCATCAGCGGCAGCCGTCCGGTGAGATCCGCCAGCGCGACCTGGAACACCGCGGCCTTTTGGAACTGCCGGATGGCCTCGACCTGCCGCTCCGGATCGTCCGGCGGCAGCCGCTCGGTGCGCGCCCCGAGTTCGCGCGTGAAACCCTCGCGGGACGGCAGTTCATCGAACGCGGCGGCGTCGACGAGTTCGTCGAGCAGCAGCGGAAAGGCGGCGATTTGCCGCGCCAGAAAGCCGCTGATCGCGCAGACGTCGATCAGCCGATCGAGCGCCGGCGGCTGCTCGGTCAGCAGCGCCAGATACGAGGAGCGCGCGCCGATCGACTCCAGCACGCGCAGCACGCGCTCTACGACGGCAGCCGGATCCGCCCGGCCGGCCGCGGCCTTGAGCAGCCGGCCGAGGACGACGTGCAGACGGCGCCGGCCGGCCTCGTCGAGCTTGCGGTAGGGCGCCGCGCCGCGGTAGCTCTCCAGGATCGCCGCCACCGCCGGGATTTCAGCCGGAGGAAATCCGCCGCCCGCCAGCTCCTCGCCGATGGCTGAGTCGGAGGCGAGCCAGTCGAGGGGCGCCTCGCCGCCCGTGCGCGCCGGCTCCGGGGCGCCGAAGAGCAGCGCATCGAATTGCCGGGCGGCCGTGCTGCGCGCGGCGTCGATGGCATGCAGCGCCGCCGGCCAGTCCTCGAAGCCCATGTTCATGCTCAAACGGGCGCGATCGGCCGCATCGTCGGGGAGCGAGTGGGTCTGTTCGTCGCGGATCATCTGCAGCGCATTCTCGGCCTTGCGCAGCAGCAGATAGGCCGCAGTCAGCTCCCGGACCGCGCCCTGCGGCAGAAGCTTCGCGCCGGCGAGCATCGGCATCACCTCGAGCAGCGACGGAGTCTGCAGCCGCCGGTCGCTGCCGCCGCGCACCAGCTGCAGCGACTGCGCGATGAATTCGATTTCGCGGATGCCGCCCTTGCCGAGCTTCAGGTGCTGCTCGAGGGAGCGCCGCGCCACTTCGCGCGCGATCAACCCTTTCATCTCACGCAGCGAGTCGAACACGCCGTAATCCAGGTAACGCCTGAACACGAAGGGACGCACGATGTCGCGATACGGCTGGGCATAGGCGTCTGCACCCACGACGGCACGCGCCTTGATCCAGGCATAGCGTTCCCAGTCGCGCCCGTGCTGCTGCAGATAGTCCTCCAGCGCGGCGAGACTCACGGCCAGCGGGCCGCTCTCCCCGAACGGCCGCAAGCGCATATCGACGCGGAACGCGAAGCCATCCTCGGTTCTGGCGTCGAGGTATCGGATCACGTCGCGCCCCAGGCGGTTGAAGTATTCCCCGTTGTCGATGCTGCGCGCGCCGTCGGTCTGGCCGGATTGCGCGAACAGGAACACGAGATCGACGTCCGAGGAGAAATTCAATTCGCGGCCGCCGAGCTTGCCCATGCCGAGCACGATCAGCGGCACCGGCTCACCGGTCTCACCACGCGGCCGTCCGAACAGCGGATCGAGCAGCCGCGCCGCCGCGGCGACGGCCGCGCGGATGCAGCCCTCGGCGAGCGCGGTCAGCTCGCGCAAACTCTCCTCGACGCGTGCCCGGCCGACGATGTCGCGCCACGCGATGCGCATCATCTCGCGGCGCCGCCAAAAGCGCAGCGCCGACATCACCTGGGCGGCGTTCTCTGCCGCCGCCGCCTGTCGTTCGAACTCGGCCGCTTCCGATGCCGCGTCCGCGTGCTGATGCGACTCCAGCCAGGCGAGCGCGTCCGGATCCTGCAGCAGGCCGGCGGCCACGAATTCGCTGCACGCGACCACCCGCGACAATTGCGCCCGCAGCGCTTCCGATGCACGGCCGTCGGCCGCGCACAGCGATGGGCTGCCTGCGGCACGCTCCCGCCAGCGTTGCACCGCCTCGCGCAACGCATTCGGCAGGGATTCGATCGGCGGAGTTTCGAAGGCTGGGATGACAGTGTCCTTGATCAAACATTGTACGGTGTCGGCCGCGCTCGTGGCCAACCACGCGCAGCTCCGCGATGACGGTCATTGATTCTCATTTACCGCATGACGAGTATTTAATAGCGCATTGCGGCTTCTTCGGTAAGATGCGCGCCGTTCACGTCACAACAAGAAACGGCCCCGTCCTATTCGAGAGGATGCGTTGGGAATTTGCAACAAGGATGCGGCCCGGACAATGTAATACCGGCGCTCGGCGTGCGCTCAATTGAAGGATCCACCATGAGAGTTTCGAGATCGTTCGTCGCGGGACTGCTGCTGGCCGCCGCCTCGCGGGTGCTCGCCGACGCACCGGCGCCGCCGCCGCCGGAAAACGTGTGGTTCGGCAAGGGCCAGTTCGGATTCCTGGATTCGAGCGGCAACAGCGAGGCGGAGGCGGTCAACGCCAACATCGACATGACCCTGATCGAGGGACCGTGGAAGCACGAGTTCACGCTCGCCGGTCTGTACGGCAAGAACTCCGGCATCACCGCCGCCGAACGCTGGGTGGGTACGTGGCAGACCAACTACGCCATCACCATGGACGTGTTCACTTTCGGCGGCCTGCGCTACGAGCACGACCTGTTCGACGGCTTCCAGTATCAGGCAAGCGGCACCCTCGGCTTGGGCTACAAGCTCATCAACAGCGACGCGACCAAGCTGTCGGTGCAGCTCGGCGCCGGCTACCGCAGTCTGCGGCCCGAGGAACTGGTCAAGGATCCCGCGGGCGAGGTGACGGCGCGGATTTTGCAGGCCTCATCCGGCGATGCCATCCTCACGGCGGGCCTGGACTACTCAGAGGCGTTGACCTCCACCACCACTTTGAGCGACAAATTTCTGGTGGAATCCGGGTCCGACAACACCATGCTGCATAATGAGATTGCGCTCGCGGTCAAGGTGTCCAACAAGCTGGCGCTCTCGCTGGGCTACGCAGTGAACGACAACACGAAACCGGCACCGGGGTTGAAAAAGCTGGATACCATATCGACGATCAATCTGGTCTACGCTTTTTGAGATATAAAGCCACTTAAAAAAAGAGGGGAATCATCATGGGTCTATTCGACGGCGTATTGGGCGGGGTCGTGGGAGCCGAGATGGCCACGGTGGTCAACGGGCTGATCGAAAAGCACGGCGGGGTGCAGGGGATCGTTTCGCAGCTCGAACAGCAGGGCCTCGGCGGCACCGTCAAATCCTGGGTGGGAACCGGGGCCAACCAGCCGATATCCGCGGCGCAGATCCATCAGGCCTTCGGTGCGGATACCATTTCGCAGCTGGCCGCCAAGGCCGGACTGTCGCCCCAGGATCTGGCTCAAAGGCTCTCCCAGGTCCTGCCACAGGCCATCGACAAGCTCACGCCCGCCGGGGCAGTTCAGAAGAGTTGATTTGCTCGCGAATTACCAATCATCAATGCTTGATCAACCAAGAGGGATTGCCATGAATCCGACAATGACAGCGACGAAAACCATGCTGGGACTGGGCTTGTGCTTGATCCTCGGTGCGGCCTATGCCCAGGCTCCGGCTTCCGCGCCCGCCGGCAGCACGGGCCTGTGCAAGGATGGCTCCTATTCCACACAGGCGTCCAAGAAGGGCGCTTGCCGCGGTCACAAGGGAGTGAAGGACTGGTACGCGGCGGCGGGCGCGGCACCGGCAGCGGCGCCGGCAGCAGCGGCGCCCGCTGCAGCGGCGGCCCCGACGACGTCCAAGAAACCCGCGGCCTTCACGCCGCCGGCCAACGCGGCTCCGGGCGGCGGCCCGGGGTTGGTGTGGGTGAATACCGGCAGCAAGGTCTACCACTGCCCGAGCGACAAGTGGTACGGCAAGACGAAGGAAGGAAAATACATGTCCGAAGCCGATGCCAAGGCGCAAGGCAATCACGCCGATCACGGCAAGGCCTGCTCATAGATGAGTGGCGGCGCGCGGTGACCTCACTGCGCGCCGCCGGCCTTTTCACGGGAAACCGGGTTTCGTGGGAGAACAGCCCATCAACACGAGTACGCTGACCCAGGTACGGCAGCGGCGCTGGGTGCGCCGCGATCCGCCGCTTTCCGTGTGGCTCGTGCTGCTGCCGCTCATCGGCCTGCTGCTGCTGGCGGCCTATGCGGCCGTACCCTTCGCACGCGATGAGATTGAATCCAGCGTTCGCCGCCACACCCGAGTCGATCTGGACGCCCACGGATATCAGTGGGCGAGCCTGTCGGTGTCCGGTCAGGAGGTCACCCTCGGCGGCGCGCGGCCGGCCGACGACGACGGCGCACGCGCACTCGACGTCGCCCGCCGTGCCGCCTGTCCGAGCTGGGCCGGCCCTCTCATCTGTCCCGTGCACGTCAGCGGTCAATTTTCAATGGCTCCGCCCGCCCCGCCTGCCGCGCCGCCGGCGCCGGTGCCGGCGCCGGTGCCGGCGCCGGCCCCCGCGGTTGCGGCCAGCGCCCCGGCGGAGGTTTGTGAACACGGCCTGGCCGGCATCGTGGCGCAATCGAAGATCGAATTCGGCACGGCGAGCGCGCAGATCCGGCCGCAAAGTCTTCCCGTGCTCGACGCGCTCGCGAAAGTCGCCGTGGATTGCCCCGGCGTCATACTGGTCCAGGGACACACCGACTCGACCGGTGCGCCCGATCTGAACCAGAGCCTGAGCGACGCCAGGGCCGCTTCGGTGGTTCAAGCCCTGATTGAGCGCGGCATCGCCAAATCGCGGCTGCGGCCGCAGGGCTATGGCGCAGACCGGCCCATCGCCGACAACAGCACCGCCTCGGGCCGCGCGGAGAACCGCCGCATCGAATTTCACGTGGTCGCCGAGGATGGACCCGAGGGGAGAGATTGAACCATGAGCTATCTGCTGGCCAAGATCCTGTTTCTGCTGCTGCTCGCGGCACTGCTCGGCGCCTGGTTCGGCTACTGGTGGGTGCGCCGCCAATACGATGATGTGACGAGCGAATACTCGCGCCTGAAAAATGACTGGCAGACCTGGCGCAAGGGGTTCGAGGAAAAGCTGTCGGTGCGGCCGGAACCGGATTTGAAGCCGCTGACGGCGCGCATCGATGACATACCGGCGGCAGTGCGCGGCATCCTATTTCCGCTGCAGGACCGGCTGGCCGCGGTGGAGTCGGCGATCGCTGGCATCAAGATTCCCGCCCCCCAACCGGTGGATCTGGGTGCGCTCGAGGCACGACTGGAGGCGCTGGAGCGCGCGGTGGGCGGCATCCGTCTGCCCGCGATTCCGACGCTGGATCTCGCGCCCACCCAAAAGCGGCTCGACGATCTCGAGCGGGCCATCAACGCGATCGTGATTCCCGCACCGCGGGAGGTGGATTTTCAGCCGATTTACGAGCGGCTGGCGGCGCTTGGCTCGAGCGCTGCGGCGGCGCGCGATCTCGGCCCTGTGCTGCAGCGCATCGATGAGTTGGCGAGGCAGATCCAGCCGCCGCCACCGCCGCTGCCACCGCCGTCGGCCATGGTCCGCGCCGGCAGCCGCAACCTACTGGCGCACGCGGCTTTCGGCACACCCGATGACCTGCAGCTCATCAAGGGGGTTGCGCGGGTGATGGAGGGCATGCTGCACCACATCGGCGTCTACTATTTCTGGCAGATTGCCGAATGGACGCCGGCCGACGTGGCGCATGCCGATGCGCAGCTGACGGCCTTCAGGGGCCGCATCGAACGGGATCATTGGGTGCGTCAGGCGAAGCAGTTCGCCGCCAGGCCGCAGTCGGCGCGCAGGCCCGAGGGCGTCTGAGCCCCGCTGAGGCCGTCTGAGCGCGGCGCAAGCCGCGCAGCCGACCCGCGGTACGGCGAAGCCGCGCAGCGCCGGTGCGGCTTGTGAGGTGATTCACAGTTTGACCGTCTTGCACCGCCTTATGTTCGTTTGCGTACGGAGCGGTCACGCGGCGTCTTGGTTCACTAACCGCCACGAGCGTTGCTCGGCGCATTGAGGCGGCTGTTGAAACACGTCTTGCTCGTTCAGTCCGATCCTGCGGAGGCCATGGCGGTGCGCAACGCGCTGCAGGGCTCCAGCGAGGCGCAGTTCCAGGTCGAGTGGTTACGGACCCTGGCAGAAGGACTGCGGCGATTGGCGGATCCCTCGACCGGAGAGGTGGATGCCATCGTCGCCGATGTGTTTCTGGCGGACAGCGACGGCATCGGCACCTTTGACGGCCTGTTCGGCGCCGCGCCGCAGATACCCATACTCCTGTTGATTGATTCCACCCGGCAGGGCGTTGCCAAACTGGCCGTGCATTGCGGCGCCCAGGACTATCTGCTGAAGAGCCGCTTCGACGACTACCTGCTGCCGAAGGCGGTCAGCAACATGATCGAACGTGCGGCCGTCGCGGATGCCCTGTACATGGAAAAGGAGCGCGCTCAGATCACGCTGAATTCCATCGGCGATGCCGTGATATCCACCGACCAGGGCGGCGCCGTGTCCTTCCTCAATCAGGTGGCGGAAAACCTGACGGGTTGGACCCTGGAAGCGGCGTACGGGCGGCCGGTCGATGAGGTCTTCCGGATCATCGATGGCAATACCCGGGAACCGGCGCAAAACCCGATGGCCCTGGCGATGCGCGAGAACAGAACGGTCGGACTCACGGCAGACTGCGTGCTGATCCGGCGGGACTGTTCCGAATCGCCGATCGAGGATTCAGCTGCTCCCATTCACGACCGCCAGGGCAACGTGACCGGTGCGGTGATGGTGTTTCACGACGTCAGCAAAGCGCGTGCGCGGTCGCTGAAACTGTCGCACCTGGCGCAGCACGATGCCCTGACGGACCTGCCGAACCGCAGCCTCTTCGACGACCGGCTCGGTCGTGCCCTGGCGCTCGCCCAGCGGCACCGCTCCAAGCTCGCGATCCTGTACGTGGACATCGATCGCTTCAAGCACGTCAACGACACCTCGGGTCACGCCGTCGGCGACCGCCTGTTGCAGTCGATCGCGCAACGATTGCTCGGGTGCATTCGCAACTCCGACACGGTGAGCCGCCAGGGCGGCGACGAGTTCGTGATATTGCTGGGCGAGGTCGCCAACGCCAAGGATGCGGCGCTGGCGGCGGAAAAGATGCTGGTGGCGCTGGCAGGGCCGCATGGCATCGATGATCTGCAGCTGCGCATCACGGCAAGCATCGGCATCGCCACCTACCCGATGGACGGGATCGACGGGGAAACGCTCTGCAAGAACGCCGATGCGGCCATGTACCGGGCGAAGAATTGCGGACGCAACAATTTCCAATTCTTCAAGGCCGAGATGAACCTGCATGCACTCGAACGACAGGATTTGGAGACCGATTTGCGGCATGCCCTGGAGCGCTGTGAATTCGAGCTGCACTACCAGCCCCAGGTGAGCCTGCGAACCGGCGCAATCACCGGGTGCGAGGCATTGCTGCGCTGGCGCCACCCGACGCGCCGCCTGGTGCGGCCCGGACGCTTCATCGACATTGCGGAACAGAGCGGCCTGATCGTGCCGATGGGGCGGTGGGTGCTTCATGACGCGTGCAGCCAGGCGCAGGCCTGGCAGGGTGCCGGCCTGCCCCCGGTGCTCATGTCCGTCAACGTCTCCGCGGTGGAATTGCTCGCCATGAATTTCGTTGCGGGGGTCCGGTCGGCGCTCGACCACAGCGGGCTGGCAGCGCGTCATCTCGCCATCGAGATCACGGAGACCGCCCTGATGCGGGACGACGAGTCGACGAGGGCCGTGCTGCAGGAAATCAGCGACATCGGGGTGCATATCGCGCTCGATGACTTCGGCACGGGCTACTCGAGCCTGAGCCATTTGAAGCGTTTTCCGATCGATATCCTGAAAATCGACCAGACATTCGTCCGCCACATCACCACGCATGAGGATGATGCCAGCATCGTCGGTGCGATGGTGCGCATGGGCAGAAGCCTGCACGTGCTGGTCGTGGCCGAGGGCGTGGAAACGCACGCGCAACGAATGTTCCTGAAGAGACTCCAGTGTCCGGAGGCGCAGGGATATTTTTTCGGAAAACCCCTGCTCGCCGGCGCATTCGCGGACCGGCTGGCGCGCCAGCCGTCCGCGGACGTGCGCCAGCCGCGCGCCTCTGACGCCCGGGCGCTCGCCCAACGTTGATTCCCCGGGACAATGAAAAAAGGCCCTGCGAACCTTTCGATCCGCAGGGCCCTCACGACGGCAACCCCCTCCCGGGGGAGGCGGGATCGAAGTCCCGCCTTGCAGACCTACATGTCCATGCCGCCCATGCCACCCATGCCGCCACCCGGCGCGCCGTGTGCATGCTCTTCTTCCTTCGGCGATTCCGCGATCATGACTTCCGTGGTGAGCAGCAGGCCCGCCACCGAGGCCGCGTTCTGCAGAGCCAGACGCGTCACCTTGGTCGGATCCAGAATGCCCATCTCGATCATGTCGCCGTACTCGCTGGTGGCCGCGTTGTAGCCGAACGTGCCCTTGCCCTCGCGGACCCGGTTCAGAACCACCGCCGCATCCTCGCCGGCATTGGTCACGATCTGGCGCAGCGGCTCCTCGATGGAGCGGGCCAGGATCTTGATGCCCGTGGTCTGATCCTCGTTCTTGCCCACCAGCTTTTCGATGGCCTTCAACGCACGCACCAGGGCGACACCGCCGCCCGGAACCACGCCTTCCTCGACAGCCGCACGGGTCGCGTGCAGGGCGTCCTCGACGCGGGCCTTCTTTTCCTTCATCTCGATCTCGGTGGCCGCACCGACCTTGATCACCGCAACCCCGCCCGACAGCTTGGCAACGCGCTCCTGGAGCTTTTCCTTGTCATAGTCGGAGGTGGCCTCCTCGATCTGCTGGCGGATGCTCTCGACGCGGCCCTTGATGTCAGCCGCCTTGCCGGCGCCGTCGATGATGGTGGTGTTTTCCTTCTCCACCAGGACCTTCTTCGCCTCGCCAAGATCGTTCAGCGTCGCCTTCTCGAGCGACAGGCCGACTTCATCCGATATCACCGTCCCGCCGGTCAGCACCGCGATATCCTGCAGCATCGCCTTGCGCCGGTCGCCGAAACCCGGTGCCTTGACGGCCGCAACCTTCACGATGCCGCGGATGGTGTTGACCACCAGCGTCGCCAGCGCCTCGCCCTCGACGTCCTCGGCCACGATCAGCAGCTGGCGGCCGCCCTTGGCGATGGATTCGAGCAGCGGCAAAAGTTCGCGGATGTTGGAGATCTTCTTGTCGACCAGCAGGATCAGCGGCTTGTCGAGCTCGGCGCTCTGGCTCTGCTGGTTGTTGATGAAATACGGCGAGAGGTAGCCGCGGTCGAACTGCATGCCCTCGACCACTTCGAGTTCGTTCTCCAGGCCCGAACCCTCCTCCACCGTGATCACCCCTTCCTTGCCGACCTTGGCCATGGCATCGGCAATCGTCTTGCCGATGCTCTCGTCGGAATTCGCCGAAATCGTGCCCACCTGCGCGATCGCCTTCGGGTCCTTGCACGGCTTGGAGAGCTTCTGCAGCTCTTCGGTCGCCGCAGTGACCGCCTGATCGATGCCGCGCTTCAGGTCCATCGGATTGATGCCTGCGGCCACCGCCTTCAGCCCCTCGCGGATGATCGCCTGCGCGAGCACCGTCGCCGTGGTGGTGCCGTCACCGGCCTCATCGGAGGTGTTGGAGGCGACTTCCTTGACCATCTGCGCGCCCATGTTCTCGAACTTGTCCTTCAGTTCGATCTCCTTCGCCACCGATACGCCGTCCTTGGTCACGGTGGGAGCCCCGAAGCTCTTGTCGAGCACCGCATTGCGGCCTTTCGGACCCAGCGTCACCTTCACGGCGTTCGCCAGAATATTCACACCCTTGAACATGCGTTGCCGGGCGTCGTCGCTGAAGCGTACGTCTTTTGCTGCCATTTGCTGATACCTCTGCTGGAAATTGATTGAACGCTTGGGATCGCGCGCTACTTGCCTTCGACCACGGCCATGACGTCTTCTTCACGCATGACCACGAGCTCGTCGCCATCCATCTTCACTTCGGTGCCGCTGTACTTGCCGAAGAGAATCTTGTCGCCGACTTTGACGTCGAGCGGGCGAATCTCGCCATTTTCCAAAATCTTGCCCTTGCCGACGGCAATCACCTTGCCGAACACGGGCTTTTCCGTGGCGGTGTCCGGGATCACGATCCCACCGGGGGATTTGCGCTCTTCCTCTTCTCGTTTCACGATTACACGGTCATGAAGGGGACGAATCTTCATAAGACAAGACTCCTAAATAAAACTTGGGGTAAGGAATAACTCCCGAACAGAGGGCTGTTAGCACTCTCTGTTCGTGGCTGCTAATAATAGCGGCATATTTTCCCGATTCAAGGGGAGCAGTGGCCTGAATGTATTGCGGCGCAATAAAATGCCGGGGACCTCGGTCGAGGCCAGGTACGCTAGAGTGGCCGCATGTTGCCAACAGACCCTGTTTCGGGTGGCGTCCCGGCCGCCGGTATCCGCGCCTCATGCGCCCTGCACGCCTCCGGCCGGCGCGCCTTGCTATGCCTGGTGCTTCTGACAGCCTCGGGACTCACCATCGCCAAACCCTGGTGGACACGCGGCAGCACGTCCAATGAGCAGGATTTTCTGCCGCCGGACGACGCGTTTCGCCTGAGCGCGCACACCGACGGGAACCTGGTGCGGCTGCGGTGGGTGATTGCCGACGGCTACTATCTCTATCGCAGCCGCATCGAGGTGCGCGCGGAGAGTCCGGATTTGCTGGTGGACCCGCCGGTGTTGCCGGCCGGCACGCCGATCAACGATGCGTATTTGGGCTCCCAACAGGTCTATCGGCAGCAGGTCGAGGCCAGCGTCGGCTTCAAGCGGCTGGACTACGGCGCCCATCCGCTGCAGCTCAAGGTGTTCTACCAGGGCTGTGCTGAGGCCGGACTGTGCTATCCGCTGCTCAGCAAGGTGATTTCGCCCGATGCCTTGGCCCCCCCACGCCCCGGCTCCCCCGCCTGGGAACCCGTGGCCATCATCGGCGGTGGCTGCGCCTTTTTGCTGGCCGGACTGATGTTGCGCCGCGGACGGCGCCTCGAGATGCCCGCCGCATGATCCCGCGCGGTGTGCCGTGGGCCGCGGCTCTGCTCGCCGTGGTGGCGAGCTGGACCGGCGCACGCCTCTACCTGCACCACGCCGCCGTGCAGCGCGGAGTACCGGTGCCGGCGGGCGAGGCCAGTGCGCCCAATCCCGGCGAACTCACGGCACAGCCCGAGGCGCCCCCGGCGCAGATCCCGGAGCGATTGCCGAACTTCGCCCTGGACGATCTGGCGGGCAAGCCCACCGCCATCGGCGCCTGGGCTGGCCGTTCGCTGGTCATCAATTTCTGGGCCACCTGGTGCGCGCCCTGCCGCCGCGAGATTCCGCTGTTGGCGGCCCTGCACGCCGAATGGACCGGCCGCGACGTCGCCGTCATCGGCATCGCCGTCGATCATCGCGACCAGGTCGCGGCATTTGCGGAGCGCTTCAAGATCCCTTACCCGCTGCTCATCGGCGAGCAGGATGCCCTCGATGTAGCGGGCAAGCTAGGCGTCGCATCGCCAGTGTTCCCGTTCACCGTGTTCACGGATCGCCGCGGGCGGATCGTCGCCCTGTACCTGGGGGAGTTGCACAAGGCGCAGGCCGACCTGATTCTCGGGGTGGTGGAGCGGCTGAACGAGGACCGCCTGCCGCTTGCCGACGCCCGGCGCGCAATCACCGAAGGTCTGAACGCGCTCCAGGCGAAAATTCCCGGGTAAACGCTGCTTCCCGACGTTCGACGCCGAAGCTTGCCATTTCTGGTCACAATCTGGTTATTATCGCGGACCTTTTTGCGCGACGGCGGCGGACCCCAGCTTCATGGCTCGAATTTTGTTGCTGAATGGACCCAATTTGAACCTTCTTGGCTCGCGCGAGCCGGCAATCTATGGTGCATCCACGCTACAAGGGATCGAATCCAAGCTCGCGGGCCTGGCGCAGGCCCGCGGCCATGAACTGCTTGCCGCGCAGAGCAATGCCGAGCACGAGCTGATTGCCCGGATTCATTCCGCCAAGGCGGACCAAATCGCCTGGATTCTGTTCAATCCCGGCGGCCTGACCCATACCAGCGTGGCGCTGCGAGACGCGCTGCTGGGGGTCGCCGTGCCCTTCATCGAGGTTCACCTCAGCAACATCTACGCGCGCGAGGAATTCCGGCATCGCTCCTATTTGTCCGACATTGCGGCCGGATGCATCGTCGGGCTGGGGCCGATCGGCTACGAGCTCGCGCTGGACGCGGCTTGCGCCCGTCTGGCCGCCTGATCATCACGATGAACCTGATCATCACTATGAAATAGAGGTCTGGGGATGGATATTCGCAAGGTGAAGAAACTGATCGAGCTGCTGGAGGAATCCGGCATCTCGGAGCTGGAGATCTCGGAGGGCGAGGAATCGGTGCGCATCAGCCGCCATCCGCGCGGGACGCTGCAGATGACCGCGGCCGCCGCCGCGCCGAGCGCGCCGCCCGCCGCTCTGCCGCCGGCGACGCCCGCCACCTCCGCAGGTGAGCACAAGCCCCGCAACGATGAGTACACGGTGACATCGCCGATGGTCGGCACCTACTACTCATCGCCCTCTCCGGGCGCCAAGGTGTTCGTGGAGCTAGGCAGCGAGATCAAGGTGGGCCAGATCCTGTGCATCATCGAAGCCATGAAGATGATGAACCAAATAGAGTCCGACAAGTCCGGCCGCGTAACGGCCATACTCGCCAAGAACGGGGACCCGGTCGAATTCGGCCAACCGCTGTTCATCATCGAATAGCCGTGATGATCGAAAAAGTCGTCATCGCGAATCGCGGCGAGATCGCCTTGCGCATCCTGCGCGCATGCCGTGAGCTCGGCATCAAGACCGTTGCCGTGCACTCGACCGCGGATTTCAACACCAAGCACGTGCTGCTCGCGGACGAGACCGTCTGCATCGGTCCGCCGCAATCCTCGCTGTCGTATCTCAACATGCCCGCCATCATCAGCGCCGCCGAGGTGACCGATTCGGTGGCCATCCATCCGGGCTATGGGTTTCTGGCGGAAAACGCCGATTTTGCCGAACGGGTGGAGAAGAGCGGCTTCATATTCGTCGGGCCGAGGGCGGAAACCATTCGCCTGATGGGCGACAAGGTTTCGGCGATCAAGATCATGAAAGCCTCGGGAGTGCCCTGCGTGCCGGGCTCGGACGGCGCGCTCGGCGCCGACATCGACGAGAACTTCCGAATCGCCAAGGAAATCGGCTACCCGGTGATCATCAAGGCCTCCGGCGGCGGCGGCGGGCGCGGCATGCGGGTCGTGCACACCGACGCATCCCTCATGAACGCCATCAGCGTCACCAAGGCAGAGGCGCTCGCCGCCTTCGGCAGTGATATGGTGTACATGGAAAAATTCCTGGAGAAGCCCCGCCACATCGAGTTCCAGATCCTGGCTGACAATTACGGCAACGTCGTGCATCTGGGCGAACGCGACTGCTCCATGCAAAGACGCCACCAGAAGGTGATCGAAGAGGCGCCAGCCCCGGGCCTGACCGCCAAGCAGCGCAAGACCATGGGCGAGCGCTGCGCCAGGGCCTGCCGGGAGGTCGGATACCGCAACGCCGGCACGCTCGAATTTCTGTACCAGGACAACGAGTTCTATTTCATCGAAATGAACACACGGGTCCAGGTCGAGCATCCGGTCACCGAACTGGTCACAGGCATCGACATCGTCAAGGCACAGCTGCTGATTGCGGCGGGCGAACCCCTGCCGTACGCGCAGAGCGACATCCAGATCCGCGGCCATGCGGTGGAATGCCGCATCAATGCGGAGGACCCCAAGACCTTCGCGCCTTCGCCGGGTCCGATCAGACTGTGGCATTCTCCGGGCGGCCCCGGCATCCGGGTCGACAGCCACGTGTATACCGGCTACAACGTACCGCCGTTCTACGATTCGATGATCGGCAAGGTCATCGCCTTCGGCGACACCCGCGAGACGGCGCTGGCGCGCATGCGCAACGCCCTTGCGGAAATGGTGGTCGAGGGAATCAAGACCAACATCCCGCTGCACCAGGAGATTTTCAATCATTCGGCATTCCGCCAAGGCGGCACCGACATCCATTACCTGGAGCGGCGCCTGGGACTGAAGTGAGCCCCGCGTCTGCCGCGCGCCGATGGCGTTCTACGAAATCGAATTCCCGCTGACCGGCCTCGATGCCGGGGCCGTGGAGGCGGCGCTGCTCGAACTCGGTGCGAGCGCGACCACCTACACGGACGGCGGCGATGAACCCGTGCTCGAGCCCCGCCCCGGCGAAATATGGCTTTGGACCGATACCCGGGTGCGCGCCCTGTTCGACGCCTCGTGCGATGCGCTGCAGACCCTCGGGCTGCTGGCAGCGCACTTCGGCCAAGGCATCACCGCCGGCGCGCGCATCCGCGTTGTAGCGGAGCGCGAATGGGAGCGCGTCTGGCTCACCGATTGGAAGCCGATGCGTTTCGGCGAACGGCTGTGGGTTTGCCCGACGGCGGCGCAGGCTCCCGCCCAGCCGGGGGCGGTGGTGGTGCGGCTCGACCCGGGTCTCGCCTTTGGCACGGGGACGCATCCGACCACCGCGCTGTGCCTCGACGCGATTGATTCGCTCCACTGGGGCGGCCGCACCGTCATCGATTACGGCTGCGGCTCCGGCATCCTGGCCATTGCCGCGCTGACCCTGGGCGCAGCCGCCGCGGTCGGCGTCGATCTGGATCCGCAGGCGCTGTTGGCTACCCGCAGCAATGCGGCACGCAACGGCGTGGCCGGACGGCTGACCGTCCAGGAGCCGGACGTCGCGCTCACACCCGCCGATTGCGTGCTCGCGAACATCCTCGCCGGACCGCTGATTGACTTGCTGCCGGTCCTGACCCAGGCAAGCAAGCCGCGCGCCGAGTTGGTGTTATCGGGAATCCTGCATAACCAGTTAGACTCGGTGCTGGCCGCCTACCGCCTCGCCTTTCAAATCGGGCCGATCACACGGCGGGACGATTGGTGTTGCGTTCGCGCCCGGAGAGCGTCCTAGTTTGTTCACGCAGTGTTCAAAATGCGATACCGTCTTTCGGCTGTCCGCCGAGGTGCTGCGCGCCGCCGGCGGCCAGGTGCGGTGCGGAAAATGCGGCGAGGTGTTCAACGCCCTGGCACGCCTCGCCGAGGAGCCCGGCGCGTTCGCTTCGGGGGAGTCCGCGCTGGAACTCGAAACCCGCGCCGACAGCATCTTGGAAACCACCCCCGTCAGCCGCCCACCGCTGGAATTGATGGCCGAGGACGGCGATCCGTCGCAATCGCAAATCGCCCGGCTGGAAGTGCAGGATTGGGACGACGAATCGGCGGACGAGCTGGAGGACAAGCCGGAGGATGAATCCGCCGCGCTCGAATTCAGCCTGCCGCCCGGCGAACTGGACAGGATCTTCGTCGAAAATCGACAGGCGCTGCATTTTCTGTCGACGGCTGCCGCGCAGTCGAAGGCCGCCGCCGAATCCCAGACGGCTGAGGCGGGGGCGCAGACCGCCGGTGGATTCCAATCCGCCCCGGACACCGACCCCGACACTGACACTCACAACGACCCCGACACTGACACTTATACTCACACTTACACCGACCCCGACGCGAAAGCCGATGCTGGTGCCGCTGCCGACGCCGTCAGCGACTTGAACGCCGATGCCGCTGCCGGCATGTCCATGGATCTTCCTCTCGAGGCGCCGGCCGGCAATGCTGGCGTGGATGCGGCGCCGCCACGCCGAGTCGGATTGGAATTGTCGGAGGATTTGCGCCGCCAGGTGCGCGACGGCATGGCGCAGGTCGAGGCCCCCGTCCTGGATGTGCGGCCGAAGCGCGCGATCGTGCCTTGGCTCGTGGCGGCGTTGTTGTTCGTGCTGGCATTGGCTGGCCAGCTGGTCCATCAGAACCGTGAATGGCTGGCGGCGCGCGAGCCGTTCGGTGACCACCTACGTGCGGCCTACGCCAAACTGGGCTATCCGCTGCCGGTAACCCTGATCCTGTCCGCTTATCAGTTGCGCCAATGGGGCGTCACCGGCGACCCGAGCGCCGGCGGCACACTGCGGGTGCGGGCCAGCATTCTGAACGTGGCGGCGACGCGGCAGCCGTATCCGCTGCTGCGCGTGACGCTGGCGGACCGCTTCGGCAATCGCATAGGCAGCCGCGACTTCGAGCCGGGTGAGTACCTGGCCAAGGCGCCGGCGCGCCTCATGGCGCCCGGCGAACGCGCCGATGCAACCCTCGAAATTCAGGATCCCGGCAAGAGCGCCGAAGGATTCGAATTTGACGTCTGCCTGCGCAGCCCCGAACAGCGGGTGCTGTGTGCCAATGACCAGTGGGACCGCGGACGATGAAGATCGGTCCCTTCTTGCTGCCCTCGAACGTCGTGCTGGCTCCCATGGCCGGCGTCACCGACCGCCCGTTTCGCATGCTCTGCAGGCGTTTCGGCGCCGGACTTGCGGCCTCCGAGATGTTGAGCGCCGACGTGCGCCTGTGGGACACGCCGAAATCGCGCCGTCGCATGGATCATTCGGGTGAACCGAGCCCGCGCGTGGTGCAGATCGCCGGCTTCAATCCCGCGATGATGGCCGAGGCGGCGCGCCGCAACGTCGATGCCGGCGCCGAGATCATCGACATCAACATGGGATGTCCGGCCAAGAAGGTGTGCAACCGGCTCGCCGGTTCCGCACTGCTTCAGGATGAGGCGCTGGTTGCGCGCATTCTGGACGCCGTGGTGCGCGCGGTGGCGGCGCCGGTGACCTTGAAGACGCGCACCGGCTGGGATCGCGACCACAAAAACGGCGTCCGCATCGCAAAAATCGCCGAGGACTGCGGAATTCAGGCGCTTGCGATACACGGGCGCACGCGCACCGACCTGTATCAGGGCGACGCGGAGCACGAAACCGCCCGCGCCATCAAGGCGAGCGTCAAAATTCCGGTGTTCGCGAACGGCGACATCGATTCCGCAGCGCGTGCCCGCGAAATTTTTCGGTTGACGGAATGCGATGGCGTCATGATCGGCCGCGCGGCGCAGGGTCGGCCATGGATTTTCGATGAAGTCAATTTTTTCCTGGCGACCGGTGAAACGCGCGCGGTGCTGGCGTTGGAAAAGGTCCGTGATATTATGCGCGCCCACCTCGAAGACCTGTATGCCTTTTACGGCGATGAGACCGGCGTTCGGGTGGCACGCAAACATTTGAGCTGGTACTGCCGGCAGCATCCTGGACAAGAAGTTCTGCGGAATCGTTTGATGAAAATCCAGACGCCGCATGAACAGCTGTCGATGCTGATGGAGCAATTCGAAACGGGACTGGGCCGCGCGGCGTGAATGGCAACAAGAAAAAAGCGGCAGGGAATCTGGATGGCTATGGTCGCAAAAAAGAAATCTAAATCTCGAAGGGAATCAGCCGCGCCGTTCAATGGGCGCGATCTGAAGGTCAACGGCAGGGGCGTGCCGCTGCGCTCCCAGGCCGCCGAAGCCCTGCAGTGCTATTTCGAGACTCTCAACGGCCACAAGCCGGCCCGTCTCTATGATCTGGTGATGCGCGAAGTGGAGGAGCCGCTGTTCCAGGTGGTGATGGACCACGTGCAGGGCAATCAGAGCCGCGCGGCCACCATCCTCGGCATCAATCGCGGCACGCTGCGCAAGAAACTCAAAGAGTTCGGCATCGGCGAGTAGGTCGCGTTGCTCAACGTAGTACGCCGTGCGCTGCTCAGCGTCTCCGACAAGACCGGCATCGTTGAGTTCGGGCGCGAATTGAAGGCGCGCGGTGTGGAGATACTCTCCACCGGCGGCACCGCCAAGCTGCTGACCCATCACGGAATTGCGGTGAGGGAGGTGGCCGAATACACCGGCTTTCCGGAAATCATGGACGGACGGCTGAAGACTCTTCACCCGCGGATCCACGGCGGCCTGTTGGCGCGCCGCGGTGTCGACGAAGCGGTGATGCGTTCTCACGACATCGAGCCCATCGATCTGCTGGCGGTCAACCTGTACCCGTTCGCGGCAACCGTGGCGCGGCCCGATTGCAGCTATGACGAAGCCGTCGAGAACATCGACATCGGCGGCCCCGCCATGGTGCGTGCCGCCGCCAAGAACCATGCGGCGGTCGCGGTGCTGGTCGACCCGGCCGACTATCGGGGGCTGCTCGACGAATTGGCGGCCAATCAGGGCTGCACCCGCATCGCGATGCGCCAGACGCTGGCGGCGAAGGCCTTCGCGCATACGGCGCAGTACGATGCGATGGTGTCGGCTTACTTCACCGGCGCCATCGGCACCGAGGCGCCGACATTTGCGGACGACCTGAATCTGTCGTTCCGCAAGCACTTGGATCTGCGCTACGGCGAGAATCCCCACCAAACGGCCGCCTTCTATACCGATCCGCGCGCCATCGGCGCATCGGTGACGGCTGCCACCCAGATCCAGGGCAAGGAGCTATCCTTTAACAACATCGCGGACGCCGATACGGCGCTCGAATGCGTGCGTCAATTCGAGGCGGCCGCCTGCGTCATCGTCAAGCATGCCAATCCCTGCGGCGTGGCCGCCGCCGCCGGCATCGCGCAGGCCTATGAGCACGCCTATCGCACCGATCCCACCTCGGCTTATGGCGGGATCATCGCCTTCAACCGGCCGCTGGACGCCGCCACGGCGCGCACCATCCTCGATCGCCAATTCGTGGAGGTCATCCTGGCGCCGGCCGTGACCGAGGAGGCGAAGTCCGTGCTGTCGGCCAAGCAGGGTGCACGCGTCCTCCTGACGGGCGATTTGACCAGACCGGCCTCGCAATTGCTCGAGTACAAGAGCGTCACCGGCGGCCTGCTGGTGCAGACGCGCGACGTCGGCGTCATCCACGCCCAGGATCTGCGGCCGGTCAGCCGCCGACAGCCCAGTGCCGCGGAACTCGAGGATTTGCTCTTCGCCTGGCGAGTTGTGAAATATGTCAAATCGAATGCGGTTGTTTGCGTCAAGGACTTGAGCACCGTCGGCATCGGCGCCGGCCAGATGAGCCGGGTAGTCAGCAGCAAGATCGCCGCCATGAAGGCCGCCGACGCCGGACTCTCGATGCAGTCGGCATCCATGGCCTCCGATGCCTTCCTGCCGTTTCGCGACGGCCTGGATGCCCTCGCCGAGATGGGGATCCGTTCGGTCATCCAGCCCGGCGGATCGAAGCGCGACGCCGAGGTGATTGCGGCGGCGGACGAGCATGACATCGCCATGGTGTTCACGGGGATGCGCCACTTCCGCCATTAGCCAGGAGCGCGCGTGGGTCTTTACGCATGAAGGTTCTCGTGGTCGGCAGCGGTGGCCGCGAACACGCCATCGCCTGGAAATGCGCGCAGTCGCCGCGGGTCGAGCGGGTGTTCGTCGCGCCCGGAAACGGCGGCACCGCACTCGAACCCAGGGTGCGCAACATCCCCATCCATGCCGAGGACATCGGGGCGCTGGCCGACTTTGCGTCGCGCGAGGGCATCGCGCTCACCATCGTCGGACCCGAAGGACCGATCGTCGCGGGGATCGCCGATCGTTTCGCGGCGCGGAATTTGCCGTGTTTTGCACCCTCGAAGGCGGCTGCGCGGCTGGAGGGTTCGAAGGCGTTCACCAAGGACTTCCTCAGGCGCCACGCCATACCGACGGCCGGCTACCGGGTCTTCGATCGCAGCAATTTCGACGCGGATTTCGTCCGCGCCCAGCGCCTGCCCATGGTGGTGAAGGCCGACGGCCTGGCGGCCGGCAAGGGCGTTGTCGTCTGCGAGACCCATGCCGCGGCGATCGACGCGGCCGCCGGCATGCTGGCGGGAGGATTCGGCGACGCCGGCAGCACCATCGTGATCGAGGAGTTCCTGGCCGGCGAGGAGATCAGCTTCATCGTCATTGCGCACGATGAGCAGGTCCTCCCGCTCGCCACATCCCAGGACCACAAGCGCCGCGACGACGGCGATCGCGGGCCCAACACCGGTGGCATGGGCGCCTATTCTCCGGCTCCGCTCGTCACACCGGCGCTGCACGCGCGCATCATGCATGAGGTGATCGAGCCCACGCTGCGCGGATTGCGGCAGGACGGAAACCCCTACACCGGATTTCTGTATGCCGGACTGATGGTGGCGCCGGACGGCACGCCGAATGTGCTCGAATTCAACTGCCGCTTCGGCGACCCCGAGACGCAGCCCATCATGATGCGCCTGAAGAGCGATCTGACCTCGCTGTGCGAGGCGGCCCTCGCCGGCCATCTCGACCAGTCGGGCGCCGCATGGGATTCGCGGGCGGCGCTCGGGGTGGTGATGGCCGCGGGCGGCTATCCCGCGGGCTACCGCAGCGGCGACCCGATCAGCGGACTGGAAGCCGCGGCCCAACTGCCGGGCAAAGTGTTTCACGGGGGCACCCGCCTGGACGGCTCACAGTTGCTCACCAACGGCGGCCGGGTGTTGTGCGCGGTGGGAATGGGGGCCACCGTGAGCACGGCACGAGCGCAGGCCTACGATCTGGTCAACGCCATTCATTGGGACCTGGTCCAATATCGCCGGGACATCGGCTACCGCGCCATTGCCCGCGAAGAACACCGGTGATCGGGATGGCCCGCGGCGCGGCGGCCCCATCGCCGGATTCAGGTCTGTGACGGCCCCGGCGGCTGCTTGCGGGCGATGCTGGTCGCCATGGTGACGATGGACGCCAGATCGCTGAGATTGGCGGGCACCACCAGCGTGGTTCCGGACTGCGCCAGCTTGCCGAATTGCTTGACGTACTCCTCGCCGATGCGCAGCTGCATGGCCTCGATGCCGCCGCGATCGGAGAGCGCAATGCCGACCTGGCGCAGTCCTTCCGCAGTGGCGGTCGCCACCGCAAGGATCGCCTGCGCCTGACCCTCGGCCTCGTTGATCTGCTGCTGCTTGGTCGCCTCGGATTGTTTGATCACGCGCTGCTTGTCGCCCTCGGCGGAATTGATCTTGGCATCGCGCTCGCCTTCGGAGGTCAGCACCACGGCGCGCTTCTCGCGCTCGGCGCGCATCTGCTTCTCCATCGCCGACAGCACGTCCTTGGGCGGCGTGATGTTCTTGATCTCGTAGCGCAGAACCTTCACGCCCCACGCCACCGAGGCCTTGTCGAGTTCGCCGACGACGTTCGCGTTGATGACGCCGCGCGCCTCGAAGGTGCGGTCGAGTTCGATCTTGCCGATCTCGCTGCGCAGCGTCGTCTGCGCCAGCTGCGAGATGGCAAAGCCGTAATTGGTGATGCCGTAGGAGGCAAGATGCGGGTCGAGCACCTGCATGTAGAGGACCGCATCGACGCCGACCTGGACGTTGTCGCGTGTGATGCAGATCTGCTCGGGAATGTCGACCGCAATCTCCTTGAGGCTGTGGCGGTAGGCAACCGCCTCGGCGAAAGGAACGAGAATGTGAAAGCCGGCATTCAGCGTGCGGCTGTACTTGCCCAGATACTGGACCACGAACGCGCTCTGCTGCGGCACCACGATCGCGGTCTTGGCGATGATGATCACCGCGAGAATGGCGATCACGATGGCTCCATAGCCGAGGGAAATGTCCAAGATGCTCTCCTATTCGCCGTGCACGACGAGGGTCAGTCCATCAACGCGCTGGATGCGCGCGCGCTCACCGGCGCCGATCACGGAGTTGCCTGCATTGACCGCACTCCACGAGCTGCCGCGAAATTCGAGACGGCAGCTCTCGCCGGGCGGCAGCGCAGCCGGCAGGATCACCGTCTCGCCCTGCGGGCCGCTCTTCATGGCGGGCAGATTGTGCCTTAGGTATTCGTACACCCGGCGGCGGAAGGCGACCATCGAGAACCCCGCCAGCAGCGTGAACAGCGTCCATTGCATCCAGTCGGGTGCCTTCAATCCCGCCAGTTCCAGGAATCCAACGAAGAGAGCGGCCGAGCCGATGAACACCAGGTAGAACTGGGCATTGACCAATGCCAGCTCCGAGCCCAGCAAAATCGCACCTACCGCGATCCACGCCCACCATTGCATACGCCGCCCCCGGGTGCGCCGCCTAGCGCTTCATGGCGTCGAAGAAATCCGCGTTGGTCTTGGTGTCCTTCATCTTGTCTAGCAGGAATTCGATCGCCGCCAGTTCGTCCATCGGGTGCAGCAGCTTGCGCAGGATCCACATCTTCGACAGCTCCGCCGGATCGGTGATGAGTTCCTCCTTGCGCGTGCCGGAGCGGTTGATGTTGATCGAGGGAAACGTGCGCTTCTCGGCGATGCGCCGGTCCAGATGGATCTCCGAATTGCCCGTGCCCTTGAACTCCTCGAAAATCACGTCGTCCATCTTCGAGCCGGTGTCGACCAGCGCGGTGGCGAGGATCGTCAGGCTGCCGCCCTCCTCGATGTTGCGGGCCGCCCCGAAGAACCGCTTCGGCCGCTGCAGCGCATTGGCGTCAACGCCGCCGGTCAGCACTTTGCCGGAGCTCGGCACCACGGTGTTGTAGGCGCGCGCAAGACGCGTGATCGAATCGAGCAATATGACGACGTCCTTCTTGTGCTCCACCAGGCGCTTGGCCTTTTCGATCACCATTTCGGCGACCTGTACATGGCGGCTGGCGGGTTCGTCGAAGGTGGAGGAAACCACCTCGCCCTTGACCGTGCGCGCCATCTCGGTGACTTCTTCCGGCCGCTCGTCGATGAGCAGCACGATCAGATAGCACTCCGGATGGTTGGCGGTGATGGCGGTGGCGATGTTCTGCAGCAGCATCGTCTTGCCGGCCTTCGGCGGGGAGACGATCAGACCGCGCTGCCCCTTGCCGATCGGCGCCACCAGATCGATGGCCCGGGCCGTCAGATCCTCGGTCGATCCGTTGCCCCGTTCGAGCTTCAGGCGCTCGGTGGGATGCAGCGGCGTCAGGTTCTCGAACAGCACCTTGCCGCGCGAGCTCTCCGGCGAATCGAAGTTGATCTCGCCGACCTTGAGCAGCGCGAAGTAGCGTTCGCCGTCCTTCGGCGGGCGGATCAATCCGGAGATCGAATCGCCGGTGCGCAGATTGAAGCGCCGGATCTGGCTGGGTGATACGTAGATGTCGTCCGGACCGGCGAGATAGCTCGAGTCGGAGGACCGCAGGAAGCCGAAGCCGTCCTGCAGGATCTCCAGCACGCCGTCGCCGTAGATGTCCTCGCCCTTGCGCGCGTGCGCCTTCAGGACCCCGAAGATGATGTCCTGCTTGCGCGAACGCCCCATGTTCTCTAGACCCATGGTCTCGGCGAGCTTGACCAGATCGCTGATGGGGCGCTTCTTCAGCTCGGTCAGATTCATCGAGCTGCGGCTGCGCGCCAGGTCGGTCGGCGCGATGATCTCCAGATCGTCGCCGCCCTCCGGCAGATCGCCATAGTCCTCGTGCGCGGGCCGGCCGCCGTTGGTGTTGCCGTTGCGATTGTCGTTGCGCGGCCGATTCGACCGGTTGGAGCGGCCCCCGCCACCCTGGCCGCCACCGCCCTGGCCGCCGCCGCCCTGGCCGCCGCCGCGCGATTGATTGCCCAGATAGCCTCTCACAGGTTGGTATCCAGAAAGGCCGCGAGCTGGGACTTGGTGACCGCTCCGACTTTCTGGGCCTCCACGGTGCCGTTCTTGAACAGGATCAGGGTCGGGATGCCGCGAATGTTGAATTTGGGGGGCGTTGCCGGATTTTCATCGATGTTGAGCTTGGCAATCCTGACCTTGTCTTTGTATTGCTCGGCGATTTCATCGAGGATCGGCGCGATCATCTTGCACGGTCCGCACCATTCCGCCCAAAAATCGAGCAGCACGGGCCTGTCTGACTTGAGTACGTCTTTGTCGAACGTGGCGTCGCTGGTATGGACGATACTTGGGTTGCTCACTGCGGATATGCCTCCTGTTGGAGATGAAATCGATTGATTGCGGAGTTGATTATGGGAGAACTAAGGGGCCAGAGCTCGCGCGAAGTGACGATGCGCGGCTGTTCGGGCACAATACAGCGGGTTTAGCGGAGTTAATTACCTTAAAAGGGTACCGGTGATACGGTTGCAGGGAGCGGATAGACCGGCTCCGGATGCAGGTATTGTTAACCGGTCCCCGCCATTTTGCAAGTTTCTCCAGTTTACAAAGCGAAAATGTCAGACGCCCATCTCAGTCAGCTCACTTTTGAATCCCTGAACATCCCGGAATCCGTGAAGCGGGGCCTGGCCGAACTCGGCCTCACCCGCTGTACGCCGATTCAGGAGCAGACCCTGCCGGAGGCCCTCGCCGGACACGACGTGGCGGGCCAGGCGCAAACCGGCACCGGCAAGACGGCCGCGTTCCTGATCGCATTGTTCAACCGGCTGCTCACCGAGGCGCCCTCGCCCACGCGGCCGAAAAACGCGCCGCGCGCCATCGTCATCGCGCCGACCCGCGAACTCGCCGTGCAGATCCACTCCGACGCCGAGGCAATCGGCAAATACACCGGGTTGAAGCTCGCGATCGTCTTCGGCGGAGTCGACTACGAGAAACAGCGGCGCATTCTCGAGGAAGGCGTCGACGTGCTGATCGGGACGCCCGGCCGGATCATCGATTACTTCAAGCAGGGCGTTTTCGACCTGCGGCATATCCAGGTCGCGGTCATGGACGAGGCCGACCGAATGTTCGATCTCGGATTCATCAAGGACATCCGCTTCATTTTGCGCCGTCTGCCGCACCCGACCCTGCGCTTGAACATGATGTTTTCGGCGACCCTGTCGCACCGGGTGCTCGAACTCGCCTACGAACACATGAACAATCCGATGCTGATCCGCATCGAGCCGGATAAAATGACGGTCGACCGGGTGCGCCAGGTGCTGTACTTTCCCTCCACCGAGGAGAAGATTCCGCTGCTGATGGGCCTTCTGCGGCGCATCGACGCGCGCCGCACCATGGTGTTCGTCAATACCAAGCGGGTCGCGGAGCTGCTGGAGCGCACGCTGACCGCCAACGGCTTCGTCGCGCAGGCCATATCGGGCGACGTACCGCAGACCAAGCGCCTGAAGATGATGCGCGACTTCCACAACGGCGAAGTCGCCGTGCTGATCGCGACCGACGTGGCGTCCCGCGGCCTGCACATTCCCGACGTCAGCCATGTGTTCAATTTCGATCTGCCGAATGACGCCGAGGATTACGTGCATCGCATCGGCCGCACGGCGCGCGCCGGCGCCGAGGGCGATGCCATCAGTTTCGGCTGCGAGGAGTATGCGATTTCCCTGCCCGACATCGAGCGTTACATCGGTCATCAGATCCCTCGCGCGGCCATCGAATCGCGGGACCTGGCGGCGGTGACTGCGCCGCCGCCCGCCGAATGGCGCGAGCGCGCGCCGCGGTTCGGCCAGGGCCGCGGCGGCGGCCGTCCGGGCGGCGGCGCACGCCCCGGCGGCGGCCAGCGCGGCGGCGGCCCACGGGCCGGCGGCGCGCGCGCCGGGGCGGGTTCGCGATCCGGCGGCGGCAGCGGCCGCACGGCCCCGGGTCGGCCGGGGGCACCGCGCCACGCGCCGCCGGCTGCCGCGCCGCGCCCCGCCGCGGAAGGCGCCGAGACGCCGGGCGATGCCGCACGGCGCCGGCCGCGCCGGCGGCGGCGCGGCGGCGGCGGTGGGAACGGCGGCGGACCTGCCGGCGGTGCACCCCCACCGGGCGCCGCCGGTCCGGCCGTCAAATAAGCTCGGCCACGTGATTCACCGCCGCGAAACCGGCGGTGTCCTTCGGCGGACGGCCTGAGTCCGGGCAGCGCACCGCCCGCAACCACGCGATGCCGTAGCGATGCGCGGAGTCGAGCACCGGAACGCTGTCGTCCACGAACAGCGTGCGCCCGGGTTCGAAGGGCTCCCTCGCCTGCAATCGCGGCCAAAAGGCCGGGTCCTCCTTGGGCGTGGCGAACGCGTGGGTCGAATAGCTGGCGTGGAAGTGCCGCTGCAGCCCGATGCGCTGGCTCTTCACGGCAAGGGTCTGCGGATGCGCATTGGTGACCAGCACGATGCGCTTGCCGGTGAGCCTGAGCTTGGCGAGGAAGCGCTCCGCGCCGGGCAGATAGCGCACCTCCGCCAGCACGGTACGCTTGATGTCGAGGATGTTGAGGCCGAGCTCCCGCGACCAATGATCGATGCAGTACCACTGGATCGTACCCACGGCCGCCCGGAACTTCGGCTCCAGGATGGCGCGCGCACGCTCGAGACCGATGCCGTTCACCTCGGCGTAGCGCTGCGGCACGAGCTCCTGCCAGAACCAATTGTCGAAGCGCAGATCAAGCAGGGTGCCATCCATGTCCAGGAGCACGGTGTCGATCGCCGTCCAGTCGAGCGCAGCCGCTGCTTGCATGTGCGTATGATACCAACCCATGCACGACCTACGCGCGCTTGCCGCGGCCCTCATGCCCATCATCGCGCGCGCCGGTGAAGCGGTGATGCGCGTCTACAACGGCGAGTTCACCGTGGAACGTAAAACCGACGATTCGCCGCTCACCCTGGCCGATCTGGAATCGCAGCGGATCATTCTCGCCGGCCTGTCGCAGCTCACACCGGAGATACCCGTGCTGTCCGAGGAATCGGCTGCGGCGCCCTGGCCGCAACGCCGCAGGTGGCGCGAATTATGGGTGGTTGATCCGCTCGACGGCACCCGCGAATTCGTCAAGCGCAACGGCGAATTCACCATCAATATCGCGCTGGCGGCGCAGAGCGAGCCGCTGCTCGGAGTGGTCGCCGCGCCGGCACAGCAGCTCGTGTACTGGGGTGCGACCGGGATCGGCGCGTTTCGCCGCAGCCGCGGTGCCGAGAGCCCCATTCACGTGGCGCCGCCGCTGCAGCCGTTGCGGGTGGTCGGCAGCCGCTCGCATGCCAGTCCGCAAACCGAGGCCTATCTGGCGCGGCTCGGACCGCACCAGACTCGCGGTATCGGCAGCTCGCTCAAGTTCTGTCTGGTGGCCGAAGGGAGTGCCGATCTGTATCCGCGCTTCGGCCCTACCTCCGAATGGGACACAGCCGCCGGTCAGGCGGTGCTCGAGGCGGCCGGCGGTGCGGTGACCCGCCTGGATGGACACAAATTGCGCTACAACTGCCGCGAGAGCCTGATCAACGGCGATTTCGTCGCCTTTGGCCATGCGGACGCGCTGCGGCCGCGCGCCCCGCAGCGCAGCTGAGCCTCAGGCGTGGCCCGCCGGCTCGCACAGCTGCAAGGTCACGTCCAGCAGGGTGGGGATGTCGAAGACGACCTCGTCCGCGGCGACGGTGAGGCGCGCCACGCCGGCCGCGGCGATCAGTGCAGCGGGGACATGGATCTGGTCGTGGCGCTGCGCCGTGGTCCAACTGCTCACGCGAGCGTCGCCAAAGGCCCGATTCAAGGCACTCCAGCGCATTTGCGCCGCGCGCGCGAGCGGCGTATCCCCGCCCCATTGGCGACGGGCCAGCGCCACCGATGGCTCCGATTCCGGATCGGAGGGCGGCAGGGTCATCAGCGAATGCACGTACCTGACCATTTCCGCAGGATCCACCCTGACCGTCAAATACGGCTGCAAGTCGTTGCGCATGTTCCAATTCCCCAGGGTTACGGTTGAGCTGCGTCATACATGGGGACGAATGACGGGAATACCATGACGCGCCGCGGTGCCCATTGGCCGGGCGGTAGCGGTAAGCTGCGCGCCATGAGCGACGACATGGTGCTGTTCGTGCTGGGGGTGGGTGTGCTCGCCCTGATCTACAAACTCTGGCAGAGCGCCCTGGACGCACGCGAGATGGCGAATCGCATCGCCAAGGAAACCTGTTCGCGTGCGGTGGTGCAATTCCTCGATGGCACAGTCGCCTTTGCCGGATTCCGGCTCACGCGCACCGCCGACGGCCGACGCCGGCTGCTGCGCACCTACACCTTCGATTACACCAACGACGGCTTCGAGCGGTCGCAGGGCTTCATCGTGCTGTCAGGTCGGCGGCTCGAGGCGGTGGGTCTGGCGGGGAGCCCCTCTTGAACGGGCCGCTCAACATCGACCTGCACACGCATTCGGATCGCTCCGACGGCGCGCTGACGCCGGTCGAACTCGTGCGGCGCGCGGCCGCCGCCGGCGTCGAGGTGCTGGCGCTCACCGATCACGACACCATCGAGGGCATCGAGGATGCCGGGCGCTGCGCCGCCGCCTGCGGCGTGCGGCTGGTGCCCGGAGTGGAGATTTCCGCCTCCTGGCGGGCGCAGGCGATCCACGTGCTGGGGCTGTGGATCGATCCGGGAGAATCGAGCCTGCGCGGCATGCTGGCCGATCAGGCCGAACGGCGCCGCACCCGCATGCGCCGGATCTGCGGACGTCTCGCCGGGATGGGCCTGCCGGGCGATGCCTTGCTCGCGGCGGTCGAGGCGCATCCCGGCCTGCCGACGCGCACGCATCTGGCCGCCGCGCTGCTCGCCGGCGGCCACGTCGATTCGGCCGACGAAGCCTTTCGCCGCTATTTGGGCCGCGGCAAGGCGGCGCATCTGGCCGCGCATTGGCCCGCGCTGGCCGAGGTGGTCGGTTGGATACGCAGTGCGGGCGGCGTCGCGTCGCTGGCACATCCGGTACGCTACCGCCTGTCGGCCGGTGCGCGCCGGCGGCTGCTCGCGGATTTCGCGGCCGCCGGCGGCACCGCGCTCGAGGTGGTCACCGGCTCGAATGCCTCGGGGCAGATCGAGGTGGCGTCGCAGCTGGCGCTGACATTCGGGCTGGCGGGCTCGGTCGGCTCGGATTTCCACAATCCACAACTTCCTTGGAATACGCTCGGCCGGTTGGCTAAGCTACCGGATTGCGTCACTCCCGTGTGGCGCGGCTTCGGTCTGTAGAACCACAAAAGCAGCGGCCCCGTGAGCGACGAAGAAGACAACGTCAATACCGACTTGTTCAAGAACATCGAGCGGCTGCGCCAGCTGCGCATCGAACATCGCGATCTCGATGACGTCATTTCCAGGCTGAGCATGGATTTCAAGATCGACGAACTGCAGTTGAAGCGCCTCAAGAAGCGCAAGCTGCTGCTCAAGGATCAGATCGCCCGGCTGGAGAGCCAGCTGATTCCGGATCTGAACGCATGACGGAACTGCGGCTGCGGCTCGGCGTCCTGCTCGACCTTCTGTTCACCCGCAACGTGTTGATGGAGGTCGGCTGCGTCGCATTCTGCCTGCTGGCGGGCTGGTTCGTGGGCACGGCGCTGCGCAAGCCGGCCGCGGCCGCGCGGGCGGCGGCACCGGGCTGGCGATATTACGTCGCCGACGGGATCGTCGCGGTCGCGCCGGTGGCGCTGGCATTGGCACTGGAGCTGCTGGCGCGCGGCGTGCTGGCCGCGGCGCATTTCGACACCTCCCTCATGGACGTGGCCATCCGCCTGACCGGCGCCTACGTTGTGGTGCGAATCCTCGTGTTCCTGTTCGCCGTGAGCCTCGGCAACAAATCCTGGATGCAGCACTGGGAAGTGCGCGTCACGCTGTTCTTCTGGCTGGTGATCGCCGCCGAGACCCTCGGCTGGCTCGACCCCATCATCGGAACGCTGGACAACGTGGGCATAAGCAGCGGCCGCAGCCGGATCACGGCGTGGTCGGTCCTGAAGCTGCTGTTCACGCTCACGCTGTTCGTGCTGGCGGCGGTGTGGATCAGCCGCTGGATCGAACGGCGGCTGAAGAAGCTCGGCAATCTCGCGCCCTCCACCCGTATCGGCATCGCAAAATTCTCCAATGCCTTCCTGATAGGGCTCAGCGTGCTGCTGGGCCTGAACGCGGCCGGCGTGGATTTGACCGCGCTCACGGTACTCACCGGCGCCATCGGCCTCGGCTTGGGATTCGGGCTGCAGTCCATCGCGGCGAATTTCGTCAGCGGCTTCGTGCTGCTGCTGGACCGCTCGATCAAGCCGGGCGACGTCATCAGCCTGTCGGGGCAAAGCGGCACCAGCACCGAGAATTTCGGCTGGGTGCAGGAGCTGCGCGGGCGCTACGTGGTGGTGCGCGACCGCGACGGCGTGGAAATGCTGGTGCCGAACCAGCAGCTCATATCCAACGCCGTCATCAACTGGAGCTACACCGATCCGCGCATCCGCCTCAAGCTCCCCGTACGCATCGCCTACAAGGACGATCCGGAGCTGGCCTTGCAGGTGCTGCTGACCGCGTGCGAAGGCCAATCGCGGGTGCTGCTCGACCCGGCGCCGGTCTCGCGGCTGATGCACTTCAGCGACAGCGGCATCGAACTCGAACTGCGGTTCTGGATTTCCGACCCGCAGGAAGGGGTGAACAACGTGCGTTCGGAGGTCAATCGCGCCATCTGGCGCCTGTTCAAGGAGCACAAGCTCACGATACCGCCTGCGCAGCGTGAGATCGTGGTGCGCCCGCCGGGCCACGATCTGGATTGAGGTCCGGGCCGATGCCGCTCGTCATAACGCCGGATATCGTCGTTCCCGATGAGGAATTCGAATGGAAGTTCATCCGCGCCTCCGGGCCGGGCGGTCAGAACGTCAACAAGGTATCCAGCGCAGCTCAGCTGCGCTTCATGTTGCCCGCCAACACCAGCCTGCCGGCCGCCGCCAGGCATCGTCTGCGGCGACTCGCCGGTCAGAGGCTGGTCGACGACGGCAGCATCCTGATCACGGCGCGCAGCGAGCGCAGCCAGGATCAGAACCGGCGCGAGGCGCTCGGCCGGCTCGAATCGCTGATCCGCCAGGCGCTGATCGAGCCGAAGATCCGCAAGAAGACGCGGCCGACCCGCGCCTCCAAGGAGCGGCGCATCGATTCGAAGAAGAGGCGCGGCACCACCAAGCAGCAGCGCCAGGGACCGCGCTGGGAGTGAAACTCACGGCCCCAGGGTGACCTGCAGGATGCTGTGTCGCATTTGCTCCGACAGCACCAGTTGGGCATCCGCCCCGACCGCCAGCAGCGGCTCGCCGAACGACAGCTTGCCTTCCGGCGAGGCCTGCACCACGTTCCGGCGCAGCAGCAGCTCGATGAAGCCGCGAAACAGGCTCTTGTCGAAGAACTCCGGGGAGTCCAGACCGTACAGCAGCGACATGCGCTGTGCAGTCAGATGACTGCGTTCCTCGAGGGCTTCCTGGCCGATGGCGCCGCTGCCCGCCTTGATCAGAAGCGCGATGGCCAGATAATAGCGTTCGACGGTCTGGATGGTTGCATCCGCGAGCAGCCACAGGCGCATGGCCTGGATCGAGGTGGACGCCGGCCGCTGCCACGCGCTGCGGTCGGCATTGCAGGTCAGCAGATTCAGGCGGGCGAAGGCGTCGAGTAGCGATTGCACCACGCCGGCCACCTCGGATTCATCCCAGCGCAGGAACAGTTCGGCGGCGATGTATGGATACACCCGCCACACCAGCCGCTGGATGTCGGCGGTGAGCATGCGCGCGTTGCCTATGAAGCAGCAGGCGAGCAGCGAGGGCATTGCGAACAGATGCAGGATGTTGTTGCGGTAATAGGTGGCGAGGACGGCATTCTCGGCGTTCATGCGCATGATGTCGCCGAGGGCCTGGGGCTGGCGGTCGAGCACGCGCATCGATTCGGCGTACCTGACCATGTCGGCCGGCGGCATCGCCGTCACGGTCACCAGCGGCGAATACGGTGCTTCGAGCAGCAGCCGCTGGTACAGCTCCAGCTGTCCCACCATGTCCGATTCCGGCAGGGCCTGCCGCGGCGTTCCGAGCACGGCCATGGCCACGAGATTGATCGGAGTCACGGCCGCCGCGGCGTTGATCCCGGTCACGATCGCGAGCGCCAGATCATCGATCGTGTTGCCGATCCACGGCGGCGGGTCCCCGGCATCCTGTGCCTCGCCGTGCGCCGCACGGTGCCTGTGCAAAAGCCCATCGAGCGCAATCGGCTGACCGAGGTTCACGTGCACCTTGCCGAACTTGCTGCGCAGCACCGGCAGCGTCCTCAGCAGTCCCAGCACGCTTTCCTTCTGTTTCGGGCGCCCGGACAGTTCGCCGATGTAGGTCCGGCCCTCCACGATGCGCTCGTAGCCGAAGTAAACCGGCACGAACACGATGGGCCGCTTCGGATCGCGCAGGTAGCTGCGCACCGTCATGGAGAGCATCCCGGTCCGCGGCGCCAGCATGCGCCCGGTGCGGCTGCGGCCCCCTTCGACGAAATATTCGAGCGGATGTCCGCGCGCCATCATCAATCCGAGGTACTTCGTGAACACGCTCGAGTACAGTGCGTTCCCCTTGAAGGAGCGGCGCATGAAGAATCCGCCCCCCTTGCGCAGGAATCTGCCGATCACCGGCATGTTGAGATTGACTCCCGCGGCGACGTGCGGCACGGCGAAGCCCTTGCGATAGATCACGTATGACAGCAGGAGGTAGTCCATGTGGCTGCGGTGGCAGGGCACGTAGATGATCTCGGCGCCGTCGCCGATTTCACGCAGCTTCTCGACGTGCTCGAATTCGACCCCGTCGTACAGCCGGTTCCACAGGCGTGCGAGCGCGAGCGACATGAAGGTGACGAACGGCTGTGAATAATTCGCGGCGATCTCGTCCGCATATTTCTTGGCGGTCAGCAGCACGGCACGGCGCTTCAGGCCGTGCAGTCGCATTTCATCGCGCATCGCGCGACGCACAGCTTGTGCCCGCAGCACCTGCGCCACGATGGTGCGCCGGTGCGACAGATCCGGTCCGATCGTGGAGGCGCGCTGTGCACGCAGCGTTGCACGCAGCGTGCGCACGACGCGGCGCACGTTGCGCGGCTCGCTCATCCCCTCCTGCAGGGCGTCGCGCAGCCGCAGCGGCTCGCCGAAATAAAGCAGCGTGTTGCGGGCATTGAATGCGACGGTGAGAAACGTGCGCAGCCGTCCCCGCAACGCCCAGTTTTCGGTGAACGGCAGCCGCCACCAGCTGGCCTCCTTGAGCGGCGCACGGCCCCAGAAGATGGCCACCGGCACCAGATCGACGTCGAAATCCGGACGCGCGGTGGCGGCGGCCACCAACAGGCGCAGCTGGCGGGGTGCACGCGTATCGCTGCGATTCGAGAACAATCCGGGCCGCCGCTCGAGCTCGAAATGGGCGCGCTCGGTGCGCTCGCCGCCGATCAGCAGGCGGCGCGTCGGGCGCGGCAATCCGAGGCGCCCGCAGGCGTCGATCAGCACCGCCAGATCCGCCCGGCTTTCGCGCTCCAGCACGTAGCAAACCGGCCGCGGCCGCGCCAGGATGGCCGCGGCCGCGTCGTCCGGCTTGATGGTCACCCTGACCCACAATCCGAGGGTCTTGCGCAGCATCGTGGCCGCCCGTCAGGGCGGGGCTTCGCCGCGCTCCGCGGCATCGATGGCCTTGCGCGTGTCGGCGGCATTCTCGTCGACGGTCTTTTGCGCGTCGCGGGCGCGCGCCGCCTGCTGCGTCAGTGGATCGAAGACGTTCTTCCGCGGCGGCGGCGGGGCCGGCGGCTGTGAGCATCCGGCGATCAGCAGCAGGGGCAGGACCATCGTCGACAAACGCATGGAAACCTCGGATAGGCCGGCCTAGGGGCTGCTGAGTGTACAATCGGCGCGCACCGTCCGTCATCCGGAGTTCACGAATGCTACGAATTGCCTTGCTGTTGCTGGCCTCCGGCACGGCCGCCGCCGCCGTCACGACGGTCGACATCGACACGGCCGCAAAGATCTATCAAGCCGCCGAGATGCGCGAACAAGTGCGCCCGTCGCTGGTGTCGATGCCGGCGCGCATGCGCGAGATGTTCGCCGGCAGCGGCGCCGCAAAGCTCTCCGCGGAACAGCTGGCGGCGGTGAGCGCCGCCGCCGAGCGCGGATTTCGCATCGACGTGTTCGAACCGCCGGCCCTGACCGCGCTGGCCGCGAACCTCGATCCGGGCACCGTCAGGAGGACGCTCGCGTTCCTCGACGGGGAGGTTGGACGGCGCATGGTCGCGGCCGACGTGGCCGTGGCCAGGCTCGATGAGCAGAGCATCGACCGGGTCATGAATGGCAGCCTCACCGCGCCTTCCACGCCGAAGCGCGATGCCTTGATGAACGATCTCGAGCGTGCCGCCAAATCGACCGAGTCCACCGTGGAGATTTTCCTGTCCATGGGCCGGGCTCTCGCGGTCGGCACGGCGATCGGCTCCGGCATGGACCCCATCGCCGCGGACGAACGCGCCAAGAAATCCGGCGAGGCCACGCGTCAGGACATGGAGATCAACATGCGCGAGCCGCTGCGCCGATTGATGGCTTATGGCTATCGCGACCTGGGCGACGCGGATCTGAAGCGGCTGCTGGCATTCCTGCAATCCACGGCGGGCAAGCGCTATGTGTCCGCGTATATCGCATCCCAGGGCGCCGGCTTCGATGCCATGGGACGGCGTTGCGGCGAGCAGATCGGCGAAAGCTGGCGCGAGCTCGCGCAGGCGCAGTCATCCACCTTGCCGGCAACCGAGAATACGCCGCCCGCCCCGCCCGACGCGGCGCCGGCGACTACCCCTGCGCCCCGCTGAGCGGCTGCAAAGAACGCAGGAACGCCCCGAGCAGCAGGCAGATCGGGGCAATTCTGTCCTCCAATCGATGATCGGAGTCCAGAACGTGCAGCTCCGCGCGCTGTTCGCGCGCCCAGCGCACGCTGTTGGCGACCGGCACGACGTCATCGCGCCAGCCATGCACGATCGCCGCGGGACAGGGGATGTCGCGCGGCGTGTAGTCTTCGAAACCGGGCATGTAGAAGGCCGGCGCAAGCAGAAACAGCCCGCGCGCGCGCAGGCGCGCCGCGGCCGCCGCCGCGACATAGCCGCCCAGGCTCGACCCGACCAGCACCGGCGGCGCGCCCTGCGCTTCGCCGGCGGCAATGAGCTTCTGCACGCGCTGCAGGGGATCGTCCATGCCCCGATAATCGACGGAATCGGCGCCCAGGCCGAGCCCGCGCACCACGGCCGCCATCGCCGTGATCTTCGAGCCCCAGGGCCCGCTCTCCTTGCCGTGCGAAAAAATGACGTGCACGTGACCGCCGTGTTACCCGTCACGCATCAGGGCGAGGGCGCCGGAAGCGATCGTCGGTCGTCGGCGCCGCGGACTCCGCCGACGGATGATGCATCGAGGCCAGTCTGTTGAGGGTGACGGGCGACACTTCGCTGCCCTCGGCCGAATGCGTGATGCGATAGGCGTGGAACTCGCCGATGCGCACGGCGGCGAAGCCGATCAGCAGCCGGAATCGCCACGGTATGGCCGCACTTTCGGAATTGACGCGCCGGTCGCAGATCACGAAATATGCGTCCTCGGCGTCACGATTGGGAAACGCGCCCGCCTCATGCAGCCTCTCGAAGAAAGCGCACACCTGGGATTCGACCAACGATGCCAGTTCGAGGTGCGACTGCGCCATCACCACCCAGCGCGTGCCCTGCGCGATGCTGTTGACGATGAACAGCGCCAGGCGGCGCGCCGACAGGAATTTCCAATCCGCGGCGCGCGCCGCGCCCGCGGCCAGGGTGCGCAGCTTCGGGTGGGTGCGCCCCCCCGCCGGACGCACCGATTGGATGGCATTCACGCCGAACGAGGCCAGTCTGGCGCGGCAATCCTCGGCGACCATGCAACTCGGCCGGTACCCGGGCCGCAGCACGATGTTCTCCCCTTCCGCCGCATTCCACGGGGGCCATGCCTCGTCGGCGCGCGACAGCATGCCGGCCACCGCCCCGCATGGCGCGAATGATTCGAACCGGCCGCGCAACTTGTCGTGCGCCAGAATGCGCGGGAAATACATCAGTGCATCCTCCGTTGCGAGATTCCATTCGCGCATGCTGCGCAGGGCGTCGCCCGCGGTGTGCCACTGCGACGGCGGATCGACGATCAGCAGCGCCCGCCGCTCCCGGCAATAGCGCGCGGCGACCAGCAGCGCCGAGGGTCCGACGTCCTGGTCGCGCGCCAACGGCGGGATGCACAGCAGATTGAAGTATTGCGCGTGCTCCAGGGCGAACAGCCCGGTCCGCCCGGTCGCCGATCCGATCAGATCATAGTCGGTGAGCGGCGCACCGTCGTCGCCGTCAGGATTCGAATGCACGTAGCCCGTGGCGATACCGCTCGCCGGATCGAGCGTGCGTTCGGGGCGCACGGCCGGAACGCTGCCCGCGAGTTCCACCAGTGCGGATCCCGCGATCGCCCTGGGAAGATATCCGGCGCCTTCCGGGCTGGTGGAAAGATTCAGGAATATCTCCTGATCCTCCACCTTCTCGGTGCCCTGGATCCGCACGCGCTGCACGGTGAGATTGAAATCCGTGGCGCTGTCCGCGGGAATGTTGTCGTAGTCAACGCAGACGCGCAGAAACTCGCGGGTACCGGGGTGCATGGCGCGCAGCACCAGCCGGTCCTCTCCGGCGCGCAGATCAAGGGTTGCGGAACGGGCGCCGTTGACCACGCGCACGATCAGCGCCTCCGAGCCGCCGTTGTCGAAGAATTGCTCGACCGCATAGCCGAGCAGACTCGGCTGCCACAGGCCGCCATACACGTGCTGGAATTCGGCAAAGCTCCTGATGAGCACGGGTCGGTTCACCGGACCGCGCAGTGTGCGGCCGACGAATGCGGTGAGCGCGGTCGTCAATCGCGCTATGGACCGGCCCGGTCCGGTTGCGCGGCCGGGATCATCGGCGGTTGTTGACATGATCTGACGGCGCCTGGCCGGCCTGTTCCTGGCGGCGCCGCTCCCGTTCCAGTTGCGCGCTCTCGGCCTCGGCTTTCTTGCGCGCGATCTCCTCGATCATCACTTTCATCCACTCGCTCAGCACTGTGGCGTCGGTTCCGGCTTATTGTTTGATGATGACGATGGCGTCGATGCTCGACGCCGTCACGGGATGATATCCGGGACGCGCCTGGGAATACACGCGCCTGGCGAACTCCGCCCCGGACTGCGTTCTCATGAGCGCCTGGTACAGCGGTAGTATGAGCTTTCTGCGGCCGGTGCTCTTCAGGTAGATCTGCAGCGGCGCGTAGGCGGGGCGGTAATCATCGCGAATCGTCTGCATGAACCAGCTGTGTTCGATCTGCGCGTTGCGGCTGTGGCTGAAGCCGAAGGCCGCGTCGAGCCCCGCGAGTTGCGCGGCGCCGAGCGCCGGCATCCCGTCGAGAAAATACAGCCACTCCTCGGGCGCCCAGTCGCGGGTGTCGAGCTTCGCCGGCGGCACCTTGCCCGCTAGCCACTCTGCCCGGGCGGAGTCGATTCGATCGAATGCCGTGGCGGCGGGCAGCACGGCATCCGGCGGCAGGCCCGGCCCCCCCACCCAGGCATCTATCTGGGCATAGCTGGCGGCGCCGGGATTGCGGTCGAGCAGATTGTCCCGCAGATAGGCGAGGAACTGCTCGGTGGTGATGCCCTGAAAGGCGAAATGCTCGAAATAGCCGTGTATGAATGCGTCGAAGCGTTCGCGCCCGAATTTCGCATCCAGGTAGTCGAAGAACAGCCGGCCCTTTTCACAGGTGATCCCGTTGAACGCATCCGCCGGATCGCGCCCCGCCGGATCGGTCACGAGCGCCTGATCCGTCGGCGCCAGCACGGCCATTTCCGCGCGCAGCGCGGCCAGGTCGAGGACGTCCTCGAGCGTCGCCCGGCGCTCGCCGTACACGGCCTGCATGATCCGGCTCTCGAGATAGGCGGAAAATCCTTCGTTGAGCCACAAGTCGCGCCAGGTGGCGTTGCCGACGAGATTGCCGGGCCAGGAATGCGACAGTTCGTGCGCGATCAGCGACACCTGGCTCTTGTCGCCGGCAACGGCCGTGGGCGTGACGAACGACAACCCGGGATTTTCCATGCCGCCGAGCGGAAAGCTCGGCGGCAGCACCAGGATGTCCTGGCGCACCCAGCGATAGGGTCCGGCGATCTTCTCGGCGGCAACGATCATCGCCTCGGTGTCGGAGAACTCAGCGGCGGCGGCCGCAACCCCGGATCGCTCCGCGTAGACACCGGTGCGCGGGCCCGTGGACTTGAATTTGAGGTCGCCGACCGCCAGGGCGATCAGGTAGGACGGAATCGCCCGGGTCATCTCGAAAAAATAGTCGCCGCTGCGTTTGGCATTCGGATTGTTCGGCGCGCTCATGACGGCGACCACGCCGTCGGGCGTGTGAATCACGGCGCGGTAGGTCACCCTCACCAGCGGCGTATCCTGCAGCGGAATCCAGCTGCGGGCGTTGATCGGCTCGGACTGCGTGAACATGAACGGCTGCTTGCGTCCGGCGTTTTGTGCCGGCGTGACCCATTGCAGTGCGGCGGCGCCCGGCGTGGTCTCGTAGTCGATCTTGAGGGTGACCGTCGCGGCGCGCGAGGGCGGCAGCTCGATGATCAGGGGACTGCCGAGAATCGGATCCGCCTTGCCGAGGCTGAACGGCCGGCTCACCCAGATCGGCTCGCTCTTGGAGGTCTGGCCGACGATATCGGTGGAGAGCTGGCTCACCTCGCCGATGATCAGGCCGCGGGTGTCGAGCACCAGCTGCTCGGCGCGCGGATCCAGACGCTTGATCTCCAGGCCGACGCTGCCGCGCAGGACCCGCGAGGGGAAATCGACCGACAGGTCCAACGCGATGTGCGTCACGCGGAACTGATCGACGTTGGCGAAGGAGTCGCTGTCCTCCACCCCGCCCGCCCAGGCCGGCGGACCCGACAGGATGACCGCGGCGAGGAACGGGCGCATGGCGGGACTCACTGCGACACGGCCTGCGCCTGCGCGGGCGGCGGCTTGTTGCGATCGCCGACCAGATCCCTGAAGGTCTTCTCGTCCACGAGCAGCTCGGTCTTGCCATCCCAGTTCGAGCCGGTGGGCAGGACATCGTCCACCAGCAGTGCCTGGGTGAGCACGGCCTCCATGTCGCGCGGCTCGCCGTTGACCGGCGCCGGCACGCCGCGCGGGGTGTGCGCCAGCGCGGTGACGCGTTGCCAGTCGATGTCGTCATGCGCCGCGATGGATTTGCGCAATTTGGGACCGAGCATGTGGTCCAGCACGTGCTTGCGGTTCTTGCTCCAATCCCGGTTGTCGTCCTCGAGCACCGCATAGGCCTGCAGATACAGCACGCCGTCACGCGAGCCGAACAGGAACGGCTGATTGACCACGGTGACCTTCGTGCCGATGGGAATCAAATCGAAGAACACCGCGATATCCTCCGGATACAGCCGGATGCAGCCGTGGCTCGAGCGCATGCCGACGCCGTAGGGCTTGTTGGTGCCATGGATGAGATAGCTCGGCCAGGCGAGCCTGAATTCATACCGGCCCAGGGGATTGTCCGGTCCCGGGGGCACCTTGTCGGGCAGCACATCGCCGTTTTCGGCGTGTTCGTCGCGCACCGATTTCGGCACCACCCACACCGGGTCTTTCTGGCGGCTGACGATCCGGGTTGTGCCTTCGGGCGTTTTCCAGCCGACCTTGCCGATGCCGATCGGGTGGGTGATCACCAACTGCGGCTCGCCCTTTGCGTGTGGTGGGTAATAAAAGATGCGCATGGCGGCGACGTTCACGACCACGCCGTCATGCACGGCGGCGGGCAGCACGAACTGCGTCGGAATCACCACCTCGCGCCCCACGCCCGGCAGCCAGGGATCGACCCCGGGATTGGCGAGCAGCATCTCCTCGTAGCCCACGTCGAAGCGGCGCGCGATGTCCGGCAGCGTGTCCTCCTTGCCAACGAGGGTCTTTTGCACGTAGCCGACGATTTCGGTCCCGGGCTCGATCTCGAAACGATGCGTGGCGGCCGGTTTGGGCAGCTGCGGCGCGGCGGGCGGGGCCGGCGGCGGCGGGGCCGGGGCGGGTGCGGTGCGCCACAGCGAGCAACTCGCGGCTAGCATGCCGCCGAGCGCGGCCGCCGTGCGCCAGCGCGGCAAGGATTGCGGATTGGGTACCATGGGCACCCTATTACAGCAAAGCCGGCCTGTCAGGCAATTGGTTGCGCGGATCGCCGGAATCGGCAGCCTCGTTGGGATAATGACGCGCGAGCAGGGTGCCGATCGCCTCCACCCCCGCAATCGAACCGGCCTCGAAGCGACCCGCCCGGAAGTGCTCCTCCATCAGGCGGCACACCGCATCCCATTCGGACTGGCTGACACGGCCCCGAAAGCCGCGGTCGGCGACGATCTCGACCCGACGGTCGGCGAGTTGCACGTAGATCAGCACCCCGTTGTTGCTGTCCGTGTCCCATACCCGCAATCCCGAGAACACCTCCAGCGCCCGGGCGCGCGGGTTGACGTCGTTCAGGACATGGATGGGCGCGAGCGAGGTTTCGATGGCAAAGCGGATTTCACCCGAATGCCCGCTCTCGGCGCGCTTCACGGCCGCTTCGATGGCATCCAGCGTCGACTTGGGGAACAGCATGCGCGTGCGCCAGTGGGTCGCCGCCGCGTGACGGATCAGCCGATTGAACCTCATCACCAGCTCCCCGAGGCGCCGCCGCCGCCAAAGCCGCCGCCGCCGCCGCTGAATCCGCCGCTGCCGCTGCCGCCGCCGAACCCGCCGATGCCGCCTCCCCAGCCGCCCCCGCCCGTCGACCAGCCGCGCGTGGAGCCGAGCAGCAGCGCGAACAGAAATCCGAGCACCCCGGCACCCAATCCGATGGGCAGCACGTGGCTGATGAACCAGGCGATCACTCCGGCCAGACCGCCGGTGGCGACGGAGCCGAACAGGCGGCCGAACAGCGCCCGCAGGAGGCCACTGAACACGAACACCACCACCAGCAGCAGCGGCAGCGCATTGCCCAGGCCGCGGCTGGGTTCCCATTTCTTGTCGGGTTGGGGCAGCGGCTCGCCGTCGACCACGGAGATCATCTGGTCGACTCCCGCCTCGATGCCGCCGTCATAGTCGCCCTGCTTGAAATGCGGCGTGATCGTTTCGCTGATGATGCGATTGGCGATGGCATCGGGCAGCGCGCCCTCCAGGCCGTAACCCACCTCGATGCGCACCCGCCGGTCGTTCTTGGCGACGATCAGGATGGCGCCGTCATCGACGCCTTTGCGGCCGAGCTTCCAGGCCTCCGCGACGCGGATGCCGTACTGTTCGATCTCCTCCGGCTGGGTGGTCGGCACCACGAGCACGGCGATCTGGCTGCCCTTTTTGGTCTCGAAGTCCGCGAGTTGGGTCTCGATGCGGGTCACCGCAGCGCCGGACAGGGTGCCGGTCAGATCGGTGACCCGCGCAGTGAGCGGCGGCACCGCAACGTCCGCCCGGACGAGCAGCGAGGCCAGCAGCAGCCCCGCCGCAGCCCCGAACCGGCCCATGCGGCCCCGGTGAATCAAGGCCGCGCCGCTACTTCGGCGCGGCCGGTGCCGGCGTCGTGCCGAAATCCACGCTCGGGGGCTTGGAGATGGCCGCCTCGTTCTCCACCGTGAAGTTCGGTTTGGGCTTGTAGCCGAAAATCATGGCCGTCAAATTGCCGGGGAACGAGCGTACCGTGGTGTTGTAGTTCTGCACCGACTGGATGTAGCGATTGCGCGCCACGGTGATGCGGTTCTCCGTGCCCTCGAGCTGCGCCTGCAAATCGCGGAAATTCTGGTCCGATTTGAGCTGCGGATAGTTCTCCGTCACCACCAGCAGCCGCGACAATGCGCTCGACAGCTCGCCCTGCGCGGCCTGGAATTTGGCAAGTGCAGCCGGGTCGTTGGCGAGCTCCGGCGTGATCTGGATGGATCCGACCTTGGACCTCGCCTCGGTCACTCCGAGCAGCACCGTCTGCTCCTGGGAGGCATAGCCCTTCACGGTATTGACCAGGTTGGGGATCAAATCGGCGCGGCGCTGGTATTGGTTCAGCACCTCGGACCAGGCGGATTTGACCTGCTCGTCCTGCGATTGCATGGAATTGTAGCCGCAACCCGACAACAGCACGACGGCGGCGACCATGAAGCATAAGCCCAAATTACGCATCGAGATTTCCCCTCTAATCGCCCCTCGTCTGGGGGGACGTGGGGCGCAGTCTAGCATTCCCGCAAAAAAAACCCCGAGCTCATGGCTCGGGGTGGAGGTGCGGACTTTAATGAAGGGAAGTAAAGCCCGCTAGGGGATTCAATGCAGCTGATGCCATTGCAGGACCTGGATGTCGTCCTCTTCGAGGTCGAAGCTGCGCGCCAGAACCCGGGCGATTTCGCGGCTGCCGTGCACCTCGCCCGGACGGCCGAGCAGCTCGACCACACCGCGGTACTCGCTGTACTCGATGGCGCCGTCCGACTGCGCGATGAAGTGGGTGTAGTATTTGGCGCTCATGGGTGGGAAGCTTAAAGACCAAGGGCCCGGATATCTGTGATCGGACGCTCAACCGGTCGAAGTCGGGCTGGTAGCGGTTCACGTCCTGGCGAGTACCCCTGCGCAGTATTGCACCGTGTCACGATACCGCCCTCCATCGGCCCCCGGCTCTCAATACATAACCCCTGAAGGGGCGGCGCGGTTGCGCGAGGAACTCGACCGGCTGTGGCTCGAGGAGCGCCCGCGGGTCACGGTGGCGGTGGCCGCCGCCGCCGCGCAGGGTGATCGCTCGGAGAACGCCGAATATACCTACGGCAAGAAGCGCTTGCATGAGATCGACCGGCGCGTGCGCTTCCTGCGCAAGCGCCTGGACGGCATGACCATCGTTGATCCGCAGGGTGCCGCGGGCGCCGGCGGCCGGCGCGATCCGCATCGCGTGTTCTTCGGCGCCTGGGTGCACGTGGAGTCCGAGGACGGCCGGCGGCGTTGGCATCGCATCGTCGGGCCGGACGAATTCGACATGGCGAGCGACTACATCAGCATGGATTCGCCGCTCGGTCGCGGGCTGTTGCGCCGGAGCCGCGGCGAGCAGGTGCTGGTCGAACTGCCCGCCGGAGCCTTGAGTCTGACCATCATCGACGTCCAATATGGTGCACGGCCCCGGATCTGAAGCGCCCGGCGTCAGCGCGGCGGCCGGGCCATTAGACCACGCGGACGTTCTTGAACTGCCAGGGATCGGCGCGGTCGAGATCCTCCTCGAACAGCTCGCCGCGCTGGTACAGGGGTGTCCAATCCGTGTACCGCCCCACCACGCTGCCGAGGTACGGCATGCAGACCTCGAGCGGCCGGCGGTGATCCATATCATCCGGCTCGACCACCCCGCGCTCCGGATGCTCCATCGCCCAGATCATCCCCGCGAGCGCCGAGACGGTGACCTGCAGGCTGGTGGCGCTGTTGTAGGGTGCCAGTTTGCGCGCCTCCGCGATCGACAGCTGGGAGCCGTACCAATAGGCGTTTTTGGCGTGCCCAGCGAGCAGCACGCCCAGCTCATCGATGCCTTCGGTGATCTCATCGAGCATGATCCGTTTGCGATCCTGCAGGTGCCAGTTGCGCCCCGCGAATTCGTGCACCGACAGCACGGCGCTGTCGCTCGGATGATAGGCATAGTGGGAGGTCGGCCGATACACCACCTTCCCGCCTTCCTTGACGGTGTAATAGTCGGCGAGCGATATCGCCTCCGAGTGCGTGATCAGAAACCCGTGGAAGCATCCGGCCATCGGCGTCCACGACCGCACGCGCGTGCTCGCACCCGGGCGCTTCAGATAGATCGCGCACCCCGAACCCTTGCTGTGGCGTGCGCCGTCGGCGGGAAAATGGCGCTCGTGGGTGCCCCAGCCGAGTTCGGCCGGCTGGGCGCCCTCGCTCACGAATCCGTCCACCGACCAGGTGTTGACGAATTCGCCGGGCCTTTTCGGCGCGTTCGCCACCTGCGTATCGCGCTCCGCGATGTGGATCACCTTGATGCCGAGCATCTGCGCGAGCCCCGCCCATTCCTCGCGGCTCCGCGGCGCCCCGGCTTCGACACCGGTATCGGCGGCGATGTTGAGCAGCGCCTGCTTGACCAGGTGCGAGACCAGGCCGGGATTCGCGCCGTGGGTCAGCACCGCGGTCGGCGCCGGCGCGCTGCGCAGCGCCAGCGCCTCGAGCCGCATGGCGTAGTTGGTGCGCGCTTCGAGGGGCAGGCTCCGGTCGACGTAGCCACCCGCCCACGGTTCGATGCAAGTATCCAGATACAGCGCGCCGCGCTCCTGCGCAAGACGGATCAGCGCGATGCTCGACACGTCCACGGACAGATTCAGCAGGAAATCGCCGGCGCCGAGCAGCGGCTCGAGCGTCTGGCGGTGATTCTCGCGGGTCAGGGCGGCCTTTACAAATCTCACGCCGTAATGCTCGGCTTCGCCGCGGCCCTTGTCCTCGGCGGTGACGATGGTGATGCGATCCGCCGATATGCCGACGTGCCGCAGTATCAGCGGCAGGACCCCCTGGCCGATGCTGCCGAAGCCGACGAAGACGATCCTGCCGGCAAATTCCACCCGCAAATCCGCTTTGCTCATGTTATTTTTTTCTCCCTCGGTGAATGAACCGGCGCCAGCCTACCTGTCGCCCCGGCGGCAGCTCAAGTGTGGCGCCAATGCGGCGGGTAGGTGCGTTCGTAGCCCGGCAGCGCCTCGATGCGCCCGATCCAGCGGGCGAGCGCCGGGTAGTTGCGCTCCATTGGAAGAAAACGCGCGCCGAGCTCGGCGGCCGCGGGCCGATCCAGGGCACGGCGCAGCAGCTGAATCCACGGAAAGATGACCATGTCGGTGGCCGAATATCCCGTCCCGACGATCCACGGTTCCTTGCTCAACCGCCCTTCGATGGTGCGCGCCTCGCGCGCGACCACGTGCATGGCATCGGTCAGCTCCTCGATGCCGTCGGCGACCTTGCCCGCAAACACCGCGCTGGTGATCTTGATGAGCGACGGTTCGGCGTAGGCCTGGAATTCGCAGATCACGCGCATGATGACGCCGGCCTCTTCGGGGCTGGAGCCGAAAATCGGCTGCTGCGGGTATTTGAGGTCGAGGAAATACAGGATTGCGACGGATTCGAACACCACATAGTCCCCGTCCTTGAGCACCGGCACGCGGCCGCGCGGATTGAGCTTGAGCATCTGGGGCGACTGGTGCTCCTGCTTGTCGAAGTGCAGGAGCTGTGACTCGTAGGGCAGCCGCTTGTGCTCCAGCGCCAATTGCACGCGCCACACGAACGGGCTGCCGCTGCCCCAGTACAGAGTCAATGCCATAGGCGATGATTGTAACGGATGACCTTCGCGCGGCTTAGGCTTAAGCTTGCGCACATGCCGTTTTCCACGCTGATAGACGCCGCCGACTTGCGCAGTTTGCTCGCCAGGCCGGGTCTCGCCGTCATTGATTGCCGCTTCGATCTGCTGAAGCCCGGCGCCGGCAGGCGCGCCTATCTGGCGGGACACATTCCGGGGGCGCAGTACGCCGATCTGGAACTGGATCTGTCGGCCCCCGTGGGGCCCGACACCGGCCGGCACCCGCTGCCGTCGCGCCGGGAGTTCGCCGCCCGCCTCGGCGCCTGGGGGGTGGGCAACGATTCGCAACTCATCGCCTACGACGACGCCGGCGGCGCCTATGCCGCGCGGCTGTGGTGGATGGCGCGCTGGCTGGGTCACCGCCAGGTCGCGGTGCTCGACGGCGGCATCCAGGCCTGGCGGTCGGCCGGCGGCGCGCTGCAGGCGGGCGAAGTCACCGCGGAGAGCCGGATCTTCGAACCCGGCAGCGGACCGGATTTCATCACCAGCGCCGAGGTCGTCGCGGCGCTTGCCGACCCAGGCCGGCTGCTGGTCGATGCGCGCTCCCCGGAGCGCTATGCCGGCGCCGTGGAACCGCTCGATGCTGTCGCCGGCCATGTGCCGGGAGCCGTCAATCAACCGTTCATGGTGAACCTCGATGCCGCCGGCCGCTTCAAGCCGCCGGCCGAACTGAAGCGTCTCTGGCAGGAGCGTCTCGGTGGCCGGCCCGCCGCGGCGGTGATCGCCATGTGCGGCTCGGGGGTCACCGCGTGCCAAAATCTGCTCGCGCTGGAATCGGCGGGCCTCGGCGGGGCCGGCCTGTATGCCGGGTCCTGGAGCGAGTGGATCCGCGATCCGAAGCGGCCGGTCGCGCGCGGCGGCGCGCCGGCCTGACGCCGCCCGCCGCTCCGGTAACCTTGAGCTGCGTCATGTACAGGCAACCCCAATTTGCTATCTTGCGCGCCACATGAACACGCCCGCCCGCAAGCTGTCCGCCAATCACGCCTGGAAGGTCGAGGAATCCCTCGACCTGTACCAGGTGCAGGCCTGGGGCAAGGGCTACTTCTCCATCAATCCGCAGGGCCATGTGGTGGTCCGCCCGAGCATGGATCCGGCCCGCGAGATCGATCTGTACGACGTGGTGCAGGGATTGAAGGCGCGCGACCTGCACACGCCGGTGGTCATCCGCTTCTCGGACATCCTCGCGCACCGCCTGCGCCATCTGGCCGACGCCTTCAACACGGCGATCGCGGAGAACGACTACCGGAACCGCTATGCGGCGGTGTTTCCGATCAAGGTGAATCAGCAGCGCCTGGTCGTCGAGGAGGTCTACCGCTACGGCAAGGAATTCGGATTCGGCCTGGAGGTCGGCTCCAAGCCGGAGCTGCTCGCGGTCATGTCGATCACCGAGGACGCGCCGGATCGGATCGTGGTGTGCAACGGCTTCAAGGACGACAGCTACATCGAGGCGGTCATTCTCGCCACCAAACTCGGCCGCACCATCATTCCGGTGGTGGAGAACTACGAGGAGATCCATCTGATCCTCAAGCACGCCGAACGCTATGGCGTGCGCCCCAAGATCGGCGTGCGCGTGAAGCTCGCGAGCGAGGGCGCCGGGCGCTGGCGCGAATCCGCCGGCGAGAAGTCCAAGTTCGGCCTGTTCATCAGCGAGATCCTCGATCTGCATGCGCTGCTGAAGGAGCGCCAGATGCTCGACTGCCTGCAGCTCGTGCACTGCCATCCCGGCAGCCAGCTGCAGGACATCCGCCGCGTCAAGGACGCGATCAACGAGCTCGCGCACGTGTATGCCGAACTCAAGCTCATGGGCGCCGGCCTGCAGTACATCGACATCGGCGGTGGCCTGGGCGTCGACTACGACGGCAGCGGCACCAACTACGAATCCTCCATGAACTACACGCTCAATGAATACGCGAGCGACGTTGTGTACCGAATCAAGAGCGTGTGCGACGCGCGCGACGTTCCGCATCCGATGATAGTCAGCGAATCGGGGCGTGCCATCGCCGCCCAGCACAGCCTGCTGGTGTTCGACATCCTCGGCTCCTCGAAGCTGGACCAATTCCAGGTGACCGGCCGCCCGGAGGAGGACTACCACGGCGTCGGGGAGGTGCCCCAGCCGGTGCGCGATCTGTTCGACAGCTTTCGCTCGGTCAACGAGCGGCGCCTGGTCGAGTGCTATCACGACGCGCTGCAGGCCCGCGAGCAGGTGCTGCAGATGTTCAATCTGGGCTATCTGAGCCTCGAATTTCGCGGCCTCGCGGAACGCCTGTACTGGGCAACCCTGACCAAGATCCGCGACTTCTGCCGCAAGCTCGACAAATTCCCCGAGGAATTGGAAAACCTCGAGGACATCCTGAGCGACATCTATTTCTGCAATTTCTCCGTGTTCCAGTCGCTGCCCGACAGCTGGGCCATCGGCCAGCTGTTTCCCATCATGCCGATCCAACGCCTGGGCGAGCGCCCCACGCGCAACGCCGTGCTCGCCGACATCACCTGCGATTCGGACGGCAAGATCGACCGCTTCGTGCATCCGCGCGAAACCAAGCGCACCCTGGAGGTGCACGAGCTCATCGCCAACGAGCCGTACTATCTCGCCGCCTTCCTGGTTGGCGCCTATCAGGAGACCCTCGGCGATCTGCACAACCTGTTCGGCGACACCCACGTGGTGCACATCCGCCTGCACGACGAGGGCGGCTGGTGGATCGAGGAGATCGTCAAGGGGGATACCGCCAACAAGGTGCTCGAATACATGGAATACGACACCGACGAACTGTACCCTCGCGTCGAGCGCGATTGCGAACGCGCCGTCCGGGAGGGACGGATGTCGCTCGGCGAGGCCCAGGCGGTGAAGCGATTCTACGAGAACGAGCTCAACGGCTACGCCTATCTGGAGGTCGAATAGCCGGATCGGCTCCTCCCACCCCCCCGTTTGCCAAGCATAAATCCCTGGCGTAGCATCGATGCGTAGGTTCGTTCCCTAAGGTCTATGACGGGTTTTCCTTGGGTGTCCCGGCTGACTTGATTGGTGCACGACCGAAGGTACAGGCCTTCGTAGCGGGTGAGTTCGCGCGTCGGTCTGCGTGTTGAAACCGCGCGCGGGCGGGCTACCCGCACTTTGCGCGCACTGTCAGAGAGATCAGTTGAATGACGACGATTTACGTTGGCAACCTGCCGTTCACCGCCACGGAAGACGAGGTGCGCAGCCTGTTCGAGCGCTACGGCAAAGTCGAATCAGTCAAGCTCATCAACGATCGCGAGACCGGGCGGCCCCGGGGATTCGCTTTCGTGGACATGGCGGCCGGTGAGGCGCAAAACGCGATTCAGCAGACGAACGGTTTTCAGATGGGGGGACGGCCGCTGCGGGTCAACGAGGCCCAGGAGCGCGCGCCGCGCTCCAAGCCGGCCAGCGGCGGTGGCGGCGGCGGCAGTCCGCGTCGCTGGTAGTTGATCCGCTGCCGCGCGTCGGATGATTCCGCGGCTGCGCGGGATCCGCGGATGCGCGCGCGCCGCATTGCTGCTCGAGGTCACCACATGTCCTTGAGCTGAGCGACCACATCCACACGGGTGCGGTCCTTGTCCCCGTCGACGTTCCCGTCCCCGTCCCGCAGGGTCTCCACGCCCCGCAGGCTGCGAAAGCTGGTGCGCTCGAAGCAATCGAGGACACGATCCGTCATGAACCGACTCTTGGCCCCGAAGACGTGGGCATCCCCCGTCTTCGGCTGCTGGGTCACGAGATAGCGCAACGGTGCGCACAGATGCAATTCATTGCGCGCCCGGGTCATCGCGACGTACAGGAGACGCCGCTCCTCTTCGATCATGTCGGGCTTGCCGGTGGAGAACTCTGACGGAAAGTTGCCGTCCGCCACGTTCAGCACATACACGAAATCCCATTCCTGTCCCTTGGCGGAGTGGATGGTCGAGAGAATCACGTAGTCCTCGTCGCGGCTCGGAACGCCCGCCAGATCGCTGCTCACCACCGGCGGATCCAGGGTGAGCTCGCTGAGGAATCTCTCGCGGCTTGGGTGCTGCACCGACAGGTGCTCGAGCTGCTCGATGTCGCCCATGCGCACCCAGGCCGCGCCGTGGATCGATTCCATGTGCGGCTTGTACCACTCGCGCACCAGGCCCACCTGGCCCGGCCACGGCGTGGCCGGATCCGCGAGTTTTTCGAACAGCGCGCAGAACCGGCCGAAATCCGGCTTCGACGGCTGCGGCGCCTCGAACCGCACCAGGCTGGTCGCGCGATGCGCATTCGATTCGAGGTGCTCGAGGGCCTGTTTCGCGTGCGCCGGGCCGATTCCGGGTATGAGTTTGAGCACCCGGAAGCCGGCGATCGCATTGCGCGGGTTGTCCGCAAAGCGCAGCACACACAGCACGTCCTTAACGTGCGCAGCCTCCAGAAACTTGAGGCCGCCGTATTTCACGAATGGGATGTTGCGCCGTGCGAGCTCCACCTCGAGCAAGTCGCTGTGATGTGAGCTGCGAAACAGGATGGCGTGGCGCTTCAGCGATCCGCCGGTTTCGCGCGTGGCCAATATCCTGGCGGCGATGTATTCGGCCTGCGCGCTGGCATCGTCGAGGGTGACATAGGACGGCCTGTGCACGGACTGCCGGTTGCCGATCAGGGTCTTGCGGTGCTGCCGGGCGCCGCCCGCCATCAGCGCGTTGGCACAATCCAGAATCTGCTGGGTCGAACGGTAGTTCTGCGCGAGCACCACGATCTCCGCCTTCGGGCTGTAGCGATCCGCGAAACCGAGGATGTTTTCGACCGACGCGGCGCGAAATGAGTAGATGGCCTGCGCATCGTCGCCCACCACCGTCACGCCGGCGCCGTCGGGTTTCAGCGCGAGGATTATCTCGCCCTGCAGCGCGCTGGTGTCCTGATATTCATCGACGAGCACATGATCGAAATTGCCGGCGAGACCGCGCGCCAGCGCCGGGGTCTGCATCATCGCATGCCAATAGAGCAGCAGATCGTCGTAGTCGAGCACGTTGACGCGCTGTTTGCGGCCGACGTACTCGCGATACAAGCGGGTAAGGTCCGCCGCCCAGTCGCGGCACCAGGGAAATTGCTCATCGAGGGTGCGCTCGAGCGTGAGGCGGGTGTTGACCCGGTAGCTGTAGATGGCGAGGCAGGCGTCCTTGCGCGGAAAGCGCTTTTCCTTGGCCGAAAATCCCAGCTCATGGCGGATCACGTCCATGAGGTCGGCGGCGTCCGCGCGATCGAGCACGCTGAAGCCCGGATCCAACCCCAGGTGCGTCGCGTACAGCCGCAGTATCCGGTTGCCCACCGAGTGGAAGGTGCCGGACCATGCGAGGCGCGACACCAGCTGGCGATCGTCCATGCCGCGATCGCCCGGCCTGCCGCGTTCCGCCATCACCTCGGCGACGATGGCCTGCGCGCGACGGATCATTTCCTGGGCCGCGCGGCGCGTGAACGTGAGCATCAGGATGCGCGCAGGGTCGGTGCCGTTCAGCACCAGATGCGCGGCGCGATGCGCCAGGGTGTTGGTCTTGCCGGTGCCGGCGCCGGCAATCACCAGCATGGGCCCGGCACGCACGCCCTCGCCCGCCACCACGGTGCCATGGGTTGCCGCCCGCCGCTGCGCGGTGTTGAGCGCGGCGAACGATGCGGTACCGGCCTTGATCATCCGCGCAGTCTACCGGGGGGCTGTACGTATATCCAGATTCAGCCAATCGCCCACCCGCGGGCCGATCTGCTGCCGGGCGGCCGGCTGATCGCTGGCATAGTCGAGGCGCGGGCCGGGCAGATCCAGGTACGGTGCCGGCTGCGGCTCGGGCCCCAGCTCGGCGAGCAGCGCGGCGTCGTGATGTCCGGCAGGCCGCCCGCGTGCGCCGAAGCGGCGCAGGATCTCGCGCGGCTCGGCGCGGCAGCGGATCTGCAGGGCATGCGCGGCGTGCCGCTCGAGCGCCTCGCGCAGCGGCGATACGTGCTCGGCGCGGAAGTTTCCCTCGATGATGCACGGACCGGAGGCGAGCTGGGTTGCGGCGAGGCGGATGATCGCCGCGAAGCTCGCCCGGCTGAGTTTGCGCGACCAGTCGCGATCGCCGGCACCGAGGGTTTCGAACAGCGGCTCCTTGACGTCGTCCTTGCAAAAGCAGGGAATGCGCAGCTCCGCGGCGAGCCGTAGCGCCAGCGTCGTCTTGCCGCTGCCCGGAGTCCCGAGGATGATCACGAGGCCGGATTTTTCCACCATAGAGGAACATCATGTTGAAACCAACGGCGATCGCCAGCAACCCCATGCATCGCGGCCGCGTCATCGAGGTCTCGAGCGAGCGCCTGCGCTATGCGAACGGCCGTGAATACGACTTCGATCTGGTGCGCCATCCGGGCGCCGCCGCGGTGGTGCCGGTCGATGCGGCCGGCCGCGTATGCCTGGTGCGCCAGTACCGCCACGGAGTGCTCGATTTCATGTGGGAGATTCCCGCCGGCAAGCTCGATCGCGGCGAGGCGCCGGAGATCTGTGCAGTGCGCGAGCTCGCCGAGGAGACCGGCGTGGCTGCACGGCAGTGGACATCGCTCGGCCTGTACGTGCCGGCGCCGAGCATTTTCACCGAGGTGATCCACCTGTTCCTGGCGCGCGATCTCGATGTGGGCAGCCCCAACCCCGACGTTGACGAGGACCTGGAATTGCAGTGGCTGCCGCTCGGCGAGGCCGTGGAGCGGGTGCTGCGCGCCGAGTGGAACGACGGCAAGACCGCGCTCGGCCTGCTGCGCGCCCAATACCACCTGCAATTGTGACGCCGTGCGGATAATCGCAGGCCGTCGGTTGACTTCCGCGCCATGGCGGCTAAAAAGGCTGGTATGGACCGCTCCAAGCCGAAATCCGCCCAGAATCCGCCGCCCGGCCGACGCGACGACGCAGCGGCGCGCGACCGGCGCGCGGCTGACAATCCGACCGGCCGCGTCAAGTTCGACGACCGCGGCAACGCCATCTGGGAATGGTCGATCACCACGGGTGCCTTCAGCCCGGAGCTGTCGACGCAGCGGATGAAGAGACTCGAGAACACGGCGCTGACGGTCGCCGAAGACGCGCCCACGCCCTTCTCGCCGGTCAAGGTCAATCCGCTCGGCACGGCCAAGGGCTATGATCCATACGACAGCGGCAAGCTCATGAAAACCAGCGAGCGGCCGCGCAAGAAGGATCTGCGCAAATTGAGCGAATGGGTGGCGATGCGCAAGATGGCGGAGAAAAAGGGCGGCAAGGACGACTGATCCGCGCAACCCCGGGCAGCCCCCCCCCGGCGGCTCACCCGAGCGCATGGCGCAGTTTCGCGCCCGACCCCAGACGATAAAACCGGCGCAGCTCGCGCAGCAGCGCCTCGATCCGCGCCTCCCCCCTCTTCACGAAGCGCCGCTCGAGGGTGCGGCAATACTGCGCGGCGCAGCGATGCGCCGTCAGGTAGCGGTGATGGGCCTCCGGCTCGAGCCGTGCATCGAAGCTCACGCCCTCGAACAACCGCGCGTGCACCTGCTTCGGATAGCCGCCGCCCCGTTGATCGGCGAGCAGGAACACCGTGGCCGCGTACTTGTCGACCTCCGCCTGGGTCTCGAGCTCGAGCAGGGATACCGGCGCATCACGGTCCAGCCGCCAGGTCGAATACAGGAAATGGCTGACGCCCTCGAGCGCCGTGCAGTAGTCCGCCAGATTGCTCTCCGTGAGCGCGCCGAGCGGATCCTCGCGCTCCAGCCGGCCGAGCAGGGCCGCATCGATGTACAGTGCGACGCCGGCGCCGTCCGCGGTTTCGGCGATCAAAAGCTCCTCCTCGGGCGCACGGTGATCGTTGCAGGGCTGCGCTGCGGCCAGGGCGCGGCGATCGGTCACGAGAAAGTCGTAGACATCGTAGCCGAGATCGACGTCGTACAGCCGGCCGAGGAGCGATTGCAGTCCGCGCAGCACCATGCGGGCCGGGTTCCTAGTGCTGCCGGCTGGCGTCGCCCTTCACGGGCCGCACGCCGAGCTGGCGCAGCAGGCCATGCGCGCGCCGGCTGCCGGTTTTCAGCCAGATCTCGTAGAGCCGCAGAATGTCCGCGTCGCTGTGCCGATGCGACATCTCGCTTACCTCGTTGAGCGCGTCCACCAGACGCTGGAACTTGTCGGCGAGCTGCGCGTAGATGGCCGCCACGCAGCGGCCGGACATGGAGCGCTGCATCGTGTCGGCAAGCGCGCTGTAGGCATTGCCGCCCATGGCGATGTGATAATCGATGTCCACCAGCCTGCGCGCGAAGCTGCGCGCGAAGAAGCCGGCGATGAACAGCGACACGTCGCCGAGGCGCTGCAGCGCGCGCTGGCGCGCCGCCGCGCTCGGCGCCTCGAGCGCATCCGCCAGCATGTGGGCGAGCGGCCGGATGCGCAGCCCATCGGGGGTCTTCTCGTAGAGCGCGTCGGCGCGCGAGAACATGGTCAGGAGGTTCACCACGTAGGCTTCGGCCTGCTCATCGATGCCGACGCGCTGATTTTCGCTGGCAGTGTGAAATGCGTCGCGAAAGAACTCCCGCAACGAGCTGACCGCCACCAGAGATCCCGCAGACATTGCTTGCATGCTTGGCATCCTCCACTGAGCTGACACCATCCTATCGACACTTTGCGCGGCGCGTGAAGTGATCCAACGCCGATTTTTGCAAGTTCTCCGCGATCAGCAGTCGCGGCGTGCGGCTGCCAGCGTACCGCTGCGCGCTGCCGGTGCATGGACGCGAAACCGGCGCACCATTGCGAGACGCCCCTTCAGAGCCAACCCTGCGGGCCACGCCGATTACTCGGACAGCCTCCTAGAGTTCAGCGAGGCTCGTGACGGTCCGCGCGGGCGGCTCGAGGTCGGCGGGCCATTCGCGCGCGTCGCGATTCAGCCAGACGGCCTGCATGCCCGCGCGCCTGGCGCCGGCCACGTCGGCGAGCGGATCGTCGCCGACGTGCAATATCTGGGCGGGGCTCACGCCGGCCTTCTCGAGCAGCGCGGAGAAAATACGCGCATCCGGTTTGGCCGCGCCCGCGGCGCGCGCGGTGATGTGACCCTCGAAATACTCGGCGACGCCGCAGCGCTGCAGATCCGCGTTGCCGTTGCTCACGGCGAACAGGCGGTGGCGCGCCCGCAATCGCTCGAGACTGGGGCGCACATCTTCATAGAACACGACGCGGTTGCGCACCGCGAAGAACACCTCCAGGGCCTCATCGGCGGTCGCATCGTCGTAGCCGGCCTCGGTCAACTGCTGGACCAGCGCGGAGCGGCGCAGGAAGGTCAGGTCGTGGCGCAGATGCGGATGACGATCCGCCACGCGGTTGCGCAGTGCGCGCATGGATTCGAGGGTGTGATCACGAACCGCCTGCGGATAATGCTCTGCGAGCCACGCCGTCAGAGCGTGCTCCGCGGCGGCGATCACCGGGGCGACCGGCCAGAGCGTATCGTCGAGGTCGAAGCTCAGGACTGGCGGCAGGGACATGGCATATGAACGGCAAACCCACCCGGGTGGTCGGCACCAAGAATTGCTCGAGCGGCACGCGTACCGCTGCTCATCCAGGGTAGCGTCAAAATTTGCGATTCGCTCACCATTCTCGAGCCGACCCTGGCGGCCATCCCCTGGCGGATGCCAGCCGCGTGGGCGCCGCGCCGCCCGATCGCCATCTGCGGTTGCCGCTGCTGCGTCCGGCGCCTATATTGCCACGCGCTTCAATCCGGGAATGCAGCGAGGAAGAAGGAAAAAATGAGCCGTTCAGCCATGATCTTGTCCCTGGTCGCCGCCGCCGCCGCCGCCGCTGCCCACGCACAGCCGCAGACCGCGCCGCCGGCACAGCCGTTCGGCGTGCAGGACCTGGTGCGCCTGCAGCGCATTTCCGAGGTCCAGGCATCGCCCGACGGCAGCCACGTGGTGTTCACGCTGCGCACCACCGACATGGCGGCCAACAAGGGTCGCAACTCCCTGTGGCAGATCGAGACGGGGCGGCGCACCGCCCTGCCTGTGCGCCTGACCGAGGATGCCGCCAATGCGTCCTCCGCCGAGTGGAGCGCGGACGGCCGCAGCCTTTATTTCCTGTCCTCGCGCGGCGGCACGCCCCAGGTGTGGCGCATGACGGACGCCGGCGCCGATCCGGTGCAGGTCACCCATCTGCCGGTCGAGGTGGGCAGCTTCCGGGTCTCGCCCAAGGGCGACCGCATTCTGGTGAGCCTGGCCGTGTACCCGGATTGCGCCGATCTCGCGTGCTCGAAGCAGCGCCTCGACGCGGCTGCCGCTTCGGCCGCCTCCGGGGTGCTGCATACGCGGGTGTTCGCGCGCCATTGGGACACCTGGAGCGACGGCCGGCGCTCGCAGCTGTTTTCGATCGGGCTCGACGACAAGGGCCTCGCCGGCGCAGCGCCGGTGAATCTGACCGCAGGCCTCGACGGCGACGTGCCGGGCAAGCCCTACGGGGGCCGCGAGGACTATGCATTCAGCCCGGACGGCGCCACGGTCGCCTTCTCGATTCGCGCCGTGGCCGTGGGCGAGCCGTGGTCGACCAACTTCGACGTCTACGAGGTGCCGGCGCAGGGCGGAACGGCCCGCAATTTGACGGCGGACAATCCGGCCTGGGACGGCCAGCCCGCCTATTCGCCGGACGGATCTCAGCTGGCCTACGTCGCCACCGACCGGCCCGGCTTCGAATCGGATCGCTTCCATCTGGTGCTGCTGAACCTCAAGACCGGTGAGAAGCGGCCGCTGACGCGCAATTGGGACCGCTCCATCGCGAACTTCGAGTGGTCGCGCGACGGCAAGACCCTGTATGCGACCACCGATCACCTCGGCCAGCATCCGCTGTGGGCCATCGACGCGGCCACTGGCCGGGCATCGGCGATCACCGGCGCCGGCCAGGTGGACAGCTTCAGCGTCGCCGCCACGCGCGTGTATTACACCCAGAGCAATCTGGCGAGTCCGGCGGATTTGTTTGCCGTCGGATTCGGCGGCGGACGCGCCGTGCAGCTCACGCACCTCAATCAGGCCCTGATGGGGCAGCGCAAGACCGGCGAGTACGAGCAGTTCGAGTTCGCCGGCTGGAACGGCGAGAACGTGTTCGGTTACGTGGTCAAACCGGTCGACTTCAAGCCGGACCGCAAATATCCCGTCGCGCTGCTGATCCACGGCGGACCGCAGGGCTCGATGGCGAACGAATGGCATTACCGCTGGAATGCACAGCCCTTCGCCGGCGCCGGATTCGGCGTCGTGATGATCGACTTCCACGGCTCGACCGGCTACGGTCAGGCGTTCACGGATTCGATCAGCGGCGACTGGGGTGGCAAGCCGCTGGAGGACATAAAAAAGGGCATCGACGCGGCCTTGAAGCAATTTCCCTGGCTCGACGGCGCTCAGATGTGCGCGCTCGGCGGCTCCTACGGCGGCTACATGATCAACTGGATCGCCGGCCAGCTGCCGGAGCGTTTCAAGTGCCTGGTGAGCCACGCGGGCATCTTCGATAATCGCAGCATGTATTACTCCACCGAGGAACTGTGGTTTCCCGAGTGGGAAAATGGCGGACCGGAATACATCAATCCGGCCGGCTACGCCAAGCACAATCCCGTCGATTACGTCGCCAGGTGGAAAACCCCGACGCTGGTGATCGCCGGCCAGATGGACTACCGGGTGCCCTATACCCAGGGGCTGTCGGTGTTCACCGCCCTGCAGAGGCTCGGCGTCCCCAGCGAATTCCTGTATTTCCCGGACGAGAACCACTGGGTGCTGAAGCCCGCCAACAGCGTGCAGTGGTACGACACCGTGATCGACTGGATGAACCGCTGGACGCGATAGGAGCCTGTCTGAGTATTCGGCGTGGCCACGACCGCCCGCACCTTCAGGCGCGGGCGGCACGCCACGCGGCCGGGTAATGCTCGCCGAACGCCAGGATGCGCTGCAGCAGCTCGCCGTACTTCAGGCCGGCGTTGAGCGCCGATTGCGCGAAATCCTCGGCGGCTGACAGGTTGGGATTGGCGTTGGCCTCCAGCACGTACAGGGTGCCGTCGGCCCGCAGGCGAAAGTCCATGCGCGCATAGCCGGACAGATGCAGCGCCCGGTAGATGCGCTTGGACAGCTGCTCCAGGCGCGCCACCGTGCCCTCCGGCAGATCCTGCGCGGCGGCGGTGGTGATGCCGTACTTCTGCTGGTAACGGCGGTCCCATTTGACCTTGCGCGTGGCGATCGCCGGCAGATTCTCCGGCAGCGATCCGAACGTCATCTCCCACACCGGCAGCACCCGCAAGCGCTCGTTGCCGATGACCCCGACATACAGCTCGCGGCCCTCGATGTATTCCTCCACCAGCGCGTCCGAACCGGTCTGCTCGTGGATGAAGGCGATGCGCTCGATCAGCTGTTTCTCGTCCCCCACGACCGAGGCGTGCGCGATCCCGAGCGAGGCGTCCTCGGTGGAGGACTTGACGAACATCGGGAAGCGCAGCTTGCGCGGAACCCGCGGGCGTTTGCCGCGCGCGAACACCATGAATTGCGGCGTCGGCACGCGATGATAGGACAACAGCTGCTTGGACAGCACCTTGTCGCGCGACAGCATCATGCCGCGCGGATTGCAGCCGGTGTAGGGCTGGCGCATCAGCTCGAGGAAGGCGACGACGTGCTGGTCATAGGTGACGATGCCGTCGAATTCCTCCAGAAGGTTGAACACGATGTCGGGCTTCCACTCGAGGATGGCGCCGCGCAACTCGGACAGGCTGTCGCTCAGGCCGAGCGGTCGCACGTCGTGGCCGGCGGCCTTCAGCTGCGAGATCACGTCGTATTCGGTGCGCCACTCCTCGATTTCCTTCTCGGTGGCGCCCTCGAGCGAGTTAGGCGGCACGAGGGTCGCGTGCACCAGCACCAGCGCCCGCACTTTCTTCACAGCGCGACCCGCGGCAACTGGCGCTCCTCGAAAGAATCGGCGAGCCGCGCAATCGCCCACTTGAGGTGGCCCTTCAGTTCGCGCCGCGATCCGGTGACGTACAGGTTCAGCGCCTCGCAGCGGCCGATCACCAGGCGCAGCACCTGATGCACGAGATATTCGCTGAAGGCGCCCGAGTTGACGATCTCCTGGCGCAGCACGTGGCGGTACTCGCGCACCACGCGCGCCGCCCGAGGCGTGGTGCGCGTCCGCGGCACCGGGGTGAATACCTTGAGCAGCAGCTCATCGGCCCCGGAGCGCCGCGGCATGCGGTAGCGCGAATACTTGTGCTGGTAATGCTCGCGCAGCGTGCGGGTGTCGTTTGCCACGTCCTCGATCGTGCTGCGATCGGCCACCAGCGGCGCGGCGCCGCCGATCTCGCCGGCCAGCGCATCCATGAATTCGAGCTTGCCGAACGCCGGCCAGCCGCGGTATTCGCGCCGCCAGGGCGAATTCGGCTTGAGCCAGACCGCGAAGGTTTCGGCGAAATCCTCGGTGGGATGCGCCTGCGCGTACCATGCGCCCAGGTGTTGCACGAATCGCCGGCTTCCGGGCCTCGGCCGGTAGGCATCCGGATACGGCAGAGAGGCCGGTCCGAACACCTCGCGCCAGCGGCGGCGGCGGCGCAGGCGGTAGGCTGAGTCGAGCGCGTGGCCGGCTTCATGGCGCAGGATGCGCATCAGCCAATTGCGATTGCCCCCCTCCACCTCGCGCATGAAGTGCCGCTCCAGGCCCGTCAGCCGGCGGTGGGCGAGGTAGAACGGAATCGCGATTCCCGGCACGCCGTCGGGGGAGAACCATTCCTGCGCCAGCCAGCAGTGCGGGCGGAAGCGGATGCCGCGCGCCTCGAGTTCACCGTACAACCGGTCGATCGAGCGCTGCAGCTCGGTGCCCTCGATGTTCAGGCGCAGGTCGCAGAATCGCAGGCTGAGCAGCTGTTCATCGGAAAGCATCTCCCACACCTGGCGCGGCTTGCGCGCGCGGCGTGGTCGATTGGCAGGCTTGTGGGAGGGTGGCTTGTGCACCGGGAAAATTATAGGTTTGATCGCCCGGCGGCGCCATGCGTCACTCCTGCGGCGCCAGCGCCGCCGTCAGCAGCCGGTCGGCCGTGTCCTCGAGCAGCTCACGGCGCAGCAGCGCGCTCTTCCAGCCGCGGGGAATCCCGCCGACGCCGAACAGGACGCCGGCGAGCTGGCCGTACAGGGCGCCGCGCACGTCGGAGTCGCCGCCCAGGTTCACCAGCCGCAATAGTCCCTCCCGGAAACCCGACGTGGAGGCCAACGCCCAAAGCAGGGTTTGCAGCAGAAGCAGCGCACCAGCGGATGCGGCACCGGGACCGGGTGCCACTCCGGGGCCGCCGGCGGCGGCCGGTGCCTCGGGATAGCCGGGCGCATCGGCCAGTCGCCGGATCTCCGGGACCAGCTCATCCGCGCCCGCCGCGCGCCGTAGGGCGCGGGCCTCCTGCAGCAGGGTGCTTCGGTTTGCGCCGCGCACGGCCGCCAGCAGCAAGCTGGCGTACAGGCGGCCGGCGGACAGCACCATGGGTGAGCGATGCGTGACGCCGATGCAGGCCTCGACGGCGGGAAACACCGCCTGCGGCGTGGCGGCGCCGAACAGCACCGCGGCGCCGGCGCGCGCCTGCGGCTCGGCGGTGCCGGCCAGCGAGGGTGCCGCGCCGGCCAGCACGCCGGCCATGGCGGAGCTGATGCCCACGGCTTGGCCGGTGCTGGTCTGGCGTCCGGACTGCTGCCACTCGCGGAAGCGGCGCAGCTGATCGGCGGCGTCGACGCCCTGCGCGGCCAGCAGGCTGTCGGCCACGCACAAGGTGAGCGCCGTATCGTCGGTCCAGGCCCCCAGGGGCAGCTGCCAGTGGCCGCCGGCCTGCAGGTCGCCGACCGGGGTGAACTGTCCCGCCAGGCGAAACTGCAGGGTGGCCCCCAATGCATCGCCGCAGGCGAGCCCGAGCATCCCGCCCAGATAGCGGTCGCGCAACGCCCGCGCCGCGTCCAGATCGATGAGCGCGGCCGGTTCGTCGGCGGCCGGCTCTCCGGGCTCGCGCCAGTCGAGAACGTAGCTCTCCTGTTCCGCGGTCTCCGGCACCCGCGGCCAGCTGGCGGCGCGCGCGTTGCCGCGCCACAGTTCGTTGAGGCGTTCGAGCGCCTCGTGTCCGGACAGGCCGCGCCGGCGCAGCCAGCAGCCCACCACGGTGTTGGTACGGCCGATGCCCGCCCGGCAATGCACATACACTTGATGCCCCACCTCGATGGCGCGCTCCAGATAATCCAGGGTGTCCGCCATCGCCTGCGGCGATGCCGGCACGCCGTGATCCAAAATGGCCTTGCGCACGTAGATGATGTAGCGATCGTCGCCGGCGCGGCTCTGCGGCAACAGGTGATCGTAGGGCGGCAGTTCGCCGAACCGGGTCAGATCGATGAAATAGGTCACCCCGGCGCCGATCAGCGCATTCAGGCGCGCCGCCGTGGCCGCAGCGCCGGCCTCGCCCGGGTATTCGCCGGCGAGCAGCCGTCCCGGTTCGATCCAAAAGCTGTTCGCGAACGGCGTGGGCGGAAATTTGGCGATGGTGTTCAAACCGGCGCCGCAAGAACGCCGCTGCGACGCGCTTCCAGGCCCGCGAAATCGAAGAGCTTGGGGTCGGCGAGCTGCGAGCCCGCGACGTTGCAGATGCTGGAGAATATCGACTCGATGCGGCCCGGGTGGGTGCGCTCCCACTCGGCGAGCATGTGCTTGACGGCGAGCCGCTGCAGGTTGGGTTGCGAGCCGCACAACGTACACGGGATGAGGGGGAATTCGCGCGCCGCGGCGTAGCGCGCGATCAGCCGCTCGGGCACGTACGCCAGGGGCCGGATCACCACGTGCCGTCGGTTCTCGCTCAGCAGCTTCGGCGGCATGGCCTTGAGCCTGCCGCCGAAGAACATGTTCAGGAACAGCGTCTCGACGATGTCGTCGCGATGGTGGCCGAGTGCGATCTTGGTGATGCCGTTGCCGGCGGCGAAGTGGTACAACGCGCCGCGGCGCAGCCGCGAACACAGCCCGCACATTGTCTTGCCCGCGGGGATCACGCGCGCGACCACCGAATAGGTATCCTGCTCGATCAGGTGAAACGGCACGCCGAGCAAGGCTGCGTGGCGCGGCAGCACGTCGGCCGGGAATCCCGGCTGCTTCTGATCCAGGTTCACGGCGATGAGCTCGAAGCGAATCGGGGCGCTGCGCCGGAGGGAGAGCAGCAGGTCGAGCAGGGTGTATGAATCCTTGCCCCCCGACAGGCAAACCATGACGCGATCGCCGTCCTCGATCATGGCGTAATCGGCGATGGCCTTGCCCACCAGACCGCGCAGCTGCGAGGCGAGCTTCTTCGAATTATTGGACGGACCGGGGGCGGACATGCGCGATTTTCCTAGGCGGAGAGATACTTGGCTTCGAGGTAGCGCAGATAGGCGGCCGCGGACAGCGGCTTGCCGGTCGCCTCCTTGATGAGTTCCTTGACCGGCAGGCGCGCGCCGATGCCGTGGACGTTGTCGCGCAGCCAGTCCATCACGCCGCCGAACTGGCCCGCGCCGATCTCCTCATCGAGCGACGGCCGCGCCGCACGCAGGGCTTCGTTCAGCTGCGCGGCGATCACCGCCCCGAGGGCATAGGACGGGAAATAGCCGAAATGTCCGACCGCCCAATGGATGTCCTGCAGGCAGCCGTCCACGTCGCTGGTCGGACGCACGCCGAGACGCTGCTCGAGATTCGCGTTCCAGGCCTCCGGCAGATCGGCGACCGGCAGCTCGCCCTCCAGGATTTTCTTCTCGAGCTCATAGCGCAGCATGATGTGCACCGGGTAGGTCAGCTCGTCCGCGTCCATGCGGATCAGGCTGCGGCGCACGCGGATCAGGTGCCGGTACAGATTGTCCTCGGTCCATTCCGCACCGCTCACCTGCAGATGCTTCTCGAGCAGCGGCCGCAGATACTTCACGAAGGCGCGGCTGCGGCACAGGTTCATTTCGAACAGCAGCGACTGGCTTTCCTCGAGTGCGAGGCCGCGGTCGCGGCCCACGGGCTGGTCGCGCCATTGCTGCGGCAGCCCCAGGTCGTACATGGCGTGGCCGGTCTCGTGGACGGCGCCGAGCAGACCGGTGAATGGATCGCTCTGATCGAATCGGGTGGTGATGCGGATGTCGCCGGGCACCCCCTCGGTGAAGGGATGTTCGCTTTCGTCGAGGCGGCCCCGATCGAACGGAAAGCCGAGCGCCTTCATCACCTCCACCGACAGCTGGCGCTGCCGCGCCACCGTGAACTTGCCCACCGGAGTGCTCGGCGGCGACTGCGCCTGCTGCTCGATCGCGGAATTGATCAGTCCCGGCAGCTTGCGCGACAGCGCCGTGAAAATCGTGTCGATGTCCGCCGCCGAGATGCCCGGGGTGAACACATCGACCAGGGCGTCGTAGGGTGCGAGTGCGCGCGCCTGTCCGAGCAGCGCCGCCTTGTCGCGCACCAGATGCACGACCTCCTCGAGATGCGGCGCGAACAGCTTGAAATTGCCCGCCTTGCGCGCCTCCACCCAGAACACTTCGGCGCGCGACGTGGCCTTGGCGAGTCGCGCGATCAGCGAGGGTGGCGTGGCGATGGCGTGGTCGCGCTGGCGGCGCATTTCGCGCAGATTCGCGAGCGGCCAATCATCCAGTTGCGAGGCGCCCGCCTCGGCGCGCTCCAGCAGCCGCGCCACCTTCGGGGTGGTGAGCAGGGCGTGATGCTCGGTCTCGAGCGCCGCCAGCTGCTCGCCGCGCACATCCGCGCTGCCGCGCGGCATCATCACCGCCGCGTCCCAGCGCAGCAGCGACAGCGCGCCGCGAAAGGCGTGCAGGCGCCGGAATTCCTGTTCCAGCTGTTGGTAGGGGCTCAGGGCCATCGGTGCAGGCTCAGCGCGATCGGTGCGGTTTCATCGGCATGATGCGCGGGTCACCGGGCGTCCCGCGTCGCGACGTCCGCCGCAGCGGCTTTCAGCGCCCCGCTTTGGTAGGCGATGCTGAGCGCGCGCACCTGCCAGTCCAGCCGCTGTTGCGGCGTACGCTGCTGGAACGACCATTTTCGCAGTTCTTCCGCGTCCTGCCAGCTGCCGAAACGTGCTGCCGGCGCTATGCCTTCGCGCGTCACGATTTGTCCCTGCCGCGCAGTTCCGTCAGGCGTGCGACATCCTCGAGATCCTTGGCGCGGCCCGCCGCCCGCTTGATGGCGATCAAATGCTCGATGCTGGCGACTCGCGCCGGCGTGCCGGCCAATGAAAACAATTGGGAATCCTCATACAGCCTATCGAAATCCATGGGGTATTCGGCAAACAAATCGACCGTGGGGCGACGGTTTTGCGGATCCCAAAAACTCAGCACGACCATACCAGGTCCCGACTGCTCGGGCGCCGGGTCCACCACCAGGTCGATATCCGCGGTCAAGAGCGGCTCGTTCATTCGTCCGGGTGATGTACAAGTCTACCAGAGGCGCTGCGCTGCCCGGCGATCTTTCGCAATAAATGCCTATTATTTCAATGAGTTATGCCGGATATGGTCGCTGGCCGCCCGCCCCACTGTCCGCCAGTCCCGCCGTGGCGGATTCAGTTGGCCGGCGCGCCCAGCGCGAACGAGCCGCTCTGGTGAAACGGCAGATCGCGCAGCAGCGGCAGATCGATATTCACCGCCCCGGTCAGATCGTAATCGACCGCGCCGTTGCGGCCGTCCACCTTGCCGGCGAGCTTGAGCAGGCTCATCGCCAGATTGGCGGTCACCAGCATGTCGAATTGCGCCTCGCCGAATGCCGGCAGGACGAAGGCCTGGCTGCTGACGCCGCTTGCAATGGTCTCGCCGCCCACGTGCAGGTCCGCGTGCAAACCCTTCACCGGCAGCGCGCGGTCGTTGGGATTTTGGATCTTGAAGGTCACCCGGAAATTCTGTTGGAAGAAATTGCCGTTCAGCATCTCGAGGTTGACCACCGACAAGTTCGGCTTCTCGAATTTCGGGGCGAGGACGGCGCAGGCCGCCAACCCGAGAGTCGCCGCCAGCAGCAGCATCTTCGACATGCGGCCCCCTCCCGCTCAGGCGGCGCGTGCCGCGGCCGCCGGCAGATCCTCGGGCGGTGCTTCACCGAGCACGCGGTACAGACCGGCGAGCCGGCTGGCATAGGCGGCGCCATCGCCGCCCCCGAGCCACTGCGCGCACTCGCAGCGCGCGAGTTCGAACTCGGCGGCTCGCTGCCGTTCCTCCGAGAGATTGCCCTCGACCACCACTTGATCGAACACCCGCTTCGCCTCGATCAGCTGGCGCTGGACGCGGCCGGCACGCCGGCGGAGCTTGCCGGGCTGCGGCGCCGCGACCCACGTCAGGGCGAAACTGTGCAGCATCTCGGCGAGCGCCGGAGCCGGCCGTTCCGGGCTGCCCAGAAAACTGCGCGGCCGCACGCCGAAGGCGCCGACCATGGCCTGCAGGGTGCGCGCGATCTGCCAGCGCGCACGATCGCTGCCGCCGGGGTATTCGGCGGCGGCGCGGGCGCCAAGCCAGGAGCCGATGGGGGCGTCGCTGTAGGCGAGTGCGGCGATTTCGATCTGGCCATTGCCGAGCAGGCGGCGCCAGCGCGGCGTCAGGCTCGCGACCGCATCGGCGATCGCCGCCAGCAACTGGCGGCCGTCGTCCGCGCCAAAGCCGCGTGCCTGCCGGGCGAGCGGCGCGACCCGCGGATCCCCTTCGCGCAGCGCGCTGCTCATGAAGGCCAGGTGCGTCCAGATGAGGTAATCGCGCGCGAGTTCCTCCGGGCAGGCCCTACGGCCGGCGCTGCGCCGCAGCTCGGCATCGAGGCCCGCGAGCGCCGGGTGCGCCGCAATCTCGCCGTGCGCGAGCGCCAGCCGGCAACCGCTCACCACCTCGCGCCGGGTGGCGGGCGCGGCCAGCAGCTCCGGGCACGCGAGCCCGGCCAGCAGCGCTCCCTGCGGCGCCTGGCCGGTTCTCTGGCTGCGCCACAGCTGCTGCGTCAGATCGGCCAATTGGTCGAGCAGCAGCCCGGAGATGCCGAACACCGCCACGGCCTGCGGCACGCTCTCGAGCGCGTGGGTGATGTCGAACCATTCGCCGATGGCGCGCAGAGCCACGCGGAAGTCCAGATGCTCGTGCATCCGCGAGCACGCCACCACGGCAGACGTCGGGCGTGGCACCATGGGCGGCAACCTGGAGGGGTCGGGGTCGATGGTCACGCCGAGATGATACCGGTTATCCGCTGCAATGAAAGACTCGCACGGGCTGCGCTGCCCGCTGTGCTGGCGGCGGCCCTGGTCGGTGCGGCGGCGGCCCTGGAGGGTGCGCAGGCGGCCGACGATGCCTCACGCGCGCCGGTGCGCGCCGGCGACGAGGTCTGCCTGCCGAGCGGCGACGGCTACTTTCGCGCCCGCCTCGGCGGCAGCGTGGTGGCCGACCTCGATTGGCCGAACAGCGGCACGCACTGCGAGGGCGAACCGAAGGAGAAGGCCGCCGGCGTGCGCATGAGTTTCAGGCGTGCCGCCGCCGGCTCGCCGGATCTGCTGTTCGTGTTCGGAATGAGTGGTGTTCGCGAGGGGATCGACGCGCGCTTGGCGAACACCAATCTCACGCTCATCGTGCAGGGCACCGATCGGGTGTACGGTACCCTCGGCGATTCGCGCTGCACGGTCGATTCGCTGAGCCAGCGCCGTCTGCCCGGCACCGATCCGGCCGTGCGCTCGTATCGCGTCGAGGCACGCGGTTTTTGTACCCAGCCGGCGCGCGCCGTGCGCGGCGACGGCGAGGTGCTGGTCAGCACCTTCGATTTCGCCGGCATCGTCAATTACAGCGGACAGTAGGAGACCAGCGTGGCATCGACAATCAGAGCTCGATTCGCAGTGATCCTCGTCCTGACCCTGGTGGCCGCGGCGCGCCACGCGGCAGCCGAGGTCTCGGCGCCGGAACCGCTGTCGGCGTTTCCGCAAAGTCTGCTGGCCATCCGCACCGCCGCGGGCAGCGTGATCAATTTCAAGATCTGGAACGCCGATCGGCCGAGCCGCGAGGAGCAGGGGCTCATGTTCGTGCGCGAGATGGACGAGCACGCCGGCATGCTGTTCGTGTTTGCGGCCAATCAAAGCGTGGCCATGTGGATGAAGAACACCTATCTATCCCTGGACATGGTGTTCATCGATGCCTCGGGACGCATCGCATACATTGCGGCGCGGACCACGCCGCTGTCGCTCGATATCATCAGCGCACCGCAGCCGGCGCGCGCCGTGCTCGAGTTGAAAGGCGGCGCCTGCGCCGAGTTCGGCATCAAAGCGGGTGATCGCGTGCTGCACCCGGCCTTCCCGGCCAGTCACTGAAGGTCTGACAGCCGCAGGGGTCAATCTCCTACAGACATCTCCCGCTTATGTATTAAAAATGCAACAAGCATGAATGCTGGGCACTGTAAGCGCCCGGCGTTTGTTGCGTTTTTGTAAACACAGCGGAGAGAGGCATGAAATTCAGACGATTAACCTTGATCGGCCTGGCCGCCGCGGCGGCCGGTACCGGCGGCGGCGCCTGGGCGGCGGACGACAGCGGCGCCATCTACATCGCACCGCTCGCGCAATATTTCGACTTGGGCGGTAACCGCCACGCCAAGGATGGTTTCGGCTATCAGCTGGGTCTGGGCTACGACTTCACCTCCGGCTGGGCCGGGGAGCTCGCCTTGGGCAACGGCAGCTTCAACACCAAGCCGGCCAGCGGCAAGAACGTGAAGCTCACCAGCGCCACGGCGGATGTATTGTACCGCTTCCTACCCGATTCGACGGTGCGACCCTACGTGCTCGCAGGCGTCGGCCACATCGATGACCAGTTGGGCGGCGACAATAAATTGGGCACGGCTTTGGCCGAGGGTGGCGTCGGCCTGTTGACCGGACTCGGCGACCAGACCGGCTCGACCCGCCTGCTGCTGCGCACCGAAGCGAAATACCGGCGCGAATTCATCGACACCACCACTTATGGCGCGCGCGATCCCTCAGATGTGGTATTCGGCGTTGGCTTGCAGGTCCTGTTCGGGGCGCCCACGCCGGCGCCCATGGTGGCGCGCGCCGTGGAGGTGATTCCGCCGCCGCCCCCGCCGCCTCCGCCCCCGCCCCCGCCGCCTCCGCCGGTACCTATGGACAGCGATCACGACGGCGTGCCGGATTCCATGGACAAGTGTCCGAACACGCCGCCCGGAGACAAGGTGGACGTCAACGGCTGCACCATCCGCGATGAGATCAAGCTCGAGGGGGTGAATTTCGCCACCGACTCGGCCGTCCTGGTGCCGGAATCGGATTATGTGCTCGGCTATGCGGTGGCCACGCTGAAGAAATATCCCTCCATCGTCGTCGAGGTGCAGGGCCATACCGACAGTCGCGGCTCCGCACAGCACAATTTGATCCTGTCGCAGCACCGCGCCGAATCCTTGATGGCGTATCTCAAGGACCATGGAGTGAGCAACGACATGACCGCCCGCGGCTACGGCAAGACCCGGCCGATCGCGGACAACACCACCCGGGAAGGCCGGCTCCAGAACCGCCGCGTCACGCTGAAGATACTGAGCGGACTGTACCAGCCGGAGAAGCGCTGAAGCCAAGGCCGGGCGCCGGTGACTCGCGCACCGTCGCTGCACGGCCGGGTGTTCCTTCCGCCCAAGAAAAAGGGCGGCCCCATTCGGGGCCGCCCTCCAGTCGAGGCCTAACTTTAGAACTTCTGCGTGAACCCGACGTAGAAGCGCCGGCCGATGGTGTCGTACACCGTCACGTCCGTCACGCTCGAGCCCGAGCCGAAGCTGTTGATGCCAGCGATCGGCGGGGTCTTGTCCGCCAGATTGAGGATGCCGAAGCGCAGCTTGGTGTTGGTCGGCGCGATGGTGTAGGCGCCGGTCAGATCGTAGTATTCCACCGCCGGCAGGCTCCAGCCGAGGAACCCCAGGAAGTTGCCGTTCGCGTCGTAATTGCCGTTGGTCAACGGGATCGACACCCCGCCGATATAGCGCACGGTCACCAAGGCCTCCGCGCCCCAGCCCGACCAGCCGATTCCCAGGGTGCCGCGATTCTTGGCATAGAAACCGAACTGCTTGTTGTCGGTGCCCGCGATCTCCTCGGTGGCCGCGCCCGGTGCCGGCGTGTTCTTGTACACCATCAGATGGGTCACATCCAGGGTGATGTTGAAGTTGCCGAAATCGGTCTTGCGCAGCACGTACGCGGCGCTCAGATCGACGCCGTTGGTCACCAGGGTGCCCAGGTTGAAGGTGGGCTGGCTGACCGAAATGACGTCGCCGGCATTCACGCCGCTGGTGTAGCGGCTGAACAGGGAGCAAAACGCCTGCGCGCCGGTGGCTGCGCATTGCTGCAGGGCGTAGTTCGGATCCAGCTGCGTCAACAGATTGTTGACCGTGTAATCCCAGTAGTCGAGGGAGAACGACAGGCCGGGCACGTAGGACGGATCGTAGACGAAGCCGATGGTCTTCACGTCGCCGGTTTCCGGCTTGAGGTTGGTGTTGCTCAACAACAGGCCGGTCACCTGGTTCTGCGGCTCTCCGAATCCATTGGGCACACCGGCGCAGGCCGTGGTCAGATACGGGAACTCTGCCGTGTTGACTCCATTGTAGCCGTTGCAGACGTCGTTGAGCGTGGGCGAGTTAGCCTTGGGGGCATTCGAGATGTCAGCCACCGTGGGCGCCCGATACACCTGCGAATACGTGCCGCGGACCAACAGGTCCTTGACCGGCCGGTATTCGACCTTGGCCTGGCCCTTGGTGGTGCTGCCGAACAGCGAGTAGTCGGAGTAGCGCACCCCCAAGTCGAGGTTCAACGCATAGGCGCCGGGCAGCTTGGAGAGAATGGGCGTGAACACCTGTGCGTACACTTCCTTCACGTTATAGCCGCCCTGCGAATCGCCGCCGCAGGCTTCCTGTGAGATCTGGCAATTCAGGTAATCCGGCGGCTGTGCCACGGTAATTGAACTGGTCTGGAATTGATCCGACAGCTCGGTGTAGGACGCGCCGATGGCGCCCAGCATCTCACCCGCCGGCAGCTTCCAGATCGGGCCGTTGAAGTCCAGGGTGGCCGACTCGCTCTGGTAGGTGTTGGCAATGTTGTAATAGGCCGCGATTTCACTCAGCGCGGCCTGCTGGCCCGCCAGGTTCAGATTGAAGATGTCGACCGGTATGCAGCCCGAGATCGGGTTGGTGGGCGTGCCGCAGGTCGGGTTGGTGGCGCCCGGGCCGGCATAGAAGGACGGCCCGACGGCGTTTTGCAGCTTGTTGAAGAACAGATAGCCCGAGGTGCCCTGCTCCTGCTCGAGCTCGTTGTACGACACGTTGAGGTCGTATTCCCAGCCGCTTTCCCAGACCTTACCCTTGACACCGACATTCGACATGATGGCATCGCTGTGGCTGTCGAAGTAGCGATCGCCGACGCCGCCCAGGCGCAGTTCGAAATTCGGATTGGCGCCGCCCACCAGCGTGCCGCCGCCGAAGTCGCTGCCGAAGGGATTGTAGATGCTGTCGGCGGATATGACGATCTGGTCGTCATTCGCGTCGAACGGCAGCGGCGCCAGCTGCGCCGCCGAATGCGTGTGGTTGTAGATCACGTTCGCATACGTGGTGATGTAGTCGTTGATCTGGAAGTTCAACTTGGTGAAGAACGAGGTGCGCTCCTGCGGCGTCACGTTCAAATTATAGGGCTGGAAGTTGAAGTGATCATCGTTCGGGCCGCCGTTGTTGAAGCAGCGATAATCCGACAGGGTGGCGCCCGTGGTGCCGGCGATGCGCGTCACGGAATTGGAATCGCCGGTGCAGCCGAATTGCGCCTGCAGAGCGGCCGGCAGCGTGATGCGACCGGTCAGGGTGCGGCTCGAACCCGCCTTGTTCAGCGTGCCGCTGTACAGATACAGCGCGTTCTTGGACCAGTTGCGCTGGCCCATGTTCAGCTCGTTCTGCTGGTTGTAGTTGAAGCCTGCCTCGTAGTTGAAATGATCGCCGCTGCCGCCCCAGATGGCACCCAGGTCGTGATGCTGTGTGTCGTGCTTGCTCGACTCGCCCCAGTCGCCGGTGAGCTCCAGGCCGTTGAAGTCCTTGCGGGTGACGAAATTCACCACGCCTGCGATGGCATCCGACCCGTAGATGGCGCCCGCGCCTTCCTTCAGCACATCGACGTGATCGATCAGATTCAGAGGAATCATGTTCACGTCGACGCCGTCGCCCGGAACGCTCCCGTTCATGCCGATGAGGTTGACCCGCCGTCCGTCGATGAGGATCAGGGTGCGCTGCGCATCCAGGCCGCGCAATTCGATGTTGGATTCGCCAAAACCGCCGCCGTTGTTGATCGAGGGGTTGGTCGCCTGGCCGGCGATGGCGGGGATTCGGCTGATCAGGTCGCCGACCGTGTTCGCACCCGACTGTTCGATGGTCGCCTGGTCCATGACGAACACCGGACTCGCGGTCTCGACGTCGACGCGCCGCACGTGCGAGCCGGTGACCACCACATCTTCCAGCGCTTCGCTGGCAGGCGCGTCCGGGCTCGGACCGGCCGCGGCGTCGGCCGCCAAGGCCGCATGCGAATAGCCCAACGAGGCAGCGGCGGCACCGGCGGTGCCCACCGCCATACCGACGGCCTGCCGGAGAGATGAATTAAGCGACATTGTGGATCTCCTATGTACGTCGCACGCCGCTGCTTCATCAGCGGAGTACGCGCCGCCGCGCTTCGAGGCACGGCGAACGCCAGTTACGAAAAAATTACCCCTTCAGAGGCTGAACGTTGCGCTATGCACACAAGTCCAGATCGTGTGGTCGAACAATAACATCCCGTATCGGAAATGCCAGTAGGCGCGCGCGGAAATCTGACGCCGGGGCACATATTTGTGTTGTTTTATTACTACGACCGTCTGGCACCGCCGCATAACCTTATAACTTTTGTATCGCAGCAACGACCGCTAGGCGCGCACCGATTGCCGGGCCAGCCATAAATCCCAGGCGCTTGTCAATGCCCGGCGCGAAGCCGCCGTGGCATTTGCACGACACAATGTTGGCGCGGCACGCTCGCGCGGCCCCTGACGCGGCCCGCGGCCTGGCGCCCTCGAGCTAGCGCACCCGACGGCCGCTGACGCCGATGGCGCTGCCGGCGGCCGCGATTTGAAATCCCCCCAGGGCGAGTCGCGTGACCGTCACCTCATCGCCGGCCTTGAATTCAACCGCCCAATTCGCCTCGACCGTCTGCCAGATCTGGCCATTGTCCAACACCAGCCGATAGAAGCCGTTGGCGAGCGCCTGTGCCGCTTGCACGTGGCTGGTGAGGCGCTTGGGAATGTCGGCCTTGGCCAGCGGATGCAGCTGACCCGTGTCGCCGAATTTTTCCACCGCGGCCTGCGGCGGTGGCGGTAACGGCGGTGACGGCTGTGACGGCTGTGACGGCTGTGACGGCGACTGAGGTTGGGCCTGGGATTTGGCCGTCGCAGTCGGTTTGAACAAGGCATCGAAACAGGCCAGGCGCGCCGCATCGTCGGCGATGCGCACGCACTGATCCGGGGAGCCGCCGGCCGCGGCGCCCTGCACGAACAACAAACCCATGACGGCGGCTATGTTTCGCAATCGATCACCCCGACCTGAACACCGCCCGCAAAGCATACTGCCACCCAGGTTCAAACCCAATGCCCCAAGCGCCCAGGCTTCGCCGCCGCTGCCATATCCGGCGCGCGGGCGGTGCTATGCTTGATTCCGGCGGTCAGTGACAAGGGGCTCAGAGATGCGCACAAACAGGTTCGTCGCGACGTGACGAAACCGCTGGTGTTCGCCGCGGATACGCTCGTTAGATTCAAATCCGGACGCATCCTGATCCATACCACGTCGGGCAAGCTGCGGGCCTTCGAGAGCGACAGTCCGGCACTCATCGGATGGCTGTGCCGCTTTTGCAAACCGACCACCCTGGAATCCGCGCTTGCGGCGCTGCAGCCGGCCGACCGCGCCGCGGTGCTGCCCGTGGTCGAGCATTTGCAGCGCGGCGGCGTCCTGGTGGACGGCGATGCGCCGCCGGCCGGCGGCGATGAGCCGGAGATCCTCGGGCGGGCCAAACAGCACCTGCGGCTGCTGGCGCGCAGCCTATACGAACTGGCCTGCGACGTCTGGGGCTTCGGCCTGCATGCCGAACGGCAGCTGCAGCTGCGCACCGGGGTCGGCGTGGAGCGGCGCCTGATGGCGCTACTGGCGGCGATCGATGCGCTGCGCAGTGAACTGACCGCCCTGCGCCGGCCGTTTATCGCCGGCCAGCTGGCCGCGCTCAAGGTCGCGGCCGATGCCCGGGATCTCAAGTTGCACATCGGCTGCGGCCAGGGCCTGCTCGACGGCTGGATCAACATCGACGTCTCGCCCGCACCGCTGTCGCTCAATGTGCAGTGGGGACTGCCGTTCGCCGACGCCAGCGTCAGCCGCGTGTTCGTCTCGCATCTGCTCGAGCACCTGTTCTTTCCCGCGGACGTCAAACCCTTCCTGGCGGAGATCCGCCGCGTGCTGGCGCCGGGCGGCGTCGTGCGCATCGTGGTGCCGGACATCGAGCGCTGCATCGAGGCGTATGTCGGCAACGACCGCAGTTTCTTCGCCAATCGCCGCGAGACCTGGCCCTGGTGGCCACCGAACCCGACCCGGCTGGAGGATTTCCTCGCCTATGCCGGGGCGGGGGCCGAGCCGGCGTACCTGTTCGAGGCCCACAAATACGGCTACGATTTCGAAACCCTGGCGAAAGTGCTCTCGGATGCGGGCTTCGTCGGCACCTTGCGCTCCGAGTACATGTCGAGCGACTTTCCGGATCTCAAGGTCGATCATGTGAGCGCGGTCGCCAATGCCCGCTACGGCGAGCGCTATTATTCCCTGTTCGTGGAGGCGCGCCGCGCCGCGTGACCACGGACGGCGTTGCCACCACCGGTCACATTCCATGCTCGAATTGATCAATCAACCGCGATTGGACAAGGCCGCCCTGATCGGCACCTGCACCCGTCTCGGGCTGCGCTTCGACGCCGCGCGTCTCGAGGAGGAGATCGGGCGGCTGCCGGCGCAGCTCTGGAACGGCACCGGCGGGCGGGTCGGCGTGCATCTGGCGGCCGAGGGATTGTTCCTGCGCGGGCACGCGCCCGCACAGGGTAATCTGCCGATCGAGGACCGGCCGGCGCTGGCGCTGCTGCCCTACGTGCGGGAAATCATCGAGACGTGCATTCCCGCCCCGCCCCTGCGCTGCCTGCTGGCGCGCCTGCCGGGCGGCGAGCAGGTGGCGCCGCACATCGACCGCGCTCCTTATTTCGCGCAGACCCTGCGTCTGCACATTCCCGTCACCACCCACGAGCGCGCGTTCATGCTGGTGGGCGGCCTGTGCTACGTCATGCAGGCAGGCGAACTGTGGGCGCTCAACAACAGCACCGAGCACGCCGTGTGGAATGCGGATGCGGCGCGCTCGCGCACGCATCTGATCTGCGATTTCCTGCCGACCGCGGCGCTCACGGCGTTGCTGGCGGCCGGCGAGCGCGGTTTGGGCGTGCGGCGTGCCGATGTCGACGAGTGGCTCGCCTCGCTCAAGCGGCCGCCGCGGGCGGGGTGAGCACGGGCATGATCGCGACCGATAAATTCGTGTTCCTGCACCTGCACAAATCCGGCGGCAGCTTCGTGAACGAATTCCTGCTGCGCTTCGTGCCCGGCGCGCGCGCGATCGGCTATCACCTGCCGCGTCTGCTGATCCCCCGGGAGAGCCTGCAGCTGCCGGTGCTCGGCTTCGTCCGCAATCCGTGGAGTTACTATGTCTCCTGGTACACCTTCCAGTCGCAGCGCCCGCGGCCGAACGCCCTGTACCGGATTCTCTCGGACCACGGCCGGCTCGACTTTGGCGGGACGCTGCGCAACATGCTCGACCTCGGCGCGGGCAGCCCGCTGCTCGATGCGGTCATCGCCTCGCTGCCCTCGAGCTACGGCGATCGCGGACTGAATCTTCCGCAGTTTGCCCTCGCGCCGATCCGCAACTCCGGCCTCGGCTTCTATTCGCACCTGTACCGGTATCTGTACGGCGACCCCGACCGGCATCTCACGGTGGAGCGCTCCGAGGAGCTGCGCTCGAAGCTGCCCGACTATCTGGATCGGGTGGGCCAGCGCGTCACGCATGCGATGCAGGATTTCCTCACCGACACACCGCCGCGCAATACCTCGGCCCACCCGCCCTACGCGCAGTTCTATACAGAGGATTTGCGCGAGCTCGTCGCCGCGCGCGATCGGCCCGTCATCGAGAGTCACGGCTACCGGTTCTGCGCCTGAGGCCGCTCGACCGCGAGCGCCGCGAGGCGCCTCCAGGTTGGCTCCACCGTCGGCAGCACGCGCTCGATGAGGGCGGCATTGCGGCGCCACTTGCCGGGCTGCGCGGGGGTGAGGGTGTGCGCCGCCGCCGGCAGCACGCCGCCCACGCGCGCGGCGAGTGCCGGATCGAAGGCGAGTTGCGCGAATCCGCACAGCCGCCGCACCACGGCCTCCGGCGACCTCAGGAACTCATCGTATTCGACCGCAGTCCAGCGCGCGGCTGGCAGCCCCGCCAGATCCTCGAGCATCACCCGGTTGGTGGTTTCCCACTGAAAGGCCGCCAGCTCCTCGAGCGGCCGGCCGCGCAGGCTCTCCCATCCCGGCGGCAGCAGCAGCGACCACGGCTGCACGAAGCCCTCGAGCCGCGGGTAGGTGCGCCATCGCCCGGAGCGCCACGCGTCAATGATGCTGCTCAGATTGCCGCGCGGCTCGCGCCACAGGAACACGAAGCGCGCGTCCGGGAACAGCGCATCGATGAACGGGATTCTCAGGGCGTTCTTCGGGGTCTTCTCCAGGAATCTCAAGACGCGCCCCGCGCCGGGCGGCGCGCCGTCCGAATCGACCAGGTGTTCGAGGATCTGGCTTGAGATCCGGTCCTTGACGCGCGGCGTCGCCTGCGCGGCGGTCAGGCGGTTCGAATCGATGCCGGGCGCCCCGGGGCACAGCTCCGCAATGGTCTCGACCAGCCAGTGCGCCTCGCCCCCGAGCGTCGCGATCTGCGCGCTGCTCGCCAGGGTTTCGAACAGCAGCGAACTGCCCGAGCGCGGCGCCGCGACGATGAACAGCGGTCGGGAAAGACAGGCGGCGTCGGCGCTGCGCACCGGCGGCGCGGCCGCCGCGACGGACACCGCCGGACGCTTCACCGGCACGTGCCGTTCCTCGCCGAGGCAGACGCGCAGCACGCGTCCTTCGAGCACCTGGTGTGCGGCCACCCGATTGGTGCGGATCGCCAGTCCCTCGCCCAGGGTCTGCGATGCGTTGCGCACCGCATCGCGCAACCGCACGAACTCGCCGCGGCCCGTCGCATCCTCGCCGTGCAGCACGTAGAACTGGCGCCAATCGCGCACGAAGGCATCGAGCAGGCCGTGATAACGGGACAGCCGCAGGCTCGAGTCGATGCCCTCGGCCGCGGCGATGAGCTCGCCGCGCAAATTGCCGACCAGCAACTCGAGCTCGGCCGGATTCATCACCCCCCGCAGCACATGGCGTTCGGTCAACAGCGCCGCATCGGCGGCGGGATCATAGGCGATGGAGAGGTTGGGTGTCGCGGCATCGGCACCGGATCCGACCAGCTGCCAGAAGGCGGCATTGCCCGCCGTGTCGGCGACCAGATGGATGCGCTCCTCGGAGGTGGGATTGACCACGTGGTGCAGGCGCCAATTGTCGAACACCCACGCTTCACCCGCGGCCATGTGCACGCTCTCGCCGTCGCAATGGAATCTGACCTCCTCGCGCGTGATCACCGGAATGTGCACGCGCACCCGGTAGAACCAGTGATAGTTGATGTCGGCGTGCTCCGGCACCGCGGCGCCGGGCGCAAGCCGCAGCAGGCGGCTGCGGCTCCAGGGAACCGCAAAGCTCGAGAGCAGCTGGCGGATATAGGGAGTCTGCGCCAGATGGGCGGTGGCCTGCATGTCGCCGTCGACCCGGTCGTTCTCGCCGCCCTGCGCGCTGATCAGGCGCACCGAGGTGTTGCCCGGAATGCCGTTCGGATGCGGCGCCCAGGCCTGCGGCGGCAGGGCGGCCACTTCGGCGCGCAGCCGCGCGGCATCGAAGCGTCTCGGCAATCGGAAGAACGGCTTGGGCAGGCGCATGTTCAGCTGCTTTCGAGGTCGATGCGCATGTCGCCGATTTTCCCGATTACATCGGTGATCGCCGCGGTCTCGGCGTCGGTCAGATGCGGATTCCAGATGTCGGCGATCAGCACCACGCGCACCTCCGGCGAGCGGTTCCATGCCTGATGCTCGTAGGTGTCGTCGAACACCACCACCCGGCCCTTGCGCCAGACATGCTGCTCGCCGCCCACCTCGAGGGCGCAGTCCGGCGGCACCAGCAGCGGCAGATGGCTCACGGCGCGCGCATTGGTCACGCCGCGATGCGGCAGCAGCTGCGTGCCCGGCGTGAACACCGAGAACAGCACCTCGGGCCCGTGTTCCCGGATGCGGATCAGGGGCAGCGAATCGAGCATTGCCGCCGTGACCGGGCAGGCGGAGCAATTGTCGTCGCGGCGCACGCCGTAGCGGTAGAAGTAATACCCGTTCCAGCTCGGCTGCCCGTACTGACCGCGCAGATTTTCCTCCTCAAGCGCATCGCTGCCGAAGACGCGCTCGCGGCCGCGCTCGCCCGGCAGCAGCGCCTGCAGTTCCTCGAGGATGGCGGGCAGCGCCGCTTCGTAGGCACCGATCCAGGCGAACAGCCGGCGGTCGAAATACGGCGCCGTCGGCAGTCCCGGGATGTAGAAGAAGGTCGGCCGCTGCCGCGCATCCGGGTACTGCGGCGCCTGCTCGCCGATGTAGATGCGGATCGCCGCCTCGACGCGCCCGAGAGCCGCGGCGCCATAGCGGCGCTTCAGCGGCCCGAGCAACAGTTCGAAGGCGGCGCGCCGGCCGCGGCGCACGGCGAGCACCGCGTGCTCGACCAGCGGCCGCAGCGGCTCGGGCGTGCCCGCCGCATCGAGCCACAGGCCGTCGCGTTGCGCATCCTTGAGGGCGCGGGTGAACTGCAGCAGCGCCTCCTCCGGCCGGCCCTGACGCTCCAGACCCTTCGCATAAAAGAGCCGCGCGGCCGCATGCGCCGGATCCGCGCGCACCGCGGCCTCATCGGCGGCCAGCGCGCCCTCGAGGTCGCCGCCCGCCTCGCGGGCGCGTCCGAGATGATGCAGCGTGAGGGAATCATCGGGCGCGATGCGGGCGGCGCGCTCGAGCAGCACGATGGCGCGCCCGGGCAGCGCGCGTCGCAGGGCGCCCAATCCCGCGATCTTCAGGGCCGCGATGTCGTCCGGAGAATTCTGCAGGCGCCGCTCGCAGGCATCCTCGGCCTCGGCGATGCGTCCCTGCGCGAGCAGCAGCTCTGGATCGGCTTCTTCGGTCATGTCGTTTCGACTCTTGCCTCAAGTATTATATACCCCATGGCCATCGGCGAACTGGCGCACTACGTGCGTGTTTATGATAATCATCTCGATTCGGATCTGTGCCGGCGCATGCTCAGATCCTTCGATGGGTTGTCGCGCTTCCACGTGACCAACGGCCGCGGCGTGCGCGCCGGCCTCGAGGAATCGGCCTGGACCGAACTGAACGTCTCCAAGCTCGCCGATGCGGCCTTCGCCGCGGATTTTCGGCTCAGGCTCGATGCCGCGCTCGAGCGCTACAACCGCGACATCGGTCTTGCCATCCCGGTGCCGCGCGCACCGAAGCACTCCGACCTCACGCTCAAGCGCTATCGGCCGGGCGCCGAGGGCTTTCAGCTGCATTTCGATTCGATTTACTCCGTATCCAACCGCTATCTGGTCATGCTGTGGTATTTGAACGACGTGGCGGAGGGCGGGGAGACGAGATTTCCGCAGCTCGACATCGCCGTGCGGCCGGCTGCCGGCCGCTTGTTGATTTTTCCGCCCTACTGGATGTACCAGCACGAGGGCGTCAACCCGCGCTCTGGCGACAAATTCATCCTCTCGACCTATTTGCTGTTCGGCGACACCCCGTCCACCGCGACCACCGCCGAGTAATTCCAGCGCTCGAGCAGCGGCTGGATCGCGGGTATCAGCGGCGCGAACGCCGGTTCGTAATGCCGCCAGCGCCCGATCGAACTCGTGGAGACGGGCTTCAGCACCTGCGCATAGCTCGGCGTGCTGATGTAGCCGATGCGCCGTGCATGGTCGGCCGGCCGCAGCACCCGCTCGTCCCACGGCAGCCCGAGGAATTCGATGATGGATCGCACGTCGCGCTCGAAGTGCGTGACCAGCGATTCGTATTTCACCTCGAGAGCGTGCGGCTGCAAGATCGCCGACTGGCGGATCCAGAAATCGATGCTGCGCTGATAGCCGCGCACCAGTGTGGGCAGCGAATTGCACAGCAGCGCAAACTCCGGTGCGCGAAAGGCATGCATGTAGCAGCTCAGCATGACGTCCAGCGGATGGCGCATCACGAACAGGATGGGCGCGTTGGGGAACAGCCGCCGGATGACCGGCAGCCGCAGGATGTTGAGCGGGTTCTTGTCGACCAGGCGCGTGCTCTCGCTCAGGGCCACCTTGCCGGCGGCGCGCCGCCAGTAGCGGGCGCGCAGCTCCGCCAGCTGCGGGCGGTTCAGCGCCGCGAGCCGCCGCGGGTAGTCGACCGACAGCCGCAGCATGTCATCGAGCGCGTCCTGGATGAACGGCTGTTCGTCCATCGACCGCAGGCCGGGATGGGCATCGAGGGTGACCTCGAGCAGCGTCGTGCCCGAGCGCGGGAAGGCGACGACGAACACCGGCGAGTCCTCGAGCGCCGGCGCATCGTCTTCCCAGGCCTGCACATCCGCCGGGTCGCAGCCATGTTCGGTGATGGCCATGGGCGGCGCGCCGGTGAGGGTCTGGCCGGCGGCGGCGCGGCGCAGGTACTGCAGTTGCGAGCGATGCGCCTGCTGCAGCGTGCTCCACGCCTCCGGGTAGCGCCCGAGCGCATCCAATGACTGCGCCAGCGGGAACAATTCGGTGTACTTGAGCGACTCGTCGCTGATGGCGAGCAGCGCCTGTCCGTACAGGCTCGCCGCGCTCTCGTGGTCGCCCGCGCGCTGCGCGAGGCGCGCGCGCACCGCGAGCAGCTCCTCCGCCACGTCCGCCACCCCGACGGGATTCTCCTCCAGGCGTGTGATCAGCGCCTGCGCATCCTCGAGGCGGTTCAGACGCTCATAGGTCTGCACGCCGGTGATGAGCGTCGAGGCGTCGGCATCCGGATCGGCGAGCGCGGCGGTAAGGACGGCGGCACCCTTCCCCTGCTGGCCGAGATTGATGAGCAGCTGGCCGGCCTGCGCCCGCACGCGGCTGCCCGGCGGATGCAGCGATTGCCAGTCGGCCAGCGCCGCCGCGGCCTCGTCGTTGCGCAGCGTGCGGTAACAGGCCTCGGCGTACCGCAGCCGCACCTCGGCGTCCTGCGGCGCCAGCGCCCGCGCCTGATCGAACACCGCCCGCGCCGACTCGAAATCCGCCCGATCGAGGTGGGTGAGGCCCACGTTGAAATGAAACTCCACGCCGCCGCTTCCCAGGGAGGCCGCCCTGGCATAGGCGAGCAGCGCCGCGTCGGGTTCGCCCAGACCGCGGCGCGCGGTGCCCAGATTCAGCCAATGCGAGGGCTCTTCGGGATCGGACTCGATGAGTTCCGACAGCGTCAGTTCCGCCTCGCCGAAGCGGCGCTGCGCGAGCAGCACGGAGGCGAGCACCGTCTTCGCCGACGCGCTGCGCGGTGAGTGCGCCAGCGCCTCGCGGCAGGCCGCTTCAGCCATGGTCAGATCGCCGGCCGACAACAGCCGCAGTGCTTCGGCGACGTTCACGTCGGGATCGGCTGCAGTGCTCGACACCTTAGGACTCCCCGGCCGTCCCCCGGCCGGCCGACAGTGTCGCACGGACGTCCCGAAAAGTGATCAGCGCTTCGGGGATCCCGGGAAAAAGGCGTTGGTGCGGCGGATATAGTCGGCGTATTGCGGTCTGCGCTCGCCGATGTCCTTCTCTAGCAATGTCACTCCCGAGACCCGCATGAGCAGCACCGACATGAGCAGCGGACCCACGATGCTCCACCACGCACCGGCGGACAGCGCGATCAGATAAAACCCCCACCACATGCAGAAATCGCCGAAATAGTTCGGGTGGCGCGTCAGGCGCCACAAGCCACGCTGCATGACTTTGCCCTGATTGGCCGGATCGGCCTTGAAGCGCGCGAGCTGCCAATCGCCGCCGGCCTCGAACACGAATCCCAGCAGCCACAGGACCGCACCGGCGCCATCCAGCGGCCCCAGGCGGCCGGGATCGAGCACCGCGCCGAGCAGGGGCAGCGAGATGATCCACGCCAGCACGGCCTGCAGCGCAAACACCAGGTACAGGCTCTTCAGCGGGAAATGCGGCTGATTGCGGGCGCGGATGGCCTGGTAGCGGCGATCCTCGCCATGCCCCCAATTGCGCCACGTTATATAGAGTGACAGCCGCAGCGCCCAGACGCTGATCAGCACCAGCACCAGCACCGCGCGCGGACCCCAATGCGGCGCTTCGCGGGCATCGACGAACGCCAGCAGCATGAACATCAGCGACCACAGGCCATCGACGATGGCGACATTGGCCCTGATCACGCTCACGATCCAGGTCGCGCCGGCGGCGAGCAGCACGCAGGCCAGCCCAGCCAGATAGATTCTCAGATCGAACATGGGCCGCCAGTCTACCGGCACGGCGCCAGGCGCGCCGCCCTGGCCGCCGCCATGGCCGCGGCGCTGCCCGGGGCGCGGTCGCGCGGATGAAAATTGACGATCACCGCATAATTGTCATTGGCGGCATCCCGCAGATCCGACAACCCGTCGTAGCGCATGAGCACCTGGTCGGCGGTGCCATAGGAGACGTCGATGCCGGATAAGAGCCAGCCCCAGATGCCCGACAACTTCAGGCGAAACACCTCTACCGGCACGCCCTCCAGCAGGTCGCTGCGCTGATGCTGCACCTGAAAGCCGATGTCGCCCAAGCGGCTCGGCACCAGGAAGGGAAAGCGCAGCGGCCGACCCGCCAGGAGGGTTCGCCAATGGGCGCGCACGAAGTCATCGAAGCCGGCATCGATGACCAGACCCGGCGTGGGCGGCAGCGGTGCGGACTTGTCGGATTCCCGGTGGTTCGGGCGAAAGAACACCAAGCGGCCGCCCGCCGCCGTGCGCACGCCCTCCTGCAGCCCGGTCGAAACATCCTCCAGGGAGAAGTCGGGCGCCGTCGGATCCACATATGAGACGGTCTTGCGGGCAAACGGCGTGCCGTCGGCGCAGGTGTACAGCACCACGCGCTCGGCGAGCCGGCCGGCGCGATACTCGAGCACGTGCCGCTCGCCATACAGCACCCGCGCGCCATGCCGCAGCGTGGCCGTGCCGGAATAGCTCACGTAATCTTCGGTGGGCACCGCCCGGCTGATCGGAGGTGCACCGGCCGCAAGAACACACAGCAACAGCGTTCGGGACACCAGCGGGGCAGACATACCCCGTCATTTCGTCGGCCAGGCGCGCTTGGATGCAGTCAGAAGTCGTACGGGCCGCCGCGCTCGAGGGCGCGGCGGTAAGCCGCGCGCTGATGGATGCGCTCCAGGAATCCCATGAGCTGCGGGCGGCTCGCGGTCAAACCGGCACGTTTCACGGCGGCCTCCAGCGGAAAGCTCATCTGTACGTCGGCGGCGGTGAATTCCGCGCCGGCGAACCAGACGCTTTGCGCCAGCGCCGCCTCCATAAAATCCAGGTGCCGGGTCAGCTGCGGAGCGATGTAGGTCTCCTGCACCGTGCCGGCGATGCGCCGCGCGATGGCGCGGAGCGGCCAGGGCTTGGGCGAGGTGGCGACGCGGTCGAACACCAGTTTGAGCAGCAGCGGCGGCATGGCCGAGCCTTCGGCGTAGTGCAGCCAATAGGTGTAGCGCAGCCGCTCCGGGCTGCCGGCTGGCGGCTTCAAGCGCCCGCCGCCGTAGGTGTCGACCAGGTATTCGATGATGGCCCCCGACTCGGCCACCGTGACGGCGCCGTCGGTGATCACCGGCGACTTGCCGAGTGGGTGCACGGCCAACAGGGTGGGCGGCGCCAAGAGGGTCTTCGGGTCGCGCTGGTAGCGTCTAACCTCGTAGGCGACGCCGAGCTCCTCGAGCAGCCATAACACGCGCTGCGACCGGGAATTGTTCAGATGGTGAACCGTGATCATGGGCACATTCTACCCGGCAATGCATGTATCGACCGGCCGTTCGTGGCATGCTGCGCCGAACACCACTGAATCGGCGATCCCCATGAATATCGCAGCCGGCGCCCCGCCCGAATCCATCCGCGACAGCGTGCGCATCATGACCCTGCAGGCGCACATGCTCGAAGCGCAGGCGCAATTCCCGCAGGCGACCGGAACGTTCTCCTGGATCCTGTCGGCGCTGTCCATCTCCGCCAAGATCATCGCCGACAAAGTGCGCCGCGCCCGGCTGGAGAACGTGCTCGGCAGCGTCGGCACCGAGAACGTGCAGGGCGAGGTGCAGCAAAAGCTCGACGTGCTCGCGAACGACGTGCTGATGCGCGCCTTGGGCGGGCGCGAAGGCGTCGCCATCGTCGCCTCGGAGGAGAACGAGGAGCCGGTGATCCTGCGCGACGACGGCCCCGGCGTGCACCGCTATTGCGTGCTGTTCGATCCGCTCGACGGCTCCTCGAATCTCGACGTGTGCGGCGGCGTCGGCACCATCTTCAGCATCCTGAGCCACGACGGCCGCGGCCGCGATTCACTGCTGCAGGCCGGCTCGCACCAGGTGGCCGCCGGCTATGTGCTGTATGGTTCCTCCACCGTTCTGGTGCTCACCATCGGCAGGGGCGTCGACATGTTCGTGCTCGATCCGTCCATCGGCGCATTCATGCGCGTGGAGACGGGCCTGCGCATTCCGGCGGGCAACAAGAGCTATTCGGTCAACGAGGGCAACCGCAAGAGCTTTCCCGAGGGCTACCGGCGCTATCTCGATTGGGCGCAGAGCAACGGCTATTCGAGCCGCTACGCCGGCGCGATGGTGGCGGACGTGCACCGCATCCTGCTGAAGGGCGGGGTGTTCCTGTATCCGCCCACCGCCAAGGCGCCCGAGGGCAAGCTGCGGCTGATGTATGAGGCGAATCCGATGGCCATGATCATGGAGCAGGCCGGCGGCAAAACCCTGGCCGCGCCGCGGCGGCGCGTGCTCGAGATACAACCCACCGCCATCCATCAGCGCACGCCCGTGATCCTGGGTGCAGCCGAAGAGGTCGATCGGGTGTGCGCGCACCTGTCGGGCTGATCCGCGCGGGCTGCTCGGTGCGCGTGGATCCGCGCGGGCAAACCCGTCGCCTCATCGTCAGGTTCCGGTGGGCGCAAACCACCCGGCCTTGACCCTCGCAAAAGCGGGCAGCGCCTCGCAGCGCGCGGTGATGCGCCCGAGCGCCGGATAGCGCGTGGCATCCATCGACACCGCCTCGCTCAGGAAGGTGAACACACACGCCGCCGTGACGTCCGCCTGCGTCATACGCTGGCCTTGCAGCCAGTCGCGATTTCCCGCCTGCGCATCGAGCACGGCTAGCGCCGAGTGCATCTGCAGCCGGCAGCGTTCCACCCACGGGGCGTGGCGCTTCTCCTCCGGCCGGAACGCCGTCTCGTAAATCTGCAGCACCCCCTTGTCCGCTGCGCCGGTGGCCAACGCCATCAGGCGCAGCGCAGTGCGGCGCGGCGGCCCCGAAACCGGCAAGAGCGCTCGCGCCGGGCCCGCGACCTCATCGAGATGATCCAGAATGGCGGCCGATTCGATCAGCGCTTCGCCATCCGGTCTCACCAGCGTCGGCACCCGGCCCAGGGGATTGAATTGACGGATGCGCTCGAAATCCCGGCCCACAGACCAATTACGGTGCTCGAAGGGAAGCTCGAGCAGATTCAAAGTCACGGCCACGCGTCGCACGAAAGGTGAATCGAACATGCCGATGAGAATCATCATGGTCTCCTTGATTTTCCGCCCCGGCCGCCACTGTTGGCGGCCCTAATGTCCGCCCCGCACGAAAAAGCCGGCCGCGCTCAGGGCCTGCGCCAACTCGATTTCGATGCGCGCCGCCGCGGCGCGCTGGATGTATTGCAGATGCAAGGTGGGGCCGGTGAGCACCTCCAGACCCCGGCGTAGCACACTGCCCGCCGCTCGGATGCCCGCCTTGTGCTGATCGAAGCGCACCGACGGGGCGTACCCGCTCATGCCCACGTACAGGCCCTGGGGTTGCGGCCGGTCGCTGGTGTCGAGCAGTACGAGATAAATGTTCGAGCGGCCGCCCGGCGCCCGGAAGCGAAGCGCGATGTCGTAGATCTCCGCCAGCCGCTCGATGTGGCGCATCGGCAGCCAGTCAGGCACCGTGGCCGCGGCGCGGCGCCATAGCCGCTCGAGCGAGCGCTCGATGGTGAGCGGCATGGCGCCGCGCATCGTGGTTTCGTGGATGCACAGCGCGCCTGCCGCACCGTCGCCGGCCTCGAGCGCGCGCTCGAAGCGCCTCTCGAGGTCCGCTTCGGTCAGGCCATGCAGCGGGCGGGCGGGTGGCGCGGCTGCCGGCGGCGCAGCGGTTCTGCGCCGAGCATGGCGCTTCAAAAGCCCCATGCGGCACCGGCACCGAGCAGCGTCGCCGTCCCCAGAGCCACGAATATCGCCGCGGCGATGGCATGTACCCAGCGCACCTTGATGCGGTGAGCGAACCGGTCGCCGAGCAGCACCGCCGGTACGTCGGCGAGCAGCATACCGAGGGTGGTGCCGGCGATCACGGCGAACACGGCATGAAATCGCGCCGCCAGCGCCACGGTGGCGATCTGGGTCTTGTCGCCCATTTCGGCCAGAAAGAAGGCGAGTACCGTGGTGCCATACACGCCCATCTTGGCGAGGCGCGCATCGCCAGCCTCGAATTTGTCCGGAATCAGCGTCCAGACCGCCATGCCGATGAAAGAGCATCCCAATATCCAGCGCAGAGCCTGCGGTCCGAGCGCCACCGTGATCCACGCGCCCACCGCGCCGGCGAGGCCGTGACTGACCAGGGTGGCGCTGAAGATGCCGAGGATGATCGGCACCGGCCTGCGGAACTTGGCCGCCAGAACGAAGGCCAGCAGTTGGGTCTTGTCGCCGATTTCGGCGAGCGCGACCACCCCCATCGACACCAGGAATGCTTCCAACCCGGACTCCTCGACTGCCCCATCAGGGCTCCACCCTCAGCATGATCACCCCGTGCGGCGGCACCGTGCCGGCGAAGCCGTCGGCGGGGCTCAATTCAGCATGCGCCCACACGTCGATCACCGTGCGCGGCGCCGCAACCCCGATGTCCGCCCACTTCACCGACATGTCCGCCGCCGCCGTGCCGCGGTTGAACAGCGCCACCGCCCATCCCTTGCGCAGCGTCCGCACCCAGATCTCCGTATCCCCGCTCGCCGACAGCCGCTCGGGCGGCCGCGCGAGCGGATCCTGATCCACCGCGATCACCTCGCGGTTGAGGAGGATATCTTTGATCGCCGGCGCCATGTCACGCAAATCATTGCCCGCGATCAACGGCGCCGCCAGCAGCGCCCACAGGCTGAAATGCGTGCGGTACTCGTCGTTCGACATCCGGCCGTTGCCCACCTCCAGCATGTCCGGATCGTTCCAATGGCCCGGCCCGGCGAAGCGCGCCAGCGGCCCCTGCGAGAATCCGATCGCCGACATGCGCTCCCAGCTGTCCTTGATGTCATCCGACGTGCGCCACAGATTGCCGCCGGCGAGCGGCGCCCATTCCGCCACGCTTGCCCGGCCGTATTGGCAGATGCTGAACACCAGCCGACGCGTCACCCGGTGCAGCGCCTCGCCCATGCGCTGGTACACCGCCCGCATGTCCGAATCCTCCCGCCAGATCCGGCCGGCGCTGCACCAGTCGTATTTCAGGTAATCGATGCCCCAGGCCGCCCAGGTGCGTGCATCGATGTCCTCATGGCCGTAACTGCCCTCGTAGCCGGCACAGCTGCGCGGGCCGGGCGAGGCATAGAGGCCTAGCTTCAGGCCGCGTGCATGCACGTAACGGGCGAGCGCCCGCATGTCCGGAAACTTGGCATTGGGCTCGAGCACCCCGTGCGCATTGCGCGCGCCCTGCCAGCCATCGTCGATGTTGATATACGAGTAGCCCGCCGCCTTCATGCCGGACGCGACCATGGCATCCGCCATCTCGCGCACGAGGGAGTCGCTCACGTGCACGTCGAATTTATTCCAGCTGTTCCAGCCCATCGGCGGGGTCTTGGCGAGCCCGTTGTAGGACACCGCCCTTAAGGCCGGCAGCAGCACCGTGGGCAGCGAGCGGTAATCCATGGGATCCACCGCGAAATTGCCGGTGGGAAAGCCGCGCTTGAACGTCATGGCCGCCGTCACCGGACCGGAGGGCGTGGGTGGCAGCGCCGGCGAGATGAGCAGGGTGTCGCCGACGATGCGCCCCGAGCCGCTGAGCGTGCGCGGCGGCCCGAACAGGTCGAACTGCACGCTGAAGCTGAATTGATCGCCATGCAGCTCGCCATCGACGATGGGCGATGTGCCGAAGGACAGTGCCTGGGATCCGGTGATGTTCACGCCCGCCTGCTTCAGGCGGAAGACCATTTCCATGCCGCCCACCGGCGTCGCCTGCTCGGCCACCCAGGTGCCGCCAATGTCGGGAATCTGGGCATGGGCGCGCAGCGTGCAGAACAGCACGGCGCCGGCCAGCAGCGCGCGCAGGGCGTCATTCATCCCGAATCAAAAACGGGGTTCGGGCGAAGTCGATCTTTGGTATCAAATGGGCGATGTTTCGACCTTGCTCGGCAGGTTGCCAAGCACCAGCCGCCTGAGGTCGACCTACGCGCTGGCATTGTCGATGTCTATGCCCACCAAATATCCATCGCCGTCGTAGTCCAGCATGACACCCTCGGAAATCTCCCGGCTCTCCACACTTGTTCGTTCCGACAAGTCGATGTACAGCGAATCGGTGTCGGCGAAATAGTTGAGCTTCATGGTCGGAAACCTCTGTCCGGAAAGGCGTGGTGGATGGTCACCTTATCCTCAAGCGTGATGACTCTCAAGTAACGCCCGCCGAGTTCTACGGAACGCGATGCGCATCGCCGCCCCGCCAGCGGATTTCGCCGACGCAGGGCTGCAGCAGCCGCTGCACCTCGGCGGCCAGGCCCATGGTCCGCAGCAGCGCAAACGCCCGTATCCGTGCATCGGGAAAAGCTTCCTGGACGCGCATCGCCGCCGCCAGCAGCGTCCGACCCTTGGTGACCACATCATCGATGAGCAGAATTTGCGCAGCCGGCACATCGGGCACCGCCGCCGCGTCGATCGCGAACGAGTCGTAATGTTTGTCCACCGTCGGGCGCCTCCCGGCGGGCGCGGTCGCCGATTTTCTCACCGGACGAACCCGCCGCAGCGCATTCCATGCGACGTTGCCCAATCCCTGGCGCGCGAACTCGCCGGCGAGATGCGCGGAAATCCACGGAATATCCCCGCTCGGCGGTGAACTCCCGGGCACCGGAACGAGCACACAGGATGCGCCGAAGAAGTCCGCAAAATTGGGGAGCTCGGCCGCCTCCTGCCGCACGCGGGCGGCGTATTTTTGCAGGTAGCGGGCATTGCCGGATTTCAACAGCGAACACAACAGGCGTGAACGGACCGACGCGTCGCAGATTCCGGTCGGCGAATAAACGTAGCACGAGGCATAGGAGATTGCGTTGATCAAGCGCTATCCGTCGATTTCCTGACCGTTGCCGCGATCGGCGGCGGCAGCGTCGGCCACCGGAGACGCAACCTGTTGCCGGCGCATTTGCAGCCAGTTCTCCCGCGCCTCGCGGCGAATGTCCTCGAGACTCTGCGGTGACCTCGGGGATGAATTCTGGGATAAATTTTCGGGAATCGCAGCAACACCCTGCGCCAGGCGCGCCTGCACCCGCGCCTGTTGATTTTCGCGTAGACGCTCCGCGACTTCGCTGTACTCGCCCCGCCGGTCGATCTCGAACGCGGCGCGCGGTATTCTAGGGAGCGGTTCGCGATCGATGCCCTGGGCCCGCAGGCTGCGGTGGTCGACGCGTGCCTCGATATGCGCGCTTCGCAGAGCTTCATTGGTGAGCGTTGCCCATCGCTCCCGCACGAACAACAACTCGTAGACGACCGGCTGCAGTCCCAATTCACGGCGCTTCGAGTCCTGCAGGTCGAGCGCGGTCTTGGCGCCCAGCCCCGCCGCCGTCACCTCACGCGTGGTGGTGAGTATGTGCGCGTGGAAATTTCGCGGGTCGCTGCGCGGATCGTCGCGCGGCGCGTGGACCGCGAAATCGACGGCATACCGGTAGCGCTCGGCCAGATCGCGCGAGAAGCCGCGCGCCAGGACGACCCGCTGCTCGGCCGAGAGTTCGGCAGGCAGCGCCACCAGATATTCGCGCGCGACGCGCGCGTTCTTGCGGATCTCGGCCGCTTCGGCGGCATTCCAGAGCGCGGCGCGGTCCCTTGCCCAGTCCATCCCGGCTCCGGCGCCGGCGAACTCGCCGGGCAGCAGGATCTCCTTGTGCATCACGTCCCGCCGGTGCGAATGATCGAAAATCCTGCCGGTGCGTTCGTCGCGGATTCGCTCGCCCGCCCGGTAGGCAATGGCGCTGACGGCGCTGCTGCCGCCGGCGCGCCCGAACGTCTTCATGTATAGGAAATAAACCGCCATGACGCATCAGACGCGCCGCATGAAATCGAAATATTCAGGCTCGTATGCGTACCCGGCGGCACCTGCCTCGAATGGTTCGTTGAATTCCTTGAGCTCCACGGCCGCCGCCGCGGCCGGGTTGGTCGGCAGGAAGGCGCCGTCGGGTTCGCAATGCAGACGGTCATCTCCCTGCGCCGCTCCGCAGCGCGCGCAGTGATTGATCCAGTACGCAGCGCCGGTGGCTCCGCTTTGATCGCGGCGGAAGTGCGGCGAGACCTCGCTGAGCCGGCGCCCCACGGCCTCCGGCAGATACTCGATGTTGAACAGGAAGGCGCTGCTGGCAGCGCACTGCCAGTCGGCCGCGGGCTCGACCGCGGGCTCGACCGCGGACGAGTCGTCCACCTCGAGCGTTTCGTGGCTGTCCGGCAGCGCCAGCGCCAGCAACGGTAGGTCGACGCCGCAATTCCAGCAGGTGCCGGTGGTGCGGGCGATGAAATAGGCCGGTGATCGCACATTGGCTTCGGGATTGGGGCTCGGGTTGACGTGGGGGTTGGCGTCGGCGTCGGCGATGGTGATCGTGATGGTCTTGGTCATGAATGCACTCCCGTTCTCCTGTTCATGGAAATCTTCAGCCACGCGGGCGATGAGGCCTTTTTCAAATAACCGCTGAGATCCGGCAGCATCTCCAATTCGGACGGCATGACGGCCATCTCGACGACGTGCTGGTCGCTGGCGCTGGTGGAGCGGCGCGATCCGCGTGCCGCAAATGGCCCCTCCCGGTCCCGTCCATGCGACAGCTGCCGGCGGACGATTTCGCGTTCGCCGATGAGCCGCGAAGCGAAATGCGAGGTACCGCCGTTCTCGCTGCCCGAACACCGCAAAATCAGGGAATTGCCGCAATTCTCCACGATGGTCTGCGCGTCCCCCGCGCCGTAGGTGCTGGATACCTGGGCGAGCGATTGAAATCCGAGGATGCAGCGGCCGCCGAATTTTCGCAGCCGCGCCAGCGCATCCTTGAGACCCTCGATCGCCCCCAAGGCGTCGAGTTCATCGATCACGAACCAAAGCCGCTGATCGCTGTTCTCCTGCTGGCTCATGGATTCGAAGATTGCCAGCCGCATCCAGTTGGCGATCATCGAGCGCAGCGCCGCTATCTGGCCGGCCTTGTATGGGATGAACAGGACGCCGGGATGGGTCAGGGTCCGCACCCATTGGCGCACGGAAAACCCGGCTGCGCGTTGCGATTGAATGTACTCGAGCGCCGCCATCGCCGATCCGGCCACGGCGCGGATCGAGCCAAACATGCGTGAATTGTCCGGATCGAGAAAGGGCTGCGCCGGCGTACCGGCGACCACGGGGCGCAGCTCGTCGCAGGATGCGACCGCGAGCAGCCTCCACAGCTCCGCCGGATCCCGCCATCCCGATTGATGGCAGCGGCGTGCCACGGCGGTCAGGAAGGTGCGTGCATAGCCGCGCCATTCCTGACCGGAAGCGTCGCTGCTCGACGGAATCAACCCGCTTGCCAGCTGTTCGACGTCATAGCTGTTGTGAATTTCGGCGTACCAGTCCCATTTCACCGAATGCGGCTCGAACGGGTTGAGAATGACGTCGCCGCGATGACGATCGTAGAAATGTGCCAGGTAGCCGCCGTCGGGATCGGCGATGACTGCCCGGTCGCCGCGTCGGATCGCACCTGCGAGCAACTCGCGAATCGCCGTCGACTTGCCGGTGCCGGTCGTGCCGATGAGCTTGAAATGCTTGGTCTCATCGAGGGCGGGAATGGCAATGCCGGCCAGGGTCAAATGACTTCCCGGACGCCGCAGGAGCCGCGTCGCAAACAGTGGACCCGTGACGACTCGCGCGCCACGCTTGTATCTCTCGCGCCCGCGTCTTCCGTATAGCCGATTGACGATGAAAGAAACGAGCATCAGCAGGCAGGCCATCGCCAGAGCGCCACCTTGATAGTCAGCGATCTGTTGCGGCCAGGACATCGGGTCAGTAGCCCTTGACGACAAGGTAATCGGCGCCTTCGCCATATGCCGGCGCCTTGCGTTCGACTCGTACGCACAGCCGCCGGGATTCACCGCACAGCCGCCACTGCACTCGACCGCCGCGCTGTTCCAGTCGCGTCACGCCCGCCGCCAGCTCCTCGCGCTGCGCGCGCAATCCGGCCACCTGCGCGGCCGAGGGCAGGACCCACCAGACGATTGCGCCGGGTATGACCGTGCACAGCGCCGAAATTCCGGCGGCCCAGACCACCGCGTGCACATGCGCCGCGCGCTTCACGCCGCGCAGGGCTTCGGCCGCCCGGTTGCTCTCGGCCGTCACCGCCTGCAACTCGTCGATCAAGGTGCGGCGGATTTCATCGCGCACCACACCATCGAGATCGCGCGTGTGTGCCTGGAGCCGCGCCAGATTCTCCTCGACGAGTTTTTGATGCGCCTGCGCGCTTTCCATCAGCATGCCGATCTTCAAGGTCTCATCAGTCAGTGCGGCGTTCACTCTCGTCCCCAGTCGTGCCGGCGCGAATTGTCGCGGTCCGCCGTGCGGACCGCAGTGGCCGCCGTCGGCGCAGCGCCGCGAACCGGCGCGATGGCGGCCGAGGCGGCAAATTCAACGCGGCGCCATTCGGGCCCGGACGCGGTTTTCAGATACCCGGCGAGATCCGGGAGCTGCTCTATCTGGGAGGACAGCAAGGCCGGCTCGATGTTGATGTGTTCACTGAGCGTCCTCGACCCGAGCCACTCGTCGAACCGCCTGCTCGTCGACGCGGTGGTGCGCGTGACTTCGCGCTCTCCCACCAGCTGTGAGGCAAAGCGGGCCGTGCCCCCTCCTTCACTCGCCGAACAACGCAGTATCAACGTATTGCCGCAATTCTCGACGATGGTGTGCGCATCCCCCGCTCCGTAGGTGCTGGACACCTGGGCGACCGATTGGAAACCCAACACGCAGCGGCCGCCGAATTTTCGCAGTCTTGCGAGCGCGTCCTTCAAGCCGTCGATTTGGCCCAGCGCATCGAGTTCATCGACGATGAACCACAGGCGCCGCTCATCGTGCTCGCGTAATTCCGCGCCATGCGGATCGCGATTCATCTTCTCGAAGATGGCCAGCCGCATCCAACCCGAGATCATCGAGCGCAGCGAGGCGATCTGGCCGGCCTTGTACGGGATGAACAGCACGCCCGGCTGCTCGTCGGCCACCCACCGGCGCACGGACAGGGATTGCGATTTCTGCTCCGCCACGTATTCCAGGGCATTGAGCGCCGAGCTCGTGACGGATCGGATCGAGTCGAACATTCTGGCGTTATGCTCATCGAGGAAGGGCTGTGCGGCCGTGCCGCGCACCAGCGTCCTGAGCTCCCCGACGTCGGCAACCACCAGCAACCGATAAAGTTCGCCCAGGTCGGTGATGCCCGCTTGGTGCGCCTGCCGCGTCACCGCGCCGAAAAATGTCCTGGCATAGCGGCACCAAATCCCGTCGGAGCCGTCCTGATCGGGAATCAGGGACGTGGCGAGCTGGTCGACGTCATAGGACGTCTTGATCTCGCCGAACAGGTCCCATTTGACGGACCGACGATCGAAGGGGTTCAGGATCACGTCGCCCCGCTGCGGATCATAGAAGCGTTGTAGATAACCGCCGTCCGGATCCGCAATGACGGCGCGATCCTTGCGCGCCAGCGCCGCCTGCAGTATTTCCTGGATCGCCGTGCTCTTGCCGGTGCCGGTGGTGCCGATCAATTTGAAATGCTTCGCTTCGTCACGCTCCGGGATCGGAATTCCTGCGAGAATGATTCCGCGTTGATCGGCTGCTCTGCGTCGTGCGGCCTCCGCCGGTGCGTCCGACACGACGGCACCTCGCTCGAGGGTTTGCTTGGACGCGGGCTGCCGCGTCATCAGCCTGCCGCCGCCGTAGCCCGCGGCGGCGCATATGGCGGCGCCCAACATGGGGCCCTGCATCCAGAAGCCCGTCAGCGAAATGCCAAGGCCGGCGGCGAACGTCAGCGGAGCGGCTGCCAGCGGCGAGAGCAGATATTGATGCCACAGTGCCTTGCCGCGGATCAGGCCCGCCAGCAGGGATACCTGCACCGTGGCGTAGCCCAGCGCCAGCCCCGACCAGCCGCTCGCGAGCGCCGCGCCCGTCACGGCAGCGGCACCTTGGAATCAGGGCGCGCGGCGCTTGCGTTCCGGCTCATACCAGATCTCCTTGATGAACCGTTCGTGGCGCTCGACGCCGAATTGAATCACCACGTCGACGAGCAGATAAAGGAGGCTCTTGATGTCCTGGCGCGCGAGTTCCCGGCCTCCCTGGTGCTGCTTCACCAAAAGCACGAGCTGTTCGAAGGCGAGTTCGGCGCTGGCTGCGTGCACGCTGGTGATCGAACCGGGGTGGCCGGAGTTGACATTGCGCAGATAATCGAAGGCTTCCTCGGCGCGCAGCTCCGCCAGCAGAATTCGGTCCGGCTTCATGCGCAGGCAGCATTCGAGAAGCTGCTTCGGCGTCACCCGGGCCGTACCCTGATCGTCCTTCGAATACAGCAGACGCACGTGATTCGGATGCCGGTCGAGCACCAGCTCCTGGGCGTCCTCGATGGTGACCAGCCGTTCGTCGGAAGGAATCTCCCGGATCAACGCCTTGGTCCAGGTGGTCTTGCCCGATCCGGTGGGACCGGAGACCAGCACATTCTTACGGCTAATCACGGCGAGACGCATGAATGCCTCGTAATCCCGGGCCGAGAGCATCTCGACCAGCAGACTCTCGGTGGCGTCGATTGCCCCGTCGGCACGGCGAGTTCTGTGAAAGATGCCGCGCCGCGCCAGCTCATCGATGGACCACACCTGGTCGGCCGGCCGGCGTACCGCGATGGCCACGCATCCGACGGTGGTCGCGGGCGGAATGACGATTTGCACGCGCTCACCGCTGGGCAGCGCAGCCGACAGCAGCGGTGAGGATTCGTCGATTCGCTGCTGAGTCGAATTGGCGATCAGTTTCGCCAACCGGCTGCACCAGTCGAAATCGGCGAACGGCAGCGCCTCGCGGCGCCAGCCGCTGCGGGTCTCGACGAAGGCCTCGCCCGGCCGGTTGATGCACAACTCCATCACTTCCGGGTTGGCGAGCAGCGGCCGCAGTGCGCGCAGCGTGAGCTCGAGAGCCGAGGGGGCCGGTGCCACGTCAGCGGCCGGCCGCTGTGGAACGCAGCTCATAGACCGTGCGGAAATCCAGATCGCGCGCCACCAGCACGGAGATGCGGTCGCCTTGGTGTTTGACGATGGTGGGTGGAATGTTCACGGTGTTCCTCAGAACTTCGGTCATTACGTCCTGCGATGCCGAGGGGTTGTAGATGACCGTGCCGCTGCTGCGCGAGGATTGCACCGCCGACTGGACGGCGCCGTCGATGACGGAAACCAGCATGGCTGCGCCGAAGCGCTGCCAGAAGTGTCGCTCCACCGTACCGGACAATCCGGATCGGCCCAACTCATCGGCGCCCGGAGAAGCGAGCGGCACGATGACTCCGGTGGGCGTGCGCGCCTCGGTCCAAAGCACGAACACTCGGGCCGCGCCCTGCTGCACCTGCCCCTTGGTTTCACCTACCAGCTTCGTCCCGCGCTCGAGCAGCACCACCTTGCCGTCCGCACCAAAGGTGTCGGTGGCCAGAATGCAGGTGGTCATGCCAGGCAGGGTAGAATCGATCGCCGTCTCCAGAGTGCAGTCGATGAACGCGCCTTTCGGCAGCAGGAGGCGCTGGGTGGGCAGGACTTGCGCCCGTGCCGCGGGAGTGATCGCGGGACGCAGCATGGGCGCGAGGTCCCCGGGCTCCGCTTTCGGTTGCGACGCGCCGTCCGGCGGCGCCTGGGAGTTTGCGGAGACGGCCACGGCCAGCCCCTGGGGCGCATAGACCGTCCCGGACAGCTGCCGCTCGAGTTGCAATTGAGCGGCGCTCTTCGCGGGCGGCGTACCGTAGCCGGGATTGGGTGCCGCCAGCGGCATGCCCATCGGCGCCGGAGCCTCGTCGAGCACGATCGGCAACGCTGCCGGACCGGGCGCCCCCGCCTCCGGCGTCGGCTTTGGCGCGGTGCCTGCGCCCGGCTGCGGCTGATCGATCCGCCCGATGGCAGGCAGCGGCATATCCCCTTGTGCACGATTCACCGCCTGGGTTTGCGCGCTTTGGCGCGCGCGCGACTGGCGCGTGAGTGCATTGGTGTAATACCACGTGAGGGCACCGAGACCCAGAGCACTCATCAGTCCCATGGCGAGCAAACTGCTCACCCGGGATTGCGCCCCGAGCGTGCGATTCACGGCGGCGGCGGCGCGCTCGCCGCTCACGGCCTGCCGCTCCTCGCCGCTCATGGATCACCGCTCGCGGGGTTGCCGGTCAGGGTCTTGCGCTCGACGTCGGGCGCAACGGTGCCGGATTCGAGCCGGGTCGCACCGCCCGCGAAGCTTTGATTGACGATGCAGCCGGTGAGGCCCCCGCGCCGCACGATGAAGCGCCGCGCGACACGGTGAATGAGGACGTCGCCTGCCTCCATGCTGAAGTTCAACAGTGATTCGCTGCCATCATCGTTGAACACAAAAATCGCCGGCAGTTCGGCGTGCGGATCGAATCGCAGGCGGGTGTGCACGCCGTCGTCCGACGCGGCGGACGGTTTGAGCCAGGGATGACCGCAATATCCATAATTTCGATTGGCCGGCCGCTCCCCCGGAGCCTTCGCGAGCTGCGACTCCACGCGGGCCGTCGCCGCGTCCGCGGCCGTCTTCGTTGGCTGCTGCGGATAGCTGAATCGCACCGCATACATCACGTCCGGTGCCGCGGCGGCCGGGCGCGCCGGCACGGCGCTGTAGTCGAATTGGTAGTGCCGCCGGTTCGTCAGCACGGTCAGATTGGTCGCGACCGGCGCCGCCTTCGGCTTGAGGAACAGGTGATTGTCCTGCCCGACGAAGGTCAGCGCTTCCAGGTCTCCGGCGCCGAGGCCGACGAAGGTCTCGCCCGGTTCGAATTCCAGGTCGATCTGATAGCCGGCGTAGGCGTACAGCCGGTAGACCTCATCGGCATTGTAAGCGGCCACGCGAACCCGGCCATCGACCGTCCCCTTCGTCGGCACGGTCTCGGCCGAGACATTGAAGCCGACCGACATTGCGCCCAGCATGAGCACGATGTGCCCTCCGCGGCGCGAGCTCGGTGCGCCTGCGTTCATGGCCATGGTCCCTTGCCGGTGGCGGCCGTTTGTTGTCCGGTCGGCGGCTCGAGCGGAACCTCCGGCTCGGAGTTGAATTCGACCACCTTGAATCCAAGCGGATTCCAGCGCCGCGTCCTCGGCTCCTTGGCAGGATCAGCGTAGGCATATGAGATTGTCGCGATCCAGCGCGTGATTTTTTCATTCGCACCGCCCGCCTGACGCGCGGCTTTCAGGTAACGTACCTGCGCGAGATCGGACAGGCCGCTGGCACGCGTGAAGAAGCTGACAGCGCTGACCTGTACCCGCACGCTGCTGCCGTCACGGTGCACGTTGATGGGGGATGCCGGGTTGGTCGGCGTCCAAAGCGCGTACCAGGCCTGGTTGCGCGCCGCGGTGTGGAAGGCTCCACATTCTTCATAATCGCTTTCCGCGGTCGCAAAATTGAACCGCTCGCACACCGACACGTAGTGGGAGAGAAAATATCGCGTGACCAGCTCGTCCGGCGCTGCGTGTCCGGCGTAGACGGGCACCACATCGACCACGCCGGTGCTCGAATCCACGCGCACCACGAACGGATCGACGCGCTTCAATGGCATCAGCAACGCGAGCGACACGGCGCATGACACGGTGCATACACAGGCCGCCGCAGCCACCCGCCATGCCACGCGGGCCGTGCGGCGAAAGCCGGCTACGCGATCCGCGTCCCAGGAGGCGGCCTCCAGAAAGTACCCCTGCGGCTCCGGCACCCCGCTCACGGAGAACCTCGGGAAGGTGCCGCGTCGCGCACCGCCGCCGGAATCGTCGCGGGGACGTTGATGGGTTGCAGCCTCTGATCACAGCGCACGGCGTGCGACGAACAGGCACCGAGCAGCCACATGGAACACAGCAGATAGCGGATTTTCACACACCCTCCTTGACGAAAAATTCAGTATCTGAACATCCCGGGCAACACCCGTTTGGCGGAGTATTTGGCCATCGCACCGGCTCTGCTGACGCCGCCGGAGATGGTGCGACTCAAGGTGCCGAATGAACTGAGCGCGAGCCCGCCAGCCAGAGCGGAGGCGATGGGCATGACCTGGCGCATCAGCAGGAAGACCAGCACCGACACCAACACCATGTGCAGCGCGTCGACCGTGAGAATCGCCGCCCCGAGCGCCGCGGTCTGCGCCGCATAGGATTTCACGATTTGCAGCAGCAGCGCCGCGATCATCACCGTCAGGACGGTGATCAGACCATAGTTCGCGAGCTGGGCAAGCCACGAAGAGAAGAATCGTCGGGTGGCATCGAACAGCAGCATGGCGATGAACAGCGGTCCGAGCGCCAGCAGTACCGCCAGCGCGATGCGCGACAGCGCAATGAGGAACATGGAGTACACGCACAAGAGGCCGATGAACAGCCAGACTACGACGCCTGCGATCTCGAATCCGAGTCCGGCCGAGAGGAAGGCGAACGCGCCCTTGGTCCATAGATAGCCGGCGACCGCGCCGCCGCTCTCCCAAATGGTGTCGATGGTGCCGACCGGATCAGCCGCTCCCACGACGGCGGCCGCCAACTGCGCCGGGGCGTTGTAGAAAGTGTCGACGATGAGGGTGTTGTACAGCCACAAGCGCATTCCCACACCGAGCACCGCGGCCAGCACCAGTATCCTCTTCAAGCCCGCGACCAGCGGCTCTTCAATTTTTCCAGTCAGATGCAGAAAGCCCCAGATCATCACGTAGATGGTGGCGCAGCTCACCACCGCCGGCTCGAGAACCGCGGCCAGGCGGGCCGTGTTGTCGCCGACGTAGGTCGCTAGCTGGCCGTTGAGCCAGGACCAAAAGCTTGCGAAGAATCCCATGACCGAACCGCAGGCCTACGGAATCGGGCGAAAGCGGGTTGCGAATTGACCCTGTGCGACGACGGCCTGTTCCCGTTCGCGCTGCCGGCCGGCGGCCTCCTCCGCCGATGAGTTCTGGCTCAGCACCTGCAGCTTGGTCTGCTCGTTCTGCAGCATGCCCAGTTCCGCGCTGATTCTCGTCGCCAGCTCGAGAATGGCTTTCTGATCCCCGGCCGTCGGTATGGCATTGATCAGGCTCTGGATGGATGCAAACCGGCTGCTGCTGTTGGTGAGCGCCTGCCGCGATAGGGCCTGATTCATCGCCGCGCGCTGCCGCCCGCCGGTGATGAGCTGCTGATCGGCGGTCGACAAGGCCGCCAGACCCTGCGCCGTCAGCACCGCATTACCATTCAATAGGCCTTGGTAACTGGCGGCGAGCCCGGGATAGCCGCCCCCTGCGCCTTGCAGCACGCCGGTCAACTGGCTCCAGTCCGCCGGCAGGTAATTGCGCACCGTACCGGCGAGCAGCCGCTCCATTCCCCGGCTGCCGGTCATGGATTGAAACTGCATCGAGGCTGTCTCGAGCTGATTGCGCGCGGTGGCCAGCTGCTGCTCCAGGGTCTGCACCTGCCGAGCGAGCTGTGCGATGGCATTGACGTCGATCACCGCCCACTGCGCGCGAGCGGCCGGAGCGGCAGTCGCGAGGGCGAGACAGATGGCTATCGATAATTTCCGTTTAGACATGGCGTTCTCCTTGACCGGAATGGCCGGACATGAATGGCGGCAGCCACTGGGCCGGATCGGCGCCGTTGGCCGCGATGATGCGATGCATGCGCTCCACCTGACTCGAACGTCCCGAGATCACCGCCAATTCAGCATCGAAGCCCTGCAGGTCGAGCTCGCATACGACGCTGTGGTGGGCCTGTTTCACCAGGAACTGGCGCGAACCGGGCGGCAGCTGTTGCTTGATGAGCTTGAACTCGCGCTCCGTGAGTCCGAAGCCGCGGGTGTACTCGTCGAGATTTGCATCCGCGTTGGGGAAAAAAACCTTGGTTGGCGTCTGCTCCACCAGGGTTCTGCTGATCGGACTGTCGAGCACGTCGCTCGCGCTCTGCGTTGCGAGGCTCATGACCCCGTTCAATTTCCGCCAGGTTTTGGGTCCGTCCTTGGCGAAATTCTCGAAGGCCGGATCGGCCAGCAGCCGCCAGAATTCATCCAGCCAGCACACCAGCCGCCGCCCGTCCAGGAGCTGGCGCACCATGTGGAACAGGTATAGCGTCAGCGGCGGGCGCGCGACCTTGTGATCCAGGAATTCGGTGACGTCGAATCCGATCACGATACTGCCGCAGAGCCTCGGGACCACGGTATCGCTGGGATTGTCGAACACCCAGGCGTAGTCGCCTCCACACCCGGCGGACCAGCGTGCCAGCCGCGCATGCAATCCCTCCGGATCGGTCGGATCGAGAAACTCCACCAGCCGTGACAATCTTCTCGCCGCCAGATCGAGCGCCAGAGTACCGCGCAGTGCCTGATCGAGATCCGCCTGTTCGCGCACCGAAGGCGCCGTCTGACCGCGCGCGGATCCCGCGAGCTCGCGCAGCCAGGTCTTGAGAAATTCGGTGTTCGCCGGCGTCACGGGCAGCTGCAGGGGATTGAAACCGGTCGGCGCGCCGCTCTTCAGCGGCAGGTACTCTCCGCCAAGCGCGCGCACCAGTATCTCCAGACCCCGATCCTTGTCGAAGATGACCTGGGTTACGCCCCTGCGATGCAGCATGGCGATCAGAAACCCGATGAACACCGTCTTGCCGGATCCGGTGGGGCCGCAGATGAGCGTATGACCCGTGTCCTTGCGGCTGCCGCCGGTGGCATCGGCCGGATCACTGGCATGGAGTGAAAAATGATACGGGGAGCGCGCACTGGTGACGAGCAGGGCGAGCGCATCACCCCAATGATTGCCGGTCGCGCGCCCGCAGGGATAATTGTGGAAGGGAACCATCGCCGCAAAATTGCGTGTGGTGATCGGCGCCTTGCGCGGGCGCACCGCAAAGTTTCCCGGCAACTGCGCCCAGAATGCGGCTTCGAGGGCCAGGTCCTCCCGCGCCACCAGCATGCCCGTATCGGCGAGCAGGGCGCGTGCCAGCGAGATTTTATCGTTGAGCGCACGCAGCCGGTGCGCGTCGCCTTGCGGATCGGCCGGGTCGGCAATGTCGGCAATCACCTGCAGCGAGAAATGATGATCGCCCATGGCGAATTCGTTGCTGGTCAGGGCATCGAGTGCAGCGGTGAGTTCCTCCGCCTGCGACACCGCGAAATCGCCTGCATTGGCCATGCGATTGTACTGGCGTTGCAATAGCGCCTGGGCCGTTGATTTCGTCAGGAAGGAGAAGGACTGCGTCAGCACGAACGCCAGCGGAGCGGACAACAGCGAATCGTACATCCCGGCGAACGACGGCGACGGATACTCCTTGATGCCCAACATGGCTCCGACGTGAGTCGCGGTCGCCGTGCGGTACTCGATGGCTTCGTTGCCGAAGAACAGGCGCGTGCTGACGAGTGCCTGGCTCAAAGGAATCCGCGGCAATGGCATTCGCTGCCATTCGCCATTGACGAGCACGCCGAGATATTCCAGAAGAGACGAACACCAGGCCTGTCCGGCACGATATGCGCCGAGCAGTTCCGGCTCGTAGCGGGCCAGCGAGGCGCTCACGGTCTGCGCAAGCTTTGCGCAGACATCCAACGCATCCGCGATCTCCAGACGCGAACCATCCTTCTGGCTGCGGCTGAGCGCCTTGGACAGAATGCCCGTGGTCACGTTGGCGTTGGGTCGATGGACGATCGCCAGGTACAATTCGTTGACCATCAGCGTCTCACGGGCGAGCCGACGCTCGTATTTCAGATGCAATTGTGTCGCGAAGTCCGTGGGTCCGGGATTGCGCGCTGCGCAGTGCGACGTGCATTCCCGGCGCCGGATCACGTGGGACCATAGCGCGACGTTTGGGCCGGCAATATTTCTCCACAAGACATTCAGCCGCTCATGCCAGACGTTGATCTGCGCATCATCGCTGCTCTCGAAACTGGCGCCGGACAGGCGGAAGGCCAGCACATAATCCCCGAATTGCGTCTTCACCACGCTCGGAGCGACGTGCGCCGTATAGGGAATGCGGTCTGCGGCCGCGAATTCGCGGCGCAGGGCCGGCTCCCGCGCGGCGGCCGGCGTCACGGCATGACCCTCGGCCCGGCCGCCGGCAGCGGCCAGACGGGTTCGCGCCGGCGCCGGCCGCGCCGATCAGGCAGGTCTAGCGCGAGGGGACTGTAGCTGCTGGCGCTCCAATACCGCAGGTTTGCGAAAAACGCCGGCAACCTCGTGCGCGCCCACAAGACGGCGAGATCGAAGAATCGCGCATCCCGGGTGCAGAGCAGCGCCGACACGGCGTGGAGCGGTGCGCTGATCAGCAGCGTCAGCAGATTCTTGGTCAGCAGAAACGTCTCCAGCGTGAACACCATGTTGAACAGCAGCGCGGAATAGGTGACGCCCCATCGCATGGGCGGTCGCGTCGCCCCCACGAACAGTGCGTCGGCCTTCAGCCCTGCATTGCGTTCGCTCATGGTGCAGCCCTCAAACGCCGAACATGCCGCGCACCCAGGCGACGATTTGCGGCGCGCCGAATGCAATCGCGATGCCCAGGATTGCGCCCAGGCACCACCCCCAGCTCATTCGGTTTGCCATTGCCATTCCGCCGAGAATCATGATCAGAATCACGGCGATCGGCGTCAGCCACGCCAGGATGTTGGTCTGCAGCGCGGTGGCGCCGGTCATGAAGGGAGAGGCCTGCGCCAGCGCCAGCGCAGGTGCCATGACCAGCGCGGCCGCGGTCATCACGGCAAACGGCGCATTCCAGAGATCGCGAATCATGTCCGTCTCAAACCTCCGTCTCGAGGGTCCCCAGTTGCTTCTCGTCCATCCGCGCCGCCAGTTCCTCGCGCTTGATCCTGCCCGGCGCACCAAACCTGAAGGTCTGGACCACGAAGGAATGGTCGTATTGTTTCTCGCCGTCCTTGTCGGTCCAATTGTTGGCGCGGATCTGCGCCTGCAGGATGAGCTGATCGCCCTTGCGCGCGTTCTTGGCGATCGTTTCACCGAGACCTTCGAAGGCGACGAACCACAGGCTGGTCACCGCCTCGCGCGGATTGCCCTCCTCGTCCTTGCCCGCGTAATCGTTGCCTACGAGGCAGATGCGGGTATATGTGGTGTCGCCCTTGACGGCGAGTTCCGGATTCTTGGCGAGATTGCCGATGGCGGTGACGGTAAAGCTGTTCATGTCCACTCCTGATGGCTGTGCGATCGCGTGTGTGGATCGCGTGCTGCCAGTCTGGGAGAGGACCCCGATGAATGAAACGCAACTAACTGGCGCGTTCGGACAGAAACGCGCCTGGCAAAGGCCGGATCAGACTCCGAGCGTGGCGATCTGCTCGAAGGAGTTCTTCAGCCATGCGCGCACCCGCTGGCGCTCGAGCACGCCGAAGCCGCCGGCGTCGCTGTCGCCGCGATTCGCCACCGCCCAGAAACTCGAGCTGCTGGCGTCGATCTTGAGCATGGAAGCATCCTGCAGGCGTTTGATCGTGATGACGCTCGCGCCCAGGTCGAGGGCGCGGCGCTTCTGGCCGGATTTGTCCAGGATGCCGAAATCGTCGCCGCGCAGTTGATTGAGCACCAGCACGTAGTTCAGTCGCGTGCCGTATCGGTCCAACAACGTCTTGAGCAGATCCACCGAGTCCCTGCCCGAGTCCATGACGTGCCAGTAGCGGATGTAGAGGCCGAGCTCCGGGGCCACCTCGAGCAGCTGTGAATCATCCATCCACTGCGTGAGCCCGGCCTGGGTCTGCGCCGCCAGATCCACCAGGATGCGCCGCTCCGGCTTTTCGGCGGCGGCCTCGACGATGGCGTCCAGGCTTTCATAATTGTCGATGACCACCGGCGAGGCGTAGCCGGCGTAGAAGCGCATGAGCGCGCCGTGGGACTTGTCCGTATCGAAGCCCAGAAACGGAATCGATTGATCGATCAGATACTGCGCCAGCAGACGCGCAACCATGGATTTTCCGACCCCGCCCTTCTCCCCGCCGATCAGATGAATGTTCGTCAGCACTGCGTCCGCCTTTCGTGAAACTGGGCGCTACGTTATCACGGTACACTGACGCCGATGCAGCCCGAGACCCCGACCGATACCGCAATTTCACACGCGCTCGCCGTGCAGGAGCTGCGCAAACAATATGACAAAATCACCGCGGTCGACGACGTGTCGTTTCAGGTCGGGCGCGGCGAGATCGTGGGCCTCGTCGGACCGAACGGCGCGGGCAAAACCACCACCATCAACATGGTACTCGGCGTCCTTCAACCCACCTCTGGCAGGATATTCATCGGCGGCATCGACATTGCCCGGCGCCGCGCACAGGCGCTCGAGCGCACCAATTTCGCGGCGGTGTATGCCGCCCTGCCGGGCAATCTCACCGTCGAGGAGAATCTCACCTTCTTCGGCCTGCTCTACGGCATCCCGCGGCTGCGCGCCCGCGTCGATGAGCTCATCAGCGAATTTGATCTGAAGAAACTGCGCCGCACCAAGTGCGGCCTGTTGTCCTCGGGCGAGCAGACGCGCGCGGCGCTCGCCAAGGCGCTGCTCAACCGGCCGCAGCTGCTGTTGCTCGACGAGCCCACCGCCTCTCTGGACCCGTCCGCGGCGCAGCTCATCCGTGCCAAGATCAGGGCGCTCGCCGCCCACGATCACTGCGGCATCCTCTGGACCTCGCATAACATGATAGAAGTCGAGACCGTCTGCGACCGGGTGCTGCTGCTGTCGCATGGCCGGATCCTGCTCGAAGGCGATCCGAAGTCCCTGCCACAGGAACAGGGCTCGGCCTCGCTCGAGGAACTGTTCATCCGGATGGTGCGATGAAACTGCGTCCGATCGCCGGCATCGTCCTACGCCAGGTTTATCTCATGCGCGGCAGCCCGGTGCGCCTGTTTCCCATGGTCACCTGGGTGGCCATCGACATCGTCCTGTGGGGATTCATCACCCGTTATCTCAACCAGGCTGACGGTGGTCGGGTGGACTTCGTGCCGGCACTTCTGGGCGGCGTGCTGCTGTGGGATTTCTGCACGCGCATCATGCAGGGTGTGACCACGGCCTTTCTCGAGGATGTCTGGTCGCGCAATTTCCTGAATCTGTTCGCCTCGCCACTGTCGATCTCCGAATATGTCTGCGGGCTGGTGATCACCAGCGTGTTGACCAGCAGCCTCGGGCTCGCGGTGATGCTGGCGCTCGCCACCGGCGTGTTCGGCCTCGAGTTTTTTGCCATGGGATTGTCGCTGGTGGCGTATCTGGCGATTCTGTTCGTGTTCGGCATCACCCTGGGAGTCTTCGGCAGCGCCGTGGTGCTGCGCCTGGGTCCGGCCTCCGAGTGGCTGCTGTGGCCGCTGCCCGCAGTGCTCGCGCCATTCGCCGCCGTGTTCTACCCGCTCTCGACGCTGCCCGTCTGGATGCAATGGGTGTCGCATGCGCTGCCGCCCGCCTACGTGTTCGAGGGCATGCGCAGCCTGCTCGCCGGCCAGCCCTTTCCCGCCTCGACGCTGCTCGAAGGTGGCGTGTTGGCGGGTGTCCTGCTGTTGATCGCCGCTTGGTTCTACGGCCGGGTTTACCGGCATGCGGTGCGCACCGGGTTGCTGGCGCGCTATTCGGCGGAAAGCGCGAGCTGAGGCGCACGACCCGCCCGCTCAACTCGGACGCCGGCGTGCGGCGGCGCTCGCAGCGGCACCGAGGCCGTGTAGGCTGCGAGGTCGATCATGTCGGCAATGCGCAGCGGCGCGGCCACGGCCTGCATGGGCTTGCCTGCCGGCGCGCTGCGTGCGCCGCTTTGAAACGCGAGCAGCTGCCTCATGACATAGCTCGGCGAACGTCCGGCGAGCGGCGGCGCGAGCGCTTCACCCTGCAACGCCGGACCGTGGCATGAGGTGCAGGCGGTGGCGCTGTCGCCCGTGGCCAGGCGGCGGCCGCGGCCGATGCTGCCCGGCGGCACATAGGCCCGGTAGACCAGGCTGTCGTCGCGCATTTCATGGCGCTTAGCATCCGGCATCATTTCGATCAGCCGTTCGCCGAGCGGCTCATCGCCCGCCTCGGGTGCTCTCGCGTACACCCAGCCCACCACGGTCAGATGGGGTATGCGTGTGCGCTCCAGCACCACCACCCGCCGGCGCAGCTGCTGCGCCGCGAAATAGGCCGCAGCCGCCGCCAGATCCACGTCGCTCACGCGCTCGGCCACGGTGATCATCAGGCCGTTCGGCCGATAGGCATCGGTGTGCGGTGCATTGCGGCGCGCGCCGGATTTGAAATCGGCCACCTGTTGAACGATGTAGGCTGCGGGCAGGCCCGCGAGCGCGGCATTCTCCGGACGGCCCTGGCCGCTCGGTGTATGGCAATAGCCGCAGGCATACACCTCGGGCGCGCGACCGGTCGCCACGATCGGCGGCATGGCCGCATGCGCTTGCGGAAACCAATCCACTGCATCGAACATATTCTTGAGCTGCGCCGCGCTGAAAGCCGCATCGCTGCCCGGAAGACGCAGCCGCGCCTGCGTGTCGGCGGCACGCTTACCGCTCGGCGGATTCAAGGGAAAGAGCCACGCCGGCACCGAAGGCGGAGCACTCGCCGCGGAAAGGCCGTCGCTCGCGATGGCAACGCCGGCAAACAGCAACGCACCGCAGGCCGCCAGGCCGGCGGTGAACCTCGTGAATCTGCGACTGTCCATACGCGTAGTGTAAGGGACGCAGCGGCCTCAAACACGCAAACCCGCGCCCCCACAGGGGAATTTCGGGGTGCGATGGCCCGTTGCACCGCCCAAGGCACGCTGGCGTTTTACCGCAAAGTCGTTGAAGCTATCGCCCTATTGACCACTACAACTAAGCGGGGCGCGCCTTGAAGGCGGCCTCCACGATGAGGCCCTGGGAGGGCAAGGTTTTGTTCCGGCGTTGTCTCCATGAACTGGCAACGCGCCGGGCTTGGCTGTGCGCCTCGCTTTTGCTCGCGGTTGCGACGCACGCGGCGGTGCCTGTGCGCACCCTGTCCATCGATCTCGCGCCGCTCATCGACGCGGCCGCGGCGCACACCAGCCGCTTCGCCGTGGAGGTGCCGCACCACATCTCGGCCGCCGGCGCCGGTGAATGGTCGCAGGCCGCCGGCGAGGCGCGCTGGCATTACTCGGTGCGCATTCCGGGCGCGGTGTCCATGTCGCTGCACGCCGGCGGCGTGGCGCTGCCGCCGCATGCCACTCTGGTGATCAGCGGTTCGCTCGGCGCGCACTTTGCCTACACCTCCCGCGATGTACACGCCGGCGATCTGTGGAGCCGCGTGCTCAAGGGCGACACCTTGGATCTAACGCTCTCCATGCCGGCCGCCGAGCGCGCCGCGGTGCAGTTCTCCATCCTGGGATTGCAGGCCGGCTACCGCGGTCTCGGCGCCGGCACGGCCAATCATCCGCACTACGATGAGCTGCGCCGCCGGTCGGCTTTGGCGGCAGCCGGCGCCGGCGCATCAGGCACCGACGCGGCTGGGACCAGCGCGGCCAATCCGAATGCCGGCTGCATCGAGAATTACGAATGCGAGGCGACCACCGCCAACGCCGGCAACGCCCATGCCACCGCCGCTCTCATCGTCGCCAACCTGGTGCAATGCACGGGCGTTCTGGTCGGCAACGTGCGCAATGACGGCATTCCCTACATGCTGACCGCGCGCCACTGCGAGCAGGACACCGGCGGTGGCGGCGCACCGGCGAACGCCGCCTCCACCATGGTGTTCTGGGACGCCATCACGCCCTGCGGCGATGTCTTGGGCGATCTCTATGATCCGTCCATCGTGACCCAGACCGGCGCCACCACGGTGGTCGAGCAGCAGGACGTGTGGCTCATCATGCTCAGCGAAAGCCCCATCATCCCCGCTCCTTATTTCGCCGGCTTCGATGTGAGCGGCGGAACCATCCAGGGCGGCTACACCTTGCATCACGCGCTTTCGACCAAGAAACAGATCGTCGATTGGTTCGGCGCGGCGGTGCCCTACACCGCGGTCGAGACCCAACTCGGCGGCGGCTTCACCTCGACCTTCTGGGGGGTATCGAGCCAGCTGGGCTTCTTCGGCCCGGGCGCTTCGGGCGGCGGACTGTTCGATCAGAACGATCATCTGGTCGGCACCGCCTCGCTCGAACGCGACACCAACGGCGGACCGGGTAGCTGCCCGGTGGCGCCGGTGACCGCGCCGACGGTTGCGACGGCGGGCGCGTTCTTCACGTCGCTCGCAGCGGTGTGGAATTCCACCTCAGATGCCACCAGCACCACCGGGACGGCCACGCTGGCATCGGTGCTCGACCCGCAAAACACCGGCACTCAGGTCATTGCCGGCGCGAGCGGTCTCGACCCGCTGGTACTCACCGCATCCGTGCCGATCGCCAGCATCACCACACCGGTGGAACTCGATTGGACCGCGGCCACTGCCACCAGCTGCACCGCCGGCGGCGGCGTGAGCGGCGACGGCTGGAGCGGGCCGCAAGCCGTGCAGGGGCCGTTGTCGGTCACCAGCCCGTCGGTGGGCAGCGTGACCTACGGCATTACCTGCCATTATCCGAGCGGCCGCGTCAGCCGCTCGACGGTGCAGATTTCCTGGACCCTGCCGCAGCCCTCGGGCGGCTACACCGGCACTTCACTGCCCGTGGTGTGGGTGGGAGCGCCCTATGTCCTGACCTGGAGCGCCAATACCTCGCCCTGCACCATCAGCAGCAACGTGCCCACCGGACCGGGTACGGACACCCTCACCGGCCTGCCCGCCACGGGCTCGGCCACGCTGGTGTTCAGCCAGGCACAGGCTAACGGTGAAACCACCCTGAGCTGCGGCACCAGCAACACCCAGCTCGCTCACACCGCCTTCAGCACCATTGCGCCGGCCTTCAGCTTCACCGCTAATTCCACGGATCGCATCCTCGGCCAGCCGCTCGAGCTCACCTGGGATTCGATCGCCGACTATTGCACGCCCACCGGCGGCGCGCCGAATGATGGTTGGATCACCGCGCAGCGCGCGCCCGACAGTACCTTCCAGCCCCTGGTCACCGCCGTCGGCAGTTACACCTACGGCCTCGATTGCAGCGCCGGCAGCGTGTCGGTGTCCTCGCAGGTCACTGTCAACGTCACCAACGACACGCCCTACGTCACGCTGCAGGTGATGCCTACCACGGTGACGGCGGGCGGCCAGTACAGCGTCGTGATCGCCTCCAATATCGACGGCTGCTACCTCGGTGGCGCACCCGGTCTCGCCGCTCCGATGGCGGTTACGGCACAGTCCACGCTCCCCCTGATCGCCGAGCCGGTCGGCACCTATGCCCTGCAAGTAAGCTGCTCCAGCAATGGGTTGTCGGCGATTTCGCCGGCCATCGCCCTCACCGTGATGCCGGTCAGCACGCCGCCGGCGCCCACCGTGAGTCTCTCGCTGAGCGCTTCGACCGTGACCACCACGGGCAGCGTGGTGGTCAGCTGGTCCAGCAGCAATGCGTCCAATTGCACCGCGCTCGGTGATGCTAAATTCAGCGGCAACGAACCAACCTCGGGCAGCGCCACCGTCACGCCCGGCGCGGCCGGCAGCGAGACCCTCACGCTCACCTGCCTCGGCAACGGCCAGACCGCGAGCGCGAGCCAGCTGCTCACCATCACCGCGCCGCCGCCCTCGAGTTCGGGCGGCGGCGGCCTCGATGGCGCCTGGCTCGCACTGCTCGGCTCGCTGTTCGCCGTCCGCGCGCTTTGGCCCGCGGCGGTTATAATGCGCCCTGCGGACAAGAACAATTTGACCGAGGTACTCTGAATGTCTTCCACCGCCTTCGCCGCCTCGCCCGGACTGCTGTCGCGTGAACGCACCGTCGCGCACCATGACTACAATCGCTGGCTGGTGCCGCCGGCCGCGCTCGCCATTCATTTGTGCATCGGGGTGGCGTACGCGTTTTCGGTGTTCTGGCTGCCGTTGTCGAAGGCGGTAGGCGTATCCAAGGCGGTGGCCTGCCCGGCCGACACCTCGTTCTTCGGCTACCTCACCACCACCACTTGCGACTGGAAAATCACCCAGCTCGGGTGGACCTTCACGCTGTTCTTCGTGTTTCTCGGCTCGGCGGCGGCGCTGTTCGGCGGCTGGCTGGAGCGCGTCGGTCCGCGCAAGGCGGGCGTGGTCGCCACCCTGTGTTGGAGCGGCGGCCTCGCCATCGCCGCCTTCGCGGTGAGCGTGCATCAGCTCTGGCTCATGTGGCTCGGGCTCGGGGTGATCGGCGGCATCGGCCTCGGCCTGGGCTACATCTCGCCGGTCTCAACCTTGATCAAATGGTTTCCGGACCGGCGGGGCATGGCGACCGGTCTCGCCATCATGGGATTCGGCGGCGGCGCCATGATCGGCGCGCCGCTGGCCGACAAACTCATGAAGCATTACGCCACGGCCGAAGGCGTCGGCGTATGGCAGACCTTCGCCGTGCTCGCCGCCATCTACTTCGTGTTCATGATGCTCGGCTCGTTCGGCTACCGCGTGCCGCCCGAGAACTGGCATCCCGCCGGCTGGAGCCCGTCCGCCGCCGGTGCCAAGCGACTGGTCACCCATGGCAATGTCAGCCTCGAGACGGCCTGGCGCACCCCGCAATTCTGGCTGGTGTGGGGCGTGCTCTGTCTCAATGTCACCGCCGGCATCGGTGTGCTCGGCATGGCCTCACCGCTGCTCCAGGAGGTGTTCGGCGGCCGGTTGCTCGGCGTGCAGACCAGTTTCGACCAGCTGAATAAGGATCAGCTCGGACAGATCGCAGCCATCGCCGCGGGCTTCACAGGACTGCTGTCGCTGTTCAACATCGCGGGGCGCATCTTCTGGGCGTCGCTGTCCGATCACATCGGCCGCAAGGCGACCTATGCGTTGTTCTTTCTGATCGGCCTGGGGCTGTACGCCTCCATTCCGTGGATGGCCTCCACCTATGCCCTCGCGCTGTTCGTCGGCTCCTTCTGCGTCATCCTTTCGATGTACGGCGGCGGCTTCGCCACCGTGCCCGCTTATCTCGCCGATCTGTTCGGCACCCGCATGGTAGGCGCCATTCATGGTCGGCTGCTCACCGCCTGGTCGGCCGCCGGCATCTTCGGGCCGGTGCTGGTGAATTACATCCGCGAATATCAGCTCGCCCACGGCGTCGCCAAGGCCCAGGCCTACAGCATCACCATGTACATCCTCGCGGGGCTGCTGCTGCTCGGGCTGCTGCTCAATTGGCTGATCCGCCCGGTGCCGGAGAGTCTTGACATGCCGGCGTCCCGCGTCAATGGCGCCGCGCGGCCCGCCGCCCTCGACAACGGCGAGGACGTGAGCTCCGCCAGCCACCCGCTGCTCATCACGGTCGCCTGGGCCGCGGTGTGGATTCCCATTCTCTGGGGAGTGTGGATGACGCTGCAGAAGGCCGTGCTGCTGTTCCGTCGCTAGCGCATTCTGGCGTGGGTGGTGTGGAGACCGATCGGGTGGCGCGTGAATTCATTGCGTTGACCTTGCCGAAGAGCGAGTGGACGCACGAGGCGCACTTGCGGGTGGGGCTGTGGCATGCATTGCGTTTCTCGGACGTCGAATCATTGGATCTGCTGCGCGGGCGGATCCGCGCGTATAACGAGGCGACCGGCGGCGTCAATTCGGATTCTGCGGGCTACCATGAAACGATCACGCGGCTTTATATCGTGCTCATCCGTGAATTCGTGCGATCAGCCGATCGTGGGCGGCCGACGGATGATTTGGTGCGGGAATTGATCGAGCGGATTGGCGATCGGCGGCTGCCGTTGCGCTATTACAGTCGGGAGCGGCTGTTTTCCGCGGAGGCGCGCCTCGGGTGGGTGGAGCCGGACTTGCTCGCGCTGCCGCGCGTGGACGTGGAGAATTGATCACCCTGCGAACTCGTGGTGTCAGTTGGCGCGCAGCGGCGACGCTAACAGATATATGCCAATGCGCAATCTTGGTTCAGCTCAATACGTGTTTGCTATCGCATCAGCGAGCGTGGCCCTGTTGAGCCTTGCTTACGGCGACTTTGCGCCGGGAGGCACGTCCTTGCCTGCCTGGATTCCTTGGCGGACAACCGTGGTTTATGGGGTCGCCCTGCTTGTCCTGGCCGCCAGCGCCGGCCTTTGCTTTTCGGCCACCGCGTTGAGGAGCGTCTTGACGATCGGCTGGTACTTCGCGGCCTGGGCGCTGATTGGCGTACCGATGGTGCTCTCCAAACCGCTCAGCGTTGATGGGTGGTATGGGTTTATCGAAGCCCTGAGTTCGCTCGTCGGCGCATGGATTCTCTACGCTGGGTTGCGATGGCGGTCGCGTGGATCGGAGATTCCAATAGCCCACCAGCGCGCCCCGCGTGCGGCGCAGATGGTGTTCGGCCTAACCTGTGTCTTCTACGGATGGTCGCACTTCGTGTACGCCGATTTCACCGCCGGCATGGTGCCCGGCTGGCTGCCTGGCCGGTTGGAAGTCGCTTATTTCACCGGGTTTTGTCACGTGGCCGCGGGAATCGCCCTCATTATCCGGCTTCTACCCGGTCTGGCGGCCACCCTTGAAGCGATCATGATGAGCTTGTTTGGTCTTCTGGTCTGGGTGCCGAGTTTTTTTGTGTGGCCGCGGCCCGGATGGGCCACGCCGCCTGAAAATCAATGGTCAGAGCTCGTCGTGACCCTCTTGGTCACGGTCTCCGCGTGGATTGTAGCGGCCTCGACGCGAGCTTCTACACGGTAGCCATCCGGGTCCTTGAGATCGTAGTGCTTGGCAAACCCCGCTGGCTTGGTGAAAATTGCCCAATGGGAAACCGAGGGTTCAAACCCACGCCAAAGCCGGCCCTGGCCAAGGGGCGCACGGCGGTCAGCCGATGATCTCACGTCGACTCTCGGGAAGATGTTTCTGCGGCGCGGTCGAGTACGAAGTGGCCGATGAGTTTGAATACTCCGCGTACTGCCACTGCTCGAACTGCCGCCGGACGACAGGCTCCGCGTTCAAGCCATTCGCCGGCATTCGACGCGCCAACTTCAAGCTTGTCCGTGGTCTCACCTGTCTGCTGGTCTTCGGCGAAGAAAACGGCAACGACAGCCACTGCAAACTCTGTGGCTCCCTGGTGTTCTCGGTCGTGCGGGACGGAGTTTACACTCACGTTCCCATGGGAACGCTGGTCGATGATCCGACCATTCGGCCGACCAAGCACATCTTCGTCGGCTCCAAAGCCCCGTGGTACGTCATTACCGACGATCTTCCGCAATATGCGGAGCATGCGCCGGGTTAGTCAGTTGGCGCCGTCCGCCGATATTCGAACATCGGCGATCCAGCTCCTTTGTCTGAGCGCAAGGCGTAATTATCGCCGGCGCCAGATGCCCTCGGGGATGGGCGCTTCCTGCACGATCTCGACCAGCAGACCGTCCGGGCCGCGGACGAAGAAGCTGGTGAGCCCGTACTCGCGGTTGGTCGCGGGTGCATGCACGATCAGCGTTCCGGCACGGCGCATTCGCAGATAGACCGGGCCGATGTCGTCGAAGGAAAAGGCGATGTGATCGATCGCCGTGCCCTCGGTGGGCGCAATGCTTTCGCCGACTTCGGCCGGCCACCACCCAGGGCGCGGCGCTCCGGCGGGCGGTCGCTCCATGATGGATACACTCACATTGTCGACCTGCAGGTAGTTGGTCACCACGCCGGAGACCGCGGGGGCGGTCGGCGTGCGCGGCACCAGCCCGAGATTCTCCTTGAACCAGCGCAAGGTGGCGCCGAGGTTGCTCGCCAGCAGATGCACGTGGTCGAATCGGTGGTTCTTGCCACCGGTCCACACCTCGATGACTTCGCGATCCGGACCCCAGAAATACATGTAATAGTTGGCGCCGAACGGCGTGATCGGCGTCTGCACCCGGATGCCTTCCCGCGTACGCCAGGCGAATTCGCTCCCGCCGTCGACGCCGGCCCAGCCGATGTGCCAGAGCGAAGTGCCCAGATTGGTCGGCGGCGGTGCCGTGACCCGGGTGAGGAGAATGAACGACTTTTCGGTGAACAGGCCGTCGGACAGGCCGCGGTAGCGCACCGTGTTGGCGCCGAAAAATTTCTGATAGAAGGCGATGCTCGCCTGCGGGTCGGTCACGTTCAGATGGACGTGGTGGAAGTGCACACCCGCAATTGCGGTGCCGGACTCCGCGGCGCACACGCCGGCCGCCGCCAGCACGGACGACACCAGCAGCAGCACCGCCCTCACCACGCACGCCCCCCGGGCGCGCGGCGATAGCCCGGGCCGCGCAGCACCCGGCCGGGTAGCGCGCCCGTCATCTTGCCGTCCGCGATCACCGGTACGCCGTTCACCAGCACCCATTGCATCCCCGCCGCCAGCTGATTCGGCGATTCGAAGGTCGACCGGTCGGTCACGGTATCGGGATCGAACACCACGAGATCGGCCCACAGGCCGAGCTTCACCAGTCCCCGATCGCCGAGCCGCAGCCGCGAGGCCGGCAGCGAGGTGAACTTGCGGATCGCCTCCTCGAGCGACAGTCGATGCTGCTCGCGCACGTATTGGCGCAGGATGCGCGGAAAGGTGCCATAGGCGCGCGGATGCGGATGTTCCGCGCCGAGCAGCCCCTCGGGCGAGGTTCCCGAGCTGTCGTTGTCCACCGAGGTCCACGGCTGCAGCAGCGCGAGCACCACGTCGTCTTCGCGCATGCCGAACACCGCGCAGCCCGTGAAGCCAGTGTCCTCGATGAGGATGTCGAGCAGCGTCTCCACCGGCGGCCGGCCGCGCGCGGCGGCAATGGCTGCGATGGTACGGCCCTGCAGGTCGCGCAGCGCCGGATTCTTGACCGCGCCGATGAGGATGGCATCGGGCGTGGATTCGGCCCACTCGTTATCCCAGCTCGCGCTCGGCGTCTGCATGTCCTCGACGATGCGCGCTCGCGTTGCCGGATCCTCGAGCCGCCGGATCATCGTCGCGGTCCCGCCCTCGTGCGCCCACGGCGGCACGAATGCCGACAGATCGTTGTAGAACGCGGTGTAGGCATAGGTGTCGGCGGCAATGTCGAGGCCGCTCGCACGCGCCGCCTCGATGCGCGCGACCAGCTGCGGCATGCGGCCCCAGTTGCCGCGGCCGGCCACTTTCAGATGCCAGATCTCCGCCGGAATGTGCGCCTCGCGTGCGATCCGGAAGGTCTCCTCCAGGGCCGCGTCGATGGCGTCGCGCTCCGAGCGCATGTGCGTCGCATAGATGCCCCCCAGGCGCGCCGCTTCGGCCGCGAGCGCGATCAACTCCCCGGTGCTCGCGTAGGGCGCCGGCGCGTATTGCAGCGAGGTGGACAATCCGACCGCGCCTTGCTGCATGGCTTCGCGCACCAGCGCGCGCATGCGCGTGAGCTCCGCCGCCGTCGCCTGACGGTCCGCCGTGCCGATGACCGCCTCGCGCACGCTGGTCGCACCCACATAGGAGGCGAGATTGATGCCCATGCCCTGGTGCTCGAGGCGCGCGAAATAGCCGCCGAACGAATCCCAGTCGGCGTGGATCCCGTAGTGCTCGAGCGCCTGCCCGGCCTCGGTGCGCGCCGCGCCGGTGAGCGGCGCCGCCGAATTGCCTTCGCCCGTTATTTCGCTGGTGATCCCCTGATAAATCTTCGAGGGCACCCGCGGATCGACCAGCATCGTGTATTCCGACTGGCCAAGCATGTCGATGAATCCCGGCGCGACCATGCTGCCGCGCGCGTCGATGCGCCGCTTCGCGGGCCGCTCATCGAGCCTGCCGATGGCCGCGATGCGCCCGGCGCGCACGCCGACGTCCGCGGCGTACCAGGGTGCGCCGCTGCCGTCGATGACGCGGCCGTTCTCGATGATGATGTCGAATGGCGCCTCGGCCGCGCCGGCCGATGAGGCGCAAAGCGCGAGCACGACTGCAGGGATCCGCCGCACCCGCACGCTCAGCCCCACAGCGCCGGCGGCGGAAGGCCCATGCGGCCGCGTTGGTAGATGATGCCGGGTTCGCGGTCGTGGGCGTGCAGCAGCGGGCCGTCGAGGTCGACGAAGCCGGCCAGCTGTCCCACCACCATGCCCGGCGCCATCGCCAGTGACGTGCCGGCCATGCATCCCACCATCACGCCCAGATCGAGCGCCCGCGCGGCGCGCGCCAGGGCCAGCGCTTCGGTCAGACCGCCGCTCTTGTCGAGCTTGACGTTGATGAACTGATACAGGTCCTGGATGCGCGCGAGCGAGCCGCGATCGCTCACCGACTCATCCGCCGCCAGCGGTATGCGCCCGGTGTAGCTGCGCAGGCTGTCGTCCGTGCCGCGCGCCACCGGCTGTTCGATGAGCGCGACGCCGAGCGACTCAAGTTCCGGTGCCAGACGGTTGAGCAGCTCCAGGGACCATGACTGGTTCGGATCGACGATGATCCTGCCCGTGCACAGCCCGCGCACCAGGCGCACGACCTCGATATGGCGCCGCGCGTCGACCTTGACCTTGATCAGCGGCCAATCCTGATAGCGGCGAGCGCCGGCCGCAACCGCCTCGTCGGTGTCGATCCCCAGGGTGGTGGCCGTGGTGATCTCGCGCGGCGCGTCGAAGCCGGCGAGCGCGAAGGCCGACACCCCGCGGCGCTTGGCGGTCAGATCCCACCAGGCGCAGTCGAGCGCATTGCGCGCGCCGCCCGCCGGAAGTTGCGCGACCAGATCGGCATCCAACGCGGATTCGATGGCGGGGCGCAGCGCTTCGATCTGCGCACGCAGGCCCTCGATCGTCTCGCCATCGTAATCCACCCCCGCCGCCTCGCCGCGGCCGACGCGCCCCTCGGAATCGGTGAGCGTCACCACGATCACGGGGAGCGCGGCCTCGGCGCCGCGCGACACCCGGAAGGGCACCTTGTAGGGCCAGCTTTCGGACTCGATGCGCAGCGTGATCATGCAGATGCGCCGCAGGGTCAGGAAATGTGCCGGTAATCGCGCAGCATCGCCGCCGCGATTCGGCCGGCGCCGTCCTGCATCGGATCGATCACCGGCAGGTCGAATTGTGCCTCAAGTCCGTGCATCACGCGCATGCGCCTTTCCGGATCGAGCCCCGAGGTGTTGAGGCTGATGCCGACGAAGCGCGCCGCCGGATTGGTGACGTGCGCGGCGCACAGATATTGATCCATGGCCGACTGCAGGGTGGGCAGCGGATGATGCGGATACTCCTCGATGTGGGTGCGCAGCGGGTCATGGCACAGCACCATGGCATCGGGCTGTGAGCCGTGCACCAGGCCGAGGGTCACGCCGCCGTAGGCCGGGTGAAACAGCGCGCCCTGGCCTTCGATCACGTCCCAATGATCCGCGGCTGCCGCGGGCGAGAGCGCTTCTGCCGCGCCGGCGATGAAATCCGCGACCACCGCATCGATGGCGATACCGGCGCCTGCGATCATGATGCCGGTCTGTCCCGTGGCGCGAAAGGTCGCCGGCATGCCGCGTTCGCGCAGCGCCCGGGTGAGCTCGAGCGCCGCGTATTTCTTGCCGATCGCGCAGTCCATGCCGACGGTGAGCGCGCGCCGGCCGCTGCGCCTCGCGCCGGTGGCCGCCGTGTACACCTGATCGCTGTGCCGCACGTCGAACAGCGAACGCCCAAGCCGCTTGGCCGCCGCCGCCACCGCCGGCAACGCCGAGAGCCGCGTGTGCATGCCGCTCACCAGATCCAGACCGGCCTCGAGCGCCTCCAGCAGCGCCGGCACCCAGCGCGGCGGAATGGCGCCGCCCACCGGTGCCACGCCGATCACCAGCGAACGCGCACCCGCGGCCGCCGCCGCCGCGGGCGTCAGACGCGGCAGGCCGAGATCCACGCGGCAGCTTTCCATCGCAAACTGTCCGAGCACATCATGCGGGCACCAGTCGCGCAGCCCGGCGGCGGTCTTGCACTGTGCCAGCGAGCTGCCGTCGGCCAGGAACAGAAGATAGGGTTTTGGTAATTGCATCGCGCACGACCTACGCAGGGCCCGGAAGCGCAGTGTCTCACCGCCGACGCGGATTGTCTGCCCGGGATCCGGCCGCGCGTCGGATCACGATCGCAGGAACAGCCCGATGGTCAGCGCGATGCCGATCGCCGTGATGCCGATGCACAGCAGTCGGTCGTTGATCCGCCGCAACAGGTATACCCCCAGCTGGCCGCCGGCGATGGCGGCAACGGCGAAATACAGCACCATCCGCCAATCGAACCGGGTCTCGATCACGAAGATCAGCACCGAGGTGGCGCCACTCATGGAGGCGAGCATGTTCTTGGTGGCGCCCGCATTGCGCACCGCCATACCGGCGGCGGTGAGCGCCGCGAGCATCAGGATACCGATGCCGCCGCCGAAATAGCCGCCGTACACGGCGATGAAGAACTGCGCCACCGCCGCGCCGCGCGGCGAGATGTGCGGCGGTTCGTCCGCCGCGCGGGGTTTGCGGAAGAAATTGCCCCAGGCGAACACCAACGTCGCGAACAGCACCAGATACGGCACCAGCAGGGTGAACACCGACACCGGCGTCGCAAGCAGCAGCACCGCGCCCGCGGCGCCGCCGATCAGGCTGATGACGATCAAGGTGCGGATCGACAGCCCCGCCGCCGCATGCACCAGGCCGAGGCCCGACATGCCGGTTGTCACCTGGCCGGGGAACAGCGCGATGGCCGACGTGATGTTGGCCGCCCGCGGGTCGAGCCCGTTGTACAGCAGGGCCGGAAAGGTGAGGAACGAGCCGCCGCCGGCCAGAGCGTTCTGGGCGCCGGCGACGAAGGCGGCGACGATCAGCACCAGTTGCGCAAAATGCATGCAGGAATCGGGCTCCGCAAACGGGTGTTTGCGGTCTCATTGTACGAGAATACCGCTGCGCCGATGTGCGCCTTCAGCGCAGGGCCAGGGTGGCGGCTCCGATGATGGGCGCCTGACCCACGGTCTGCACCAGCACCGCCACGTCGGTGGCGTCGCGCGGCAGGGAATCGACGCGCGCCTGATAGCTCTGCTGCCGGCCGCTCCAGCGGCCGAGGCTGCGAAACTCGCGCACGATGTTGAATTCCTGGATGGTACGGCCGGCGTTCTCGCCGCGGCCGATGGGCGAGATCGCGCTGCGCTGGTAGGATACCAGCACGATGTCGCAGGGCGTTGCATGCGCCTGATCCGCGAGGTCGACCCGCAGCGCACCGTCGTGCACGGCGAGCGTCAGAGCAACGCCGCTGCGCGGCTCGGCGAGGGCCCTGCCGATGGCGGCACGGTCGCTGCCGACGAAATCGCCCTGCCCGTCGATGACCACCTGCGGGGTGTACACCGAGGAGAGCTTGAGCATTTTCGCGTAGCTGCGCTGCCGTTCCACCGACCCGGGCAGGCCGAAGCGGTCGCGCCAGCCCAGATCATCCCAGTAATCGACGTGGAAGGTGAGCGCCAGCACGTCGCGCCGCCGGCTCAGTTCACCCACAAAGGCCTCGGCGGGCGGACAGGAACTGCAGCCCTCGGAGGTGAACAGTTCGACCACCGCGGGGCGCGTGGCCGCCTCTGCCGCTGCGGCGCAGCACAGGAGTGCGCCGGCCAAAATATGCTGAGTCGGTGATGCTGGCATATGGGAACCTTTTTTTTTCGGGGGTGCTTGACCCGTAGACCGGACCCGTTGCCGGAATATTGCAGCTCGCAACCGGGCATACTCGCGCCTCCGGGAGGTGATTCACATGACCGTGGAATTGAAAATGCTGGCCTGGAGCGCGGCGCTCGGCATGGCGCAGGTGCTGCTCGCCGCCTTCATGGCCACCAGCCAGCGCGGTCTGAAATGGAATGCCGGCAATCGCGACGAGCCGGTGAGCCCGGTGACCGGTGCGGCCGCGCGCGCGGATCGTGCCAGCCGCAATTTTCTGGAAACCTTCGTGTTCTTCGCCGCGGCGGTGCTCGCCGTGGTGCTCGCCAAGCTCAATACGCCGCACACCGCAGTTGGTGCGCAACTGTATTTTTGGGCGCGGCTGGCCTACGTGCCGATCTACGTCGTGGGCATTCCCTACCTGCGCACGCTGGTATGGATCGTGGCGTTCTGGGGCCTGCTGCAGGTGCTCGAGCCGCTATTCTGAAACCGCTGCGGCGATTCAGCGGTGATAGGGATGAAAGCGGCCGTAGCCCCAATACCGGTGCCCGTGCCGGTACGGCCCGTGCGCTACGAAGTAGGGATACGGATAGGCCACGCCCGGCGCATAGGCGATCACCGGCGGTGCGACCACCACCGGTACCCCGACGCTGACATAGGGACCGGCTTGCGCCGGCAGGCTGTGCGCGAGGCCGGCGACGCCGAGAGCGGCACTCAACGCAACGGCTGCAACTTTGATCATGGCGACACCTCGAATGTGATTGAACCTACAGGAGATTCAACGCACCGCCGGGGCGCCGGTTGACCGCGGCCGAAGCGCCCCGCCGGCCGCGACGTACTGCGGCCGGTGGGGCGGGCGCTTAGGATCAGGGCTTGAGCTGCGCCCGGATTTCGCCCGGCTTGTGCTCGGCGCTGTGCACGTTCACGTACAGATCGCCGGCCTTGAAGCTGGCGTACTGCTCATCGGTGAGCACCGAACCCGCCGGCACCAGCCAGGTGCCGTCGGCACCCTTGTTCAGGGTGATGATGGGCGGACCGCTCTTGCCGGGCGCGCCCAAATGAATGTGCGCCACCGTGCCGTCGATGCCCGTGGTCTTGATGGTGCCGCTGACGGATTTGTCCGCGCCAATGCTGATGGTTCCGGTGCCGGTCGCCGTGGTCGCCACCGGCGGCGTCTCCTCGGCACCGATCAGCTTCACCTTCACATCCTGGGCCATGGCCCCGCCCCAGACCAGAACCGACGCCGCGACCAGCAGCGCGCTAAGGCTCGATGTCTCGAATGATTTGTTCATGATGACTCCGCGAGTGGGATCGCTTGCGTTATTGACGTCGCCCCGCGACCGTGCGGGGGCGCCTCATGTTAATCCTTTGGCGCGGGCGAATCGAGCGGCATCGTGCACCAGCCGATCAGGCCGAACAGCGCCGCCTGCAGCGGCAGACGAAGCACCAGCACCCACACCGGTACGGCGAAGGCTTCGGCATGCTGCAGCATGTACACGTTGGCGGGGGTCACGGCCAGCGTCAGCAGCATCAATCCCCAGCCGGCCCAGCGCCGGGCTGCGCGCAGCAGCAATCCGAACGCGCCCAGCAATTCGAACACCCCGGTGATCAGCACCGTGGCATGCGGCCAGGGGAGCGATGCCGCCGACGGCGAACCACAGAAACACGAACCCCAGGCCGGCCAGTCTGGCGCGCGATGGCATCCGGAGCCTGGCAAATCCGTCACGGTCGCCAGGCTCCATCAGCGGCCGGTGTCGATGGGCGCGCAGTTCGTGCGGCCCTGCATCTGGCAATCCTGCAGCCGCGCTGAATCACGCAGCTTGTTCACGAGGTACACCCCGCCGATCACCAGCAACAGGATCAGGACCAGTCCGATGAGCACGCCGCGCGGCGAGGACGGCTCCTCGCCCTGCGGCCCCCGGCCCGGTGGCTGTCCATTCATGCGCCAGATGGGTCGCGCACCGAGGCGATCACCGGGGCTGATCCGGTTCGACGTAAATGGCAAGTCCGCGGCCGCTTTTCTGGAACTTCGTGTCCGAACTGCTCACGCCCACGCCGACGGACCCATGGCCGCCGCCCACGCCCGTCCCCACTCCGGCCGCCACCGAGCCCACCGCCTGATCGCCGATGTCCTGCAGCAGCACGCCATTGGCGCCGAGCTTGGCCGCCTCGCGTTTGAGCCTCACCACCACCGCATCCGCCTTGCCCTGGGCGGTGAAGGAGAAAGAATCCCTGCTCGAGGTGTCGAGAATGGCGATCTCCTCGTACTTGCCGGCGGGCGGATGCAGATAGAGCTGCACCAGGTCCGGTGAGATGGCCGGACGCGCCCTGCCCACCAGTACATAGGAGGACACGCAGCCGCCAAGCAGCAGCACGGCGGCCACCAGCGCGCTGCGCAGCGGCATCCTTTGCGTCGCATGGTGTTCATGGTGTTGCGGCGCATGGTGTTGCGTCGCATGCTGCTGCGGCGCGCTCAATTGCGCACCCGGCCTTTTTGCGGCCCGAGCGGCGGTCCGCTCAGATCCGCGCGATACTTGACGATACGCAGTCGGTTGCCCATGTCTTCCACCTCGTATATCTTGCTGCGCGAATCCTGAAACGGCTGCAGCACCACCAGCAGCAGCTTGCCGTCGAAGCTGTGAAACAGCATGCCGTGGCCGCTGTCGTTCCTGACCAGCGGCGGCAGCTGCACCCAGGGTCCCTTGAGTTCGCCGGACTTGGACCTCGCCACCGTTTCGACGTAGCTCTCATAATTCCCCGGCATGCTCTCGTAACTCGACCACAGCATGAGCAGCTGGCCGGTCTTGGTGCGGAACAATTCCGGTCCGTCGGTCACGTAGTTCGCGAGGCGGGTGTCGGGCACGGCGCGTTCATTGATCCAGGGCGCATCCGATGCCTTGAACAGATGGATCGGAGGGCCGTCGGCCGCCGACAGATCGTCCTTCAGCGGCAGCGCCTCCATGGTGCCATCGCCCTTCTGGCCCCATTCGTGCGCGTAAACCATCCACGGCCGACCCTTCTCGACGAACAGCGTGCCATCGAGCACGGTGAAGTTCTCGGGTGTGATGGGCGCATCCAGCTTCATCATCTTGAACGGCCCTTCCGGGGAATCCGCGACGGCGATGATGGTGCTGCGCATGAACAGCTTGCGCGGCGTGTCCAGATTGCGCTTCGGGATCGGGCGGTCCGGATTGTGCAGGGTCGTGAACAGATAGTACCTGCCCTTGTACAGATGGACCTCCGGCGCCCAGGCGCGCTGCGGCGGATCCGCCCAGCTGCCGTCCGGGCAGACGAACACCGTGTACGGTCCCTGCCAGGTGATCAGATCCGGGCTTTTGTACATGAGCGTACCGCCGCGATGCTCCACCGTCATCGGCGCCGAGGCAGAGGTGTACAGAAAATAAGTGTGCGTCGCCTTGTCGACCAGTATCCACGGATCGTGGACCTGGATGTCGGTCAGGTGCAGCCCGCTCTGCAGCTTCAGCGGCTCGGTGGGATCCGGATTCGCGGACGGCATCGGCGCCGCGGCGCGGGCCGGCACGGCCGCGGCAAGCGGCGCGAGCAGCACCACGCACAGTCCGACTATTTTCATGCGTTTCATTTTCGTCTCTCCTCGCTGATCCATTGATCGGTGCGCGCGTCCAGCAGATCGAGCGGCAGCACGCCGCCGTTCAGCATCTCGTCGTGGAAGGCGCGGATGTCGAAGGCCGGCCCGAGCTTGTGCCGCGCCCGCTCGCGCAACTCCACGAATTTCAGCTGGCCGAGCTTGTAGGAGAGCGCCTGCGCGGGCCACGCGATATAGCGGTCCGTCTCGCTCTGGATGGTGGGCTCGTCGATGGCGCCGGACTTGCGCATGAATTCCACCACCTGGTCGCGGCTCCACCCCTCGGAGTGGATGCCGGTGTCGACCACCAGGCGTACCGCGCGGAACAACTCGCTCGAGAGCCGGCCGTAATCGCTCACGGGATCCTGGTAGAAGCCGACGTCCTTGCCGAGCTGCTCGGCGTATAGCGCCCATCCCTCGATGTAGCCTGAATTGAACACGTGCTGGCGGAATTTCGGCAGGCCGGTCAATTGCTGCGCCACCGACTGCTGCATGTGGTGGCCGGGAATGCCCTCGTGATAGGCGATGGCCTCGTCATCGATGAGGCTGCGCTCGGCGAAGCGGCTGGTGGCCACGCTCACCCGGCCGGGGCGTTTGCCGTCGGGCGTGCCGGTTTGATAATGGGTGGCCATGGCCGACTGGAAATCCGGGATGGCTTCCACCGTGACGGGCGAGCCGGGAATGAAACCGAACAGTTCGGGCAGTCTGGGCTGCATCTGGGCGATGTAGCGGCGGAATTCATCCAGGATCTGTTCGGCCGAGGTCGGTATGTAGACCGGATTCTTCTGCACCGAGGCGCGGAAGGATTGCACATCGGCGAAGCCCTCTTGCTGCGCGATCACCAGCATCTCGGCCTGGATGCGCTGCATCTCGGTGAGTCCGATCCGGTGGATCTGTGACGGCGTCAATTTGCCCACCGAGGTGCGGCTGCGGATGTCGTTGAGGTAGCGCCGCGCGCCGCCGGGCAGCGCCGTCACGCTGAGCGTGGTGCGGCCCTGCGGCGCGTATTCGGTGGCGACGAAATCGGCGAACGACTGGTACGCCGGGAGCACTTCGTGCGCCACCGCGTCCTCTACCGCCCGGCTGAGGCGCTGCCGGTCCTCCGGGGAGATGTCGGCGGGAAACCGGCCGAGCGGCCGCAGGAACGGATCCGCCTGGACGATGCCGCGGCACTGCGCCGGGACCTTTTCGAGCAGAAAGCGCACCGGCATGAGATGGTCCTTCATGCCGGCGCGCAACACCTCCTCGGTCTGGCTCAAGGCGCGCGGGATCTGATGCAGCCGCGCGATGTAATCCTCGTACTGCCGCACGCTCGCGAACGGCACCGCGTTGGGCAGATCGGCCAACGCGACGTGGGGGCCGCTCATCTGGTTGACCGGCATTTCGTATTCGCGGAACTCGAAATTGGCGATGCGCTGCTCCAGCGTGCGCGCCAACACCTGGTGCGACGTGAGGTCCTGGTCGCCGAATCCGCTGGTGGATATCGCGCGCAGACGGCGCAGAAAATCCACGTCGCTCGCGTGCTCGGCGGCGGCGGCGGCGAGCGACACGTCGTCCAGCCGGTCGTTGTAGCGGTAGTCGCCGTAGGCCGTCGCGCGTTCCGGATGCGCCTTCAGTTCCACCTGGTAGTACTCCTCGAACAGGGCGTTCTGCTCGGCCAGCCGCGTAGCGCCGGGGACCGGCGCCAGCGACGCGCAGCCGGCGGTGAAGCACGCCGCGAGCAGCAGGGCGGGCCGGCGCGCCGCCGCTTTACCCGAGCAGGGCATGGCCCTTTGGCAATTGATGTGCATACCAGGTGGCGAGCCGGTGGCGAACGGTCTTCTCGGCGACCTGCTCCTCGGGCATGGGCGCGATCAGCTTGTCATGCACCAACAGCCGATAGACGTACAGCGCCTTGGCGCTCGCCGAGTCGGTGGCCTCGAATTCGACCGCACCGCGGCCTTCGGCGTATTTGACCCCGGCGAGCAGCGCCGCCTTGAACAACTCGGCTTCATGCTTGAGCTTCTTCATTCGACGCCCGGCACGATCCGCAGATCCCGCACGGCGCCGTTTCCCAGAGCCGCGAGCGCGGCTTGATAGGCGGCGCTGTCGTGTGCGGCGATCGCCGCGTCGATCGATTCGAATTCGATGAGCACCGTGCGCTGCGCCAGACCGGCTTCGTAGGTCTTGGCCGCCGTGCCGCGTGCCAGAAAGCGCCCGCCGGCCGCCTCGAGCGCCGGTCCGGCGAGCTTGGCATAGGCGGCCAGCTTCGCGGCATCGGTGATCTCGCGATAGCAGGAGACCCAATAGGCCTTGGCCATGGCGTTGCATCCTCCCCGGCTGCAAACACTGTTTACAATGCACGATCCTACCAAGAGATGCCGGGGCATGCGATGTCGAATTGCCGGGTGAGTCCATGCTGCTGCTGCTGCGTCTGAAGACGCTGCTTCGCTCCCTGCTCCTGCCGCCCACCGGGCCGCTGCTGGTCGCCTTCATCGGCCTGTTGCTGCTCCGGCGCCGGCCGGTGGCGGCGCGCATCTGCCTGGTCGCCGGCCTCGGTTCGCTGTGGCTGCTGTCCATGCCGGCGGTATCCGACGCCCTGGCGCGTCTCGCCGAACACTATCCCCCGTTGGATTTGCACGATGCCGCCGGCGCCCAGGCCGTCGTGATTCTGGGCGGCGGCGGCCAGCGGGTGTTCGCTCCCGAATACGGCGGACCGGCCGCCGAGCCGCTGTTGCTCGAGAGGCTCAACTATGGAGCGTATGTGGCGCGCCGCACCGGTCTGCCGGTAATGGTCACCGGCGCGAAGATCGAGGCCGTGGCGATGCGCACCTCGCTCGAGCGCGATTTCGGCATCCGCGCACGCTGGGTCGACGATCAGTCCTATGACACATTCGACAACGCCCGCAATTCGGCGCGGATGCTGCGGGCCGACGGCGTCCGGCGCATCATCCTGGTGACCCGCGCCACCCACATGTGGCGCTCCGTGCAGGAGTTCACGGCGGCCGGCTTGGAGGTGGTGCCGGCGCCCGCGGGCATGCTCGCCGATCGCGACGCCGGCATCTTCCGCTACCTGCCGACCACCCAGGGATTGCAGCGCTCGTACTTCGCGAGCTACGAACTGATCGGCGAACCATTGCGGGTGCTGCTGTCGATCACGCATCTGCGCCGCCAGGAAGCCCCCGCCGCTGCGGGCAACCGCTGATAGCGGCCGGGGCCGGGTCAGCCGGCGTGTAGTTCGCTCCAGGCGCGCAGCAGTTCGGCCACACCCCATGCCTGCGCGAAGCAGCCGCGCGGCACGAAGGGCGCAGCGCCGTCGAAGATCTCGCTCACCTGGCCGATGCAGGCCTCGCGCAGATGTGGCCGCAGGCCCTCGAGCAAGCACGATGCCGCTGCGGCGTCGCCATGCACCCGCCAATGGGCGATGGCAAAGGGCCCGAGCAGCCAGCTCCAAACCGTGCCCTGGTGATACGCGCCGTCGCGCGCGCGCTGATCGCCCCGATACGCCGGTGCATAGCGCGGATCCCCCGGCCCCAGGCTGCGCAGCCCCACCGGAGTCCATAACTGCCGCGCGCACACATCGACCACCGCGCGTGCGCGCTCGGGCGGCAGCAGCGCATGGCGCAGCGACACGGCGAAGATCTGATTTGGGCGCAGGCTCGCATCGCGGCGGCTGCCGGCCTCGTCGGCCTCGCCCTCGGTGCCGTCGATCACGTCATACAGATGCTGCCCGGCGTCGAACCAGAAGCGCTGATTGAAGCTCGCGGCCGCGTGTGCGGCCGAATCCGCATACGCCTGCGCCGCCTGCGGATCATTCGCCGCCTCTGCGAGTCCGTGCATGATGCGCAGGGCGTTGAACCACAGCGCATTGATCTCCACGCACTTGCCGGTGCGCGGCGTCACCACCCAGTCGCCCACCTTGGCATCCATCCACGTCAGCTGCACGCCGGCCGCGCCCGAGCGCAGCAGGCCGTCGCGATCGGCGCCGATGCCGAAGCGGGTGCCGCGCAGGTGCCACGCCACGATGTCCTTGAGAACCGGGTACAGCTCCGCGCGCAGCGCCCGGTCCTGCGAGCTGCGCAGATACTCATCAACGGCGACGAAATACCACAGCGTCGCATCCACGGTGTTGTATTCCGGCGCCTCGCCGGCATCGGGAAAGCGGTTCGGCAGCATGCCCTGGCTGACGTATCCCGCAAAGGTCCGCAGGATGTCCGCCGCGACCTCGAATCGGCCCGTTGTCAGGGCGAGGCCGGGGAGCGCAATCATGGTATCCCGGCCCCAATCCCCGAACCAGGGGTAACCGGCGATCAGGCTGCTGCCGGCCGGATCGCGGAGCGAGCGGCGCTGCACCACGAATTGATCCGCCGCGAGCACCAGCGTTTTGATCCACCCTGGCGTTTCATCGGCCGCGGCGCCCGCACGCGCGGCGGCATGCGACAGCAGGAGCCGCGCCTGGCGCGCCTGCTCGGCCGCGAGCGCCGGCTGCGTCGGCATCGGGGTCTGCGGCTCCGCGGTCAGGATGACGGCCGCGCTCTCGCCCGCCCGCAGCCGCACCCGGATCAGGGCCGGCGCGTACAGATCCTCCACGTCGTCGAGTCCGCGTGCGCTCTCCTCGCGGTGTTTGAAATTCCAATGCCACTCGCCAAGCGGCGTGCAGGTGCCCTGCTCCGTCAGGATGCGAAAGGCGCGCGCGCCGGCAAACGCCACCTCGACGCCGTTCTGCACGCCGACGGTAGCCACGTGCGCCGGGCCGCGCTGCTGGGCGTGGTAATCACGGTAGGCGCACAATGGCTTCAATTCCAGGTCGAGCGGTTCCAACGCGCGCAGCAGCCGGTACGTCACGTAGGTCGTGTTGCAGCCATGCGCCATGAACACCCGCTGCTCGAGCCGTGCATCGCCGATCACCCACGTCCAAACCGGCTGCTGCCCGTCGATGCCAAAGGTGTCGAGCAGGCAATAACCGTGCGGATCGACAGTGCCGTCGGCGTATTCATTGCAGCCGAGACCGAGGCCGGCGCCGGCGTAGCGCACGGCGATGTCGAACTTGGCCACCATCAGGGTGCGCCCGACGGGCGGCTGCAGCGCCGCGATCAGCAGTCCATGGTAGCGCCGCGTGTTAGCGCCGCCCACGGTACCCGCCGCGAACCCGCCGATGCCGTTGGTCACCAGCCATTCGCGGCGGTGGGTGTTTTCGAAGTCGCCAAGCGCATCCCGCCCGAGCGTCGTGGCCGCGGACCCGCACGCCACGGCCCTGGGCCCGTGCGTCACGGCCGCGAACCCCGGTCACCGAAATTTAGCGCCCGCATTTGGCCTGCTTGGCGCGCTCCGTCAGGCTGTGCGCCAGCCGCTGGACCGCGGGCAGATTGGACCAAAGGCTCGCCTGCGGCAGGAATTCGATCTGATTGCCGAGCGCCGTGGACTCCCCGAGCCGCACCGTGATCCGGTGGATGCCGCTGCTCGTCCATACTTCGGCTTGCGAGACCGTCTTCAACGGGATGAGCTCCTCGGTGGGCCCGCGACGGACTTTCAGATGATCCTCGCAGTCCATCACCTCGTCGGCGAGACGATGGATCTGCGTCTTGCGCAGGAAATACACGAAGAAGGCGCAGAGTATGCACACCGCGAACAGATGCGGGGTCGGATCCTGCACGAAGCCGCCGTCGAGCACCGAGGGAATCAGCACGAAGGCGACCAGGGCAGCGGCGGTCAGCCAGACGCCCCTTTTGAACAGCGCCGTGTTCCTGAACGAGATGATTTGCACGGCTCCGTAGCTCATTGCTCGTGGTACTCCCAGACGATCTGCGGCCGGACATGCTGCATCAGCGCGCAAATCGCCGGGCCGATCGAATTTGCGCTTTGAGCGACTCCGTTTCCCTGATTTTGGCCGGAGCGTTCGTTTGCAGCGAATGAAGAAGTATGCGGCAAGCGGCCTCGATATCGTTGACGGCGGTCACAAAGGCCGGCTCATTGGCCCTCGATGGCTTGACGAAGCCGCTGATCTTGCGCACGAATTGCAGCGCGGCGTCGCGGATCTCCGCCTCGCTGACCGGCGGTTCGAAATTGAACAGGTTTTTGATATTTCGACACATGTCGAGCTCCGCCCCCGGCTGAAGAGGCCACCAGGTGCATGATTATGCCTCGAATCCCACGGCCCCGCGGCATCCAGCATCCGCTGAACCTGTCAGGTCACTCCGGCTCCTGGCGTCGGCCTCGTAAAAACGTGAAATCGACGCCCTGATCGGCCTGTGTGACGTTCTCGAGGAACAGCTTGAGGTAGCCGCGTTCGGCGGTCGGCAGCGTGACGGGATTCGCCGCCGCGCGCGCCGCCAGCTCGGCCTGCGGCACCAGCAGCGTGATCTCGCGCCGGCTGACGCTCAGGCGGATGCGATCCCCGCTCTTCACCCAGGCCAGCGGTCCGCCGATCGCCGACTCCGGCGTGATGTGCAGGACGATGGTGCCCGCCGCAGTGCCGCTCATGCGCCCGTCGGAGATTCTCACCATGTCCTTGACCCCGGCGCGCGCGAGTTTGCGCGGAATGGGCAGATAGCCGGCCTCGGGCATGCCTGGCGCGCCGACCGGGCCGATGTTCTTGAGCACCAGGACGTCCTCGGCGCGCACGTCGAGCTGCTCATCGTCGATCCGTGCCGCCAGATGCTCGAGGTTCTCGAAGACCACGGCGCGGCCCTCGTGCTCCATGAGCGCGGGCGCCGCGGCCGAGGCCTTGATGAGGGCGCCGCGCGGCGCAAGATTGCCGCGCAACACGGCGATGCCGCCCTCGCGATACAGCGGCTCGGCGAACGGGCGCACCACGGATTGCGCAAAGGCCGCCGCCGAATCGATCGTCTCGCCGAGGGTGCACCCGGTCACGGTGAGCGCGTCCAGATGCAGCTGATGTTTCAGCTCCCGCAGCACAGCCGGGACGCCGCCGGCCTTGTGCAGATCCTCCATGTAATGGCGGCCCGAGGGTTTGAGATCGACCAGTACCGGCGTTTCGCGCCCGAGCGCGTCGATGCGCCGCAGATCGAGGTCGATGCCGAGCCGGCCGGCGATCGCGGTCAGATGCACGATGCCGTTGGTGGAGCCGCCGACCGCGAGCAGCACCCGCAGCGCATTCTCGAAGGCCTTGGCGGTCATCACCCGATCCGGCGTCAGCGCGCCGGCCGCCAGCTGGACGGCGGTCGCACCGGTGCGCTCGGCGATGCGGATGCGATCGGCGGTCACCGCCGGCGGCGTGGCGCCGCCGGGCAGCATCATCCCGAGTGCTTCGGTGGCACAGGCCAGGGTGCTGGCGGTTCCCATCACCGAACAGGTGCCGACGCTGGCGACCAGCTGATCGTTGACCTCGGCGATTTCGCCGGCATCGATCTCCCCGGCGCGGTACCTGGCCCAGAAACGCCGGCAGTCGGTGCAGGCGCCCACCCGCTCGCCGCGATGCGCACCGGTGAGCATGGAACCGGTGACCAGCGCGACGGCCGGAACACCGGCTGAGGCCGCGCCCATCAGTTGCGCGGGCACCGTCTTGTCGCATCCGCCGATCAGCACCACCGCGTCCATGGGTTGGGCGCGGATCATCTCCTCGGTATCCATGGACATCAGATTGCGCAAATACATGCTGGTCGGATGCGCGAAGCTCTCGTGGATCGAGATGGTGGGAAAGGCCATGGGCAGGCCGCCCGCCAGCATCACCCCGCGCTTCACCGCTTCGATCAGCTGCGGCAGATTGCCGTGGCAGGGATTGAAGGCGCTGCCCGTATCGACGATGCCGATCACCGGCCGGTCGAGCGCCTTGTCGGTGTAGCCCGCACCCTTGATGAAGGCCTTGCGCAGGAACAGCGAGAAGCCGCTGTCACCATAGCTGGTCAAGCCGCGATGCAGGCCCTTCGGGCCACCCGTTTTCTTCCCGTCTGCGCTCAAGCGGACCTTCCTCGTGTCGATGACCGATCATAGCGAGAATTGCCGCGTCTGCATGCGGTATGTGCCGGCGCATGGTGCATACTTCGCCCGATGTTCAATGTACCCACGTCCTCCGCGGCCGCGCTCGACGATGAGCCCGATGCGGCTGCTGTCGCGGCGCGCCGCACGCAGCTGCGCGCCGCGCTGGCGGCGGCCCTGCCCGCCGCGTCGATCCGTTTTCGCAGCGAGGATACCGTGGCCTATGAATGCGACGGCCTCACGGCGTATCGCGCCACGCCGCTGCTGGTGGTGCTGCCGGACTCCGAGGAGCAGGTCGCGGCCGTCCTGCGGATCTGCCACGCGAATGGGGTTCCGGTGGTGGCACGCGGCGCCGGCACCGGTCTGTCAGGCGGTGCGCTGCCGCACCGCCTGGGCGTGACGTTGTCGATGGCGAAATTCAACCGGATCCTCGCCATCGATCCCCGTTCCTGCAGTGCCGTCGTGCAATGCGGCGTGCGCAATCTGGCGATTAGCGAAGCGGCGGCGCCCCACGGCCTCTACTATGCTCCCGATCCGAGCAGCCAGATTGCCTGCACCATCGGCGGGAACGTGGCGGAGAATTCCGGCGGCGTGCACTGCCTGAAATACGGGCTGACCCTGCACAACGTGTTGCGCGTGCGCGGCTTCACGGCCGGGGGCGAGGCGGTGGCTTTCGGCGCCGAGGCGCCCGACGCACCGGGCCTCGACCTGCTGCCGCTCATCGTCGGCAGTGAAGGCATGCTCGCCATCGTCACCGAGGTGACCGTCAAGCTGACGCCGAAGCCGCAACTCGCACGCTGCATCATGGCGAGCTTCGCCGACATCGAATCGGCCGGCGCCGCGGTTGCCGAGGTGATCGCCCGGGGCATTATTCCGGCCGGATTGGAATTGATGGACCGGCCCATGGTGGCCGCAGCCGAGGATTATGTGAAAGCCGGCTACGATCTGCAGGCGGCCGCCATCCTGCTGTGCGAAAGCGACGGCACCCCCGAGGAGGTGGCCGAGGAGATCGGACGCATGACCGCGGTGCTGCGCGGCGTCGGCGCCACCCGTATCGAGGTCAGCCGCGACGAGGCACAGCGGCAGAAATTCTGGAGCGGCCGCAAAAATGCCTTCCCGGCCTCCGGCCGAATGAGCCCGGATTACATGTGCATGGATTCGACCATTCCGCGCAAGCGCCTGGCGGAAATGCTGCGCGCCATCGAAGTGATGCAGGACAAATACGCCCTGCGCTGCGTGAACGTGTTTCACGCCGGCGACGGCAATCTGCATCCGCTCATCTTGTTCGATGCAAATGATCCGGGCGAATTGCGCCGCTGTGAGCTGTTCGGAGCCGACATCCTTGAGACCAGCGTGCGGCTCGGCGGCACCGTCAGCGGCGAGCACGGCGTGGGCGTCGAGAAGCTCAACTCCATGTGTGTGCAATTCTCGCCGGCCGAGCGCGAGCAGTTCTTCGCGGTCAAGCGCGCCTTCGACCCGGCCGGCCTGCTCAATCCCGGCAAGGTGATTCCGAGCCTGCAGCGCTGCGCCGAGTACGGGAAAATGCACGTGCACCGCGGCATGCTGCCGTTTCCCAATCTGCCGCGATACTGATGGACGGCGGCGATCCGGTGCTCGGCCGCCTCAAGGACCGCATCGCCTCGGCGCGCGCCGCGCGCCGCGCGCTCGACATCCGCGGCGGCGGCACCAAGGCGTTCTACGGCGAGCTGCCATGCGGTGAACCCCTGCCGCTCGGCGAACTGGCCGGCATTTCCAGCTACGAGCCGAGCGAACTCGTGGTCACCGTGCGCGCCGGCACCCTGCTCGCCGATCTCGAAGCCGCGCTCGCGGAGAAGGGCCAGTGCCTGGCATTCGAACCGCCGCGCTTCGCCGCGCAGGGCACCGTGGGCGGCATGGTGGCCGCGGGCCTTGCAGGTCCGGCACGCGCCAGCGTCGGTGCCATGCGCGATTTTTTGCTGGGCGCCACGCTGCTGACCGGCCGCGGCGAGCTGCTCTGCTTCGGCGGCCAGGTCATGAAGAACGTCGCCGGCTATGATGTGGCGCGGCTGCTCGCCGGCTCCTGGGGCATACTCGGCGTGATCTGCGAGGTGTCGCTCAAGGTGCTGCCGCGGCCCGCGGCCACCGCCACGCTGCGCCTCGAGCGGGACGAGGGCGCGGCGCTCGCGCTGCTCTCGGACCTCGCCGCCAAACCACTGCCCCTGAATGCGAGCGCCTGGCACGGGGGCATGCTCACCCTGCGGCTTTGCGGCGCACAGGCCGCGGTGCGCGCCGCCTCGAGCGCCCTCGGCGGCATCGCATTGCCGCCGGAGACGGCGGCTTGTTGGTGGAGCGACGTGCGCGATCAGCGCCACGAGTTCTTCGCGATCGGCGAGTCTGAGCTGGCAGGCGGCGAATGCCTGTGGCGGCTGTCGGTGCCGGCCACCGCCGCGCGCATCGACCTGCCCGGCCGGCAGTTCATCGAATGGGGCGGCGGCCTGCGCTGGTGGCGCACTCGCGCGGACGCCGCGCAGCTGCGCGCCGCGGCCGCAGAAGCCCGCGGACACGCCACCCTGGTACGCGGCGCAGACAAATCCGCGGGCGCGTTCACGCCGGTGGCCGAACCCCTGCTGGGCATCCATCGGCGGCTCAAGGATGCCTTCGATCCGGATCGCATCCTCAATCCGGGACGGCTGTACCCCGGTCTTTGAACCCATGCAAACGCGCCTCAGCCCCGAATTCAAGCAGACCGCCGACGGCGCGGAGGCCGAAGCCATCCTGCGCAAGTGCGTGCACTGCGGCTTTTGCAATGCCACCTGCCCGACCTACCAGCTGCTCGGCGATGAGCTCGACGGCCCGCGCGGCCGCATCTATCTCATCAAGCAAGTGCTCGAAGGCGCACCGGCCACGCGTTCCACGCAGCAGCACCTCGACCGCTGTCTGACCTGCCGCAATTGCGAGACAACCTGCCCGAGCGGCGTCGAATTCGGACGCCTGGTCGACATCGGCCGCGAACTCATCGATGCGCGGGTCACGCGGCCGCCGGTGGAGCGCGCCGCCCGCTGGCTGCTCAAGCGAGGCTTGACCTCATCGCTGTTCGCCGCCGCCGTGAAAATCGGCTCGCTCCTGCGCCCGCTCCTGCCCCGGCGCATTGCAGCCCAATTGCCGCCGGGCGGCGCCTCCGCAGCCGGCGCGCGCACTGCACCGGCCGGCGCGCGCAACGTGCCGGCTTCCGCGCCCGCGCCCCGCGTCCTGCTGCTCGGCGGCTGCGTGCAGCCGGCGCTGGCGCCGAACATCAATGCGGCCACGCTGCGTGTGTTGCAGGCGGCCGGCATCGAATGCCGCATCATGGGCGGCTGCTGCGGCGCCATTCGCAGCCATCTCGGCGATCACGATGCCGGCCTGGCGGACGCGCGCCGCAATATCGATGCCTGGTGGCCGGCAGTGGCCGGCGGCGGCATCGAGGCGATCGTGAGCAATGCGTCGGCTTGCGCGCTCGCCATCAAGGATTATGGCCGCGCCCTGGCGCGCGATGAGCGCTATGCCGCCAAGGCCGCCGCGGTCAGCGCCCTGGCGCGCGATCTGTGCGAATTGCTGCCGCGGATGCTGCCGGCGCTCGGCGCGCGCCTGGCACCTCCCGGGGAGCCGGCCGGCGCGCGGCGCCTGGCGTTTCATCCGCCATGCACGCTACAGCACGGCCAGCGTCTGGGGGGCGTGGTCGAGGCGCACCTGAAGTCCCTGGGTTTCGACATGGCCACCTGCCCGGACAGCCACCTGTGCTGCGGTTCGGCCGGCACCTATTCGGTGCTGCAGCCGGCGCTCGCCCATGAATTGCGCGATCGCAAGCTCGCGAATCTGGCCACCCTGCAGCCGCAGTGCATCGTCTCCGCCAACATCGGCTGCATCCATCACCTGCAGGCGGGCACCGCGACGCCGGTGAGGCATTGGGTGGAGATTCTCGGCGCGGCGCTCGACTGAGCCCCGGATTTCCGACGGGCTCAGGGCGCAGAGCTGCCCGTGTGGTCGACCCGATTCAGGTCCAGCAGGGCGTCCGCATTGCCGAGGCGCGAGATGTAATCGGCCAGGGCATCCTTCTCACCGGGCAGCATGGCGCGCAGCGCACCGCTCATTTCCGGCGGCGCGAATTCCTTGTGCAGCCCGGCGGCCGCCTCGATCTGTGCGCGCAGGTACGGATAATGCTGTCCGGCGATGCGCGGCACGCGGTTGCCGCTCTCGCCGCGGCCGTCGGCGCCGTGGCAGGCCGAGCAGATGTGCACGAACAATTCCTGTCCCACCCTAAGATGATTGCCCGCGCCCATGACCGGATCGGGGTTTGCCTGCAGGTGCGACAGATAGCCGGCCAGTGCGTCGATGTTGTCCTGATTGCTGAAGGTCGGATGCGCGGTCACCACCTGCATGGCCGTATCGATGCGGGCGCCCGAGCGGAATACCGCCAGCTGCCTTTCTAGATAGCGTCGTTGCTGGCCGGCGAGATTCGGGATGCGGCCGTCCGGCGAGCCCCAGGCGCTCGGTTGATGACAGACCACGCACGGGGCGTACAGACGGCTGCCGTCCGCCGGCGCGGCGACGGCCTGCGTGGCGCCCAGCAACAGCGCAACGCTCGCGGCGAACGCGCGCCGGCGATGAGGGACAGCAAACATCTGCAACGGGCTCGGCATGGGTGGGATGTTACGCCCGGCAGGCTGCTTTGAATTAAGGGAAAACCGCAGAAACCTTCGCAAAATTGCAGTGCGCCGTGCGCCCGGGGAGGGTCTAGGACAGCGAATGCGAGTCATTGAGCAGCGACGGCTGGCGTGCCCGGCCGCCGCGCCGCGGGCCCATGTTGTCGCGTACGCCGTCCCACCAACCCTGCATGACCGCCTGCATCTTGTCGAGTTTCCCCCGTTCAAACAGCGCGATGCGCTTGCATTGGCGCAGGCTGCGCATCAGGCCCTTCAGCACCCAAAGCCGGTAGGGATAATGGCCGTAGTCGCGCAGCATCGCGGTGTCGTTTCTCGCGCTGTAGTAGCGCCGGTCCGCCGCATGATTGGTGGTCCACTTGCGCATCCACAGCAGTCGATGCTGTGTCGGGCTGCCGATGGCATGCGCCATCAGCGCCTCGCGGGTCTTGATGATGCGATAACCCTTGGCTCGCGCCCGAAAACAGTAGTCGGTATCGACATGGTCGATGAACAACTCCTCGCGGAAGGGACCGACCTTCGAGTACACCGCCAGCGGCAGCAGGCAGCCCGAGGTGATCACCGACTCGACTTCCTGCCAGGGCCCATCCTCTGCGCCGCGGCGTACCGGTGGCGCGCGCGCGTCCGCGAATCCCGAGCCGATCGCGGCCAACCGACCGGCCTCGGGGAAGGAGCCGTGAATGGCCAGCAGCGTGGCGACCATCGCGGCCTCGGCCCGGCTGTCCTGGTCCAGCAGCAGCGCCCAGCGATGGCCGAGTGCCATGGCACGGTGAATCCCCTGGTTGAGCGCCCGCGCGACGCCGGCATTCTCCGTATTGAAGATCAGTTCGATCACCGGATGGTCGAGGGCATGCAGCCGGATTCGGTCGGCCTCGCTCGAGGCGTTGTCGACGATGACCAGGGCATCCACCTGGGCCGCGACGCTGCCGACGCACAGCGGCAAATCGGCGCCTGGATGATGGGTGACCATCACCGCGCACACGCCCGTGGCCGGTTCGCAACCGCACGGGGTCGGCGCGCACGCCGCCGGGGTCGGCGGCGGCGGCGATGCGGCGGTCGATGGATGGCTCATGAATGCTCCCGACGGTGCTGCCCACGCGCACGGCGGCCCCGCTACTGCGGGTTGACATTGGATCTGGCCGGAGGTTTCAAGGATTTCAGACCGCGGCGTCCGCCCAGTAGTCGCGCCGCCCGCTGCTCACGCCGCCCGCTGCTCCCCGGCCGCTGTCCTCAGCAATGCGGCAGCTTCGCGGGCGCCGGCACCCCTCCGGGCGGTGGCGGCACGCCGCGGGCGAGGCCGGCCGCGTACAGCCGTCGCTGTTCGGCGGCGGCATCCTCGCACAGCAGCAACCGGTCCCCGATCAGCGCATCGAGCGCCTGGTCAATGGCGCGCCGGTATGCCTCGAAGCTCGGATAGCGTTCCTCGACGGCGCGGCGCGGATCGCCGGCGGCCAGGCGTTGCGCCGCGGTTTTCGCAAAGGGAATGATCTGGCCGGCGCCTTCGCAGCCGTCGTTCGCCTGCGGCCCCGCGCGCAGTGCCCATCCCGTGAAGGTGGCCAGAGGCACGGCCACATCGGCGAGGCGCACGCCGGCGGTCTCGTTGCCGTCGCGGTCGGTGGTGGGCACGAAGCTCGGGTAGATGGGACCGTTGTGCGCATTGTCCTCGTAGGGCCACTGCACTGCCGGCGGATTGATGACCGCGATGCCGCTGGTCGGATAATCCGGCCCGTAATCGAGCGCGTACCGCGTGGTCTTCAGGCCCGTGTAGGTGACCCCCGGAATCACCGGGAAGCCGACCGCGGTCTGCGGCAGCGGCGGCGCCAGTGTGCCCCCGGCGAGCGTCGGCACCCGGCTCGCAGGCGGTGCCTCGCCGCGGGTCCAGGCATCGAGCGCGACAAACAACGCCCGCAATACCGGCGCCGCATCCAGCGGGTTCTGGGTTTGCTGGCAGACGCCCTTGGAATCGCGGCCGGTGCCGTGCTGCGAGCCGGCGATCAGATAGTCGCGGGTGTATCGCGAATAGGCCAGATCGTGGCGGCCGTCCGCACTGGTATGCAGCAGCGAGCCGGCCTTGACCCAGTATTCGTTGGACGAGAGCACTTCCGCCGACAGCGGGCAGGTGGTGGTTGCCTGGCAGCGCGCCAGGCGCGAGTCGGTGCGGCCGCTCACCGGATCGCGGCTGTCCACGTTGGCGAAGGGGAACACGGCCTCCAGATACAGGTGATCCTGGCGGTTGCGCTCCGTACGCGCCGGCTGCGAGAACCGGTAATTGAGGTTCAATCCATCCCCCGCCGCCAGCCATTGCAGCATGGCGTCGAACACCTTGCCGCCGTTCTCGGCCTCGTTGAAGCCCAGGTGACGGAAATCGTTGAGCATGCGGCCGGGCTGCGACACGGCCTCCGTGTAGATGCGCGTCACGTCATGTGCCAGGGGGTTCGGATGGCCGGCGTCGTCGGCCTCGGCATTGCGCAGCCAGGCGTTGAAATCCCGCACCGCCGCCAACCCCAGGCCGTTGACTGTCGGATCCCGGGCGGTATACGCGAACTCGTAGATGTCGCCATCGACGAAGGGCCCGTCGCGCAGGCTGATGGCGCTGCCATCCTCGTTATAGCCCCAGGCGTCGGCGGGGAGCTCCTGGGGCGGATCATCCAGATGCACCCGATGGGTGAGATGCGCCCAGGTCTTGTTCAACGTGGCGGCGGCATAGCTCAGCGGGTAGCTATTCAGGCCGGTCACGATGTATTCATACGCGGGCCCGCTGATGGTCGAGCCATCGCGATGCTTGGCAACGGGCACGGTGATTCCGGTGAATCCCGCCCCGGCGTCGGTCCCGGCCGCGGAGATCCGCTCCCAGCCACTCCACACCACGGTGTAGCCGCGCGGCATGAGAAAGGCCTGCGCCAGGATCTCGGGATCGGTGATGGCCGCACCCGGATCGTTGCCGGCCGGAACGCGGCCGAGCACCTGCCAGGTCTTGTGGCCGCGGTTCGGCGGTTCGTAAACCACCTTGTGTGCACCCTTCCTCAGGTCGATGGGCTTGAGAATGTAGAAATCGACGGCGTACTCGACCCGGCCGCGGGCGTTGGTGGGCGCCAGATCGACGTCGGTGATGAGCGCGTTCTTCGGGTCAAGCGGATCGACCTCGCCGTGGGCGATGCCGGTGATTTTCTCGTACTGGCCGACGCCCGGCCACGCATGGCCGCCGAAGGTGGGGGATTCCCGGCCGGTCACTTCGATCCGGGTGATGCGCGCCGATGCTGCCGGCAGCAGCCAGGCCTGCACCGCGCACAGCATCATGAGCGCCGCCGTCGCGCACCTCATGCGAACGAACCTGACCGCCGGGCTCGTCACGCGGGTGCTGCGCGCGGCAGCGCGAGGCGCGCAGCAGGGCGGGGCGCGGCGCCGGCATCGCTCAGGAAGGGATGAAAGATGCAGCATGGTGTTGGGAAATCGGCGACGCCGCCATGATAGCGCGCGGCATGCGGCGCGCGTGATCCGCGACCCCTAGCCGCGCGGCCGCGGTTAATCTAGTATGTCAGCGCTGTCATACGAACCAACTTCGCGGGGGGAGCCTTACACATGTCGTCGCGCCCAAGGATGCGAGGCAGGCGCCTTGCGGCGGCCCTGCTGCTGGGGCTGCTCGCCGCCGGCGCCGCGGCCTCGGTCGATGACTACGGGCAGCTGCCCCATCTCGATGAGCTGGCGATTTCGCCCGAGGGCACGCACCTCGCCTTCGCCCGCACCGACGGCGATGAGCGCGTGGTCTCGGTCATCTCGCTGCCGGACCGCCAACCGCTGGCGGCCTTCAAGATCGGCGCCGAGCGCTTGCGCTCGCTGCAATGGGCCGACGAGAACCGCCTGCTGATACTCACCTCCCGCCTGTACGCCCCCATCGTCACCCGAAAAATGTCCGGCTTCGAAGCACCGCATTTCTCCATGGGCACGCCCGCGGCGGCGGGCGACAAGGCGGGCGTGGGCTCCACCGCCATGCTCGCCAGCCCGGTGCTGAGCGTGGGCCATCCCGTCACCCTGCGGCGCGACTGGATGCTGCTGCAGGTGTGCAACATCGGCGCGCATACCTCGACCGCGATTCCGGATGCGGCCAAGGTGGCCAACCTCACCCTGATGAATGTGATCGACGGGCCGCCGATGGTGCGGCGGATCGACGGCCACAGCGTGATCTTCGTGACCGGGCTGTACGGTGCCGACCCCGGCACGGGCAACAACTACGATGAAAGCAATGCGCTGCTGCCGGCGCTCATCCGCGTGGATCTGGACAGCGGCGGCGAAACCGTCGTCGCGCAGGGATCGAAGAACACCCGGCAGTGGCTCACCGATGCGGCCGGCACGCTGATCGCCGAGCAGGATTATTCCGAGGACACCCTCGGCCAGCAGCAGCGCTGGGCCATCAAGTTGCTGCACGGCGGGCGCCTCGAGCAGATCGCGGCGGGCCGCGAGGCGGTCGATTATCCCAAGCTGCTCGGGCTCGGGCCCACCGGCGGCATCCTGGTGCAGACGGTCGAGGGCGGCGAGCGGGCGTGGGCATCGCTGTCGCCGACGGGCGGCTTTGGTCCGCCGCTGCTCGCGGGCCGCATCCTGCATGATCCCATCGAATCGCGCACCACCCATCGGCTGATCGGCGGCGTGCAGATCGACGATGACGCCCGCTATGTGTTCTTCGATCCGGCGCTGCAGTCGCAGTGGGACGCCGTCACCCGCGCTTTCGAGGGCGCGCACGTGCGGCTCGAGTCCATGACGGATGATTTCAAACGCCTGGTGGTGCGCGTCGAGAGTCCGGCATACGGCTACAAATACGCGCTGGTCGACAACGCCACGCACAAGGCCGAGGCCATCGGCAATGTGTATGCGGGCGGAATCACGCCGCTGCCGGTCAGGCGCATCACCTACGCCGCGTCGGACGGCCTGCAGATTCCGGCCTATCTGACGCTGCCGCGCGGCCGCGACGCGACGAATTTGCCGCTGATCGTGCTGCCGCATCGCGACGCCGAGGGCATCGACACCGCCGATTTCGACTGGTGGTCGCAGGCGCTCGCCGATCAGGGCTATGCGGTGCTGCGGCCGAACGGCCGCGGCACGGCGCTCGAGCAGCGATTCATGGCCGCGGGTTTCGGCGAATGGGGCCGCAAGATGCAGACCGACCTGTCCGACGGCGTCCGTTATCTGGCGGCGCAGGGCATCGCCGATCCGCATCGCGTGTGCATCGTCGGCGCGCGCTATGGCGGCTATGCGGCGCTCGCCGGCGTGAGCCTGGACGCCGGCAGCTACCGCTGCGCGGTGGCGGTCGACGGCCTGTCCGACCTGGTGCGCTGGCGGCAGTGGCTGTTCGAGCAGAACTCGCGGCGCTCGAGCCCCGAGCAGCGCGCCTGGGAACGCTTTCTCGGCGCCAATGTGCGCGATGCCGCCCTGCAGGGTCTGTCGCCGATCGATCACGTGGCGGCCATCAGCGTGCCTGTGCTGCTCATCCAGGGAGGTGATGCGGCGGATCCCGGGCAAAGCCGCCTGATGTACGATGCGCTGCATCGCGCCGGCAAGCCGGTGCAGCTGGAGGTGCTCGCGACCGAGGACGAGCTGTTCGCCACCCGCGAGTCGCGCACCGTGATGCTGCGCAAATCGATGGAGTTCCTGCGGATCAACAATCCGCCGGACTAGCGGCGATCGACGGCTCTCTCGACCTCTCCAGACGCGCGGCGATGGCGGCCATTCTTGCGCTGCACGCCCTCGGCATCCGCGTGTTGTGGAGCGGTCCGGCCGGGTCTGGCGTGCGATTGGCAGCGGCGCCGATCCAGATTCAGGACCTGCGCCCCGCGCGGCCGCCCGATCCCCTGCCGCTGCCGCCGGTGAGCCTGCAGCATCCCTCGCTGCTCACCATCGAGGCCCCGGAGGTCGAGATCCCCGAAACCGCGGAGGCGCCGGCGCCGGCCGCGGTGGTCCGGGATCCGGCGCCCAGGCCCGTGCCCATACCGGCGCCGGCCGCGGTCGAGCCGGAGGCCGTTGTCGACATCGGCCCGCTGCCCACCTATGTGCCGCGCAGCCCGGATCGCTATCCGGCGGATTCGATCCGCGCCGGGGAGATCGGCGCGCCCACCATCCTCATCTGCATATCGGCCGCCGGCGCGGTCGACAGCGTACGCCTGGCGAAAAGTTCGGGTTTCGCCCGCCTGGATCAGGCCGCCCTCGGCATCGGCCGGGACGCGCGCTTCAGGCCCGCCACCCGGCGCGGCAAACCCGTGGCGCTGTGCCGGCCCTACCGAATCAAGTTCGGCATCGGCAGCGGGTGATAGGATCCGCAATCGCGTCCGCAATCCCGGAGAACGAATGACGCAGCCGCAGAAAATGGGGCCGTCCGAGGCCCTGGTGGAAGTCCTGGCCGTCAACGGCGTCAAACACGTGTTCGGCATCGTCGGTTCCGCGTTCATGGATGCACTCGACATCTTTCCGGCGGCGGGCATCGAATTCGTACCCGTGGCCCATGAACAGGGCGCGATTCACATGGCGGACGGCTATGCGCGCTCCACCGGCCGCCATGGGGTGTGTATCGCACAGAACGGCCCGGGGGTGACCAACTTCGTGACCGGAGTGGCCGCGGCCTATTGGGCGCATTCGCCGGTGGTGTTCATCACGCCGGAGACCGGCTCGATGTCGCTCGGACTCGGCGGCTTCCAGGAGACCGAACAGTTGCCGATCTTCTCCAAGATCACCAAGTACCAGGGCCATGTGAACAATCCGAAGCGCATGGCGGAGATCGCCGCGCGCTGCTTCGACCGCGCCCTGCTCGACATGGGCCCGACCCAGCTCAACATCCCGCGGGATTTCTTCTACGGCGAGATCAGCGCCGCCATCTCCCCGCCCCTGCGCATCGGCCACGGTCCGGGCGACTCGGCGGCACTCGATGCGGCGGCCGGGCTGCTCGCGGCGGCGCGCTTTCCGGTGATCCTGGCCGGCGGCGGCGTGATCCTCGCGGGCGCCTGCGCCGAAACCCGGGCGCTCGCCGAACTGCTCGGCGCGCCGGTTTGCAACAGCTATCTGCACAATGATTCGTTCGCCGCCTCGCACCCGCTGGCGGTGGGCCCGCTCGGCTATCAGGGCTCGAAGGCCGCCATGCGCCTCATTTCCCAGGCCGATGTGGTGCTCGCGCTCGGCACCCGCCTCGGTCCCTTCGGCACCCTGCCGCAATACGGCGAGGAGTACTGGCCGACCGCGGCCGGGATCATCCAGATCGACACCGATCCGCGCATGCTCGGACTGGTCAAGCCCATCTCGGTGGGCATTCACGGCGATGCGCGCGCCGCGGCGGCGGCGCTGCTCGAGCGCCTGCAGGGGCGCCCGCTCGCCGGCGCCGCGAGCCGTGCCGGGCGCGCCGCGAAGATCCAGTCCGAGAAGGCGGCGTGGGCCGGGGAACTCGAACGCTGGACCCACGAGACCGATCCGTATTCCCTGGAGGCCGCCGCCCATTCGCGCGCCATGCATCCGCGTCAATTGCTGCGCGCCCTGGAGCAGGCCATGCCGGCCGACGCCATGGTGTCCACCGACATCGGCAACATCTGCTCCGTGGCCAATTCCTATCTGCGCTTCGAGACGCCGCGGTCGATGTTTGCGGCCATGAGCTTCGGCAATTGCGGCTACGCCTTCCCGGTGATCTGCGGCGCCAAGATCGCCAACCCCGGACGGCCTGCCTTCGCCTACGTGGGCGACGGCGCCTGGGGCATCAGCTTCAATGAACTGCTCACCTGCGCGCGCCGCAAGCTCGGCGTCACCGTGGTGCTGTTCAACAACGGACAATGGGGCGCTGAGAAGAAGAACCACGTGGACTTCTACTCGCACCGCTATCAGGGTGTGAATCTCGACAACCCGAACTGGGCGGGGGTGGCGCGCGCCTTCGGCGTCGAGGGGGTGACGGTGGAGAGGCTCGCGGATGTCGGGCCGGCGCTCGAGGCGGCGGCCCGGGCGCAGCGCGACGGCCGCACCACCGTGCTCGAGATGCTGGTCACCCAGGAGCTCGGTGATCCGTTCCGCCGCGATGCGCTGTCGAAGCCGGTGCGCTGGCTCGACAAGTACAAATCCTACGCATGAACTCCCCGAGCGGCCTTCGCCGCGGCCTGCGGCTGCGGCACATGCAGATGATCGCGCTCGGCGGGGTGATCGGCGCCGGCCTGTTCGTCGGCAGCGGCGTGGTCATCAGCTCGGCCGGCCCGGCGGCGGTGATCTCCTTCGCGCTCACCGGCATGCTGGTGGTGCTGGTGATGCGCATGCTCGCCGAGATGGCCGTGGCCTACCCCGTGATCGGCGGCTTCTATGAATACAGCCGCCTCGCGCTGGGCGAGCTCGCCGGGTTCCTGACCGGCTGGATGTACTGGTATTTCTGGGTCATCGTGGTGGCGCTCGAGGCCGTGGCCGGCGCCAAGCTGCTCGGCAATTGGTGGCCGCAGGTGCGGCCCTGGGAATTCACCCTCGGACTCACGGCGCTGTTCACGCTGGTGAACCTGTTGTCGGTGCGCTCGTACGGCGAGGCCGAATTCTGGTTCGCCTCCATCAAGGTGGTGGCCATCGTGTGCTTCCTGGTCGCTGGCGTGGTGTTCGCCGTGCACCTATGGCCGGGCGCGGCCGGCGGCGTGGCGCATCTGACGCGACATGGCGGCTTCATGCCGAACGGCATCGTGCCGGTGCTCACCGGCGCGGTGGCGGCCACCGGCTTTTATTTCGGCACGGAAATCGTCACAGTGGCGGCGGCCGAATCCGCCGAACCGGAAAAGGCCGTGGCCAGCGCAATGCAGTCGGTGATCTGGCGGGTGCTGATCTTCTACGTCGGTTCGATTTTCCTGATCGTCTCCATCCTGCCCTGGAACGACGCCGTGCGCATGGAGCGCCCCTACGTGAGCGTGCTCGAGGTGCTGCGCGTGCCCGGTGCCGCCACCATCATGGGCGCGATCATCCTCACCGCCGTGCTGTCGGCGCTCAATTCCGGGCTGTTCGCCTCCTCGCGCATGCTGATGGCGCTCGCCGCCCACGGCGATGCGCCGCGTCTGTTCGCGCGCCTCGACGTGCGCGGCGTGCCGGTGGCGGCCATCCTCGCGGGCACCGGCTTCGGCTATGCCGCGGTGGTGATGAGCTATGTCTCGCCCGACCGGGTGTTCGCCTTTCTGGTCAACTCCTACGGCACGGTGGCGATCTTCGTCTATGTGATCATCGCGGTGTCCGAGCTGCGGCTGCGCCGGCGCCTCGAGCGCGAGCATCCCGAGCGGCTGCGCCTGCGCATGTGGGGATTCCCCTACCTCACCCGCTTCGCCGTCGCCGTGATGCTGGTCATTGTCGCGGCCATGGCGTGGATTCCCGATCAGCGTGCGCCGCTGGTCTTCGGCGTGGCCAGCGTGCTCATCATGCTGGCGGCCTTCGGCCTGCGCAGGGCGGCGGCGCCGCGGGCGGTTGCGCAGCGTACGGCGGCACCATGAGCGCCGCGCATCAGCTCCTCATCTTCAACGCCGGCAGCTCCTCGCTGAAGTTCGAATTGATCGACATGTCGGGCGGCGCCGCGCGGCTCACCGGCAGCTATGCGCAGGGCGGCGACGGGCAGTTTCGCTGGCACGGCGCGGGCGCCGGTGCACCGCCGCCCGCCGGCACTCTGGGCGAGGCGGCCGGCCGGGTGCTCGACTGGCTGTCCGATGCGGGGCGGCACGGCCGCGATCTTCTGGCCGGCGTGGCGGCGAGTGTGCACCGCATCGTGCACGGCGGGGAGAAATTTCGTGCCGCCACCCTGCTCGATGCCGCGGATCTGACGGTACTCGCCGGCCTGGGTTCGCTCGCGCCGCTGCATAATCCGGCCGCGCTCGCGGTGATCGGCGCGGTTCGCGCCAGGCTCGCGGGGCGGCCGCTCATCGGCGTATTCGACACGGCCTTCTACGCCGACCTGCCCGCAGCCGCGACGCACTACGCCGTGCCGGAGCGCTGGCGCACGCAGTTCGGCATCCGCCGCTATGGCTTTCACGGCATGGCGCATCGCTATCTGTGGGAGACCGCCCGGCGCCGGCTGCAGGGCTCGCACGCCTGTGCGCGCCTGGTGAGCTTGCAGCTCGGCAGCGGCTGCTCGGTGACGGCAACGGCGGACGGGCGCCCGCGCGCCACCAGCATGGGCTTCACGCCGCTCGCCGGGCTGGTGATGGGCACGCGGTCCGGGGATGTGGATCCGGGCGCGCTGCTGTATGTCATGCAGCACACCGGCATGTCGGCCGCGGACATGCAGATCGAGCTCAATGAAAAGAGTGGCCTGCTCGGGCTGTCGGGGCGCTCGGCCGACATGCGCGAGCTGCTCGAACTCGAGCGCCGCGGTGATGCCGCCGCCGCACTCGCCGTCGAGATCTTCTGCCGCCGCGCCACGCATTACCTCGCCGCCTATGTCGCCGAACTCGGGGGCGTGGATGTGATCGCCTTCGGCGGCGGCATCGGCGAGAACTGTCCGCAGCTGCGTCGCCGGATCGTCGCGCCGCTGGCCTTCGCCGGCATCGAGATGGACGCCGCGGCCAACGCGGCCGCCGTGGGCGTGGCCGCCGGCATCGGGACCGCGGCGAGCCGCGCGGCCATCCTGGTTCTGCCGGTGGATGAGGCCGCCGTCATGGCCGCCGACGCCGACGCGTTGCTGCTACAATGACCCGCATGATCGATGTCCTGACGCCACGCACGGCGCCGCGCGGCTTGAGCGTCAAGCTGGTCATGCTGCTGGCCACGGCGGTGTTCATCAACTATGTCGACCGCGGCAATCTCGCCACCGCCGCGCCGCTGCTGCAGGGCGATCTACACCTGACCAACACCCAGCTCGGCTTGCTGCTGTCGGCATTTTTCTGGGCCTATGCGCCCATGCAGCTGATCGCCGGCTATCTGGCGGAACGGCTCGATGTGCATCGCGTGCTCGCGATCGGCGTTGCGACCTGGTCGATCGCCACCATGGCCTCGGGCCTGGCCGGCAGCTTTCTGGTGCTGCTGCTGCTGCGTCTCGCGCTCGGCATCGGCGAGAGCGTCGTCTATCCCTGCTCGGCGAAGCTGCTCGCCATGCGCGCCCTGGAGCACCAGCGCGGCAAGGCGAACGGGGTCATCCTCGCCGGCCAGGCCTTGGGACCCTCCATCGGCACGCTGGTGGGCGGATTGCTGATGGCGCGTTACGGCTGGCGCGCGGTCATGATCAGCTTCGGCGCCATCTCGATCCTGTGGCTGCTGCCGTGGTTCCTCGCCACCCACCGCGAGCCCTCGACCCGCACCGAGGCAGGCACGGCAAGTCCGCCGTCCTACCTGACGATCCTCGGGCAGCGCGCCGCCTGGGGGGCGTGCATCGGCCAGTTCTGCTGCAACTATTCCTTTTATTTCGTATTGAGCTGGCTGCCGGTGTTCCTGGTGAAATCGCGCGGCTTCTCCATCGTCGAGATGTCGAAGATCGCCGGCGTGGTGTACGTCATCAACGCCTGCTTCGCGCTGGTGGCGGGCTTCGGATCGGACCGCTGGATTCAGGCCGGTCAGAGCCCGACAGTGGCGCGCAAGACCTTCATCGTCGGCTCCTGCCTCGGTATCACCGCCTGCATGCTGGCGGCGGCCGGTGCGCCGCCGCATCTGGCCGTGGTGTGCCTGATCCTCACCGGCCTGTGCTTCGGGCTGCAGTCCCCCATGGTGCACGTCATCGGCCAGACTCTCGCCGGCCCGCGCGCCGCCGGACAATGGATGGGCCTGCAGAACCTGAGCGGCAACACCGCCGGCATTCTCGCACCCGTGATCACCGGTTACATCGTCGACCGCACCGGCAGCTTCTACTGGGCATTCGCGGTGTCGGGCATCATCTCCTTCATGAGCGCGGTGTCGTGGGGCCTGATCATTCCGAAGATCGAGACCATCCCCTGGCCAGATCCGCAGAGCACCGGTCGGACCGCCGCGTGAGGATCTGGCTGGCGGCGCTGCTGCTCGCCGGTCCGGCTGCGGCGGCGGACGCGCCGCCGCAGATCCTGAACATTGCGGCCGATGCGCCGCAGCGGCCCTTCCCGCATTCCTGGGAACGCATGTTCGGCTCCGGCCGCGCAATTCTCTCGCTGCGCGACAGCTACCGTCAGGATCTGCGGGCGGTCGCGGCGGCGACCGATTTTCGCTTCGTGCGCTTCCACAACATCTTTCACGACGAGGTCGGGCTGGTGGGCGCGTCCCACGGCCGGTTGACATACAACTTCTCCTATGTGGATCAGATCTACGATGGGCTGCTCGAGAACGGGATCCGCCCCTTCGTGGAGATCAGCTTCATGCCGGCGCTGCTCAGCGCCGATAGGCGCAGCGTGGTGCCCTTCTGGTACCGGCCCAACCGCGCGCCCCCGAAGAGCTATGAGCAGTGGGATGACCTGGTGCGCCGGTTCGCCGCGCATCTGGTGCAGCGCTACGGCATCGAGGAGGTCTCGGGCTGGTATTTCGAGGTGTGGAACGAGCCCAACATCGACTTCTGGGGCGGCAGGCCGAAGCAGGCGACGTACTTCACGCTGTACGACCACACGGCGCGCGCCCTGAAGTCCGTGAGCCCGCGGCTGCGCGTCGGCGGCCCGGCCACCGCGCAGGCGGCGTGGGTGAGCGCATTCCTGCGGCATACGCACGAGCAGGGCGTGCCGGTGGACTTCGTCTCCAGCCATGTCTACGGCAACGACACGGCGGCCAACGTGCTCGGCATCCGCGCCGAGGTGCCGCGCGATCAAATGGTGTGCCGCGCCGTGCGGAAGGTGCACGAGGAGATCTTGCATTCGCGCCAACCGGCGCTGCCGTTCATCCTGAGCGAGTTCAACGCCAGCTACGCCAACGAGCCGCAGGTCACCGACTCGGTGTACATGGGCCCGTGGCTGGCACAGACCATCCGCCAATGCGCCGGCCTCGCGGACATGATGAGCTATTGGTCGTTCTCGGATGTCTTCGAGGAACAGGGCGTGGTCAAAACGCCGTTCTACGGCGGCTACGGGCTGCTGGCCGAGCGCGGCATCCCCAAGCCCGCCTTCAACGCCTTTGCGCTGCTGCACAAGCTCGGCGACCGTCTGGTCGCCGATACGGACGGTGCGCTGGTGACGGCGCGTGCCGATGGCACACTGGCGATCGCCCTGTGGAATTACACGCCGCCCGCAGGCGAGCGGCAGCGCGGCGCGAGCGTGCCGGAGGCGCCGAAGCGCTTCGAGATCCGGGCCGCGCAGACCGCTGCCGACGCGCAGCTGTGGCGCCTGGATGCCGATCACGGCAACGTGCTCGCGGCCTACGAGTCCCTCGGGCGCCCGTCCTCACCCACGCCCGCGCAGATCGGGCAGCTGAAGGCCGCCGCGCAATTGCCGCCGCCACAGACCCTCTCCGCGGTCGACGGCCGGTGGCAGGTGGTGGTGCCGCCCCGCGGTTTGGCGGTGCTGGAAATACCGCCCGCGAAGCCGCCGCGCTAATTCGCGCCGGCGGCGCCGTCGTAGGAACGCAGAATGTCGCGCCAGCTGAGGATGCCCACCGGACGAAAGTGCGCATCGACCACCGGAATGCAGCTGATGCGGTGCTCGAGAATCAGCCGGACCGCCTCGGCGATCGACGCATCCGGCGGCAGGGTGATGGGCTTGCGGCTCATGATCTGATGCACGCGCCGGTTCAAGGTGGCAACGTCGCGCGCGGTCTCGGCGGCGGTGCCCACGAAGGGGCTCAGCGCCTTGAGCAGATCGCGGTCCGAGACCACGCCCCCCAATTTGCCGTCCGAATCAACCACCAACAGGTGGTGGAATTTCATGGCATCGAAGATGTCCTTGACCACGGACAATCGATCGTCCATGTCGACGGTGACCACCCGCGACGTCATGATGTTTCGCAATGGCATGCGTCGGGTACGATGGTCGCCGCGCGCCGGCCTGCGCGCGGCGACCGATCAGGTCCGAAGGTTCAGCCGAACACGCCGTATTCGGCCTGCAGCACCTCGCCGGTGGCGATGCTCACGAGCAGCGCATCGGCACCGACGCGCACCCATTCATAGCCCGCGGGCGGCACCTCGAGGGCGAACAGCCAGTAGTCGGCCAGCAGATAGGGAGCGGCCCAATAGGCGCGCGGTAGGATATCGCCATAGCCCCAGCGTCGTGCGGCCCAGCCCGGTGGCCGATGATAGGGGCCGATTTTGTAGCTGCGCGCCGCCTGGAAGTTGTGCTGATAGGCGCCGCGATCCACCTCGGCGGGACGGGAGTTCCAGCCCTTGGGTTCCGTGACCCGCTGATAATGCGTGGGACCGGCATGCTGCTCGGGCGGATGCGGAGCCGGATGGGTCCCGCCCCCATGCTCGCCCCCGCCCCCATGTTCATGCTCCTGGGCGACCGCGGCCTGCCCTGCCAGAACGAGTGCGGTCCCCAGAGTCAAACCGATCATCAATGAACGCATCATGGTCTCCTGATTTGTTCGGCGCCGAAATCATAGGCCGGATGGCGCGTTTTCGCAAAACGCCGCTACTGCGCCGCGGCGAGGTCCCTGCGCGGCGCTCAATTCGCCGCCGGATTCGCCGCCAGATTCGCCGCGAGAAAACGCTTGGCCTGCTCGAACTCCGGCCGGCCGGAATGCGCACCGTCCCCGGTGACCTCGAGCAGCAGACTGTAATAGCGCTTCGCATCCGCCGTGTCGCCGGCCGCTTCGGCGGCGCGGCCCGCATTGAACAGACCGTTGAAGCGTTTCGGGCTGAGTTTCAGGTCGGCGGCATATTCGGCGAGCGCCGCCTGCGGCTGTCCCGCTTCGAGCAGGATGTCCGCGAGCATCTCGCGTGCGGGGATATCCACCTCGCCCTGGCCCACCTTGTCCTGCAGATCGGCGCAGTCGCGCATGGCCTTGGCCGACGCGGCGGCATCGCCCTGCGCGAAGGCGATCCACGCCAGCATTTCGCCGCGCTTGATGCGCGCGCCGGTGGAATCGGCGTAGTAGGCATGGCGGCCTTTTTTCACCCGCTCCATCAGCGCATCGTAGGCGGCGAGGTCGGCGCGCGCGCGCTCCGCCCGGTGCATATGCCCGTCGGCCACGGCGCGCGCCCAGTAGGTCAGGGTCTGGGCGTCCGGCGTGGCGTCCGCGACCGGCTCGAGCGCCGCCGCGGAATTCCAATCGCGCATCTCGAGGGCATAGAACACCGGAAACTTGGTGTGATAGTACGGGAACATGCCGGTCATGTAGTTATCGGCCATGTTCGACATGCCCTGCAGCTGCCCGAGCGCGGCGGCGGCGTCCTCCATGATCGCGCGAGCGCGCAGCTCCTGGCCGCTCTGCAGATAGGCGTACAGCAGAAAGTCATCCGCGTGGAATTGATCCATGACGCCGCTTAGATGGCGCGCCGCTGCGGCGTGCGAGGCGGCCACCGAGGCCAGATTGGCGTCGATGTCCGGCTGCCACATCCCCAGGCGCGCGAAGATGTGCCCCGGCATGTGCACCGCATGCGGTCCGGATGGGGCGATCCGCCCATACAGGCGCGCCGCCGCCAGGCCCTGCCCGGCGAGCGCCGGCGTGTCGCAGGCATGGATGATGTAATGCACCACGCCCGGATGATCGGGATGGCGCGCGAACAGCGGTTCGAGCACCGAAAGGGCCGTGCGCTCCGGGATCAGACTGGTGTCATCGGGCGCTTCAGCGGCGAGCAGCGACAGCGCATAAAAGGCACCGGCGTCGATGTCCTGCGGATGATGGCGGTACAGCCCCGCCATGGCATCGGCATAGGCCCGGATGCGCATCGGATACCCGCGCCGCCCATCCGGCCGGTAAAAGCCCTCGAGCGCCGCGATGTACCCGCGCTCGCGCGCACTCCGCGCCGGATGGGCCTGCGCAGCCGTGATCTCGCGCCACCCGAGCGCCATCGCCGCCTCGTCCGGGCGGTCCCAGATCTGGTGGAACACGCTCATCGCGATCCCCCAATGCGCCATGGCGCAGGACGGGTCGGCGGCGGCGACGCGTTCGAATTGCGGTCGTGCCTCGTCGTACCAAAAGTCATGCAGCAGCGCCACGCCGCGACTGAAGGCGGCCTGCTGCGCGGCGGCGCACGTAACTGCAAAGGACACGGTGCCCAGGCGTTCCTGCGCAGGCGTCGGCGCGTCGGCCATCGGCCCGGCTGCCGCCCGGGCAGTCGAATCGGCGCTGTGCTGCACCGCAAAACCCGAGGTCAGCAGGATCAGGGCGAGGGCCGTCAGCGGGGACTGGATCATGGTCACTGCGGCATTGTAAAACCAAATTGGTGCGTCGGTTGCCATCATCGGCCGGCGGCATGAGAATGCGGTCATGGTCAACGACGGCGACACCGATCTGTTCCCGTGGATTTTCGGCGGCCTGCTCACCGCCGCCGTGGCCATGGCGCTCGGCATCAGCGCCAGCCACCGGCCGCTGTCCGTGCCGGCCGCCATCGCCGAGGCACCCGCGCCGACCCGCGCCGCGGATCCCGCACCGGTGTTTCCGCCGCCGGCGCCGCCTGCGGTGCTCGACACCGCCGCGGCGGTTGCGCTGCATCCCGCCGCACCGACGCTGCCCACCGATCAGGTCTGGGAATGCGAATCGAACGGCACGCGCACCTTCTCCGATGCGCCCTGCGGCGAGCGCGCCGCCATTCATGAAATCCGCGAAGTCAACACCATGGCGGCCACCGCGGTGCCGCGCCGACCGGACAATCCGGCATGGCTCCCGCCGCCGGACGCAGGCTATGCACCGGCAGCCGATCAGGAGGACACCGGGCAGGCTGCGAACGGCGTCGTGGTGCTCTACCCGGCGCCCCTCATCCGGCGCGGACGGCCCGAAGCGCCCGCGAACGGTAGAACCCATACCCGAGAGCGTTCACCAGCACGATCGTTCCGGTGACCTTCAGGGCGAACAGCCCCGGGCTTTGCACCTCGACGAAGGGATACGCGTTCATCACCAGCACGAACACGATCGCGGCCACGCCGGCGGCGCACACCGGCGCCACCCAGCGCGGCAGGCGTTCGCGCACGCGCTTCGCCCCGCAGATGGGAATCAGAAACATGGCCAGATACGCGAGCGCATAGAACTCCGAGCTCGCATCGTTCAGAAGGCCGAAGGCCTCCGCCGCGCGCACCCCGGCGCTGCCCAGCACCAGCAGCAGGGCGATGACCGCGCCGGTGACGTAGATCGAGTTCACGGGCGTCATGAAGCGCGGATGCAGCCGCGTGAACCACGCCGGGATCAGATGATCCCATCCAGCCGTCATGGGCAGGCGGGTCGCACCGGTGAACAGAAAGCTCGCCGCACCCAGGATGCGGATCTGCAGCAGCAGGATGGCGCACTTGGCGATCAGCGCCGCCGCGCCGCCGCCGCCGAACGCCAGGGTGAGGGTTTGCGGAATGGGCGCGACGTAGTTGATCGGCGTGCCGGCGTGCAGTTCGTGCAGGCTCACCACCGATGCCGTGCCCAGCACGAACATGATGAGAATGACCGGCGTCGCCACCACCACCGAGCGGCCGATGGCACTCTCCGCCGCCTGGGTCTCGCCGGCCATGATGGCGATATATTCGAGCCCCGAGGCGGCGAACAGCACCTGACCGAGCAGCGCGAGGGAGGTCGGATCAGTGGGCGGCAGATGCAGCGCGAACGGTGCATAGCGCAACGGCGAACCCATGAGCCGGGTCCACAGCGGCGCGCCGATCAGCAGCGCGAACACCGTCAGCATCGCCATGCCGCCCACGTTGTGGATCCATCGGCCGAGGCTCAGGCCGCGCACGGCGGTCAGGGTCAGCAGCGCCACGATCATCGCGAGCAGTGCATACACCAGGGCATGATTCTCGGGCAGGCCCGCCGCCGCGGGCCCGATCATATAGGCCAATTCGCTCGGTATCTGGAACAGGATGGTCGCGATGGAGCTGAGCGCGTAGGCCCAGATATTCCACGCCGTCATGAATCCCACGGTGTCGCCGAACGAGCGGCGCGCCCATTCGTACAGGCCGCCCTCGAGCGGCATCTCGCGATTCAGGTGGTATACCGCGACCGCCATGGGCGCATAGAACAGCACGAACGCCGACAGCCACACCACGAACTGCGCCCGCCCCACGCCGGCGGCGATGCCCACCCAGGAGCTGCCCACCACGGTGAGCACCTGGGCGAGCACCAAGTCCTTGAGGCGCAGCGGGCGCTTCAGCTTGTCCCGCACCCTCTATCCCCAATCCCGTGGGATAACCCTGTGGACAAGCTGAGTCGGGGCGCCAATTCCGTGACGACAATCAATATCTTGCGCCATGTGACGAAATTTTGACCAGGGCGTGGGCGCGGGTGCAAACTGATCCGGCGTCAATGAAGGTGGCATCATGAATTGGTACCGGCAGGTCCTGCGCCAATATGCGGTTTTCGGCGGCCGCGCGCGCCGCAAGGAATATTGGTTCTTCGTCCTGTTCAACCTGCTGATCGCCATCGTGCTGACCGTCATCGACCGCCAGGCCGGCCTGGTGGCCGCCGGCTCATCGATGGGCTTGCTGGGCGGTCTGTATTCCCTCGCCGTGCTCATCCCCAGCGTCGCCGTTGGGGTGCGGCGGCTGCACGACACCAATCGCAGCGGTTGGTGGCTGCTCATCTCCTTCGTGCCGCTCATCGGCGCGCTGGTGCTGCTGTTCTTCCTCGTATCCGGCGGCACCGCGGGCAACAACGATTATGGGGTCGATCCGAAGGCCGTACCGGAACCGGCATAGCGCGGCACCAGCACCCATTGCATGCCCGCCGCCTCGGCTGCCTGAATGCCGAGCGGACTGTCCTCGAACACCAGGCACTCGCCCGCCGGCACGCCGAGCCGCCGCGCCGCCTCCAGGAACGGATCCGGGTTGGGCTTGCCGCGGCTGCAATCCTCCACGCAGACCAGCGCATCGAACAGCCCCTTGATGCCGATGGCATCCAGCGTCATTTCCACGTACCGGCGCATTCCGCCCGATGCCACCGCCAGCGGCCTGACGCTGTGCCAGCGCCGCGCGAACTCGATCACGGGCTCTATGGGCCTGACTTCGTGCATGAGCTCCAGGAAATAATGCTCCTTGCGCACGACGGCCGCCGCGACGTCGCTGATCTCGAGCCCCTGCTGGTCGCGCAGCTGCTCGAGGATGCGCGCGGTCGGCCGGCCGCCCAGCCGGTAAAAGGTCTCCTCGTCGAAGGATCCGCCGTATTCGGCGACCAGCCGCGTCCAGGCGCGGTGATGCAGCGGCATGGTGTCGGCCAGTGTGCCGTCGCAATCGAAGATGTAGCCGCCGAAGTCGCCGTGCGGAATGCTGAGCGGCTTCACGGCCCGCATTCACCGATATCCTCGTTCCACACCTCGGGGTTGCGCTCGATGAACGAGGCGAGCAGGCGTTCGCATTCGGCGGAGCCCAAGTCGATGACCTCGACCCCGTGCGCGCGCAGCCAGTCGATGCCGCCGTGAAAGGTGCGCGACTCGCCGACGATCACCGTCATGATGCGAAACTGCCGGATGAGTCCGCTGCAATACCAGCAGGGCGCAAGCGTGGTGACCATGATGGTGTCCTGGTAGCGCCGCTGGCGTCCGGCCTTGCGGAACGCATCGGTCTCGCCGTGCACCGAGGGGTCGTCTTCCTGGATGCGCCGGTTGTGCCCGCGGCCGAGCAGGGTGCCGTCGCGGTGGAACAGCGCCGCGCCGATGGGGATGCCGCCCTCCGCCAGGCCCAAGCGGGCTTCCTGGATGGCGACGTCGAGCATGTCCTGGTGATGGGTCATCGTCAGACGGAACCCAGTGCGGCTTCGACGTCGGCCTCGAGATTCTCCGGCTTGTCGGTGGGTGCAAAGCGCATGATCGGCACGCCGTCCCGGCCGACCAGAAATTTGGTGAAATTCCACTTGATGGCCTCGCTGCCCAGCAGGCCGGGCCGGGCCTCCTTCAGATATTTGAACAAGGGGTGGGCCTGCGCGCCGTTGACCTCGATCTTGGCAAACATCGGGAAGCTCACGCCGTAGGTCAAAGAACAGAAGCTCTTGATCGCAGCCTCATCGCCGGGCTCCTGATGGCCGAATTGATCGCAGGGAAATCCCAGCACCTCGAGGCCGCGGCCGTGATACTTGCGGTACAAGGCCTCGAGCCCGGCGTACTGCGGCGTGAAGCCGCACTTGCTCGCGACGTTGACGATCAGCAGCGGATGGCCGCGATAGTCCGCCAACGGCAGGTCCACGCCGTCGATGGTCCTGGCCGAAAACTCGTAGGCATTGTTCATCGCTGGGGAAGCCTCATGGCATGGCTCGCGGTGCAAATCACGGGGGCGGCCACAGTTTGGTGCAAAACGGGACGTCGCGCAAATGCCGGCCGCGTGGTAGTAAACGGCATGGTCAAACTGCTCAAGCGCCTCGCGGGACATCCGCGCGTCAAGCAACTCGGACCCGGCCTGATCACGGGCGCCGCAGACGATGATCCGAGCGGCATCGCCACCTATTCGCAGGCGGGCGCGCAAGCCGGCTTCAATATGCTGTGGACCGTGCTGTTCACCTATCCGCTCATGGTCGGCATCCAGATGGTCAGCGCCCGCCTCGGCTGCATCACCGGACGCGGCCTCGCAGCCAACGTGAAATTGGCGTATCCGCGCCCGGTGCTCCTGATCATCGTCGGTCTGCTGCTGATCGCCAACACCATCAACATCGCTGCGGACATCGCCGCGATGGGCGAAGCGCTGCGGCTGCTGCTCGGCGGTTCGGCGCGCCTCTATTCGGTGGTCTTCGGGCTGATCTGCCTGGTGTTGCAGGTGCTGCTGAGCTACGAGAACTACGTGCGCTACCTCAAATGGCTCACGCTCGCGCTGCTGTCCTATGTAGCCGTGGCCTTCACCATCCATGTGCCCTGGGGCGAGGTGATCCGTGACATCGCCCTTCCGCAGCTGGCATTCGACCACGATACCGTGACCCTCGTGGTGGCGGTGTTCGGCACCACCATCAGCCCGTACCTCTTCTTCTGGCAGGCGGCGCAGGAAATGGAGGATCTGCGCGCCACGACCCGGATCGGCGGCGGCCGGCTGTTGCCGCATGCGGAGGCCGTTGCCCGCCAGCATCTGCGCCGGATCCGCTGGGACACCTACATCGGCATGGGATTTTCCAACCTGATCGCGTTCTTCATCATCCTCAGCACGGCGGCCACGCTGCATGCGGCGGGCATCGCCAACATCCAGACCTCCGGCCAGGCCGCGGAGGCGCTGCGTCCGCTGGGCGGACCGGTGACCTTCCTGCTGTTCAGCCTCGGCATCATCGGCACCGGCATGCTGGCGGTGCCGGTGCTCGCCGGATCGGCGGCCTACGCCGTGGCCGAGTGCTTCGAGTGGCGCTCCGGACTCGACATGAAGATCTACGAGGCGCTCGAGTTCTACTGCATCATAGCCGTCGCCACCATCGGCGGCGTGGCGCTCAATTTCACGCACCTGGATCCGATGCGCGCCCTGCTGTGGAGCGCCGAGATCAACGGTGTCATCGCCGTACCCATCATGGCGATCATGATGCTGCTGGCGGCGCGCGCGGACATCATGGGCCATTTCGTCGTGCGGCCGAGGCTGCGCCGTCTCGGATGGGCCGCCACCGCCGTCATGATGGTTACCGTGGTGGCGATGTTGGCGACGTCGTAGATCATGGGCGACGCCGACATCATCGTGGTCGGAGCCGGTCCCGCGGGCCTGGCGGCCTCCGCCTGTCTGCGCCGTCAGGGGCTGGCGCATTGCGTGCTCGAACGCGGCGCCGAGATCGCCGGCAGCTGGCGCCGGCACTATGATCGGCTGCACCTGCACACCGTCAAGGATCATTCCGGATTACCGATGTCGCCCTGGCCGCCCGCCGCGCCGCGCTATCCCTCGCGCGATCAGGTGGTCGGCTATTTGACCCGCTATGCCGCGCAGCATGCCGTGCGGCCGCGCTTCGGCGTCGAGGTGCGGCGGGTGAGCCGGCAGGGCGGGCGCTTCGCGATCGACACCGGCGCCGGGCGGTTCACGCCGCGATTCCTGATCATGGCGACGGGCTACAACCGGGTTGCGCAACCGGCGCCGCTCGCCGGCCTGTGTGATTTTACGGGCAGCCAGGTGCACGCCGCGGACTACCGCAATCCGCAGCCTTACATCGGCAAACGCACGCTGGTGGTGGGCTGCGGCAACTCGGGCGCGGAAATCGCCCTGGATCTCGCGGAACGGGGTATCGAGGTGGCCCTCGTGGTGCGCGGGCCGGTGCACGTGGTGCCGCGGGATCTGTTCGGCCGACCCGCCCAACAGACCGCGGTGATGTTGTCGGCTTTGCCGCTCGGCCTGCGTGATGCCGTCACCACCACGGTGCTGCGCCTGGCCGTCGGCGATCTGTCGCGTTGGGGGATACGGCGGCCGCGGCTCGGCCCGAACCGCATGATCGAGGAATCCGGCCGCGTACCCCTGCTCGACGTCGGCACCCTGGCGATGATCAAGGCCGGCCGAATCCGGGTGCTGCCGGCGGTCGAGCAGGTGTTCGCCGACCGGGTGCGGTTCGCGGACGGTGCCAGCCAGCCATTCGAGGCGATGATCCTCGCCACCGGCTATTCGCCCGGCCTGGACGCCCTCATCGAGGGCTTCGAGAACATCGCCGATGCGCGCGGCCGACCCGACCGCTTCGGCGAGGAGAGCGCGATCGCGGGTTGTTTCTTCATCGGCTTCCGCAATCCGGCCACCGGTGCGTTGCGGGAAATCGCCCTCGAGGCACCGCGCATCGCCGCCGCCATCAAGGCGCGGATCGGCGCCTGAATCCTGCCGCCCGGAACTCTGGCGCGCCCTGCTTGTCGCAATGCCCAGGAGAATCGTCATGAACAGAATCCGGAAATCCGCCGCGGTCGTGGCCTTGCTCGGCGCGCTGTCGGCAGCCTGCGCGGTCGCCGAAACGGCGCCCCTGCACGATCCCGGCGTGTGGCAGAAGCATCAACTGAACTTCTATTTCATGGGCTTCACCTCCGTCTACTCCTGCGACGGCCTGGCCGACAAGCTCAAGCGGCTGCTGATCCTTTCCGGGGCGCGGCCGGACTCGACCTCGCAGCCCGGCGCCTGCGCCATGGGCTTCGGTCATCCGGATAAGCTGGCGCAGGCCGAACTCACCTTCTATACCCTGGCCCCCGCCGCCGGCGCGACCGCCGATGGCCAACCGGTCGAGGGCACGTGGCGCCCGGTCAGCTTCGCCGCGCGCTCCCCGCGCGAACTCGGCCTGGGAGACTGCGAGCTGGTCGAGCAGTTCACCGAGAAGGTGCTGCCGCTGTTCGCGACGCGCAAGCTCGACAACCACACCACCTGCGTACCCCACCAGGAATCCGGGTCGGTGATCAACCTGTCCTTCGAATCCTTTGCCGCGGCGCCGGGCGCACCGGCGCAGGCCCGCACCGTCCGCTAAGCGGGCGGTCCTGAACCCTCCGGGACGGGATTCTGCGGTGCGCCCGCGCCCGGCTTGTCGAGGACGATGCCCTGATCCGCCACCCAATAGCGGTCGCGCAGCCACGCCGCCCGCAGCGCGCACCACCATAGCAGCGTCAGGTGCAGATTGATTTTCGGCTCCGCGCAGGGCAGGAAGCTGCTGTAGGCGAGCAGATCGTCCGGTCCATGCAGCCCCCAGGCGCCAAGCCGCGGTGCGAAATCCACCTGCTCGAGTTCCGCGGCATTCAGGCGCCGGCTGATTTCCACGGCATTGCGCGGTGACTTGCCCGGCGGCAGCGAAATGGTGGACAGATAGCCGACGCCGGCGATGGGGTGGGGAATACCCGTGTAGACGTGCACCGCCGCCGTTTCGGCGTTTGGATCGATGGCGCGCGAGGGGCAATCGCCGCTCAGCGCCAGTTCCGCCCACACCGAGGTCGCATCATGCGATGCGGCCAGGCCGCGCTGCTGCAGCTGTTGCGCGGCGCTCTGCAGGGATTCCTCCGGCACCGGGACCGCCCATTGCCGCGGCATGTTGTGATGCGCGCGCTGCTCATCGTGCTTGGCGACGGACAGCGTGGACAGCGCCACGGAACGCCCGATGGGCAGCTGACCGCCGAAGGCATTGAGCACGCTCTGCGCCGCCAGATGGGCGGCCGGTTCGTTTGCATAAATGGAATACTGCGCCGTCTGGCGCAGCTGTCCGCCGCGCAGCTCATAGGGGCCGTACACGGCCATGGCATTGAGCCTTTGCACGCCGAGCGGACTGAACGCCGGAACGGACCCGGGACTGTATTCGGCGAGCACCTCGGCCACCGCCACCACCTGCAGGCCGCCCTGCACCAGATTGAAGGGCAGCAATCTCAGCGTGCCGATGCCCGCGCCCGGATGCACCCGCCGATAGCCATCGGCCAGCCGTTCGAGCGGATGAGTCTCCAGTGCCTTGTGGATGCGCTCTTCGACTTCGGTGGTCACGGCAAGCTCAGCGATCCGCCGGCGGGGTGAAGCACGGATTCAGCAGCACCGCGGTGGCGGCGGCGAGAAAAATCCCGTTGCTCAGGAACAGCCGGGCGGCGTCCGGCACCTGCGCGAACAGGGCGGGCGAGGCGATGGGCATCAGCGGCAGCCGCGCGCCGAACTTCCAGAATCCGTCCGCAACCGATCCCGCCGGGGACGCGTACGATGGGAACAGGGCGGCATTTGAGTCGGCGTTGGAGTTCACGGGAAGCGCCATCATAGCGCAGGCATTTGCGGCATGGAGCCGTTGCGCCCCGGGTCAGCGCGCGCCGGCCCGCGCGCCGGCCGCAGGCTGGGGACAGATGGTCTGGGGCAGGCTTGCGCCCTGCACCGCCGCCGTCAATCCCGAACTGGTCAGCTGATAACAGCTGTCGTTGATCCAGACGATCCAATCGCCGTTGGGGGTCTTGTATTGTTCGCCGGCGCGATGCTGCGCCGGCCACCAGTTCTCGTCCGCCGGCTCCTTTGACAGCGAGCCGCCGGGCGGCTGATGTTTGCGGATCACGTAGGCCTGCAATGCGCGGCGAGCTTCCGCGGCCCAATCCACGCCCGAGCCGCCGTCGTCGGCGGGTGCGGTGGACGCCAGCGTCATCGACGGGGCGAGCGCGTCGAGTTCGGCCGGACTGATGCGTATCAGGGGGTTGCCGCTCAGGTGCCGTGACCAGTTGTCATCCGCGCGCCGCTCGGGAAGCCGCTCGGGCGGCAGGTAGAGCACCTGGACGGCATCGACCGCCGTGGGTGGCGCAACACCGATCCGCGTGGTGGCGACGAACACCGCGAACAGGGCCAGGTGCAGGCAGAGCACGACACCGAGCGTCACGCACCGCCGAACTCCCCACCTGCCTGGCTCATCCATGGTCGCTCGCTCGTGTGGCAGAAGCGCCATTATGATGGATCCCGGCCGGCCGCCGGGGTTCCGGGAATGGGGTATCTTCCCGGCATGCCCCCATGGCTGCATTCGCTGTTGCCCCATCTGCCGCGCTACGGCTTCGTGCTGGTGTTCATCGCCGTGTTCCTGAACAACATCGGCATACCGCTGCCCGGCGAGGCGATTTTTCTTGGGGCGGGATTCATCCTCGGCCGGGCGGACCTGCCGCTGTGGCAGCCCATGGCCGCCGGCACGGCGGCCTGCTTCATCGGCGGCATCTGTGCCTTCTGGTTTGGGCGGCGGCTGAAGCAGGGTGGTTTGCTGAAGATCCGCTGGCTGCATCTCACGCGCGCGCGGGTGCGCTGGGCCAAGCAATTCTTCCGGCGTCGCGGCGCGAGAACGGTGTTCATCTCGCGTTTCATCGCGATCTTGCCGCCGGCGGCGGTCAATGTCCTGGCCGGCATGACCCACATGCCGTGGAAGCCGTTCCTGCTGTACAACTTCACCGGCTCGGCGGCCTCCACCGTCGTGTACATCCTGCTCGGATATTTTTTTGGAAAATCCTGGAGCCGGTACGAGGCGGCACTCGGTCCGACGGTGCTCTATGTGATTCTCGGGGCCACGGCGGTCGCGATCCTCGGCGTGCTGTGCCGGCATCTGCTGGCGCGGTGGTGGAAGCGCCTGCGCGGCGCACTCAGGTAGCCGGTTCGCGCACCCTCGTTCGCCTGTGGCATCATGCGCCGGGCAATCGGAGCGCCAATGGAAACAGAAGACACCCCGGGCTACCCCATCACGCGCTTTGCCAGGAGCGCCGATCAGGCGTTCCTGAAAATCGAGATCGGCGCGTACATCTTCCTCGGCTTGCTGCTCGCGATCGCCGCCGTGCTAGGCATGGTGGGCGCCGCCAGCCTGCTCATGAATTCGGTGCATGCCCTGGGCTATGGGGACTCCCTGGTCATCGCCATCGACCGGTTGCTGTTCGTGCTGATGGTGATCGAGATCCTGCATACCGTGCGCGTCTCCTTTCGCTCGGGAACACTGGTCTGCGAACCCTTCCTGGTGGTCGGCCTGATCGCCTCCATCCGACGCGTGCTCGTCATCACCCTGGAATCCTCGCAGGCCAATCAGCCAGGCAGATGGACGCCCGAGTCGCAGGCCCTGCTGCGCTCGACCATGCTGGAGTTGCTCGTGCTCGGCGGATTGATCCTGATCATGGTCATATCGATCTACTTGCTTCGCCGATCCCGGCACGTCAACATGGCTGCATCGGGCTAGTACCCTGGCGCTCATGCGGCGTGGATGCCGCGCATGCAGTGGGGACGCCCGCAGGGGGAGGCGGCATGTGTGAACACGACGATCTGGATGAATTTGCGCGCCGCTCGGCCGAGCTGACGCGCCGCCAGTTCGGCACCCTGGCGCTCGGTGCCGGCGTGGCGGCGGCCTGGCCGGGGTTGGCGAGTGCCGGATTGATCCGCGGCGCGGATGTGAACATCAAGACACCGGACGGTGTGGCCGATGCCTACTTCGTGCATCCGCCCGGCGGCGTACACCCGGGTGTGCTGGTGTGGCCCGATATTTTCGGCCTGCGTCCGGCATTCAAGGAAATGGCACTGCGGCTGTCCGAGTCGGGCTATTCGGTGCTGGTGATCAATCCCTTTTATCGGACCCGGCGTGCACCGACGGCACCGGATCATCCGGATTTCAACGATCCGCCGACACGGCAGGCGCTGATGAGCCTGGCGGGCACGCTGACTCCCGCCACCGCAGTGATCGACGCCAGGGCATTCGTCGCGTTTTTAGACAGCCAGCCCGCGGTCGACCGGCGGCGCAAGCTGGCCACCACGGGGTACTGCATGGGCGGTCCGTTCGTGATGCGCACCGCGGCCGAATTCCCGGACCGCATCGGCGCCGCCGCCACGTTCCACGGCGGCGGCCTGGTCACCGACAAGCCGGACAGCCCGCATCTGTTGATCCCGAAGATCAAGGCGCACGCGCTCATCGCGATCGCCGAAAGCGACGACAAGAAAGAGCCGCAATCAAAGACGGTGCTGCGCGACGCGTTCGCCGCAGCCAATCTGCCGGCGGAAGTCGAGGTGTATGCCGGTACCCAGCATGGCTGGTGCCCGCCGGACGCGCAGGTCTACAACCACGACCAGGCGGAGAAGGCCTGGAGCCGTCAGTTGGCGCTGTTCAGCGGTTCGCTGGTCTAGACATCGGGCGCCGGCGCCGCGCAGCGCTCTTGCACAGGCGGCGGATCGCTCTTGCCGGACCTGGCCAGCCCGCGCACCCGTCCCGGGTGGACTATCGGTGGTGACGTGGTTTGGTGGCGATGCCCGCAACCTCGAAGTGCGCGCCGCGCAACAGGGCGGCGACGCCGATGAAGGCGCGCGCCGGGTAATGGCCGTGAAAATAGCCCCGGTAGATGGCGTTGAATGAATCGAAGAGCTGCAGATCCGTGCAATACACCGTCACCGAGACCAGATCGTCCATGGTGAATCCGGCCGACTCGATGCTGTGCTTGACGGCGTCCATGACAGCACGCGCTTCCGAATCCGTGGCCTCGAATGCCTTGTGGGTTGTTGGATCGAGGGCGATATGGCCGGCGACATACAGCGTGTCACCCGCCACGACCGCCTCGCTGAAGGGCGCGGACACCCCAGCGGGCGACGCCGGAGGGTCGATGTAGGTGCGCCCCGAGTCATCCGCCGCAGCGATCGAGGTGCACATGACGCCGGCGACGGCCGCAACCATTATCCAGGTCCGCATGACGCTAATCTACAACGGACCCGCGGGAAAAACCAAAATCAGGCCGCTTCGCCGCGCACTCCGTGCTCGCGCAGCCACGCGAGCAGCGCCGAATTCGGCAGCGCTCCGGACTGTCTGGCGATCTCGCGGCCCCCGCGAAACAACACCAGCGTCGGAATGCTGCGGATGTTGAATCTCGCCCCCAGCGCCGGCACGGCCTCGGTGTCGACCTTGCCAACCAGCACGGTCCGCCGCAGATCCGCCGCCACCTGGCCCACCACCGGTGCGAAGTTCTTGCAGGGTCCGCACCAGGGGGCCCAGAAATCGATCAGGACCGGCAGATCGTTGGACGTGAGGAACCTCTCGAAGCTCGCCTCATTCAAGGCCACCGGCGTGCCCGGCAACAGCGGCCGATGGCATGCCGGGCATTTCGGCTCCTCGCCGAGCCGGATCCGCGCGAAGCGCGCCTTTTGGCCGCAGCCGACGCACACCACATGAATCTTGTCCGCATCAGAAGGATCCGTCATTGCCTTGCCTCACTGAGCCGCGCCGCTGGCTCGAGATATGCCGGCTGCGGACGGCATTTTCAAGCGCCGGGGTGCTTCCCGGTCGGGGCCCTGCCACGATACGCTTGGCGTCATGCTCGATAGGCTTGGCGTCATGATCCGCAAGAATGCCGCGTCGCGGGCCCCTGGGTGCCGTCCCTGGCTGACCGCCGTGGGCCTCCTCGCAGCGCTGCTCATGCGGGGCGCCGGCGCGGCCGCGCCGGCGGCTGCCGAGCCCACCGCGGCCGATGCCGCCGATTTCCTTGCCGGGGCCGAAGCGGCGCTTGACCGGGAAAACGAGTATCTGAACCGCGCGGCCTGGGTGCAGGCCACCGACATCACCAGCGATACCAACTGGCTGCTCGCCAAGGCAAATGCGCAAGCCACTGATCTGACGGTGCGCTATGCCAAGGAGGCCGCCCGCTTCGATCACCTGAAGCTCGATGAGGTGAGCGCCCGCAAGCTGTACCTGCTCAAGCAGTCGCTGGTGCTGCCGGCTTCTTCGCGGCCCGGCGCCTCGCAGGCACTGGCCGATATCGCGGCGCGGCTCGATACCGATTATTCAACCGCAAAATTCAGCTACTCGGGCCGGCTGCTCACCTTGGATGACATGGAGGATATCCTGCGGACCTCGCGCGATCCGCAGGAGACGCGCACCTTGTGGGAGGGCTGGCGCGCCGTCTCGGCGCCGCAGATGAAGGGCGATTACGCACGCCTGGTCGAATTGGCCAACGAGGGATCGCGCGAGCTCGGCTATGCCGACACCGGCACCCTGTGGCGCTCCTGGTACGACATGCCGCCGCAGCAATTCGCCGCGAAGACCGATTCGCTCTGGTCGCAGGTCGAGCCGCTGTACGCCAAATTGCACTGCTACGTTCGCGCCCGCCTGAATGAGAAATACGGCCCCGCCGTGCAACCCGCCGCGGGTCCCATCCGGGCGGATCTGCTCGGCAACATGTGGAGCCAGTCCTGGGGGAACATCTACGACATCGTGGCGCCGCGCAACGCGTCGATGGGATATGACCTGACGGCGGCGCTGGTGGCGCACGGCTATGACGCCGCCAAGATCGTCCACACCGCCGACGACTGGTATCAGTCCATCGGCTTCGCGCCGGAACCGGCGACCTTCTGGCAGCGTTCGATGATCACCCGGCCGCGGGATCGCGAAGTCATCTGTCACGCCTCCGCCTGGGATGTCGACGGCAGGCAGGATCTGCGCGTCAAGGCCTGTTTCACGGTCACGGCGGACGACTTCTACACCGCGCATCACGAACTCGGCCACAACATGTACCAGCGAGCCTATTCGGATCAGCCCTTTCTGTTCGAGAACCCCGCGAACGACGGCTTCGATGAGGCGATCGGTGATTTCGCAGCGCTCAACGCCCTGACGCCGGATTATTTGAAGGAGCTGGGTTTGATCGACCGGGTGCCGGGCCCCGAGGCGGACATTCCCTATCTGCTGCGCATGGCCCTGGACAAGGTGCCCATCGTTGCCTTCGCCATCATCGTCGACAAGTGGCGCTGGGGCGTGTTCTCCGGGCAGATCACGCCGGCACGCTACAATGACGCCTGGTGGGAATTGGTCGACAAATATCAACGCCTCATGCCCCCGGGCCCGAGGCCCGCCGATGCGTTCGATCCAGGCGCGAAATTTCACATTGCCAACAACACGCCCTACGCGCGCTATTTCCTGGCGGATATCTACGAGTTTCAGTTCTATCGGGCGGCTTGCCGGCTCGCCGGTTGGCAGGGTCCGCTCAACCGCTGCAGCATCTATCGCAACCGGGAGGTGGGTGCGAGGTTTCAGGCCATGCTGAAACTCGGACAATCGAAGCCCTGGCCGCAGGCCCTGGCGGCGTTCAGCGGCGAGCACGACATCGACGCCGGTGCCATCATCGACTATTTTGCCCCGCTGTCAGCCTGGCTCGAGCGGCAAAACCGCACGCACGCCTGTAGTCGGTGAATCACGGCTGCGCACACCTGATTTGTCATCAGCAGCAAGGCTAAAGTCCCGCCGGGCGCTGCCGATAAGCCCGGGATGAGTCCCATGAACGTTGTTTCGCTGGGCGGCCTCTCGAGTGCGCAGGGCAGTGCGCTCACCGCGCTCGCAAACAGCAGCCAGCAGCTGAGCCAAAGCGCCCAACAGATCGCGAATCCCGACAATCAGGATCTGACCAGCCCGCTGCTGGCCGCGAGCCAGTCGCTCATCCTGTCCGAAGCCGGCGCCGCGGTGCTCAACACCTCGAACCAGATGCTCGGCACCCTGCTCAACATCTTCGCCTGATCCGATCGATCCGGCATTTCGTCACTGCTTGCGCGCTTCGCGAGTTTCCAGCAGGGCCTGGATCCGGCTGAGCGACGCCGCGTAGCGATCGACCATCGCCCGCGACTCCGGATCCTCGAGCCCTTCGGCCAGCACGTTCGCCAGGGTGTCGATGGCCACGCGGATGGTCATCGACTCCGCGCTGGAGAGTTTGACCCCGCTGATCGTGATTTCGGCTTCATCCTGCATGGCACCTCCGCAATGAATCCCATCCTCATCCGGCATTCGTGATCCCGCGACACACCACCGCCAGCTTGTTGCCGTCGGGATCGCGTACATACGCGGCATAAAAATCGGCCGAATATTGCAACCTCAGGCCGGGTGCACCCTCGCTGGCACCCCCATGGGCCATGGCCGTCGAGTGAAACTGCTCCACCTGCTGCCACGTGCGTGCTCTGAAGGCGGCCATATTGCCGTTGCCGGGCGCGGCCGCCCGCTGATCAAAGGGCGTGCCGATCCAGAACGCGAGTTCACGTGCGCCGTCATCCTCGTAAATTCCCCAGCCGGCCGACACCCGGTCCCAGGCCGGATCGCCCGTAATGCAGCGCTGCATGCCGAGCGGCGTCAGGACGGCGTCGTAGAACGCGATGGCCCGCCTGAGGTCGTTGGTGCCGAAGTAGACGTAGCTCAGCATGGCCGCACCAGCTTGCGGTGCCGGCCATGCAGGTCGCCGATGACGTCAAAGGACATGGGTCGTCGCCCGGCAGATCACGGCGCACCGCCTTCGCCCACCACCACGAAGGGCGCCCAGAGCATCGGATACGCGAAATAGGTCTCCGAACGATCCTCGCGCAGGGCGGCGCTCGCACGTTGCAGCGCCACCGCTCGCGGCAGGGTCGGCGTCTTGACCAGCTCCGCAAAGGTCCGCGTGGTCAATTTCACCGTCGCATCCGAGAACACCGGCCAGTGTGACACCAGCAGCGCACGGCTGCCGGCAAAGAAGAAGGCCTTGGCGAGTCCCGACAGCCCCTCGGCGGCGGGCGAGCCATCGCCGGCCGCCGTGTTGCACGCGGATAGCACCACCCAATCGGCATTGAACACCAGTTGGCTCACGTCCGAGGCCTTGAGCAGTCCATCGTCATCCGGGCCTGCCTGCAGCGGCGGCGGGGTGAGCACCAGGGCTGGTTCCGCGAGACCGTTGATGTCCCCGGCAACGAGGCCGTGAGTGGCGAAGGCAACGACCCGGTAGCCCGCGAATTCGAGCTTCATCACGGCCGGCTTGCGGGCGCCGTCGCGCAGCACCAGATCCGTCGGAGCCGCCCCCAGCTGCTCGCCGATCGCGCGCAATTCGTCCGCGGTCTCCGGCAGTTCCGGAAGGCTGCGTACTGAATCGACGTCGGCGGTGCCGCCGCGAAACAGCACCACCCGCGGCACGCCGCGCGCCGCTCCGGGGCCGCCCCCGAGCGTGGGATCGCCGATGCCGAGAAAGGGGCGCGTGCCCGGGCTCGAACTCGTGAACGTGCGCAGCACCCCGAGGGACGAGACCGAGGGTAGCACCGTGGTTGCGTAGCGGCGCGCCAGCCAGTTCACGGATCGGTAATCCGCAAACTCCCTGATCGGCGGCGGCTTCGCGGTCACCAACACCCCGAAGGGCAGACTTTGCAGCCCGGCGTCGGGCACGATGAACACCATATGCGCGCCATCGAGGACGGCCTCCGCCGGGGCGAAGATCGCCTGATACAACCGCCAGGCTGCGTTCACGTCGAAGGGCGGAATGTCGAACGCAGTCGCGATGTCGAGCTGTGAGGGGTCGAGCGCATGCCGGAGTCCAGCCACCGCCCGGTTGAGCTCCTCGCGGCCGATGGGCGCGCGAAACATCAGCGTACGCGATGTGGTGAGGGCCCAGACGAAGGTTTCCCGTTCGCCCACCATGTAAGCCAGCAACGCCTCCCCGGGCCGCAGCAGTTTCTGCGTAGCCGCCGGCGAGACCGGTTCCGGGTTGGCGATTTCGGCATATTTCGGATAGCCGGTCGCGATGCGCCGGTCGATGGCATCCAGTTCCTGATCGAGCGCCATGAGCTCCGCCCGCAGGGAATTTTCATGGGCGGCGTCGCGCTGCGGCGGCGGCGCGGCCGCGGCCTGCACCAGCAGTCCGTCGACCTGCCGCCAGCGCGCCGCCGCGTCCTGTCGCTGCCGGATGGCAGCCGCCAGAGCGTCGTCGGCCGCTGCAAAGCGCGCGGCCATGCCCGCGATCGCCTCCGCCGTGCTCGAGGCCTGCGCCAGCTGGGCCACGGTGTAGCTGTCCGCTTCGAGCGTCTGGCGGCGCTCCGGATCGTCTCGCGCGACGGTGCTGGCCATCTCGACGTAATCGAGAAACATGTCGCGCGCGCCGCGTCGCTCGCTCAATGCGCCGCTCGAACGGCTGGCGTATTGTGCCCGCGTGCGCTCGCGCAGCCCGCCCACGGCCGCATTGGATTCGATCAGCGCGTCCGCGGCGCGCTCCTCGCCCCGCAGCGCCTTGGCCAGGATGGCATGAGCGACGATCAGGTCCGGGAACGCGCTGGCGGAGCCGATGGCGTAGAAATCGCGCGCCTGAGCGGCCGCGAGTTCGGCATCGCGATAGCGGTGCTCGGCCAGGTACAGCTTGGCCAGGGCCAGTTGCACGCCCGCCGTTGACGCACTCCGTCCGGGTCGCTCCCTGCCGGCGATCTCGAGGGCCTCGCCGAGAACGGCAGCCGCGGCGTCGAGGTGCCCTTCAAATCGGTCCAAATCACCAATGGCGGTCATCGCGAAGGCGACGTCCGGATCCTGATCGCCAAAGACGCGGCGATCGATGTCGAGGATCCGCAGCAAGGTCGCACGCTCATCGGCGCCGCGGTCCAGGGCGCGGTAAACTCCCGCCAGCTGGCCGAGGGCAATGGCCACCTCCTTCGAGTCCGTGCCAAAAGTCTTCCCCTTGATCTCAATCGCGCGGGCGAGCAACGGCACGGCCTCAGCCGGTCGATTCTGGCGCTGATAGATCACTGCGAGTCCGAGCAGGCTTTCGCCGATCGCGGAATCCGCGGGCGGCAGAATTTTTTCCCGGATCGCGAGGGTGCGTTCGGCATATTGCTCCGCAAGATCGTAGCGGCCGAGCCGGTTGACCTCGAAAAGCTCGAGGTGTTCGAGGCTTTGCGCCACCCGCAAGGAATCCGGCGACGCCGATCGTTCGCGTATGGCGAGTTCCCTGCGCAGCACGGACTCTTCCTCGGCAAAGTGCATGGTACTTTCATCGAGTTCCGCAATCTCCCACAGGATGTCCGCCACCCGCGGGTCGGCCGGCCCATAGGCCGTTTCGACCAGCGCGAGCGCGCGGCCGAACAGGCGCCCGGCATCCTGCGGCTGATCCTGGAAACGGGCGATCACGCCCAATTGGCGCAACGATCCGGCCGCGCGCGGATCCGAAGCGCCGTACGCCCGTTCATAGATTCCAAGCGCACGCTGCGCATTCGATGCGGCCGCGGCGAAGCCCTCGTGCGTGTCCTTGTGCTCGAACATCCGGCCGGTCTGGCTGAGATAGAGCTGATCGCCGGCGAGATTGCTCAGCGCCACCGCCAGCAGCGGAGAATCGGGCCCCTCGCGGGCTTCGATCTGGTCGACGACCCGTTGCCGGGCCGGGACGGCTTCGCCGTATTGCCGTTGTCCCTCGAGGCTCGCCGCCTGCCGCGCGTCGCGCGCCGCACCGCTCAAATCGGTGCACGCCGACAACACGGCTGCGGCGCACAGCGCCCCGATGGCGTTGCCTGTCACGCGCTCTGCAATACGCCCTCCAGCACAGCCAATGCGAACGCATGGCCGTCCGCCCAACCGCTCGGCCGCGGCCCCGCCACGTTCAACACCTGGATCTCGTTCTCCTCGACGAACCGCCGGATCACCTTCGCCGCCCGGATGGTATCAATCTGCTTTGCGTCGAGCACGATGAACGGCTTCTTTTCGCTGATGCACATATCGCGCGTGAGCTTGGTGCCGCCGGACAGCGATTCATTGAACAGGATGGCGGTGCCGTCGCTGTCGATGACGTTCTGTCGGGCGCGTAGCCGGTGGCCGCCGGCGGCGAGCAATTGCATGGGATAGCGATCGGGGATGGGGCCGCCCTCGGCCGCCCGATCCGGCGGACACCAGCCCCCGCAGGGAAATCCGGCCGCCAGTGCCGCATCCAATGCGCCCCGATCCACCCCGGTCTGTCCGCCCGACACGATCTTCAAGAGACCCATGGCGCCACCCCCCGGGTATCTTAGGTCGGTTGCGACGGCTATGGCCAGGCCGGTTGCGCCGGCTACAGCCAGTTGCCCATGAGAATGAAGGGCGCCCAATAAAAAGGATGCGCGAAGGGCGCATTCGGATCCGGCTTGAAATTGCCGCCCTGGGCGCTGCTCATGCGCGACAGGCCGCGCCGCGCCTTGCCGTCCTCGGCCTGCACCGTGCCGTGCAGCAGCGCCAGCTGCGCGCTGCGCAGCGCCTCGGCCTTGTCGAGGTGATCATCCTTGTGCGCCTTGTACAGTGCATGCATCAGCAGCGCCGTGCTGCCGTCAGCCACCGGCCAGAGCGTCGCGAGCACGGCCTTGGCACCGGCTTCCTGGGCGAGTGCACCCAGGCCTTCGACCTCGACGCCGCTGGAGTCCGAACCGGCATCGCCCACCGCGGTCTCGCAGGCCGAAAGCGTCAGCAGCTCCACGCCGTTGAAATTCAATTTGGTCTTGATCTGCGAAAGCGTCATGGTGCTGCCATCGCCGAGCAGCAGGAACGAATCGTTCATGCTGCCGGAGGTGAACTGGAAATGACTGGCGATGTGGATGATGGGATAGGACTGGTCCAGGCCGTCGCGCAGCGAACTCTCCGTGAATTCCTTGTCGAGCATCACCTTGCCGGACAAGATGCCCTTGTTCCCGGCGATGCCGTTCAGCTCATCGCCCACATAGGGCAGCGCCTCATAGTTCTTGCCGCCCTTGGTCACCCCCATGCCCCACACCCGCCAGTCGGCATTCGATTGCCGGGCAAGTTTGTCGCGCACCGCCTCGGTCACCATGACCAGCGACAGATTTTCGATCAAGTAGCCCTTGCCGTCGTTGAGCGCCGCAAACGGCAGATAGCGCAGCATGTCATCCAGCGAGAGCATGAGCGTCTTGGCGCCGGCCGTGCGCAGATCCGCCGCGATCGGCTCCACCAGCACGCGGTACAGCGCCTGCGACTGGGGCAGCGGGTCCTGGGAGGGGTTGCTCAGCGTTTTGCGGAAGGCGCGGATCTGGTCGATCAGATCCTGTCGCTTGACGGTCGACTCGCGCACCACCACCGCATTCGGCGTGGTCAGAAGAATCGCGACGCGGTCGTCCTCGATGAAGTACTGGGCGAGCACCGCGTCATGCCCCATCTCCTTGAGGGTTCCCTGAAACGCGCGGCTGAAGTCGTTGATCTCCTGGCCCCGCCGCTTCTGCGCCTCGGGGTCGGCCGAACTCTTCGCGACCGCGGCGGCCTTCACATCGAAGCTGGCCTGCGCCTTGTCCATCTGGCCGCGCAGGTCTTCCAGGCGCTTGCGATCCGCGCTGCCGAGCTTGCCGTCCTTGCGCAGCTTCTCCTGCAGCGCCCCGTATTCCTTGCCCACGCTGATTTCCTTGGCGCTCAGGTCATCGAGTTCCTTTTCGCGCGCATTCATGCTGGCGACCGTCTTGGGGCCCTGGTCGGCGCCGCGCTCGGTGAAGTTGTAGTACTCCTGCTCCTTGATCATCGCGAGCACCTGCTGGGCTTCCGAGAGCCTGCCCTGGGATATGAGCAGGTCGGCGAGCGTGCGGTACACGGCACTGACCTCGGCGGCGCTCACGAACGCCTTTTCGGCGTCGGGGCCGGAACCGGCCAGATTGCCGCGCAGGCTCTGCAGCCTGTTCACCGCTTCCTTGCCGTAGAAAATGGCGACGGCGGGGTTGGCCGGCTTGTCGGCGGCGTAGAACTGCATCAGCTGACCCGGCACCTGCCACGCCAGCACCGGGTTTTCAGAGATGTGGGTGATGCGATAGGCGCTCTTCAGCAGCGTCAGCGCCTCGGCATTTCGTCCCGTTGCCCGCAGCAACATGGCGAGGCGCGTGGAGACTCCGGCGACGCCGGGGCTGTCCGGCCCGAGATATTTCTGGATGTTCGCCAGCGCCTGCCGGTACAACGGTTCGGCCTCGCCGTAGCGTGCTTCCGCGCGCAAAATTTCCGCGAGGGTCAGCATGGCAAGGCTCACCGCCGGATGATCGGGGCGTTCGGGACCCAGGTATTTCTGGACCGCCGCCAGGCCGCGACGCGCCTGTGTTTCCGCCTCCGCATCGCGGCCCATGCTATGCAGGATCCGGGCGAGTGAAATGGTGTTGGCGATGATCATGGGACTGTCGGGGCCGATCAGCTTCTCGTCGATCGACAACCCCTGGCGCAACGAGGCTTCTGCCTTCGGGTACTGGCCCGTCAGTCCGTACAGACCGCCCAGGTCGTTCAGAAGCGTGCTGACCTCGGAGCTTTTCGGTCCGAAGACCCTCTTGTCGAATGCCAGGGCCTGGTTGTAGGTGGCCTCGGCGTCGGCATAGTGGCCGGTATACAGCTGGACGTCTCCGGAGGAACGCAGCAGCGTGCCCCGAAACCTGGCCTCCGGATCGCACAGCTTGTCGCAGATGTCCTGCGCCCGGCGCAGCGTGGTGTCCGCCTCGGCATAATTGCCAATGGTCACCAGCGCCTGGCCCAATGCCGTCAGCATCAAGGCCGAGCACACGCTCTCGGGCCCGTAAGCCGCCTCGCAAACCGCCGCGGCCTTGCGATCCAGCGGCAAGGCCGCCGGGATGGTGCCCTCGAGAAAGTGCACCACGCCCACGAAGTAATAGTAGGGCAGCAGCTGCGGGCTGGCCGGCGCGAGCAGCCTTTCCTTGACGTTCAGGCCCTCCTGCAGCACGGGCAACGACTCTTTGACCTTGCCCTGCACGGCCTGCAGGTAGGCCTGCACGGACCGGGTGTCCATGTCGAACAGCTTCGCCGCCTGGTCCAGGGGTTGCGGTGTGTGGCTCGCGGTTTTCGAGAAACTGATGCTCGCCTTCTGGAATTTGCAGCCGACCAGTGCGGCCACGATGGTCTGCGAATCCAGTTCTCCGACGAAGGCGCCATTGCCGGCCGGGCGCAGGCTCAGGCTGTGGCTCGGGCTGGTCTCGCCCGGATAGAGGATCGACAGGCGACCGAGATTGTTGCCGCCGAAATGCGCGTGCACGATTTTCTCGCCGTCCAGGTAGCCCTCGATGCGCGCCTGCGCAGAGTCGTCGCGGCCGTAGATGGTGATCGTGTAGGAAGCCTCGTTATACGCCGGGGCACAGGGATCCTTGGGATTGACCTTGAATTGCACCTGTCCCTGGTAGCTGTAGGACTCCGCCCGCACCGTAGTCGCCGCCGCGGCCAGGGTCAGGGCGGCCAGGACCGTCATTGCGGCGCGGTATGGGCGTTGAAGCGTGTGGCGCATGGATCCCCCCGATGGCGATGTCAGACCATAGCATGCACGGCTGCCACAACGGGCCGCCGCTGCCTGAGGTGCGGCCTCGGTCCCGTAATGGATGCAGGCCGATGCGAATGCTTTACACTTCGCACTGGATCGAACCGGAGGCAGCGTTGGACAAGAGGCCGGAGGATGCGCCCAAGGCCGCCGGGCCGACGCCGGACACCGTCTTCCTGAGCTATTCGCACGAGGATGAGAAGCGCGCCCGCCCGATCATCCAGGTTCTCGAACAGGCCGGTTTCTCCGTTTGGTGGGATGGCAAACTGGGCGGCGGTGAACGATTCTCGCGGATCATCGAGACCGCCTTGGAAGGCGCCAAGGCGGTGGTGGTGTTGTGGTCGCAAAACTCGGTGGTATCCGGCTGGGTTCAGGATGAGGCGGCGCGCGGCCGGGACCGGCACTGTCTCGTGCCCCTGAGCATCGACGGCTGCGAGCCGCCACTGGGCTTTCGCCAGTTCCACGTCATCGACCTGTCGCACGCCAAGGCGCGCACGGATTCCCCCGAAATGCAGAATCTGATCCGCGCCGTGTCGGCGCTGCATGCGGCAACGCCGCTCGCGGATGCAGCCCCGGCAAAGTCCCCCGGCCTGAACCGCCGGGTGCTGCTCGGCGGCGGCGCAACGCTCGCCGTCATCGCAGGCGGCCTGGCGGCGTGGAAAAGCGGCATGCTGGGCGCGGGCCGCCCCCCGGCCGGCAGCATCGCCGTGCTGCCGTTTCGCAACATCAGCGGCGATCCCGACCAGGCGTATTTTTCCGACGGACTTTCCGCCGAGGTGCGCGCCGAACTCGCCCGCAATGCGCAGCTGCAAGTGGCGGCACAGGCCTCCTCGAATGTGTTTCGCGACCGCACCGAGGACGCAAAATCCATTTCCAGCAAGCTCGGCGTATCGTACCTGCTGGACGGCAACGTGCGCCGTTCCGGCGACACGGTGCGTGTGGTCGCTGAATTGATCGAGGGCCGCTCAGGGTTCGACCGCTGGTCTCAAACCTTCGAGCGGCCGATCGCCGACGTGTTTGCGGTACAAAGCGAAATCGCCGGTGCCGTCGCCGGGGCGATCTTCTCCGCAGTCACAGCGTCGACACCCGCGCCCGGCCGGAACGGTCCAACGCGGGTCGGCGGCACCACCAATGCCGCCGCCTACGACAGCTATCTGCGCGGCAAGGACCTGTTTTCGCTGGGAATCGACGAGAAGAGCGACCGGGCGGCGCTGGCGCTGTTCGATGCCGCGATCGGTGCCGATCCGAACTACGGCGCGGCACATGCGGCGCGTTCGCGCAGCCTGGCAACGCTCGCGAACGTCTATGCCCAGGGCGACACGCGCCGCGCGCTGTATGACGAGGCCGTCGTCGCCGCGAACCGCGCGGTGACGCTCGCGCCGGAATTGGCCGATGCCCAATCGGCATTGGGGTTTGCCCTGTTCAGCCGGCTTGAGGTCAGGAACGCGCGCCAACCCTACGATCGATCGAAGGAGCTCGGCGCCGGCGACGCCGACGTGCTGAATCGCTTTGCTCTGTATTGCGCACGAACCGGCCGCTTCGATGACGCGCGCGCGGCGATCACCCGCGCAACCGCCCTCGATCCGTTGAACGCCCGGGTCTTTTGGTCGGTGGGTGCGGTCGAGTACGCTGCTCGCCGTTACAGCGAGTCCATTCCGCCGGTGCAGCGCGCCCTCGCCCTCAATCCCAAACTCAGTTCCGCCTGGGCTGCCATCGGCGCGAGCCAGTTGCTGCTGGGGAAAATCGATGCGGCCGGAAAATCCTTCGCCGCCGAACCGAGCAGCCTGTTCGGCCTGCCCGGCATCGCGATTGTTGCGCAGCGGCAGGGCAACCCAGCCGAAGCGCAGGCTGCTCTCGCGCGTCTGGTGCAGGAACACGGCGACAATTCCCTTTATCAACAGGCCGAGGTGTATGCGCAGTGGGGCGACCGCGATAAGGCCCTGGCGGCGCTGCGTGAGGCGCGCGCGGACTTCGATTCCGGCCTGATCCTGGTGCGCAACGACCCGCTGCTCGATCCACTGAGGATGGATGCGGAGTTTTTGCGTTTGCTACAGGACTTGGGTTTCGCGTAGGCTCCCCCGGGAAACGAACGGAGTACCTCATGCGCAACTGGATGCTGGCAGCGGCCTGCGTGATGTCCACTCTGGCCTTGGGGTGCTCGAGGGCCCCGCCGCCGCCCGCGCAAAGCGCCCTGCCGGCCGAACCCGACCGCGGCAGCCCCGATCGCGGCAGCCCGGATCGCGGCAGCCCGGATCGCGGCAGTCCCGATCGCGGCAGCCCGGATCGCGGCAGCCCGGATCGCGGCAGCCCGGATCGCGGCAGTCCCGATCGCGGCAGTCCCGACCGCTAGTCCGCGCCGGCTAGCCCGACCTGACTACCTGAAGCTGACCTGTCCGGGCGGCGCGGATTGAGCGGCTTTGATCCATTCACGGTGGCCTGCATCCGTCAGATCGGTGTACATGCCCGGTACGCCCTGAAGCCCGCAGCCGATGCCCCAGGACACGACGCCCACCAGCACGCGCTCGTGGGAACCATTGGCGCGCGTGAGCGGGCCGCCGCTGTCGCCCTGGCAGGTGTCATGCGACTCCAGCGGCGAGTCCGACCCGGCGCAAATCATGCCGGCCATGCCGCGATATTCCGGGATGAGCTCGCACACCGACGGGGAATACACCTGCAAGTCGACCTCGAGCAGCGCCACGGAGCCGTGCATCAGCCGGCCGTCGCGGCCGAACAGGCGCGGCGACTTCTCGTCGCGCACGCTGGTCCAACCCCAGCCGGTCACCGACACCTCGTCGGCGGGCTCGAGTTTGCGGTCGCCGCGCTGCTCGTCGAGCAGTCGAATGGGCTGCATGCGCCGGGCGGCCTGCAGATCCGTTTCGCCGTCCGGGGCAATGTGCACCAGCGCAATGTCGTGCCGATGCCGGGCATCGTCGTAGTCCTTGTGGATCACCACGCGTTCGATGCGATACGTCGTGCCTCCGGTGGTCAAATCCTGGGTTCCGACCCGCACGCGGCGCAGTTGGCGCACGTCGTCGCCCGCGACGTGCAGCACCACGCAATGGGCCGCCGTCACGATCCAATCATTGCCGATGTACGCCCCGCCGCACATATGGTGAACCTCCCAGCCGGCCCGGTCCCGCAGAAAGCGCTTGTTTTCGGTCGCCTTGTCATCGTCGGCGATCTCCTGCGGCGTATACACATACGTGGAATAAATCTCCACCTGCCAGGGCGCACTGCCGGGCGGCGCCTGGTATCCGCCGACGATGCGGGGCAGATCCTCGGCGCGACCCGTGAGCGCCGACAGCACGAGCGCCTGGCCCAGTCCGGCGGCAACCAACCAGGCGCGGCGCAGAGTCACGTCCCTGGATTCTCCGTGTCGATGCGGGTTCTCCGTCGATGGCGGCGATGCGCCGGGCTGTGCGGTGAAGGACGAATTCATGATAATGCCGACGGCGGGACTGCGAAAGTCCGCGCGAGGCGGGAGCGCAGTTCGCGGTGCGAGTACCGCGGCAACAGGCTCCTGTTGCGCAATCCGTTGCACGGAACTTGAGGGGAATCATGGCGAATCAGGCGATGACCGGAATTGCCTTCGGGTTGGGAATGGCGTTTCTGGCGACACGGTCGGTGCGCGCGGATGACCAGGCCGCGTGGATGAAATTCATGAGCGATCCGGTGTTGCAGCAGCACGTGTTGAGCGCCGCCGGGCGTTCCACCGTGGTTCTCCAAAACCCCTGTCCGGAGGCGCAATACAGCGCCCGCAAGACCTTCATCGCCCATGCACCCGTCAATTTCGAGGGTACGGGGCAGATGGTTTCCGGGGCATTCAGACAGGTTGTCGATGAGCAGGGCTGCGGGATCAAACGCGTGCTGAATGTCCTGATATTGGCCGGCGGACCCGACGACCTGAAGGTCATGCCTCTGCTTCCGGGCACCACGCATGCCGATGCCACGCTGCAAAAGGATGCCGTCAAGTACGCCGTCCAAGCCCTCGGCACCGTGCCCGGGGGTCGCGAGGCGAACTGCCAGATTGGCTACGTTGCAGATACCGAATTTCTGGACCAGGAGAATACCGCCCTGCCGGGCAGCAAGGGGCCCGCGTGGCGGGAGATCTGGACGCTCGCCTCGTGCACCCAATCGATGCGCGTACCCATGCGTTTCATTCCCGACCCCACTGGTACGACCATATCCGCCGGACCGAGCACCGCCATCCAGGTGATTCCTCTGGCGGCGCCGCACCCATGATTTGACTGGCCGTCGGCCCGCAATGGGTCTAGTGTCGATGAACCGAAGTATGCAACCCTGAAATGCCGTTACCTTTTCGCAAGCGCATCGTGCTCTCGATACTGTGGTTGATCGCGGCCGTCTGCATGGGATTCGTCGTCAGCTCGATCGATGAGAACCACGGTCATGCGGTGTTCTTGCGTGCCGGACTGTACGTCGGGCTGTCGGGGGGCCTCGGTTACCTCCTGCTGTCCTGCATGCCGTCATTCGGACGGCTCGACCGGCTCAGTCGCTGGATGGTCAACGCGGCGGTGGCGGCGTTACCGGCAGTCGCCGTCTTTGCATTGAACACCTGGCCTCCTGCCGATCAATTCCGGCCGGGGGACGTCACGTTTTTCTATCTCATCGGCGGCAGCACGGTGGCGTTTGCCTTCCTCGGTGCGTTTGTGGTCATCCGGATCGAAACGCAATGGGCCAAACCGGCCCCGGATCCGTTGATCAGGCGTTAGCCAAATCATGCACAGGGAAAGATGCCAATGGCGGTAGTCACGGCGACGATGGCGCACCTCGACGACGATGCGGATCTGGCGAAGTTCCTGTGGCCGATTCCCAATGGCGGGGAACTTGCCAAAGTGCTGACGGCCGGTAACCGAACTTCCACGCGGGCCTATGAAGACGCGTCTCGGACCGCGCGCTTTGTCGAAAGCGACGGTAATCTCGTCGCGTGTTTTACCGTGTTCGATATCACCATAGATCAGGCCGAGATGATCGAAGCCGCGTGGGTCGGCATTTGCTCCTTGGATGAGGCATCATTCCGGGAGACCGTCGAGCGGGTCATAGGCGGCGTTTGAAGCCGTCGCATGCGCGCCGGGTCGCATGCGCGCCGGGAGATTTCATGAGTTCATCGGATGAATCTGGCGGGACTCGATTGCTCTTTGAGACCATCGCCGCGATTGTGTTCGCGATTGCACTGGGCGCGCTCGCCACCTGGCTGAGCGACGTGGCGCTCGATCCGCGCCGGCGCACCGCCCTCGCCTTTTACATCCTGTTGCTGCCGCCGCTGGCCTTCGTCTGTGTGGCCGTGTTCCGTTTACGCCGTCATGGCGAATCGGCTGCGTCGATTGCCCTCGCGCTGCTGGTCGGACTGCTGGTCACCGGATTGGGAAGCGGTATCGTGGACCGGTTGATCGATTGTCATTTCGGCAATTGCACGAACATCATCGATGGCTGAGCGCCATCCACCGATCACGCTCGCAGACATCCGCGCGGCCGCCGATCGCATCCGCGGCCGGGTGCGCCGCACGCCGACCTGGCAGGTGCCGCGGATGACGGTTGCGGGCTTGCCGCACGATCTGTACCTGAAGCTCGAATTCCTGCAGGTGACCGGCTCGTTCAAGCCGCGCGGCGCCTTCAACAAGGTGTTGGGCCTTGAGGTCGCGCCACGCGGGCTGGTGACTTCCTCGGGCGGCAATCACGGCATCGCGGTGGCCCATGTCGGCCACGAGCTCGGGCTGCCGGTGTCGATTCCGCTGCCCGCCAACGTGGCGCCGGAGAAACTCGCGGCCATGCGGGCGCTCGGCGCCGAAGCCGGGATCGTGGCGCCGACCTTCGTGGAATCGAACGCGCGCGCCAGGCAGATCGCGGCGGAACGCGGCTACCTGTACATCCACCCGTTCGCGGATCCCGCCGGCATTGCCGGTCAGGGTACGGTCGGCCTGGAGATTCTCGAGGATCACCCCGACGTGGATCTGGTGGTGGTGGCGGTTGGCGGCGGCGGCCTGCTCGGCGGCGTGGCGGCGGCAATCAAGGAGCAGCGCCCCCGGGCCGTGATCGTCGGCGTCGAACCCGTGGGCGCCGATGCCCTGACGCGCAGCCTCGAAGCCGGACGCCTGGTGACACTCCCGAAGATCGAGACCCGGGCGGCGACGCTGGCCCCGACCATGACCGAACAGATCGATCTCGAGCTCGCGCAGCGCTACGTCGATCACATGGTGCGCGTCACGGACGAGCAGATCGTGGCGGCCGCGCGTTGGCTGTGGCACGGCTTTTTCATCGGCGCCGAACTCGGCGGCGCGGCGTCAACCGCCGCGCTGCTCGCCGGGCTGGTGCCGGTGACGGCCGGCACCAAGGTGGTCAGCATCGTGTGCGGGGGCGGCGGCGCCGGCATGGCGGGCGGATGAGCGGGCCGGCGCTCACGCTCGAACTCATCCGCGAGGCACACGCGCGCATTCGCGACAAGATCAACCGCACCCCGGTCATGACCAGCGAGACGCTCGATTCGATGGCGCAGGCGCGGCTCTTTTTCAAGTGCGAGAACCTGCAGAAGACGGGCGCATTCAAGGCGCGCGGCGCAACCAATGCCGTGTTCTCTCTATCCGCCGATCTGGCGCGCAACGGCGTGGCCACCCATTCCTCCGGCAACCACGCCGCGGCCCTGGCGCGCGCCGCGCGGCTGCGCGGCATTCCCGCCCGTATCGTCATGCCGGACAACGCACCCAGGGCCAAACAGGCCTCGGTGCGCCGCTACGGCGGCGAGATCATCTTTTGCGAGCCGACACTGCAGGCGCGCGAGCGCGCCGCCCGCGAGCTCGTCGGGAGAACCGGCGCCGCCATGATCCATCCGTACGACGATCTGCAGGTGATGGCCGGACAGGGTACGACGGCCATCGAGCTGCTCGAGGAGGTGCCCGATCTGGATGTCATTCTTTGTCCCGTCGGCGGCGGCGGCCAGTTGAGCGGAATCGCGACCGCCGCCAAGGCCTTGAAACCGTCCGTGCGCATCCTCGGCGTGGAGCCCGCCGGTGCCGACGACGCGTCGCGCTCGTTCAGGGCCGGGCATATCATTCCGAGCGTCGATCCCAAAACCATCGCCGACGGGCTGCGCAGCTCGCTCGGCGAGAAGCCGTTTGCCGAGATCAGGCGCTACGTCGATGACATCGTCACCGTCTCCGAAGAGTCGATCATCCAGGCGATGCAGCTCATCTGGCAGGTGATGAAGATCATCGTCGAGCCCTCGGGAGCGGTCGCCTACGCCGCCATGGTCGGCGGAGCCGTGCCGCGCGCAACGCGCATCGGAATCATCCTGAGCGGCGGCAATCTCGATCTCGACCATCTGCCCTGGCAGGCCTGAGCGCTCACCGCCCGCCGTCCAGCGGCATTTGAAATGTGCCGCTCTGGAATTTGTCATGCCAGGTGCCGGTCATCACGCCGTTGATCAGCCGACCCTGCGAGTCCACCTGCGTGCTGGTGGAGCCGTCGGGATAGCGCCGCTGGATGCCGCCGAAGATGCCGAGATGGTTGATCGCCGTGCCGACGATGTTGTTCGGATCCGAGGTGTTGAAGCTGCCGTGGCTGTGATCGCCGAAGTCGTTGCCGGCATCGACGCTGCCGTCCTTGTTGACGATCCAGGTACCCCCAAACACCTGTCCCGGAAACAGATTGCTGGTGAAGAACCCATGATACGGTCCGCCGGGTTTGACCGCAGGCGGCGGCGGAGCCGTCACGCGCGTCAGCTTGCGCGTCATCATCTCGGCCTCGGCCAGGTGCAGCCCCTTCGGGAAGCTCTTGGCGTAGCTCGCATAATCCGCGGCGTCGCTGCTGCCTTTGATGCCCTGCCAGTACGACTCGTCGAGTTCGGCGGCCGTGGGCACATGGATGGGCGCCGCGGCCGCGGCGCCCTCGGCGGCGCCGGGCGCGCCGGGACGGAAATAGAATTTGCCGAGCGACTGGTCATACAGGGCCGGCACCTGCTCGCGGCCCACGCTGTGCGCCAGGTCCACCACGTCGGATTGCACGTCCTTGAGCAGGCTGCCCGCCGGTACGCCGGGCTTGCGCATCGCTTGGATGAGCACCCGGGTGAACACGCCGTTCGGATTGCGGTCGGTCGATCCGAGGTTGTCGAGCGCCGCCTGGCCGGCGCCGGCCGAATACATGATCATCTGGCCGGTGGCGGGAGTCACCGGCACCAGTCCGCGGCCGCCGATCGCGCGGCCGGCCGACTTGAACGGGTTGCTGCGGCAGGCATCGATGATGGCGAGCGAGAATCGCGCCTTCTGTTCGGCCAGATCGTCCAGCACCCGCTGCAGCGGGATCGCATCATCCGCGACCTGCGCCTCGCTGTCCGCCGTGATGTCGACCGGTATCAGATAATTCGTGCCGCCGAACTGCACGCCGTGGCCCGAAAAATAGAACACCACGTCATCGCCGCCCTGAACCTGCGCCTTGAAGTCGCGCAGCGCCGCCTTCATCTGCTTTTGATTCAGATCCTGCTTGAGGGTGACCTCGAAGCCCACCGCCTTGAGTTCGGCCGCGACCGCCCGCGAATCCGAGCGGGCGTTGCTGAGCGGCTGCACGTTCTGATAGCTGTCATTGCCGATCACCAGGGCGAGGCGGCGCGCGTGCTCGGAAGCGGCCGGCACGAGTCCTGCCAACAGAGTCAGTGCGATGAGCGACAATTGGCGCATGGCGACCCAGGCTAGCGCACGAGGTTCGCCCCACGACCCTGGGTTTATATACAGCCGCGACGCGGTGCGTGGTGTTATCGCTTGAAACCTGCGCGCATTGTTCCTAGGCTAGAGGCCAAAGCGTAGGCAATCAAAGGCCTTGCGCGCGTTTATTCATAAGAAATTTCAATTCGGCCCCGAGCTTTAGCGGATGGACATATCATGGCTACACCCCCCCGATCGATCGCCTCGCTGACCATTTCCTTCGGCTTGGTCGCGATCCCCGTGAAGCTGTATTCGGCCACGGTTTCCTCCGAGCGCCTGTCGTTCAACCTGCTGCGCCAGAAGGATGGCTCGCGGGTCAAGCAGCAGTACATCGCCGTCAACGATGGTCAGGTGGTGGAGCGCTCCGAAATGGTCAAGGGCTATGAATTCGCCAAGGGCCAATACGTGATGTTCAGCCCCGAGGAATTGAAGACCCTGGAGGATGCCACCAGCCACGCCATCGACATCGGGCAGTTCGTGCCGCTCGAATCCGTCGATCCGGTGTATTTCGACGGCACTTATTATCTGGCGCCCGACAAGGGCGGCGCCAAACCCTACACCCTGCTCGCCACCGCGTTGCGCAAGGCGCGCCAGTGCGCCGTGGGACGCTGGATCTCGCGCGGCAAGGAGCACATCGTCGTCATCCGCCCCATCGGCGAGGGCCTGGCGATGCATCAGCTGCATTTTCAGGCCGAGGTGCGCAGCCTGAAGGATCTCGGAATCGAACCCGCGCCGGTCTCGGAGCCGGAGCTGAAGCTCGCGCAGCAGCTCATCGAGCATCTGGCCGCCAAGCGCTTCGATGCCGGCGAATATACCGATGAGCACAAGATGCGGGTCGAAGCCGCCATCCAGAGAAAGATCGAGGGTCAGGAGATCTCGCTCGCCGAGGCTCCCGCCGCCGGCGGCGGCAATGTCATCGATCTGATGGCGGCGCTCAAGGCCAGCATCGATGCGCGCGGCTCGAAGACCGTGGAACTCAAGGAGCGCAAGGCGCCGAAGCGCGCGCCCGCCCAGGCCGCCTCGCGCAAATCCGCTCGACGATGAAATGCATGTCTACGACGCGAAGGACATCAGGCGGCTGCTTGGATTGCCGGCCTCCACCGTCCGCGCATTAGCGCGCGCCGGCAACATCCATCCGGTGCGCCGTGACGGCCGGCTGCACTACTCCTTCCATGATCTCGTGATCCTGCGCACCGCGAGCGCCCTGCGCGCCGCCAGGATTTCCTCGCAGAGAATCAACCGCACCCTCAAGGAACTGCGACGGGCGCTGCCGGGCGGAGCGGCGCTCGGCAGCCTGTCCCTGACCGCACTCGGCAACCGGATCGCCATCCGCGAGGGTCAGACGCTGCGCGAACCGGATTCCGGCCAATATGCGCTCGCGCTCGAGATCATCGAACGGCAGGGTCAGTTGCACGTGATCGCGCGGGACGCGGCCGCGGCGCCGGAGGCCGGCGCCGCAGCCCCGGCACTGTCGGCGGACGAACACTACGCCCGGGCCTATGCGCTCGAGGACGGCGATCCGGCCGCCGCACAGGCCGCCTATCAAGCCTGCCTCGAGGCCGAGCCGGATCATCTGGAGGCGCGCATCAATCTCGGCCGGCTGCTGCACATGGCGGGGCGCCTCGGCGAAGCCGAGCAGGTGTATCGCGCCGCCGCGCCCGATCCGCTGCTGCTGTTCAACCTGGCCATCCTGCTGGAAGATCGTGATCGGGAGGCCGACGCGATCGAGAGCTACCGCGCGGCACTGGCGCTCGACCCGCAACTGGCGGACGCCCATTTCAATCTGGCGCGGCTGCATGAACGCGCGCGGGATCCCAAGGCCTCGCTGCGGCATTTGCTGGCCTATCGGCGGCTGATCGGCCGGCAGGGCACCTGAATTGGCGCAGCGTCCACTCAGCGCCTATCGGGCCAAGCGCGACTTCGCAAAGACCGCCGAGCCCGCCGATCAAACGCCGGTGGCGCCCTCGGACCGGCCGCGTTTCGTGGTGCAAAAGCACGCCGCCCGCCGACTGCATTACGATTTGCGCCTGGAATGGCACGGGGTCTTCAAGTCCTGGGCGCTCACCCGGGGACCTTCGCTCGATCCGGCCATCAAGCGGCTCGCGGTCGAAGTCGAAGACCATCCGCTCGCCTACGGCGACTTCGAGGGCGCCATTCCCGCGGGCGAATACGGCGGCGGCACGGTGCAATTGTGGGATCGCGGCTTCTGGAAGCCGGAAGGCGTCCGCTCTCCGGAGGAGGCTTATGAGAAGGGTGATCTGAAATTCACCCTCGACGGCAGCCGGCTGCACGGCAGCTGGGTGCTGGTGCGCATGCGCGCCGACCGCGAGGGCGGCAAGCGGGTCAACTGGCTGCTGATCAAGCACCGTGACGCGAGCGCGAGGCCCGACGATGCCGACGCGCTGCTCGCCGAAGATCGTTCCGTGGCCTCGGGCCGCACGCTGGCGCAAATCGCCGCGGGCACCGGCAGGACACCCACACCGTTCATGCTGGCCACTGCGAAGGCGGCGCGCAAGCCAGGCACACCCGGGCCCGGCGCGCACCGGTCGAAGGCAACGCAGCCGGACGCGCCGCGGCCGGCGATGGTGCGCGTGCTGCCGCAGTTCGTCGAGCCGCAGCTGTGCAAGCTGCTTGCCCGGCCTGCCAATCTTCCGGGCTGGGCTCACGAGGTCAAATTCGACGGCTACCGCGCACAGCTGCGTGTCGAGCACGGCCGGGCGGTGCTGCGCACCCGCGCCGGCCTCGACTGGACCGCCCGCTTCGCCGCCATCGCCGAGGCCGCCCGCACCTTGCCCGACTGCCTGCTCGACGGCGAAGTGGTGGCGCTCGATGCCAAGGGTCTGCCGAGCTTCGCCGCGCTGCAGGCGGCGTTGTCGGCGCGGGAATCCGACGCGCTGGTGTTCTATGCCTTTGATCTGCTGTTCGAGGGGCGCGAGGATCTGCGTGCGCTGCCCTTGAGCGAACGCAAGAGCCGCCTTCAGCGGCTGCTGCACGTCCACGATCCAGGCGAGCACATCCGCTACGTCGCGCACTTGCTGTCGGACGCCGGCGATGTGTTCGCCTCCGCCTGCGCCATGGGACTCGAGGGCATCGTCTCGAAGAAGCTCGCTGCGCCCTATCGATCCGGCCGTTCGGGGAGCTGGACCAAGATCAAATGCCGCCCCGGACAGGAGGTGGTGTTGGGCGGCTGGACCACGGAGCAGGGCAGCGTGCGTTCGCTGCTCGCGGGCGTGTACCGTGACGGCCGCCTCGCGTACATCGGCCGCATCGGCACAGGCTACGGCCGGAAGGTGGACCAGAGCCTGCTGCCGCGCCTGAAGCAGCTGACGCGCGCGAGCAGTCCGTTCGGCGGCGCACCGGCACCGCCCAAGGGCCCGAACGTGCGCTGGCTCAAGCCGCTTCTGGTCGCCGATATCGAATTTGCCGGCTGGACCGCCGCGGGTATGATCCGACAGGCGGCATTCAAGGGTCTGCGCAAAGATAAGGCCGCGAGCGAGGTCGTTGCCGAAGTGCCCGGCCGACAGATCGACGACTCACGGGTCAGGCAGGCCGCGGCGACCGCATCGGGTGCCTCGGCCGCAGTCGTGCGCGTCATGGGCGTGGTGATTTCCAATCCCGGCAAGGCGCTGTGGCCGGATGCCGGCGACGGCCGGCCGGTCAGCAAGCTCGACCTCGCCCGCTACTTCGAAACCGTCGGCGAATGGCTGCTGCCGCACGTGGCCGGCCGCCCCTGCTCCCTGGTGCGCGCGCCCAACGGCATCGGCGGCAAGCCGTTCTTTCAGCGCCATGCCATGGCGGGCACGCCGATGCTCTTCGACCGGGTCAAGGTGCGCGGCGAGCGTGCGGCGTATCTGCAGATCAACCGGGTCGAGGCGCTTGCCGCCGCCGCGCAGCTCGGCGCCGTGGAGCTGCATCCGTGGAATTGCGCGCCGGGGGATCCCGAGGTCGCCGGCCGGTTGGTGTTCGATCTGGATCCGGCACCGGATGTCGCGTTCGAGGCCGTCATCGCCGCCGCGCGCGAAATCCGTGACCGTCTGCAGAGCGTGGGTCTGGTCGGCTTTTGCAAAACCACGGGCGGCAAGGGGCTGCACGTGGTGACGCCGCTCACCGGCGGCGGGCAGGCGGTCGCCTGGCCGGCCGCCAAGAATTTTGCGCATCTCCTCTGCGCACAGATGGTCAAGGACAGTCCGGACCGCTACCTCGACAGCGTCTCGAAAAGCCGGCGCACGGGGCGCATCTTTCTCGATTATCTGCGCAACGACCGCACCGCCACCGCCGTCGCGGTGCTCTCGCCGCGCGCCCGTCCGGGCGCACCGGTGTCCATGCCGCTCACCTGGACTGCGGTGAAAAAGGGCTTGGCGCCCCTGGCGTTCACGGTGCGCACCGCGCCCGGCCTGCTCGATCGCTCGGCCGCGTGGCGGGACTACGCCACCGGCGCACGCCCGTTGGCGGACGCCATCAAGCGCATCACGCGCAGCGCGCGCTGATCGGCGCCGGCGCAACGCCCTGCGGCCGCGCGTGGGCCCGGTTTATGCCCGCCTCGCGGGCTAATTCAACAGGCGGCGCAGGCGATTCATCTGCCGCTGGATCCCGGCAGGACGGCTCGAGGGCTGCAATTTCCAATGGATCGCCGCCGCCGCGGCGCGCTGCGGCAGGAAGCCCACGGCCAAGAACCACGCCGCCAGCACGCCGCGGCGCAACCACGACAGACGCGCGCGGCGGCTCGCCAGGATGCCGCGCAACGCGAGCCGCGCCCGGCTGTCGCCCCGATAGGGGTGGCCGCCGGGATCCAGCCGCAGCGATGCCAGGCGCAGCTCCAAATGCAGCGGATCCTTCAATTGCGGCGTACCGCACAACCGCACGCCCGCCGCCGACGCCTTGGCCTTGAGCGCGCGATCCTTGTGCGCATCGTGCGCCAGAAAGCGGCGTGTGCGCGCGCACACATCATCGGAGCTCAAGGTCAGGGCAAAGGCGTTGCGGCCATGAACGCGATACGCTCCCAGACAATCCTCGATGCAGACCACCGGTCCGTGGAAGGGCACGACGGTGGCGAGATAGCCGTCGGCCGCGATCCGGAACGCCTCCTCCGGCATCGGCAGATTGCCTTCGAGCGCGGCGCGCGCGAAGGCATTGCCGCTGGTGACCACCGTTTCGTAGCGGCCGAAATCGAGCAGGAAAGGCACCACGTCGCCCTGATCCAGACGGACCTCGGGCGCCGGATGGATGTCGATGTGCTCGCCGCTGGCATTCACCAGATCCAATCGGAAATGGGTTTTCGACTGCCCCGGCTGCCAGGAGGCCGCGACGCGCGCGGCCGCCTGGGGATACAGCCAGTCATCCGCGTCGAGGAACATGATGATGTCGCCGCGCGTGGCCAGAAACCCGGCGTTGAACGCCGCGCCCTGTCCGCGATTGACGGGCTGCAACACGCTCACCACCCGATGACCGTAGCGCTCGATGATCTGGCGCGATCCGTCGGTCGAGGCGTCATCCACCACGATCACCTCGACCAGGGGATAGGTCTGTGCGAGCGCGCTGTCGATGCTCTGCGCCAGATAGGCGGCGTAATTATAGTTGTCGATGACGATCGAGATCAGCGGCGGCATCACAGGTTCGCGGACCCCCGGAAATAGGCGATGGTTTGCTTCAGACCGTCCTGCAACGCAACCTTCGGGCACCACTGCAGCCGGGCGGCCGCCAGAGCGATGTCCGGCTGGCGCTGTTTCGGATCGTCGGCCGGCAGCGGGTGATGCACCAGCTTGGAGCGGCTCCCCGTGAGCTTGATCACCAGCTCGGCGAGTTCCAAGATGGTGAATTCCGCGGGGTTGCCGATGTTGACGGGTCCGCTGAAATCGGCGTCGCTGTCCATCATGCGGATCAGCGCCTCGATCAGGTCATCCACGTAACAAAAGCTGCGGGTCTGCCGGCCGTCGCCATAAATGGCGATGTCGGCGCCCTTCAGGGCCTGCACGATGAAATTGCTGACCACCCGCCCGTCATTCGGATGCATCCTCGGGCCGTAGGTGTTGAAAATCCGCACGACCTTGATGTCCACGCCGTGCTGCCGCTGGTAGTCGAAGAACAGCGTCTCGGCGCAGCGCTTGCCCTCGTCGTAGCAGCTGCGGATGCCGATCGGATTCACCCGGCCCCAATAGCTCTCCACCTGCGGATGAATCTCCGGATCCCCGTAGACCTCGCTGGTCGAGGCCTGCAGGATGCGCGCCTTGACCCGCTTGGCGAGTCCCAGCATGTTGATCGCGCCGTGCACGCTGGTCTTGGTGGTCTGCACCGGATCGAATTGATAGTGGATCGGGCTCGCGGGACAGGCGAGGTTGTAGATTCTGTCCACCTCGACGTACAGCGGAAAGGTCACGTCGTGGCGGATCAGTTCGAAGCGCGGATTGCCGAGCAGATGGGCGATGTTGTCCTTGGCGCCGGTATAAAAGTTGTCGACGCACAACACGTCATGCCCCGCGCCGACCAGCCGTTCGCACAGATGCGAGCCGAGAAACCCCGCTCCGCCGGTGATGAGAATACTGGTCATGGCTGATTTGCATGTCGGGCGCCGCGCGGCTCGCGGCTCGCGGCGAGATCAAAGCGCCGTGACCTGGCATCCGTGCGTCGATTCATTGACGCAGAATTCTACACGGCGCGGCCGCTGCGTACTGATGTGCTTCCGGCGCAACGGCATCAGCTGGGTGAAATATATTGTTCTGTGCGGCAGCGAACAGACAATCGCGGGACGGTCACGCGCGTTCGGCAATCAGGCCGGAATGCGCCGGCAGGGTCCACGCGTCCGCGCCGCCGACCTGCTCGATCACCCGCCAGGAACCGGACGGCGCGGGCTGCCAGCGTGTGGTTCGTTCGCCGAGATTGAACACGCACAACAGCGTTTGTCCCGGCGCCGCGCGCTCGAAGGCCAGCAGGCCCGCCGAGGCGTCGAGCAAGCGCAGGCTGGCGCTGCGCAATGCGGCGCTGCGCTGGCGCAATCCGATCAGGCCGCGCGTGAGATTCAGCTGCGATTGGGGATCCTCCTGCTGGCGATCCACCGCAAGGGCGGGCCGCTGGTGAATCCCGCATTCGCGCCGGTGGCAATCCACGGCATCGGCGTACGCGCGCCGTCGCGCCCCAGGGTGCACGGTAACTGCCGTGCTGGCCTCCATGGCGGCGGCTGATCGCTATGCCGGCTGGCCGGTCTCGTGCAGATCCGCGGATCGCTGTCATGCAATCCAGGCGGTCTGGCGCCGATTGCGGCCAGTCCCATGCGTGCCGGCGCGGAATCCGCCAGCCTGCGGCGCATCGACCGCGTCACCGAGTGGGTTGCCCGCGACCTGGGCCGCAAACTGGGCGTGAGCGATGCCGCCCGGCTCGCGGGCGTATCCTGCGCCGCATTCAGCCGATTCTTCCACCGTGAGTCGGGAAAGCCATTTTCAACCTATGTCAACGACTGTCGCTGCGGTGACTCCGCGGCAGTACCGACAGCGCGGCTAGGCTCGCCTGCCCGCCGGTGCGTTGCGGCGGCCGCAAAAAAATGCAAAATGTCTCCCGCATCGCGGGGCGATGCCGAAGCGGCTTCGATCCTGCCTGAAAAGCACTGGAAAATGACCAAGAAACGAAAAACCCGTCTGGAGGATCTGGCGCGGCTCGCCGGGGTCTCCGTGGCGACCGCTTCACGGGCGCTGAACGACAGTTCCGCGGTCAACTCGCAAACCAAGCTGCAGATCTGGAGGCTCGCGCGCGAACATGCCTACCCGTTCCGCGGCCACATGCCGGGGGGTCCGACGGCGGCGGCCGCCAACCTCACCGTCGTGGTGACGCGCCCGCAGGGGCGCGGGGCCGAGTTGTCGGATCCATTTATCCTCGAGTTGATCGCAGGCATCGGCGAGGCATCCCGCGATCGCGGTTCCGATTTCACGTTGTCGCACGTGATGCCCACGGGCTACGCGGAACTCGCGACGCTGCTGGACACCAGCCGGGCGAACGGCGTGATTTTCATCGGCCAGAGCTCGCTGCACGCCGCCTTTAACCGGCTCGCCCAGTCGCACTCGCATTTTGCGGTCTGGGGCGCGGAATTACCGAAACAGAACTACTGTTCCGTCGGCAGCGACAATCCTCTGGGAGGGCGGCGCGCGACCCTGCACCTGATCCGTCTGGGGCGCCGGCGCATCGTGTTCCTCGGCGACATCGAGGCGCCTGAGTCGATGCAGCGACGCCAGGGCTATGTCGCGGCGCTCGAGCAGAGCGGTCTGCCCGTCGACAAGCGGCTGACCGTGCCCGCACACTTCGGCGTCCAGGCGGCCGAGGCTTCGGTCGATGCGCTGCTCGCGCGACGCGTCGAATTCGACGGCATCGTCGCAGCGAGCGATCTGATCGCATTGGGCGCGATTCGCGCACTGATCCGCGCCGGCCGTTCAATCCCCGAGGATGTCGCCGTGGTGGGCTTCGACGACCTGCCCCTGGCGCGCTACAGCCGTCCCGCGTTGACGACGATCCGCCAGGACACGATGCTGGCCGGGCGCCTCCTGGTGGCGAAGCTGCTCAACAGCGAATCGGGCGGGGAATTGCGCTCCGAGCGCCTGCCGACGGACCTCGTCGTGCGCGAGACCTGCGGTGCCTGAACGCGCGGGTGCAGCCGCCCCGGGCTTCAGTCAATGGCTGCAATCCAGGTGGCGAACGGCGGCAGCGTCACGCTGTGCGCGATCCGGCTGCCACGCAGGGCCGGCGCATCGGTCAGCAGCGTGCGCAGCGAACCGCGCCCCGGGCCCGCCGCGCCCCGGGCGATGGACAGGATTTGCGGCTCTGCCGTGAAATTCAGTGCGACCATGACGGCCTGGACCCGGGTGCCCGAGCGCACATAGGTCAGGACGTGGGGATTGTCGCGGTTCAGCATCGTCATCCGTCCCTGCGTCAACGCCGGTGTGTCGCGACGCAGTCGCAGCAGCTGCCGGTACCACTGCAGCGTTGACTGCGGGTCCTCAAGCTCCGTTGCGACGTTGACAGTGACGTGGTTTTGCGCGACCGGCAGCCACGCGGCGGACCCCGTGCTGAATCCGGCCTGCGCTCCCGGCGACCATTGCATCGGGGTGCGCTCGCCGTCACGGCCCTTCTGCCGGGGCCATCCGGTGATCCCTATGGGATCCTTGACGTCTTCACGCCGTACCGGTGTGATCGTGCGCATGCCGAGTTCCTCCCCGTAATACAGCAGCGGCGTCGCGCGCGAGGTCAGCAGCAGCGAGCCAAGGAGCCGGTTGATCTGCGCGTCGTGCACGCCGTCGCCGTAGCGGTCGATGGCGCGCACGTTGTCATGATTGTCGAACACGAACAGCGGCTGCGAGCCGTGCAGCTGGGATTGCGCCTCCTCGATGTGTTGACGGAACGATGCCGCGTCGAGCCGGTCCCGGTCGCCGTGGAAGCCGACGAGCATGTCCATCGCGAGCTGCAATTCATCGTGGCGCGCTCCGCCATACCAGGCGTCGAGGTCGCGGGTCCGTGGCAGGTAGGTCTCGCCGATGAGCAGCCGCGAATCCGGGTAGGAACCGAGCATGCGGCGCAGCCGCCGGATCACGCCGTGCACCTCAGGCAGGTTGCTGGTCAGGGATCCATCGAGGTTCGGATCGCCCTGGGCATTGACGCCGCCGAGTTCACGCGCGTTGCGCAATTTCGGATCCTCAAACAGATTCGGAATGGCGTCGAGACGGAATCCGGCGATACCCCGATCGAGCCAGAACCGCATCGAAGCGAACATGGCCTTTTCCACGGCGGGATTGCGCCAGTTGAGGTCGGGTTGCTGGCGGTAGAACATGTGGTAGTAGTACTGATGAACCGCCGGGACCCATTCCCAGGCGGAACCGCCAAACAGCGACACCCAGTTGTTCGGCGGCAGCCTGCCCTCATGGGCCTGCGGTCCGCCGCCGGGGATGCCGTCATTCCACACATACCAATCGTGTTTCTCGCTGTCGCGCGCCGCAGCCGCAGCCGTGAACCAGGGATGCTGGTCCGACGTGTGGTTCAGCACCATGTCGAGGAGGATGCGGATATGGTGCTGGCGCGCCGCGCCGATCAGGCGATCCATGTCGGCGAGGGTGCCGTATCGGGGATCCACGCCTACGTAGTCGCTGATGTCGTAGCCGAAATCAACCCCCGGGGAGGGAAACATCGGTGCGATCCAGATCGCGTCGATCCCAAGGTCCTCGAGGTAGCCGAGACGCGCGTTGATGCCGTTGAGGTCCCCGACACCGTCGCCGTCGGAATCCTGAAACGACCGGGGGTAGATTTCGTAGAGCACGGCGCTCTTCCACCATTCCCCGTCGGTATCCGGGGCAGGTTCGGCGGTCGCCGGTACCGCGGCGCAGCACAGCATCGCGAGCCACATCGCGCCGGCCGCCGCGGTGTCGGATAATTTTTTTGCATTTTTTTGCATACTTACGCCTATTTCCGTTGTAAGAAAACCCGGAATTATGTCCGGTAACTATTTAATAATAAGCTGATAAATATGATTTTTGTCTTGTGAAGCGGCGAACGACAGCGCGCCAAATGGCAATTATCACAAAGTTTCTTGCACGGATTCCCATTTTTTTGCATACTTCCTCCGCCTCAGGTAAGCGCGACCATACGTGCGCCGGTAGGCACCTCGACGACAGCAGCGAGACTCGAGGCGATGAGAAACGACGGAACGGTCGGGGGATATACGGTTGGCATCGCTCGTGTACGCCTTACTGCACTCCCCGGGCTCAATAAAACGGCCAGGCGAATACCGCCTGTCCATGGCGTCTTCTTCAGGGAGTTAACATCAAATGGCAACGCTCAATAGTCGATCCTTGATCGCGCGGATCCTGCATTCGGCGCCCGGCGCCGGCAAGCGCGCCTCGCAGATTTTACAGTCCGCGCTGGCCCTGGTCGCATGCGTCGGGTCGCTCGCCGTACTGACCCCGTCCGCCGGCATGGCCGCCGACGCCGCGGCCTCGTCCTCCGATGAACTCCAGGAAATCACCGTCAGCGGCATCCGCGCGAGCGTCGAGGCCGCCATCCAGGTGAAGCGCGATGCCCCCGACATCGTCGAGGCGATCTCCGCCGAAGACATCGGCAAGCTGCCGGATCCCAGCATCGCCGAATCACTGACGCGCCTGCCCGGCGTCACCGCCCAGCGCTCCGACGGGCGCACCTCCGACATCAGCATCCGCGGTTTCGGACCGGATTTCAACGGCACCCTGATGAACGGCCGCGAACAGGTCAGCACGGGCGATAACCGCGCGATCCAGTTCGACCAGTATCCGGCGGAATTGATTCACGCCGTCGAAGTCTACAAGACGCCGGATGCCTCGCTGATCGGCCAGGGACTCGCCGGCACGATCGACCTGCAGACGACGCGGCCTCTGGAATACGGCAAGCGCGCGCTGGTATTCGACGTACGCGCCGTCAAGAACGGCAACGGCGATTTGGGCGCCGGCGCGACCGACAAGCAGTATCGCGCCAGTTTTTCCTACGTCGATCAGTATTTCGACAATACGCTGGGCGTGACCTTCGGCTTCGCGCGCCTGGACAGCCCGACCGATACCAAGGAAGTGGGTCTTTACGATCCCTGGCACCAGAACGGCACCGAGCATGCCGGCGTACCCGCCGACGTCTGGGTCACGGATGGCATCAAGTCCCTCGCCAGCACGGGCCTCGATAAGCGCGATGGCACGGTGTTCACGCTGGAATGGAAACCGGTCGACAACTTTGCCAGCACGTACGACATGTACTACACGAATGATACCTGGGCCGACGATCGGCGCAGCATCGAGGCCAACCTCGGCAATTATCCGGGTCCGGCCGGCTATTCGAACCTGGTGATCGGCGCGGACAATACGCTGATCGGCGCGACCGTGTCCGGCCTAGTTCCGTTGGCGCGCAACTTCCAGTACACGACGCGCGACCAGATTTTCGCGACCGGCTGGAACAACAAGTGGACCAGCAACGACTGGACCCTGGTGAGCGACCTCGGCTACTCGCGCGCCACCCGCGATGAGAAGGACTACGAGACCCAGGCGACCTATCAGAACGGCGTGACCGATACGGGCGTGTTTTTCATCCCGAGCAGCAGCTCGCCATCGTTCGCTTTGCAGAACGCCTACACGAATCCCGCGCAGGTGCTCGTTGGGCCGACCATCTATGGCGCCGGCTACAGCCGCTTCCCGCACGTGGAGGACGAGTTGAAGTCGGTCCGCTTCGACGTATCGCACCCGGCGGGCGGGTGGTTCAGCTCGGTGCAAGGCGGCGTCAATTACGACGACCGCACCAAGACCAAGGTGCAGCCGGAAGCCAACCTGAATGCGAACGCGAATTGCCCCTGCCAGATCTCTGCGGCCGATCTTCTGTCGCCGACCAACCTGAGTTTCTCCGGCACGCCGAGCGCGCTCGCCTGGAACGTACCGGCCGTGATTGCGAACTACTTCCAGCCGATCATGCCCTCGACGACGGCGAGCTACCTCGTCGGCAAGAGCTGGGAAGTCACGGAAAAGCTGTCGACCGCCTACCTCATGGGCAAGCTCGACCACGATCTGAGCGCGGACGTCAACCTGAAGGGCAACGTCGGCGTGCAGTTCGTGCACACGGACCAGAGTTCCGCATCGAATGCCTTTGTCGTGAATGCGGCCACCGGCCCGAACGGCGGTGCGGTCCCGATTTCCGACGGTACGACCTACAACGACGTGCTGCCGTCCGTCAATCTCGTGTTCGGCTTTCCGTCCAGCCAGAAGCTGCGCGTAGGCCTCGCACGCGAGCTCGTGCGGGCGCGCATGGACCAGCTGGACGTGTCGTACGACTATTCATACGCGAACACCGGCCCGTTCATTCCGTCGGCGACCGGCGGCAACGCCAGGCTCGCACCGTGGCGTGCGAACGCGTTCGATCTGTCGTATGAAAAATACTTCGAGAACAAGGCGATCATCTCGGCCGCGGCGTTCTACAAGAAGTTGACGAGCTACATCTACGACATCACGAACAACAACTACAATTTCTCGACTCTGAACGCGGCGGCGTCGCCGTTCTATTCCTGCGGCAACCCGCCGGTGCCCGGCAGCTGCCAGGAAAGCGCGACCGGCATGTTCACGCAGCCCGAGAACGGTCAAGGCGGCCGCGTGGACGGCATCGAGTTCGCTTTCTCGATTCCTGGGGACCTGTTTCTCGATGCCCTGCAGGGCTTTGGAGTGAGCGGCAGCATCTCGGAAACCGAGAGCAACATCGCGGTGCAGAACGATCAGGTTGCCGGCGAGACGGTTTCGAACATCCCGCTGCCCGGATTGTCCAAGACGGTGTGGCAGGCGACCGTGTACTACGAGCGTGCCGGATTCTCGGCGCGTCTCGCAACGACCTATCGCTCGAACTATATCGGCGAAATCACCGATTATGCCGGCGACCGGGCGCTGGAATACGTGCGGCATGAGCAGATCAGCGCATTCCAGACGGGCTACGACTTCCAGGATGGCCGGCTGAAGGGCTTGGGGATCGTGTTCCAGATCGACAACCTGACCAACACCCCGTTCATCGACTACTCCCAGGTCGAGACGCGCGTGCGGGACTACGAGACCTATGGCCGCGTGTTCTACCTGGGAGCGAGGTTTAAGCTGTAATACACGAATCATTGCTCCTCCGTGACCCGCCGGGGCCGCCCCGGCGGGTCGCTTTCGCCTCTGGCCGGCAACAGGACTACCGTGCAGCGCGCCGCAAGAGTCTGGCTTACATGCCTTCTTGGAACCGGGTGCCTGGCATCCTCGGGCGCGGCGCCGGCCGATTTCCGCGCGCGGCTGCCCGAAGACGAGGTCATCTACTTCTTGCTGCCCGACCGCTTCGACAATGCGGATCCCGGCAACGATCGCGGCGGCCTGGACGGCGGGCGGCTTGAGACCGGGTTCGACCCGACCGCCAAGGCTTTCTACCATGGCGGCGACCTGAAGGGCGTGATCCGCCGCCTGGATTACATCCAGTCCCTCGGCGCGACGGCAATCTGGGTCGCGCCGATCTTCAGGAACAAACCGGTCGATGGACCACCGGGCCGCGAGGAGGCCGGATACCACGGCTACTGGATCACGGATTTCACCCGCGTGGATCCGCACTTCGGGACGAACGAGGATTTCCACGCGCTGGTCGCGGCGGCACATGCCCGCGGCATGAAGGTCTACATGGATATCGTCGCCAACCATACCGCCGACGTGATCCGCTACCGCGAATGCACAGCGTGTCCCTACCGTTCGCGAGCCGACTATCCTTATACGCGCCGCGGCGGCGTCGCGGGCGAGCCGATCAATGACGGCTTCCTGGGCGACGATGCCGCGCACCAGACCGCGGAGAACTTCGCGCACCTGGTGCGCCCGGATTACGCCTACACGCCCTTCGTCCCGTCCGGCGAGGAATACATCAAGGTTCCGGAGTGGCTGAACGATCCGATCTACTATCACAACCGCGGCGAGACGACCTACAAGGGCGAGAGCTCGACCATGGGCGATTTCAATGGCCTCGACGACCTCATGACCGAGAACCCGCGGGTCGTGCAGGGCTTCATCGACATCTACGGCGATTGGATCGACCGCTACCATGTCGACGGCTTTAGGATCGATACCGCAAAGCACGTGAATCCGGAGTTCTGGCAGGCGTTTGTGCCAGCGATGCTGACGCGCGCCCGCGGCGCCGGCATCCCGAACTTCGCCATCTTCGGCGAGGTCGCGATCTCCTCGCTCGAGCCGGGTCTGCTCGCCTTGCATACGCGCATCGATGGGTTGCCGGCGGTCCTCGACTTCACCACGCAGCGCGCGCTCATCGACACGGTCGCGGGCATTGCCGGCACCGCCGAGTTCGCACAGCTCTATGCCCAGGACGGCCTGTATGAAGGCGGCGAAGCGGCGGCACGACGCCTGCCCACCTTCCTCAGCAATCATGACCAGGGCCGCTTCGGATATTTCCTGCGGCGGGCATTTCCGGGGATCGGCGCCCGGGAAGAGCTGCAGCGGATGCAACTCGCGCATGCAATGCTGATGACCCTGCGAGGCGTGCCGGTGATCTATTACGGCGATGAACAAGGATTTGCCGGTTCCGGCGATAACCAGGACACGCGCCAGGACATGTTTGCGAGCCGCGTGGCCGAGTTCAATGCCCAGCGCCTCATTGGTTCGAGCCGCTCCACGGCCACGGCGAGCTTCAACCCGCAGCATCCCCTATACCTCACCATCCGGGAACTGGCCGAGCTGCGCAGCGCACAGCCGGCGCTGCGCCGCGGCACGCAGATCGTGCGCGCGACCAGCGAGGCGCCGGGGCTCCTCGCCGTGTCGCGCATCGATCCGGCCGACGGCCGCGAACTGCTCGCGGCCTTCAATACCTCGACACTGCCGGTGAGTGCCGAGGTCGAGGTGGGCGCCGCGGTGACCGCCTTCAGGTCGCTGCATGGCGGCTGCGCCACGAGTGTCGACGCGCCGGGCAGTTACCACGTGGAACTGGCGCCGCTGGATTTCGTCATCTGTGCCGGCGAAGCTCACCGACCCTAACTCATCCATGACCTCGCATCTCAACGACAAGCCGCAACTCTCGTTCATGACCATCTGGAACATGTGCTTCGGCTTCCTGGGCCTGCAGTTCGGTTTCGCGCTGCAAAACGCGAACGTCAGCCGGATCTTCCAGACGCTCGGCGCCTCTCTCGATCAAATCCCGGCGCTGTGGATCGCCGCACCGCTGACAGGTCTGATCGTGCAGCCGCTGGTCGGTCATTTTTCGGACCGGACGTGGACGCCGCTCGGCCGGCGCCGGCCGTATTTCCTGGTCGGCGCGGTACTCGCATCGCTCGCGCTGTTCGCGATGCCACGCTCGCGTGGGCTGCTCGCCGCGGCCGTATTGCTGTGGGTCCTCGACGCCTCGCTGAACATTTCGATGGAGCCCTTTCGCGCGCTGGTTGGCGACCAGCTGGCGCCGGCGCAACGCCCCGCCGGATATGCGATGCAGGGGTTCTTCATCGGGCTGGGTGCCATCATTGCGAGTGCGCTGCCCTACATGCTGGCGCTGTCCGGCGTCAGCAACTCTGGTACAGGCCACGCCTCGATCCCGCAGACCGTGCGCCTGTCGTTCGACATGGGCGCCGTCGTGCTGCTGGCGACCGTCTGTTGGACCGTCTGGACTACGCGCGAGTACGCCCCCGCTCAGCTGCAGGGCTTCAGCGACGCGAGCCCGGCGCAGGCGACCGACACGGTGCGCCTCGCCGGCGGTTCCGGGTGGCTGTGGATGGCCGCCGGCCTCGGCGCGGCGATGGCCGTTCACTACTGGCAAATCGACTCGCAGCTGTACCTCGTCGCCGTCGGCGCGCTGGCCTGGGGCCTCGCGCGCACGCTGCATGCCCGGCGGCGCGCCATTGCAGGTGCCGGCGTGTTTCATGCGCTCATGGACGATCTGGAATACATGCCGCTCGTCATGCGCCAGCTGGTTCCCGTGCAGTTCTTCTCCTGGCTCGCGCTGTTCGCCATGTGGATCTACACCACCGCCGCCGTCGCCTCGCGCTACTACGGCTCCAGCGATCCGCAGACGGCGGCCTACAACGACGGGGCCAACTGGGTTGGCGTGCTGTTCGCGGCCTATAACGGCTTCGCAGCACTCGCGGCGATGGTGATCCCTGGGATGGTGAGCCGCTGGGGGTTGCGCCGCAGCCACCTCGTGAACCTATGCCTCGGCGGGATTGCGCTGATCTCCTTCCTCCTGATCGGCGATTCCCGCTGGCTGCTGCTGCCGATGGTGGGCGTCGGCTTCGCGTGGGCCTCCATCCTGTCGCTGCCGTACGCCCTGTTGTCCGACAGCGTGCCCGCCGACAAGATGGGCGTCTACATGGGCATCTTCAACTTCTTCATAGTAATCCCCCAGCTGGTCGCCGCCAGCATCCTCGGGCTGCTGCTGCGGCTCCTGTTCAAGGGTGCGCCGGTCTATGCGCTCGTGCTGGGCGGGGCGAGCTTCATACTGGCGGGGCTGTTCGCGTTACGTATCAAAACGGTGGACTAATTGGACAATCGCAACTGGTGGCAGGGCGCCATCATCTACCAGATCTATCCGCGCAGTTTCCAGGACACCAACGGCGACGGCATCGGCGACCTGCCCGGCATCGCCCAGCACCTCGAGTACGTCGCGAGCCTCGGGGTCGAGGCGGTGTGGATCTCGCCGTTCTTCCGCTCGCCCATGAAGGACTTCGGCTACGACATCGCGGACCACCGGGCGGTCGACCCGATCTTCGGCAGCCTCGAGGACTTCGACGTGCTGCTGACGAAGGCGCATGCACTCGGGCTCAAGGTCATCATCGACCAGGTGCTGAGCCATACCTCTAACGAGCATGCTTGGTTTCGCGAAAGCCGCGAAAGCCGCGACAACGCGCGGGCGAACTGGTTCGTCTGGGCGAATCCGCGCACGGACGGCGGTCCGCCGAACAACTGGCTGTCGATCTTCGGCGGGGTCGCTTGGGCATGGGAGCCGCGCCGCTGCCAGTACTATCTGCATAATTTCCTGGTCGACCAGCCCGACCTCAACTTTCACGAGCCGGCCGTGCAGCGCGCCGTGCTCGATAATGTGCGCTTCTGGCTGGAGCGCGGCGTCGATGGACTCCGGCTCGATGCAATCAATTTCTGCTGCCATGACCCCCTGCTGCGCGATAATCCGCCAAAGCCGCCGGAAGAGCGCACCGGGCATGGCTTTCGCCCCGACAACCCGTACGCCTACCAGTACCATCTGTACGACAACACGCGGCCGGAGAACCTTGAGTTCCTCGCAAGGCTGCGCGCCTTGCTCGACGAGTTTCCGGGCGCCGTGTCGCTGGGCGAGATCTCCTCCGAGGACTCCACGGCGACCATGGCGGAATATACTCGGCCGGGCCGCCTGCACATGGCCTACACCTTTGAGCTGTTGGGCGCCGACGGCTCACCGGCACACATCCGCGACACCGTCGAGCGCAAGATGGCCGCCTCGCCCGAAGGCTGGCCGTGCTGGGCGATTTCCAACCACGATGTGCAGCGAGTCATCACGCGCTGGGGGAAGCCGGACTCCCCGCAGCACCTGGCCACGCAGCTGACAGCGGTGATCACTTCGCTGCGCGGCGCCGCGTGCCTGTACCAGGGCGAGGAACTCGGCCTCGCCGAGGCCCAGGTGCCGTTCGAACTGCTGCAGGATCCCTACGGCATCGCGTTTTGGCCCAACTTCCAGGGCCGCGACGGCTGCCGCACGCCGATGCCATGGGATGATTCGCCGCAAGGCGGCTTTACGACCGGCAAGCCATGGCTGCCGTTGCCGGCGCCGCACCTCGGGCAGAGCGTGCGGGTCCAGGAGGGCAACCCGGGATCGCCGCTGCACGCGCTACGCGGTTTGCTGCGCTGGCGCAAGCGCCATCCGGCACTCGTGCGTGGCGCGATCGGATTCATCGATGCCCCGGCCGACGTGCTCGCGTTCCGGCGCTGGTGCGAGGGGCAGCGGCTGGTAGCCGTGTTCAATTTCCGCAACTGTGGCGTCACGGTGAGGCTTGCCGAGCTGGAGGGCGTCGTGGCGCTGGAGGGCCACGGTCTGCCGGCCGGTGAACTCTTCGGTACGCGCCTGACGCTGCCGGCTCACGGAGCATTTTTCGGGATTATTTGAGCGCGGCGATCGGGGATCATCACTCCCGCGGCGTGTTTTCGAGAAACTGCACCGGAATGTCGAATCGCCGCGCCCAATCGTCCTCGCTGTGCCCGGCGCCCTCGAATTGCCGCGAAGACCAGTTGGCGGCCGTGTAGCCGCGATCGAGGACGATCTGATCGATCACTGCCTGCGCGACGCCGTACAGCGCATCGAGTCCGACGGTGCCGTGATCCATGTACAGGCGATGATCCTTGGGATCCGGCAAGTGGCCGCTCAAATAATTGAACGCCGCCAGGGGCGCCCAGGCATTGGCCTCGAAGCTGCCGATCCAGTGCGTCGACAGGCCGGCCGCGCCGCCGAAGACCTCCGGATATTCGCAGATCGCGTAGATCGATATGAGCGCGCCCATGCTCGAGCCCATCACGAAGGTATGCGCTTTTTCCGGCCGCGTCGCGAAATGCCCGTCAATGTAGGGTTTGAGCTCCTCGACGAGAAATCGCAGATAATCGTCGGAGCGCGATTTGCCGGCGAGCGCCGACTCGATGAAGTGCGAGCGCTGCGGCTGCGGGATCAGCTTCAGCATTTTGCCCGGAAAATATTCCGCATGGCGATGGGCGCCGCCGTTCCAGATCCCGACGATGAGGGTGCCGTGCACCTGACCGCTCTTGATGAGCCGCGACAGCGTGCGTCCCGCGTCCCAGGATTTTCCGTTCCAGGCGGCCGACGGATCGAACAGCATCTGCCCATCCTGCATGTAGATGACGTCGTACCGCTCGCCGCCGCCGTAGCCCTCCGGCACCCACACATCGACGTTGCGCGGCTCCACATGGCGCGACGCGAACTTCCCGAGGTGCTCGAGGTGCGCCGGCAGCGGCGCTGGAACGCCATCACCGTGGGCGGCGGCGAAGCCGAGCAGGCCGATCGCCGCAATGGATTCTCCGAGCATCGATCCGCACCGCCAGCCCATGGGGTTCCCCGCCTGTCCGCTTTCACCCAGTGTAAGCGCTTCATTCGCGCGTGTTGCCGATGCGCATACGTATTCATTGTCCGCAGCGTCCGCGGACACTGTCCGCGGACGCCAACGGTGGCGGCGTCAAAAATTACCCCATGAGGAACAATCACTTGGCAGCCCGGTGAGTTGGCACGCGCCTTGCTCGGTGGTTCTCAGGTACATCTTTCCCGGGGATCTCGTTTGCACTCGATACGCCGTCTGCTCGTCCTGATCGCCCTGCTGCTCGCCATGCCCGTGGCCCAGGCGAACGATCTGAAGGATCTGTACGAGCTCGCGCTCACGCGCGATGCCGCGCTACAGGCGGCCGCGTTTGCGCGCGACGCCGGCATCGAGGTGCGCCCGCAGGCGCTCGCATCCTGGCTGCCGCACATCGCCGCGGCGGCGTCGGTGACGCGCGAGCGTGCCGACTACGACAGCGGCCAGTTGGCCTCGCCGGCGACGGATTGCGTGCTCGGCGCCGCCGCCGGCAGCCAGCATTGCTACGGCACCGTGCACGGTCTCGGCCTGAATCTATCGCAGACCCTGTGGAGCTTCCAGGCCTTCAGCCAGCTGCAGGAAGCCGATCTGCAGGCGGCTGCCGCGCAAGCGGCCTTTCTCAGCGCCAGCCAGAACCTGCTGCTGCGGGTGGCGACGGCGTATTTTGCGATCCTCGCCGCGTCCGATCAGCTCGCCGCCAACCGCAGCGAGCGCGACGCCTTCGCCGGCCTGCTCAATCAGGCCAGAACCCGTGAATCGACCGGGGTCGGTCCGCGCAGCGACGTCGAACAGGCACAGGCGTTCTACGATGCCACCGAGCAAAGCGTCATCGATGCCGGGAACGCCCTGGATGATGCGAATCTCGCACTCACCGAGATCGTGGGTGCGCATGCCGCGAGGCTCGCGCCGCTGCGCACCGACATTCCGCTGATCTCGCCCGAGCCCGCCTCGGCCGAGGAGTGGGTCGCGGCGGCGCGGCGCGACAATTTCGACGTGCGCGCCGCGCAGCTCAGGATGCAGGCCGCGGAGCGCGACGTGGCGGCACAGCGCGGCCGGGGACTGCCCACCATCTCGCTCACCGGTGCGAGCTCCAAGCTGAACCAGGATGAGGTGCTCGGCGGCAATCAGACGCTGGACACGATCGGGGTATCCTTCAGCTGGCCGCTGTTTCAAGGCGGTGCGGTCGCCTCGGCGGTGCGCCAGTCGCGTGCCTTGTACCGCGAAGCCACGGCCGTCTACGACTCGACGCAGCGTGATGCCGAGAAGCAATGCCGCGCGGCCTATCGCGGTATCGTCAGCGGCATCGCGCGCATCGGCGCCGCGCACCGCGCCGTCGAGTCGGGGCGCGGCGCCGTCGAGGCCAGCCGCCGCAACGTCGAATTCGGCACCGGGACCGAGTTCGACCTGCTCAATGCCCAGAACAATTACTACACGGCGCTGCGGGCCTACAGCCAGGTGCGTTACGACTATTTGACCAGTCTGCTGGCGCTCAAGCTCGAGGCCGGCCGCCTCGGTGAGATCGATCTGATCGCCATCGACGACCTGCTCATCGAGGCCGGCTCATGAGTCTGCGCCCGGTGCCCGAGGAACCTACCGTGCTTCGCGACACCGCCGCCCAGGACCGGATGATCGAACGCGCGGGCTTCCTGCGGCGCCACCGCACGCCGTTGCTGCTCGCCGCCGCCGCCGCCGTGTTCATCGCCGTGCTGCTCGGCGTGCTGCTGCATTTTTCGGGCGCGGGCCGTTCGGTCGATCGCTCGCGAATCGCCATCGCCGCCGTGGAGCGCGGCAGCTTCATCCGCGACATCGCCGCCGACGGCCGCGTGGTGGCGGCCAACAGCGCCACCCTGTACGCCGATGCGCCCGGCACCGTCACCCTGCAGGTGCACGCCGGCGACGCGGTCGTGCGCGGCCAGCAGCTCGCCGTCGTGGCCAGCCCCGACCTGGCCGCGAAGCTCGCCCAGGAGGAGGCGACCGCGGTGGGACTGCGCATCGATTGGCAGCGCGCCAGCCTCGATGCCGAACGCCGGCTGCTGCAGCTGCGCGATGCCTTCGATCAGGCGCAGGTCGATCAGAAGACCGCGCAGCGTGAACTCGATCGCAGCCGCAAGGCCTACGAACTCGGCTCCTTCACGGAATTGCAGGCGCTCAAGGCGCAGGACTCGCTCGACAAGGCGCAATTCGCCTTCCAGCAGGCCAGATTGAACTATGAGTCCCAACCGAAACAGAATCGATTCGACATCGACAGCAAGCGGGCGCTGTTCGACCGGCAACGCCTGCTCGTGGCCGATCTGCGGCGCCAGGTCGCGGCCTTGAGCATCAAATCCCCCGTGGACGGCCAGGTCGGCCAGCTGCAGGTGGCCGACCGGACGAGTGTCGCCCGGGATGCCCCGCTGCTCACGGTGGTCGACCTGTCGGCGCTCGAGGTCGAAATCCAGGTGACCGAGAGTCTGGCACGCGATCTGCGGCCGGGCATGAGCGCGGAGTTGGACGGCGGCGGCCGGCACTGGCAGGGCCGCGTGAGCGGCGTCTCGCCCGAAGTGGTGGCCGGCCAGGTTGCCGCGCGGCTGCGCTTCGCCGGCGAGCAGCCGGCCGGCCTGCGGCAAAGCGAGCGGCTGTCGGTGCGGATTGTCATCGACCGCCGCGACAACGTGCTCATGGTCGACCGCGGCTCCTTCGTGGACCAGGAAGGCGGCGGTTTCGCCTATCTCGTGCACGGCGACCTCGCCGTTCGCCGGCCGGTCAAGCTCGGCGCCGCCAGTCTCGACAAGGTCGAGATCCTGGGCGGCCTCGCGGCCGGCGATCAGATCGTGGTCTCCGGCACCGATGCCTTCAACGGCGCGCAACGCGTGATCCTGAGCCATTGACCCGTCCCGCATCGAATCGCACCCCATCCATCCACGGCAAGAGGCCCCCATGCTGAGAATGACCCATCTGTCGAAGGCGTATCGCACCGAGGTCGTCGAAACCTACGCATTGCGCGATTTTGCCATCCACGTGCGCGAGGGCGAGTTCGTCGCCGTCACCGGACCCTCCGGATCCGGCAAGACGACATTCCTCAGCATCGCCGGGCTGCTCGAGGAATTCAGCGGCGGCGAGTATCAGTTGGACGGCGTCGACGTCCGCGGCCTGAACGACAATCGGCGTTCGCGGCTGCGCAATGAGAAGATCGGTTTCATTTTTCAGGCCTTCAACCTGATCGCTGATCTGAACGTCGAGGACAACATCGACGTGCCGCTGCGCTACCGGGGGTTCGACGGCGCCGAGCGGCGCCGGCGCATCCGGGAATCCTTGAGCCGCGTCGGCCTGTCGGCCCGCGGCCGCCACTATCCGGCGGAGTTGTCCGGCGGCCAGCAACAACGGGTGGCGATCGCGCGGGCATTGGCCGGCGCGCCGCGCCTGCTGCTCGCGGATGAACCCACCGGCAATCTGGACACGCAGATGGCGCGCGGCGTCATGGACCTGCTCGAGGAGCTGCATCGCGACGGCGCCACCATCGTCATGGTGACCCACGATCCGGAACTCGCGGTGCGCGCGCAGCGCGAAGTGCACATCGTCGACGGCCAGGTGGTCGACCTCGCCCCGCCGCCGCGGCTGGTCGCGGGCCTGGCCGCGAATCCCTGATCAAGGCGGGACACATGTTCACCTATTATCTGACCCTCGCACTGCGCAGCCTGCGGCGCAACGTTGTGCTCACGGTGCTGATGATCGCCGCCATCGGGGTGGGCATCGGCGCCTCCATGACCACCCTGACCGTGTTTCGTGCCATGGCGGGCGACCCCATTCCCCGCAAGTCCCGGCAGCTGTTTGCGGTGCAGATCGACAATTGGGGGCCGAAGAAAGGCGTGGTGATTGGCGATGAGGACAATCTACAGCAGCAGATCAGCTACCCCGACGCCGTCGGTTTGATGACGGCGCACGCGGCCCGGCGCCAATCGGCCATGTATCGCACCGGCTTTGCGCTCACCCCGGCCAATCCGGATCTGCGGCCCTTCCAGGTGACCGCGCGCGCGGCCTTTGCGGATTTCTTTGCCATGTTCGAGGTGCCGTTTCGCTACGGCGCCGCCTGGTCGCAGGCCGATGACACGGGCCATGCCGATGTGGTGGTGATCGGCCGTGAGCTCAATGACAAGGTGTTCGGTGGCGCCAATTCGGTCGGCAGGACGCTCGATCTCGACGGCCACGGGTACCGGGTGGTGGGGGTGCTCGATCACTGGGAGCCGATCCCGAACTTCTACGACCTCAACAACAACAAATACGCCGGGGCCGAGGAAGTCTTCATTCCCTTTACCCGCGCCATCGATCAACAGCTGGCGTCCTGGGGCAACAACAATTGCGGCGGCGACTCGCTGCCGGCCGCGGGCTGGGACGGCCGCTTGCATTCCGAGTGCATCTGGCTCCAATTCTGGGCCGAGCTGCCCGGCGCCGCGGAGGCGGATCGCTACCGCACGTTCCTGAACAACTATGCGGCGGAACAGCGGCGCCTGGGCCGCTTTCAGTGGCCTCCCCACACCCGGATCCGGGACGTCCGGGAGTGGCTCGTCGACCAGCACGCCGTGACCGCCGAGGTGCGCATTCTGGTGCTGGTGTCCTTCAGCTTTCTGTTGGTCTGTCTGCTCAACGCCATGGGACTGATGCTCGCGAAAATCATGGGACGCGCCGGCGACATCGGCGTGCGCCGCGCTCTGGGCGCGAGCCGCCGCGCCATCGTCGCACAATGCCTGACCGAGGCGGCGATGGTGGGTCTGGCCGGCGGGCTGCTGGGTCTCGGGCTCACCGTGCTCGGACTGCTGGGATTGCGGGCACTGCTCTCGGAGGACGTGAATCGGCTGACCCATTTCAGCCCTTCGGACGTCGCCATCGCGGTGGCGCTGTCGGTGGCGGCCACCACCCTGGCGGGGCTGTATCCCACCTGGCGCGCCACGCAGGTGCAGCCCGCCTGGCAGTTGAAAGCCCAATAGGGGGAATGGTCATGGAACTGCGTCCGATACTCTCCGCCATGCGCCGCAACAAGGTCGGTGCCATCCTGATCGGCGTGCAGATGGCGATCACGCTCGCCATTCTGTGCAACGCGCTGTTCATCATCGAACAGCGTCTGGCCCTGAGCCATCGCCCCACCGGCATGGATGAGAGCAACAATTTCGTCGTGACCAATCAGTGGGTGGGCAATCCGACCGACCTCAAGGCCAAGCTGCAGGGCGATCTGGCGGCGCTGCGCTCGCTGCCCGGTGTGATCGATGCCACGGCGCTCAATTCCTACCCCTTGAGCAACGGCGGCTCGACCGAAGGTCTGCTGCTGACGCCGGACCAGAAGGAACCGACGGCGTTGAGTGCGCTGTACGAGATGGACGAGCACGGCTTGCAGGCCGCCGGACTGACGCTCGTCGCCGGCCGCAATTTCACCGCCGAGGAGGTGCGCGACAAGTTCGGTTACCTGGACGTGACGCCGCCGGCGGCCGTCATCATCACCCGCACCCTGGCGGAGAAATTATTTCCCGGCCGAAGTGCCCTGGGGCAATCCGTGTATTTCGGCGGCCACACCCAACCGGCGGCCGTCGTCGGCATCGTCGAGCGGCTGCAGGTGCCCTGGACCCAGGCGGGCGGCTGGGGCAGCCAGTTCAACGACAATTCGACCATTGAACCGATGCGCTACGTGTCGCCGTATACCCATTACCTCGTGCGCGTGCAGCCCGGTCGCATCGCCGCCGTGATGCGGGCCGCGGAGCAGGCGCTGATCGCTCTGGACCGCGCCCGGGTATTGGAGAAAACCTGGACGCTGACCGAGGCGCGCGCCGATGCCTATCAGGATGACCGCGGTCTGGCGGTCATTCTCGGCGTGGTGTGCGCGGCCTTGGCGGCGGTCACCGCCTTCGGCATCGTCGGCCTGACCAGCTACTGGGTGGCGCAGCGCCGGCGCCAGATCGGCATACGCCGCGCCCTCGGCGCGACCCGGCCGGCCATCATCCGCTACTTTCAGACGGAGAATCTGCTGATCGCGGCGGCCGGCGCCGCCCTCGGCATCGCGCTCACCCTGCTCCTGAATCTGTGGATGGTCAGCGCCTTCGAGATGCCGCGGCTGCCGCCGGGCTATGTGCTCATCGGCGCCATCGTGGTGCTGCTGCTCGGTCAGCTGGCGGTGCTGTGGCCCGCGCTCAAGGCGGCGTCCGTACCACCCGCCCTGGCGACGCGGGCCGCCTGATTCGAGTCGGGCGGCGGCACCCGGTAGACTTCAGCCATGCGCAGCATTCTGGTCATCGACGATAATCCGGCCGTTGCCCAGGCGCTCGGACTGCTGTTCGGACTGCATGACATCCGCACCCTCGCTGCGACCTCGCCCGCGGCGGGTCTGGCGCTGCTGGCGCGCGAGCGGGTGGATCTGGTCATCGCCGACATGAACTTCGGCGGCGACACCACCTCGGGGGACGAAGGAGCTGCGCTGTTTCGCGCCGTGCGCGCCCAGCAGCCCGACCTGCCCGTGGTGCTGCTGACGGCCTGGACCCACCTCGAATCCGCGGTGCAGCTGGTCAAGGCCGGCGCTGCCGATTACATCGGCAAGCCCTGGGACAACGACAAGCTGATCGCGACCGTGGAGAACCTGCTCGAACTGGCGGAGAGCACGCGCGAGCGGCAGCGTCTGCTCGACGAACAGCGCCGCCGGCGCGAGCTGCTCGCCGGGCAATACGACCTGTGCGGCACGGTATTTGCCTCCGATGCCATGGAGCGGGTGGTCGAACTCGCCTGCCGCGTCGCACGCGGCGATGTGCGGGTGCTGATCACCGGCCCGAACGGCGCCGGCAAGGAGCGCATCGCACAGATCGTACATGCGAACTCGGCGCTCCGCCGCGGACCCTTCGTGGCGGTCAACTGCGGCGCCATCCCGGCCGAACTGATCGAGGCGGAGTTGTTCGGCGCCGAGGCCGGCGCCTTCACCGGAGCGGCCCGCGCCCGCGTGGGCCGCTTCGAGACGGCCGATGGCGGCACGCTGTTCCTGGATGAAATCGGCGACCTGCCGCTCGCCGGGCAGGTCAAGCTGCTGCGCGTGCTCGAAACCGGCGAGTTCGAGCCGCTCGGCTCGAGCCGCTCGCGCAGCGCCCGGGTGCGGGTGTTGAGCGCCACCAACGCCGATCTGCCCGCACTGATTCGCACCGGCCGCTTTCGCGAGGACCTGTATTACCGCGTCAACGTCATCGAGATCAACGTCCCCGCGCTTGCCGAGCGGCGCGCCGACATCCTGCCGCTGGCGCGGCATTTTCTCGGCGCCGCGCCGACCTTGGGCGAGGATGCGGCGGCCGCCCTGCTGGCGCACGACTGGCCGGGCAATGTGCGCGAGCTGCGCAACTGCATCGAGCGCGCCAAACTGCTGGCGCGCGGGCGCATCCTGACCGCCGGCGATTTGAATCTGCCGCTGCAGCGTCCCGCGGCCGAAGCCGAGGTGCGGCGCGACGCCGATCAACCCAGCCGCGAGGCGATCGAAACCAGCCTGCGCGAGGCCGGCGGCAACATCAGCCGTGCCGCGAGCAACCTCGGCCTGTCGCGACAGGCGCTGTACCGGCGCATGGAACGGTTCAATCTGCGTCCGGTGGGCGGCTAGCCCGCCATGCCCGGCCGGCCGCTGCTCAGCCTCAAGGGAAAGCTGGCATTCTGGCTGATGGCGGTGGCCGCGGCGGCGGCGGCCGGCGGGGTGTTGGCCGCCCGCCTCTGGGACAGCGGCCTGCTCGCCTGGTCGCTGGTGATGTGCGCCGCGTTGTTGCCCGTGTTGTGGCTGGCCGCGCGGCTGATGCGGCCGGTGGCGCAATTGCTGCGCGCCCTCAGCGCCACCGTGGCGAGCTATCGGGAAGGCGATTTCAGCCGTTCGCTTGCGATCGACCGGGACGATGAGCTCGGCGATCTGATGGCGGCCCACAATGAGCTGGCCGGTGCCCTGCGCTCCCAGCGCGCGCACCTGGTGCAGCGCGAATTGCTGCTCGACACGGTCATGCAGAATTCGCCGGTGGCGCTGCTGCTGGTGGACGCGCAGGAGCGCATCGCCTACGCCAATATCGCGGCTCGCCACCTGTTGAGCGAGGGCCGCAGCCTAACCGGGCTGCACTTCGGTGATGCCCTGATGCGCGCGCCGCCGGCCTTGCGCGGCGCCGTGGCCGGCGCTGGCGACAGCCTGTTTTCCACCGAGATCGAGGGTTCGGAGGAGACGTTTCATCTGTCGCAGCGCGCCTTCATCCTGCAGGGGCGCACCTTCCGACTGTATCTGCTCAAGCGCCTGACCCGGGAGCTGTCGCGCCAGGAGGTCGCCACCTGGAAGAAACTCATCCGCGTCTTGAGCCACGAGCTCAACAATTCCCTGGGGCCGCTCTCATCGCTCGCCCATTCCGGCGCCGAGATCGCGCGCCGCGCCGACCAGTCGACGCTGCCGGCCGTGTTCGCGGCCATCGCCGAACGCGCCGAGCATCTGCACCAATTCGTCAGCGGCTACGCCACCTTTGCGCGCCTGCCGGCGCCCCGTCCGCAGCCGGTCGCGTGGGATGGCTTCGCCGCCGATCTCGCCCGCCAGCAGCGCTTTACCCTGGCCGCCGCCCTGCCGGCGGTGCCCGGCTGGTTCGACCGCGCGCAGGTCGAGCAGGCGCTGATCAATCTGCTCAAAAATGCGCATGAAGCCGGCGGCAAGGACACCGATGTCGAGCTGCTCATCCGGTGCTTGGGGACGGAGCAGCGCATCGAGGTGCGCGATCGCGGGGCCGGTATGAGCCAGGCCGTGCTGGCACAGGCGCTGCTGCCGTTCTATTCGACCAAGCGCAGCGGCACCGGCCTCGGCCTCGCGCTCGCGCGCGAAATCGCCGAGGCCCACGGCGGGCGCATTCAGCTGCAAAACCGCGAAGGCGGCGGCCTGTGCGTCACCTTGGATCTGCCGCGGCAACCGGATTAACATGGGGATCGTTACCCACGGAATGACCCCATGTACTCATTTGTCTGGCGCCCGATGATGCTGGCTGCGATCGCCGCCGCGTGGCCGTGCACCGTCCTCGCACGGCAGCCGGTGACCGACGCCGAGGTGGCCGAGATCGGCAAAAGCGCCATCCTGATCGACACCCACGACGATGTGACCAGCAAGACCGTCGACGGCTACGACATCGCCACCCCCAACCGCGGCGGCAACACCGATCTCGCGCGGATGCTAAGCGGGCATCTGGGGGCGGAGTTCTTCGCCGTGTACGTCGACCCCTCCTATGTGAAGGACAACCATTCGGCGAACCGCGCCCTGCAGATGATCGACACCGTGCGCCATGACATCATCGAGGCGCATCCGCAGTTCGTCTTCGCGGTCACCGCCGGGGACATCGAGCGCGCCCACAAGCAGCACAAGATAGCCGCGCTGATGGGCATCGAGGGCGGCCACGCCATCGAGAATTCGCTGCGGCTGCTGCGCGATTTCTACGCGCTCGGCGTGCGCTACATGACGCTCACGCATTTCAACACGAACGACTGGGCGGACTCGCAGGGCGACATCGACGATCCGGCGGTCAAGCACCACGACGGCCTCACGCCGTTCGGCAAGGACGTCGTGCGGGAGATGAACCGGCTCGGCATGATGGTCGACATCTCGCACACGGCGGACAAGACCTTCTGGGACGCGCTCGAGGTGTCGACGGCGCCCATCATCGCCTCGCACTCCGGCTGCCGTGCGATTTCGAATTACACCCGCAACATGACCGATGCGATGATCCGGGCGCTGGCCGCCAAGGGCGGCGTCATCCAGATCAATTTTGGCTGCGATTTCCTGAGCCAGCGCTACTACGATGCCGCACGTCCCCTGGAGGGCTCGCTGCGCGAGCGCTACCGGGCCATCATGCAGCTGAGCCAGCCGGAGCGGGCGGCCGCCATCGAGCAATTGCGCCGGGAGTTCGCCTCCCAGGTGCCTCCCGCCACCCTTCAGGACGTGGTCGCCCAGATCGACCACGCGGTCAAGGTGGGCGGCATCGACGCGGTCGGCATCGGCACCGACTTTGACGGCGTCGGCTGCACACCGCCGGAATTGGATGGCTACGACAAGTTTCCCGCCCTCACCCGGGCACTGCTGGAGGCCGGATACACGCCGGATCAGGTGCGCAAGATCTACGGCGGCAATCTGCTGCGGGTGATGCGTGCCGTGGAGACGCGGGCACAGCAGCTGCGCGCGGCTCCCGCGACCCCTTGATCCGCTCTGTACGGTGCAGCACCGACCAGCCGTCGGCGGTGCGCTACAGTGAGTCATGAACCAGCACCCTGCCTCGCCCCGTTCGGGATATCGCGCCGCGACGGCGCTCTTCCTCGGCCTCGCCCTGTGCGGCACGGCCATGGCGCAACATAACGGCGGCGGCCACGGTGGCGGCATGGGCGGCGGCCACGGCAGTGCGGGCGGCGGCCACGGCGGCGTGGAGCGCGGCGGCGGCTACGGCGGTGGTCATTACGGCCCGCAGCGTCCGGGCTACGGCGGGCGCGGATATGGCGGACGCTACTACGGCGGCGGTTATGGCTACGGCGGTTGGGCGCTCGGCTACGGTTTGTTCTTTGCCACTCTGCCCTTCTATTACACCACGCTGTGGTGGGATGACGAGCCGTTCTATTACGCCAACGACAATTACTATCAGTGGGACGTCGCCTCCGGCGAGTATGAAACGGTACGCCCGCCCCCGGGTGCGGCCGAACAAATGCAGCAAGCCCAGGGTGATTCGGCGCCCGGCTCGCCGCCGATGGCCACCTCCGAGATTTTGATCTATCCGAACAAGGCCCAAAGCACCGAGCAGCAGGCGAAGGACAAATACGAATGTCATCGCTGGGCTGCCAGCCAGAGCGGCTTCGATCCCACCGCGGGATCACCCAGTGGCGGTGCCGCGTCACAGCGCGCGGACTATCGTCGGGCTCAGATAGCCTGCCTGCAGGGGCGTGATTACAGCGTGAAGTGAGCGGGACGCCACGCCGGCCTCATTGAATGATCCGGCCGATGCGATTCCACTGCGGCCAGCCCGGAATCCGCCAGTTCATCCAGATGCGCACCGCGCGCCCGACCAGATCGGCTTCCGGAACGAAGCCCACCTGCGGGAATCGGCTGTCCTGACTGTCATTGCGGTTGTCACCCATGAAGAAGTCCGTTTGATGTAGTGGATGGACGGATCCGAGGGCAGGCGAAACACCACCACATCGCCGCGCCGCGGTTCGCCCGTCTGCAGCACCTTCGTGTTGATGACGGGCAAACGCCGGGGTCGGCTTGCGTACCGCACGTAACCCCTGTACATTGTATGTATACAGAGTACAGAGGTCACGATGATACTGCGCATCGATCCCGGATCCTCGGCGCCGGTTTACCGGCAAATCGTCGATGGACTGCGCGTGGCTCTGGTCAATGGCGATCTGGCGCCCGGGGATTCGCTGCCGGCCGTGCGGCGGCTGGCGCTCGATATCGGCGTGCATTTCAACACGGTGGCATCGGCCTACCGCGAACTGGCGCGCGAGGGATGGCTGCACATCAGCGCGCGGGGCGGCGCACAGGTGCAGCGGCGATCCTTGCCGATCGCCGCCAAACCGGAGTCCGCCACGCACCGACGCCGCATCGAGGAACTCCTCGCGCACCTTCAGGCGAACGGCGCGACACCCTCGTCACTGGCGCGGGAATTGCGACGCATGGCCAAGGCTCTGGAGGCCTCCTGATCTCGTGAATATGTCGGCCGCGCTTTTTTACATCAGTCTGTTGGCGATCAGTGCGCTCCTGCATCTGATGCCCCGGATCACCCGTCCGGATCTGTACTTTGGGGTGACGGTAGATCCGGCGCTGCGGATCTCGGCATCGGCCCGGCGCATCCTGCAGCGCTATCGGTTCGGCGTGTGGTGCAGCACCCTCGCAGCGGTCGCCCTGCAGATGGCGCTGCAGCGCCCCGCCGTCTCGGCCGTTCTGTATGCGGTCGGCATCGGTGGTGCGCAGCTGGCGGCGCACCACAGCACCCTGGCGCACGCCATACCGCGCGCCACCGCCATCGAGATCGACCTGTCGGCGCCGCCGGAGCATTTCCCGGGAGGATTCGCGGCGGCAGCGCTGCCGTTTGTGTTGCTCCTCGTTCTGGGAACCTGGTCGGTGTCGCACGTGGACCGGCTCCCCGGCCGCCTCCCGGTCCACTGGAGCTTCGCCGGTCCGGATCACTGGGTGACGACGTCACCGCGGCTGATCGTCATGCTGGTGCTACTGCACGCCATCTCATGCCTGGTGCTGATGGCGGCGGCCTGGGGAGTGCTGCACGGGTCCCGACGAATTTGCGCGTCGGGACCCGCCGCCGCCGCCGAGCGCCGATTTCGCCGCCGCACACTGCTGATGCTGCTCACGGTCGCGTATTTCTCCATCCTGCCGCCGGCCCTTGCCCTGCTGCAGGCGCCCGTCATCGCCATGCGGCTGTGGAGCGCGGCGCTCGCCATCATGCTGCTCGGCTTCATCGTCACGCTGTTGCGCGCCGGTCAGGGCGGCGCACGGCTGTTCGCGAGCCGGCCGCCGGTCGGCGATCGCACGGCGGATGACCGCTGGTTGGGGGGATTCATCTATATCAATCGCGCGGACCCGGCCCTGCTGGTGGAGAAGCGCATGGGGATCGGCTGGACTTTAAACTTCGGCAATCCGTGGTCGTGGCTGCTCATCGCCATGCTCGTGGCCATGGTTCCGACCGGCCACTACCTGCTCAGATGAAGGCGTTGCGAAACCACTGCTGATATTTTTCCCCGAACAGCGGCAGGGGCTTTTGCTGGCCGTTGGCGGCGGCGATCAGGCCGATGATGGCAAAGACCAGGATCAGCAGACCAAACAGCGGCATTAACAGCCAGCCGATCACCGGAATGACGGCAAGGATGACGTACCCGGCAAAGGCGGTGAGCATCAGCCCCAACGCCTGGCGCAGGTGATACGCGCCGATGGCCGTTTTGTTGCTGCTGAACATCACCAGCGCAACGATGAATCCGATGAGGGTGATGTAGGCGAGGATCGCCACCGTGCAATCCTCACCGGTGCGCGGCGCCGAGGCGGCGGGCGGTGGCGTTTCGGGTGTCGACATGATTGTGTTTCCTTCGGTTGTGTTTGGCCTTCCCCTCGCTCCATTCTAATCCGCCGCGGCCGCCCGACAAAATCTGCCCCGCGTTCCCGTCACTGACTCATCCAGTACTCTGCGCTCCGCGGCACTGGATGGACACGTCACAAAACCCCGCGGTATTTTTGCACCATGGTCCGCCGCCGCACCACGTTCAACCCTCTGGATGCCGCGCCTGCACCCCGCTGGTACGTCGTGCGCACCATGCACGCATCCATCATCGAGTCCCGGCAGCTCAAGGCCGGCGCCAATCTGACGCATGTATTCGTGACGGCGATGTTGGCTTGGATGGACGGCGGTTGGGAGGTCCGGGAATTCTCCTCGAATTCCGCCACCTTCTTTTGCACACGGGGCAACGACCGGCGCATGATCAGCATCGATTTCACCGACCCGCATGACGCCCCGATATCCGGTGCATCGCACTTGGGCGCACGCGGCTACGATCCCGACTAGCACACGGCGCCGCTCTTATTCCTGGCCGCGCCGGGACAGACCCGGGAGTATCCTTGTATATTGGTCGGCGCCACCGGGAGTTCTCAACCGGGCGCCCGTCCGAGGAGCTCATCAATGACGAGATCACTGCTCATTCTCTGCGCGCTGCTGGCCGCACAGTCGGCGCTCGCCGACGATGATCTGCTGCCCAAGCCGCCGGGCGCACAGACACCCGCGCAAACCCCGGCGCCCGCGCCCGCCCCGGGCCAGAGCTCACCGCAGCCGGCCGCCGGCGACCCACGCGCCGCCTGCGCGGCTGATGTCCAAAATCTCTGTGCGGGTGTGCAGCCCGGTGGCGGACGCATCATTGCCTGCCTCAAGCAGCACAAGAACCAGGTGTCGGACGGCTGCAAGCAGGCCATCCTCAAGGCAACCCGGGGATCGACCTAGGATTGCGCATGCCGCCGATTGCGTCGCTCGCCCGCCTCACGCTCACCCTCGCCGCACTCGCAGCGCTCGCCGCAGCCGCGCAGGGCCCAACCGCGCAGGCCGCAGCGGCTTCGGACAAATCCGCTCACTATTTTCTGATGAAACAGGTCCAGATCATCGACCATAGCCAGGGACCCCAGGGAATTCCGGCCTACGACCTCATGATCCCCACGACCTGGGAGTTCACGGGCGCGGTCAAATTCGGCCAGGCGGTAGGCGGGTGCTTTGCCGACATGTTCTCGGTCTTCGGGGATGCGAAAAGCGCCGACAAATCCATCGAACTGCAGCTGCTCCCGCAATTCACCTGGCAGTATGTCGACGATCCGCAGGCGCAGCGTCATCTGCAGCAGGAAAATCAACAGGGCGCCCGGGTGGGCCTGAAACCCTGCCCGGTACGCTTGCCGGTTCATGCGGCGGATTTTCTGCGCCAGGACCTGATCGCCAAGTATCGCAAGACCGCCACCGTGGTGTCGGTCGACCCCTTTCCCGAGCTCAATCAGATTGCACGGCATCGCCTCGGACTACCGGCCGATGGTACGGGCAATCCCGGCGGCATCCATACCGAAGCGGCGCGCGCGCGCCTGGACTACAGCGACGCCGCCGGCCAGCCGGTGGAGGAATGGGTCACCGCCGTCATCGTCGTGCGCGCACTGCAAAGCGGCCGCGGCGTGGCCTATGATTGGCATGCCATCGATGTGATGATGCTGCGCGCCCCGAAGGGCAAGTTGGATGCCAACGACAAGCTGTTCAAGCTGATCGCCGGCACCATCCGCCCGGAGCCGCAGTGGCAGACCCGCAGCAACGCCGTCATCGCCACCCTGTATCGCAAGAAACAGGAGGAGGAGGCGAAACAGTCGGCGATGATCGCGAATTTCCAGAACCAGGTGGCGCAGACCATCAACGGCGTGGTCGCCAATCAGCAGCGCGGCGCCAACAACGCGGCATTCGGCGCGGATCAGCTGGTGCGCGGGGTGCAGACCTTCCGCGATCCGTCCACCGGCGCCACCTTCGAGCTCAGCAATCAATATGACCACGCCTGGCTCAACGGTTCGAATCAATACGTCATGAGCGACGACCCGAATTTCAATCCAAACGGCACCCTGAACGGCAATTGGACCTCGCTTCAGGCGGTGCGGCCACAGCCCTGACGAGCACATGAATTTCGCGGACCGGTGAATCCGTCCGGCCTCCCGCCGCGTATATCCCGTAACCTCAACATTGCAGGAGAGGCACGATGCGCAATCGGGTCGCGGCGACGCTCGCCCTTTTCCTGGGTGCCGGGGCGGCCGCGGCCGTCGCCGGAGTCATCGTGGGCGGCGGCGCGATGCACGCCCGCGAGGACTCCGCCGGCGATCATTCGAGATGCCATAGCACCCTCGTCGCGGCCCTGAAGGCGAGCGGGCTGCTCGACGCCTTGAAGGGCCAGGGTCCCTTCACGCTGTTCGCGCCCGATGACGGCGCGTTCGCCGGCTTGCCGGCCGGCACCCTCGGCAGGCTGATGCAGCCCGGCGGCAAGGAGGCGCTCAACCGGATGCTGCGCCATCACCTGGTGCCGGGTCATTGGAGCGCCGCCGATCTCGAACGCCTCATCGACCAGGGCCACGGACGCGCCGCGCTCGAGACCGCGGGCGGCGGCCGCGTGATGCTCGCCCGAAGCGGCTCGCGCAACATCATCATCCGGGATGCAACCGGCGTGGTCGCCCGGATCGACGCCGGGGATGCCCGGCACGGCGGAGGCGGGATCTTCTCCATCGACCGGGTGCTGCGATGATTACGCACCTTTGCGATGCTCCCGGGACCGGGGTACTGTGATACGGTCGGACCCGAGGTCAATTCCATGCCCATCGCAGGCAACCGCGAAGAACTGCAGAGCCGCCATCGGGCCTACGAGCGGGAGAGATCCCTGGTCTTGGGTGCAGGCTTCGCCCCGCTCCTGTTCATCTACCTGATGGTCCACACCCGCTATCTGCGTCCTTATGTGTCGGAATCCAAATCCATCGCGCTGCTGGAACTGTTGATCCTGCCGGCCGCCTGGTTTGCCGGCATGCTGCTGCTGTACACGTGGTTCGGACCGATTCGCCACCGGTTGCGCTGCCCTCGATGCGCCCACCGGCTGGTCGGCACCGCGATCACCGCCGCGCTGGAGACGGGAAGCTGCGCGAATTGCGGCGCGCGGCTCGTATCGCAGCCGACAGTGTGAACGGTTGAGATCGATCAGCGATATGGATCTCGCGCTTCTGACGCAGACGATCACCGCACTTTGCATCCACTCGAACCGCCAGCCCGAATACCTACCTGAACGTAATTCACTCAGGAGTTCAAATGCAACAGCGCAATTTTTTCTTGGCGGCCGCCCTGGCCATCACTCTCGCGGCCGGCGCTACAGCGGCGTCCGCCGAGGTCATCGTCGGCGGCAGTGCGATGCTCGCCCAACGAAATATCGTCGAAAACGCCGTGAATTCCAAGGATCACACGACTCTCGTGGCGGCCGTAAAGGCAGCCGGTCTCGTCGATACCTTGGAAGGCAAGGGGCCGTTTACCGTATTCGCACCCGACAACGGCGCATTCGAAGGACTGCCAGCCGGCACCGTTGACACCCTATTGAAGCCCGAGAACAAGGCCACACTCACCAAAATACTCACGTATCACGTGGTCGCGGGACATTTAACGGCCGCTGATCTCGATCGTCTGATCGATAAAGGCCACGGCAGCGCCACTCTGACGACCGTCAGCGGCGGCACGCTGGTGCTCACCAAGAATGGCTCGCGCAACATCAGCATCCACGACGAATCCGGCGACATCGCCGACATCAACGTCTACGATGTGTTGCAATCAAACGGCGTCATCTACTCGATCGATCGGGTACTTCTGCCGAAGTAATCGTCACCCTGGATCCGGCGGCCGCCCCCAAGCGCCCGCCGGATCGATCGTCGTGAGACTCGAGTAGACGCTGATATCGCACGCCTCACCCGATGCGCACGCGGGCGCTGGCATCGAAAACGGATCCCCCCGATTCGACGACCCGGGGATCGCGGATTTCGGTCAAAGAATCATGGCGTTACCGGCGGTGTCACGGAGCAGCCGCAGTAAATCGGGGATGCGCGTTGTGGACCGTGGACAAGCGCCTTAACGCTGTCGCAATAAGTCTGGGTCCAGCCGTCGTCGCCTAGCCGACTTCGCGGATAATCTACCGGCAGGACTCCCTGTGCTCCTCGCACGGGTGCCAGCCGTTGTTCTGCCAATAGCGATCGTGCTCATGGTCCCAATATCCGTCGTGATATCTCGGCGCCGCGACGATGCAGCCGGCAGCCAGCGCAACCAATCCAATCAGCATCGTGTACCGGGAAGCCGTTAGTACCTTGTTCACGAGTTCTCCTTGATGCGAGATTTGTCCGATACCGCATTCGAACTGTAGCCAAATCAAGAAAGGCGCACCATAGGCATGTGTCGACTCGTTTTGTCAGGAAAGCTCCTACATTCTGCTCAAGCTCGGCGTGCCGAACTCGGCGTTTAGCGCATTGGCCCTGTTGTTGCGGCGGGCGCGAATCGTCATCACTTGAGCTCGGCCGCCGACCAACCGCCGCCCAGATCGCCGATCAGGGATATGGTGTCGAGCAAGCGCAGCTGTTTCACGCCGAGTGCGCTTTCCTCGGCGCTGAATTGCGTGGCCTGGGCGACAGCCACGGTGGTGTAGTCGACGGTGCCCGCCTGGTATTCGTTGAATGCGATCGCGGCGCCGCGCGTGGCGTCGCGCACCAGTGACTCCAGTACCGCCGCCTGCTGGGCCAGAATGCGCAGGCCGGACAGGTCATCCTCGACATTTTGCAGGGCGGTTAGCACGGTGCCGCGGTAATTGGCCACCGCCGATTCGTACGCCGCCTTGGCGGCCGCGACCATGCCGCGGCGTGCGCCGAAATCGAGAATGGCTTCGCTGGCGTCGGCGCCCAAGGACCAGACGTGGTTGGCGGAGTGCAGCAAACCGTCGAGCGGCGATTGGGAGAAGCCCGCCGACGCCGACAGGGTCAGGGTCGGGTAGTACGCCGCCACCGCCACGCCGACGGCGGCATTTTGTGCTGCCATCTGCCGTTCGGCGACGGCGATATCCGGCCGCCGTTGCAGCAGCGTCGAGGGCAGCCCGATCGGCACTTGCGGCAATGTGGGCATCGACGTGCCCGCCGGAATTTCCAGTTCCTCCGGATTCTTGCCGACCAGCACGCCGATGGCGTGCGCGTATTGCGCGCGTGCGACGCCGAGCGAGATCAGGCTGGCCTGGGCACTCTCGAGTTGGGTCTGTGCGGTCAGTACGACCGAGGGAGCGATGGTACCGGCTGCGCCTTGGTTTGAGACCACGCGCAGATATTCCTGGTAGGCATTGACGGTTTTCTGAGTGAGCTCGACATTGGCATCGGTGAGGCGCAATTCAATGACGGTGGTCGCGAGCGTGGTCTGCTCCGACAACGTGGCATTGGCGAGGGTCGCGGCGCTCGCCTGCGCGGTGGCCTTGCTCTCTTCGATGCCGCGACGGACCTTGCCCCACAGATCCGGCGCCCAACTGACGTTGCCTTCGAGCGAGCCCGCGGTCACGGTGGCGCCGCTGCCGGTGGTGGTGGTTACGCCGCCGCTGCCGCTGACCACGGTGCTGCCGCCGGGGCCGTGCTGCTTGGTGGCCGAACCCGTGATGCCGAGTGTCGGGAACAGCGCGCTGCGCGCCACCTCGACCTCGGCCAAGGCTTCCTGGTAGTTGGCGTAGTCTTGACGCACGGTTTGGTTCGACACCGATACCAGCGGTTCGAGTTGATCGAGCAGCGGATCGTTGAAGGCCTTCCACCAATCGCCCTTGGGTGCGTCGGCCGCCGGCACCGCCAGGGTCCAGCCCGGCGATTCCTTGAATTGCGCCGGTACCGGTGCCTCCGGACGATGATAGTTGGGGCCGACCAAGCAGCCGCCGAGCAGCAGCGCCGGAGTGACCACCAGGCTTGAGCGGCAGATCTTCGCTGGGCGGATGATCTTCATGACGCGGGTGACGTTCATGCCGATGCGCCCGCGCCCGACCCGGGGTTCGGGCCCGGACCGGGGTTCTGGCCCTGGCTCGAGCCGGCCTGGTTCCACGGCAGCGTGGCGGACCAACGGGCCAACCGGGCGCGCAGGCGGTCCAGATACAGGTAGATCACCGGCGTCGTGTACAGGGTGAAGACCTGGCTCAGGATCAGGCCGCCCATGACGGTGATGCCGAGCGGCTGGCGTAGCGAGGCACCCTGGCCGATGCCGATGGCCAGTGGTACGGCGCCGAGCACCGCCGCGGCGGTGGTCATCATGATGGGCCGCAGCCGCACCAAGGCGGCTTCGTGGATGGCCTCGCGCGGCTCCTTCCCCTCTTCGCGCTGCAGATGCAGCGCGACGTCGATCATCATGATGGCGTTTTTCTTGACGATGCCGATCAATAGAATGATGCCGATCATCGCGATCACCGAGAAGGGCGTGGCGAACAGCAGCAGCGCGAGTGTCGCGCCGATCCCCGCCGACGGCAGCGTCGACAGGATGGTGAGGGGATGGATGGTGTTCTCATAGAGGATGCCGAGCACGATGTAGACCGCGGCGAGTGCGGCGAGTATCAGCAGCGGCATGCTCGACATCGACTGCGCGTAAACCTGCGCAGCGCCGGCGAAACTGCCATGGATGGAGGCTGGCAGACCCAGTGTCCGGGACGCCTGGTCGATCTCCTCGGTCGCCTTGCTCAGCGATCCGCCGGGCGGCAGGTTGAAGGAAATGGTGGCGGCCACCAGGCCCCCCTGATGGTTGACCTGGGTGGCGGTGTGGTTGCTGATCGATGTGGCGAGCGCCGCGAACGGCACCAGTGTTTCGGCCGCGGTGCTGTCGGCGCTGCCGCTGGAACTGCCGCCCTTGGAATTGGCGATGGAATTGGTGAGCTGGTTGGCTTCGGCGTTGGCGTTGAGCGAATTGGTTCCCGCGGCGTCGGCCGACGCCGCGGCGACCGCCGAGACCGGCGCGACCGCCGTGACCGTGCCGCCGGGCATTTGAGTCTGCTGCGTGCCGCTCGGATTGCCGGCCGCGGTGCTGAAGCGGATCCGCTCGAGCATCAGCGGATACTGCCAATACGATGGCGCCACCTCCATGACGACGAAGTACTGGTTGATCTGGTTATAGATGGTCGACACCGTGCGTTGCCCGAAGGCGTCGTACAGCACGTTGTCGAGCTGGTTCGGCGCAAAGCTGTAGCGTGCCGCCGTGGCGCGGTTCATGTTGACGAAGATCTGCAGGCCGTTCTGCTGCAGATCCGAATTGACGTCGCTGATCTGGCTGCGGTCATGACTCAGCGCGGTCACCAGCTGCGGCACCCACTTGTACAGCGCGCCGGTATCGTCGCTGGTGAGCGTGTACTGGTATTCGGCCGCCGATTGCCGCCCGCCGATGCGCAGATCCTGCGCGGCCTGCAGGAACAGCCGCGCGCCGGACACCGCATTGAGCTTCGGGCGCATACGATTCACCACGTCGGTTGCGGACAGCTTGCGCTGCGACAGGGCCTTCAACTCGATGAACACATTCGCGGTATTGAGCGCGCGGCCGCCGGTGAAGCCCGCCACCGAGGCGACCGCGGGATCCTGCTGCACGATGGACTGCAATTGTGCCAGCTTCTGCTTCATGGCCTGGAACGAGATGCTTTGATCGGCGATGATCTGACCCTGCAGGATGCCGTTGTCCTGTTCCGGAAAGAACGTTGACGGCAACAGCCGGAACACGAATACATTGAGCACGATCAGCGCGATCAGGGTCAGTCCGACCAGGAGCGCATGATCGAGCACCGCGGACAGCGAGCGGCCATAGGCGTTCTTGAAGCGCTCGAATTGCCGTTCGTACCACACCGCCCAGCGCGCCTTCGAGTGCAGTTCGTTGCCGTGCTTCAACAGGTACGCCGCCATGGTGGGCGTGACGGCGAGCGAAATCACGAGCGAGATCAGGATGGCGATCGACAGCGTGACCGCGAATTCGTGGAACAGCAGGCCGACGATGCCGGGCATCAGCAGGATCGGCACGAATACCGCGATCAGCGACAGGCTCATGGAGATCACGGTGGAACTCACTTCGGCGCTGCCGCGCAGGGCCGCCTCGTGCACATCCTCCCCCGCTTCGACGTGGCGCACGATGTTCTCGAGCACGACCACGGCGTCGTCCACCACGAAACCGGTGCTGATGGTGAGCGCCATCAGGGACAAGTTGTCCAGGCTGTAGCCGAGCAGGTACATGGGACCAAAGGTGCCGACGATGGACAGCGGCAGCGCCACCGCCGGGATCAGAATGGCGCGCGGCGACTGCAGAAACACGTATACCACGCCGATCACCAGCAGCACCGCGATGATCAAGGTACGCTCGGTATCGCCCACCGCGGCGTTCACCGATTGCGAGCGGTCGACGGCGATATTGACGTGCACGTTGTGCGGCAGCGTCGCCTCGACCGCCGGCAGCACCTTGCGGATCTGCGCGACCGTTTTCACGATGTTGCCGCCGGGCAGCGGAAAGACGATGACCAGCACCGCCTCGTGGCCGTTGAACAAGCCGTCGTTGCGGATGTTCTCGGCGGAATCTTCGACATCCGCGACGTCGCGCAACAGCACCGGCGCGCCGTTGCGGTAGGCCACCACCAGGTCGCGGTACGGCGCCGCCTTGCTGATCTGATCGTTCGACAGCACTTCGTAACGCTGGCCGGCCTCGTCGATGTGGCCCTTGGCGCTGTCGGCATTGGCGGCACCAATGGCCGCGCGCACATCTTCCAGGCCGATGCCGTAGCTGTTCAATTTGTCGGGCTGCAATTCCACCCGCACCGCCGGCAAGGCGCTGCCACCCAGGGTGATCTGCCCCACGCCATCGACCTGCGACAGCTGCTGCTGCAGCACCGAATCGGCCGAATCGTACAGCTCCGCCGGGGTGAGCGTGTCCGAGGTGAGCGCCAGCACCATGATGGGCGCATCGGCCGGATTGTACTCGCGATAGGTCGGATTGTTGCGCAGCGTGCTCGGCAGATCCGCCCGGGCCGCCTGAATCGCCGCCTGCACGTCGCGCGCGGCGCCGTTGATGTCGCGGCTCAGGCCGAATTGCACGGTGATTTGCGCGGTGCCGACCGAACTCTGCGAGGTCAGTTCGTTCACGTCGGCGATCGTCGCCAGGCGCCGCTCGAGCGGCTCGGCCACCGTCGAAGCCATGATGTCGGGACTCGCGCCGGCCATGTTCGCCTGCACGACGATGACCGGAAAGGTGATGTTCGGCAGCGGTGCCACCGGCAGATGAAAATACGCCAGCGCTCCGGACAGGAGGATGGCGGCCGCCAGCAAGGTGGTGGCCACGGGCCGCTGGATGAACAGCGCCGGTATGTTCATGGCGAGGGCTCGCCCGCGGGTTGTGCGGGCCGCGGCGCCTGCGGCTGCGGAGTCGTCTGCGCGGGTTGCGAGGACTGGGGCGGCTTGCCCCGGAAGCGCAGCGCGAGGCGGTCAAAGAACAAATATACGACCGGCGTGGTGAACAGGGTCAACAGCTGACTCACCGCGAGGCCGCCGATGATCGCAAGACCGAGCGGCCGGCGAAGTTCGGAGCCCGTGCCGGTGCCGAGCAGCAGGGGCAGCGCGCCCAGCATCGCCGCCAGCGTGGTCATCAAAATCGGCCGGAAGCGCAGCAGCGAGGCCTCGAAGATGGACTGTTCAGGCGGCTTGCCGTGCTGGCGCTCGGCCTCGAGCGCGAAATCCACGATCATGATGGCGTTTTTCTTGACGATGCCGATCAAGAGCACGATGCCGATGATGCCGATCACGTCCAGATCGCTGCCTGCAATCATGAGCGCGAGAAGGGCGCCGATGCCGGCCGAGGGCAGCGTCGAGAGTATGGTCACCGGGTGAACGAAGCTCTCATACAGCACGCCGAGCACGATGTACACGGCGACCAACGCCGCCGCCAACAGAAATACCTCGCTCGACAGCGAATCCTTGAATGCCTGGGCGGCGCCCTGGAACGAGGATGAAATCGAGGGCGGCAGGTGCACGGCGCTCTCGGCCTCATTGACATCCTCCACCGCTTTGCTGAGCGAGGCATCCTTCGCCAGATTGAAGGAGATGGTGACGGCGGGAAACTGGGCCAGATGGCTGATCACCAGCGGTGACTTGGTGATCTTGATGGCGGCGATGGCCTTCAGCGGCACCTGGCCGGCGGTGCTGGTTTGGCTCGGCAGATACAAGTCGCCGAGCGAGGCCACGGTCGGCAGGCTCTCGGGCTTCGCGACCAGGATCACGCGGTACTGGCTCGATTGATCGAAGATGGTCGAGACGATGCGCTGCCCGAGCGCGTCGTACAGTGCGTTGTCGATGGTGGCCGCCGTGATGCCGAAGCGCGCCGCCAGCTGCCGGTTGACCTCGACGTTCACGCTCAGGCCCTCATTGTCGAGATCACTGGTCACATCGGCGATCGTCGGGATCTTTTTCATGCGCGCGACCAGTTCCGGCACGTAGTGCTGAAACGCCTCCTGGCTGGGGCCGCGCAAGACGAATTGATACTGGTTCGGCGACACGGTGGTGTCGAGGGTCAGGTCTTGTTCGGGCTGCAGGTACAGCGCGATGCCGGAGACCTTGGTCACCTCACCCTGCAGACGCCGCGCGATTTCCGCCGCGGTCAAGGAGCGGTCGTCGCGCGCCTTCAGATTGATCAGGAAGCGGCCGTTGTTGAGCGTGGTATTGGTGCCATCGATGCCGACATAGGAGGTGAGGCCGGTGACGTCCGGATCCTCGAGGATGGCGTCCGCCAGAGCCGCCTGCCGCTCCACCATCGCCGTGTAGGATACCGAGTTGTCGGCGACGCTCAAGCCCTCGATCACGCCCACGTCCTGCACCGGGAACAGGCCTTTGGGGATGACGACATAGAGGAACGCAGTCAGCGCCATGGTGACGAGTAAAACGCTCAAGGTCAGCGTCTGGTGCGCCAGCACGACGCGCAAGCCGCGCTCGTAGGCCGCCAGCACCTTGTTGAACAGCGCTTCGCTGTAGCGCTCGAATCCGCTCGGATTGCGGTTGGCCCGCGACCGCAGCAGGCGGGCGCACAGCATCGGCACCAGCGTCAGCGAAACGACCCCGGAGATGACGATGGTAATCGACAGCGTGACGGCGAATTCGCTGAACAGCCGGCCGATCACGCCGCCCATGAACAGCAGCGGGATCAGCACCGCGATCAGCGAGACCGTGAGCGAGACGATGGTGAAGCCGATCTGACCCGCGCCTTCGAGCGCGGCCTGCAGCGGCGGCTTGCCGTCCTCGAGGTAGCGCACGATGTTCTCGATCATAACGATCGAGTCATCCACCACGAAGCCGGTGGCAATGATCAGCGCCATGAGCGACAGGTTGTCGATGGAGTAGTGCAGCTGGTACATGACCGCCAGCGTGCCGATCAGCGAGACCGGCACGGAAATGCTCGGGATGATGGTGGCGGGCACGTTGCGCAGGAACACGAAGATCACCAGCACCACGAGCGCGATGGACAGGCCGAGTTCGAGTGCGGCGTCCGACACCGACGAACGGATCACCCCGGTGCTGTCGGCGACGATCTCGACTTTCATCCCCGCCGGCAGCGTCGACTCGAGTGCCGGCAGCGCCTTTTTGATCTGGTCGACCGTCTCGATCACATTGGCGCCGGGTTGGCGCTGCACGTTGAGCACGATGGCCTGGGTCTTGTCGTACCAGGCGCCTTGCTCGGTGTTCTGCGCCGCCTGGCTGACGCGCGCCACATCGCGCAGCAGCACCGGCGCGCCGTTCTGATACGAGACCACGGTATTCAGGTAATCCTTGGGATCCTCGATCTGGTCGTTGCCGTTGATGGTGTAGTCGAGCTTCGGTCCGTCGAAATTGCCCTTCGGCTGGCTGACGTTGACATTGGCTATCAAGGAGCGGAGGTCATCGATGTTCAGGCCATAGGCCGCGAGCTTCTGCGGGTCCGCCTCGATCCGCACCGCCGGGACATTGCCGCCCGCCGGCGTCACCAAACCCACTCCCGGCACCTCGGAAATCTTGGCGCCCAGGCGGTTGTTGGCGACGTCCTGCAACTGCGTCAGGGACATGGAGTCGGAGGTGACTGCCAGCGTCAGAATCGGTTGATCCGCCGGATTGATCTTCGCGTAGGTCGGCGGCGCCGGCAGTCCGGAGGGCAGCAGGCTGTTGGCCGCGTTGATCGCCTCCTGCACATTTTGCTCGGCCACGTCGAGGTTCAGCGTGAGTGCGAATTGCAGGGTGATGATCGACGCGCCGGCCGAGCTGCTCGATGTCATCTGCTGCAAACCGGGGATCTGACCCAACTGCACTTCCAGGGGCGCGGTGACAGTGGTGGCCATCACCGTGGGACTCGCGCCCGGATAAAACGTCAGCACCTGGATGGTCGGATAGTCGACGTCGGGGAGCGAGGAGATCGGCAGGAAGCGCACCGCAACCAGCCCCACCAGCACCAAGGCCACCATCAGCAGTGACGTCGCCACGGGCCGCAGGACGAACGGGCGGGAGATATTCATCGGGCCGCGCGCACTGCTCGCACCCTTTACGACGAGGAAGCAGCGACGCTCGAGGCTCGCTTGCCGCTCGGCTTTTTTGCATCGGCAGGTGCCGCGGCGCCCGGCGCCGGCTTCGGCGCGGCGACCTTGATCTTGGCGCCGTCGCTCAAGCGGTCCATGCCGTCGGTCACCACCGTCTGACCTGCGGCGACGCCGGCCGCTATGACGGTATTCTTGCCGTCGCTCGGGCCGCGCGTCACCTTGTGCACGGAGACCGATTGGTCGGCGTTGACCAGGTAGACGAAATCCCCCGGCGCTCCGCTTTGCACGGCCGCCGTCGGCACCAGCACGGCCTGCTGCAAGGTGTCGACCAGCAAGCTGACGTTGACGAACTCATTGGGAAACAGCTTCTCGTCGTCGTTCGCAAAGGTGGCGCGCAAAGTCACCGTGCCGGTATTGGTCGCCATTTGATTGCTGATGGCGTACAGCGTGCCGGTGGCGAGCACAGCGGTATTGTCGCTGTCGTAGACCGTAACCGGCAATTTGACGCCGGCCGTGTTGAATCGCTGCAGCACCTGGGCGAGCGAGTTCTGCGGCACGGTGAATTCCACCGTGGTCGGCTTCATCGTGGTGATGGTGACGATGCCGGGCGAGCTCGACTGTGTGACATAGTTGCCCGGATCGACCAAGCGCAGTCCCACCCGGCCTGCGACCGGCGCGGTGATGCGGCAGTACACGAGATCAAGATCATACTGGGCGATGCTCGCCCGGTCCGCCTTGACGGCAGCCTCATCCTGTCGCACCAAAAACTGCTGATCCGCATAAGTCTGTTCGGCGATCGATTTCTGCTGATTGAGCAGCGTGTAGCGGGCCAGATCCGAGCGTGCCTGATCGAGACCCGCCTGGTCCTTGGCAAGCTGTGCCTGCGCCTGCTGTTTGTCGATCTCATATTGGCGCGGGTCGATTTGCGCCAGGAACTGGCCCTTGGCGACGTCCTGGCCTTCGCGATAGCCCACCGCCGTGAGGTAGCCGCTGAGCTGCGGCAGCACATTGACCGTGGCATTCGGCGTCACCGTGCCGAGTTCGGTCAACGTCACCGGCATGTTGCCCAAGGTGGCCGCAGCCACGCTCACCACTTGCACCGGGGGGGCGCCCTTGGGCTTCTTGCCGCCGAATAGATGGTACAGCACCAGGGCCACCGCCACCCCGAGGGCGATGACGGCGATGATCCAACCACGTTTTTTCCTGGGATGCTCCGTTGCGTTCGCGGGATCCGTAGTCGTCATGCGGCGCAATCCTGGCGTTTAGGGTTCATGGACGCCTAGGTTCGCAAGTTATTCGGGCCGTGGTTTCCATGCTCTTGATTCAAACCATACACCACAATAAAGGCAATCGGACAAACACGCCTTTTGAAAAATTTGCAATCGACGGGAAATGCAGGTCACACGCGTCGATGCGGCGGCCGGCAACAATTGCCTGAAGGCGACAGCATAAAAGTCGGGTCTGATAGGGCCGACAATCCTCGCGGCGCCCAACCGGTCACGATGTGCATCTATACTCATTGCTACCATGAACAACCTCTTGGCCGACGCGGCGAGGCGAGCTAGCCGCTACCTTGAATCTCTCAACGACCGCGCGGTGGCACCAGAGCAGCAAGCGGTTGCCGAACTTGCCAGGTTCGATCAGACGTTTCCAGAGCACACGTCCAGCGCGGAGACCGTGCTCGCTGAATTGGATGAATTCGGTTCGCCGGCCACCATGGCATCGGCCGGCGGACGATTCTTTGGATTCGTGACCGGTGGCGCGCTTCGCGCGAGCGTGGCCGCAAGTTGGCTCGCCACCACCTGGGATCAAAACGGCGGTCTTGTGGTTACTTCGCCGACCAACGCCGCGCTTGAGTGCGTCTCATTGCGATGGATGAAAGATATCTTTCATTTGCCCGAGCGAAGCGCGGGCGGATTTGTCACCTGTGCAACGGCGGCGAATTTTTCGGCACTTGCGGCCGCGCGGCACGCCTTGTTGGCGCGCGCCGGATGGGATGTTGAATCAAATGGATTATTTGGAGCACCGCCGCTCACGGTCGTGGTGGGCGATGAGGTGCATGCGAGCGTGCAGAAAGCACTATCACTCGTGGGATTTGGGCGCGATAGGGTTGTGCGGGTTCCCGTCGACGCCCAAGGGCGAATGCGCCTCGACGCCTTTCCCGACGTTGATGATCGAACGATTGTGTGCCTGCAGGCCGGCAATGTGAACAGCGGCGCGTTCGATCCCATCCCGGAGATCTGCATGCGCGCGCACCTGGATGGCGCATGGGTACATATCGATGGCGCTTTCGGAATGTGGGCGGCAGCCGCGCCGGCCCGAGCGCATTTGGCCCGCGGAGTCGAAGATGCCGACTCCTGGGCCACCGACGCCCACAAGTGGCTTAACGTCCCCTACGACAGCGGTCTGGTGTTCACGCGTAACGCCGACTCTTTGCGGAGGGCGATGTCCGTTGGTGGGGCATACCTTGCGCAGGAAGAAGACCGTGTTCCGTACCAATATACGCCGGATTTTTCGCGCCGCGGGCGTGGAATCGAAGTCTGGGCCGCATTGCGCGAGCTTGGCCGCTCAGGACTTGCCGACCTGATCGAACGGACGTGCCGATACGCAGGCCGATTTGCCGAAGGTCTGCGCGCCGGGGGCTACCGCGTACTCAACGACGTCGTGTTAAACCAGGTTCTGGTGTCATTCGGGAGCACAGAGCGCACGCGCGAGGTCATTGCGCGCGTCCAGCGCGATGGTACGTGTTGGTGCGGTGGCACGGTCTGGCAGGGTCACACGGCGATGCGAATTAGCGTCTCGTCGTGGGCGACGACCGAGCAGGATGTGCAGCGAAGCCTTGCGGCAATCTTGAATGTGGCCTCGCGCTGATCAAAGCACGCACTCGAGGAGACCCGGGGCGCCATAATACGTAGCCGAGGCCACCCGGTGCGGCGCCGCCGGGCAGACCAATTCCAACTAACGAGCCGTGATGGAAGGATCCAAAATCCGCAACGCTCCGCTCGCCGTGGTCGAGCCGGTGCCGTAAATATCGTCGCTTGAATATGAGCGTCCAAATGCTCCGCAGTCCGCGCCGTCGCTCGGAATGCGACTGCCGGTGTCCTTCAAACATGCGGGATTTCCCGAACTCACCCGCGTCGTCCCCGCGTCTGGTTTGGCACCCGCATTCGACCCTGCGCAAGCGGCGAGGACCGCGAGTGAGGCGATGCAGATGAGAATGCGTAAGGTTGGCATAAACACCCCCCAAACATGACGGCGGCAGAAGATGACTCCATCTTATGCCAGCCAGCATCAAAGATAAACACTGCACGGGCGCTCAATCGTTGGTGGCTTATGCCGCTTTTACCGCGCACAGCGACGGGCTTGCCCCCATTGGCGCAGCGCGGCATGATCAATCATCTTCCGGACAAGGTGATGGATTGTTCGCCTCGATCTTGCGAATATGCCAACGGGGGACACACACGTTTTGACCGTCCTGACATGCGGATAGAAAGGCACGGGCGCCGGCTGCCCTACAGTAGTGAGCAGATATTCGATCTTGCGGCTGATATCGAGCGCTATCCGCAATTCCTGCGGTGGTGGATCTCGGCGCATATTGTGCGCCGGGAGCCGCAGTTGTTGACTGTCGAACAAGTCCTCGGCGTGGGGCCCGTGCAGATGCGATTCACCTCCCAGGCTTTGCTGCAGCGCCCCGATTGTCTCGAGGTACGGTCCTCGGATTCGATGTTCGAGAAGTTCCACATGCGATTCCTGGTCTCGCCGCAGGGACCGGATGGCTGCTCGCTCAGCATCGCCGCGGAACTCGAACTGCGCTCCGTAATCCAGCAACTCGTGGTGGGCGCGGCCTTGTCGACCTCCGTCGACGAAATTCTGTCGGCCTTCGAGGCGCGGGCCCATGCGCTGTACCGGGCACACTAGATCATGACGCCGATTCCACTGCCTCCGGACTGGCTGATTCGCGGCGCCGTTGCGGCCGTGTGGCTGTATGAGGGATTTTGGTGCAAGTTGCTGAGAAGGCAGCCGCACGAATTCGAAGTCGTTGCGACCGTTCCTTATTTCGGACCGCGCATCGGCACGGCATTTCTGCTGTCCTTGGGCGCGGCGGAGGTCGCGATCGCCGTCTGGTCGTTGAGCGCATTCGCTCCCATCGACTGCGCAATAGTTCAGACCGTGCTGCTGATCGCCCTGAACAGCAACGGTCTGCTCTGGGCGCGAAAAATCCTGCACGACCCCGCGGGCATGATCGTCAAGAATTTCGCGTTTCTGGTGCTTGTCTGGGTGTCTGCCGGTTTGCCGGACTGGACATGAGCGCGGTTGGCACCGACAACGCCTGGGAGCGCGGCCGCTTCGATGCCGCCGAAGGTCCGGGGAAAATTCTCTTCGGCCGCATGTATGAGGATGTGTCGATCGAAATCGAGGCGTTCCCGCCGGGTGGCCGTATTCTCTGCATTGCGTCCGCCGGGTGCACGGCGATGGCGCTCGCTCCGCGCCACGAGGTCGTGGCGGTCGATATCAACCCGGTGCAGCTACGCTATGCCGAACGGCGTTTCGCGGGGCAGCGGGCAGTTCGCGGCACCGCGGAGCGCTTCATGGCGTTCGGCCGTTCATTCGCGCCGCTGGTCGGCTGGTGGCCGTCACGATTGCGCGAATTTCTCGAACTCGAGGATCCGCGCGCGCAGATGAATTACTGGACGCGCCATCTCGACACCCCGCGATTCAGGATGGCCGTCGACGGCATGCTGTCGATTACCGCGCTTCGCTCGATGTACGCGGCGCCGTTTCTCGATTTTCTTCCCGCGCGGCTCGGTTCGGTGATGCGCAGGCGCCTGGCCCGCGGTTTCGCCCGGCATTCGAACCGCGCGAACCCCTATTTACGGGCGCTTTTCGTCGGTGAATTGGCCGATCAGGCACCGCCGCGAGAGGCCGCCGACATTCGGCTCGTGCATTCCGACGCCGCCGCCTTTCTCGAACGGCAACCGGCGCGCAGTTTCGAGGGCTTTACGCTGTCGAATATCCTCGACGGCGCCCCGGCCGGATTCGAACGGCGGCTGTTCGCGGCGGTCAAGCATGCCGCCAAGCCCGATGCGATCGCCGTGCTGCGCAGCTTTCGTGAGCCACCCGGAGATTCTTCCCACAACCTGGCGGCCGACGACCGGGCGATGCTCTGGGGTATCGTCGATGTGCGGCGCGCGGAGTGCTTGCCATGAGCGATATCGAAGTGCCTGTGACGGTCGTGACGAGTATGAATTTTGCACTGCCGGTGCGCCAGCTCTGGCAAAGCCTGCTGTTTTACGAGCAAATCGTGGAACCGCCGCCCTGGTATCTGCGTCTCTTGCTGCCGCGGCCGATTCGCACCGAGGGGAATAAATCGGCCGTCGGTGATGAGGCGCTTTGTCTGTACGAGGGGGGGCATTTGATCAAGCGCGTGACCCGCATCGAGCCGAATCGGTGCTATGAGTTCGCCGTGGTCGAACAAAAGCTCGAGTTTGGTTCCGCGATCCGGCTCAGCGGAGGCAGTTATGAGCTGCGGGAGAGCGACGGAGGCCTCACGCAGCTCAGCGTGGTGACGCACTATACAGGCGGCCGGCATCCTCGTTGGCTGTGGCGGCCGCTTGAAGCGCCGTTCTGCCATTTGTTTCACCGCCATCTGCTCGTCTCGATCGGCCGCAAAGCGGGCGATCCTATACCGGCGGTCTCTTCGGGAGCATGAAGGGTCAAACGGTTCGCCGGCCCACTTTCAGGCCGGAGGCATTCGAAGGGTTGGCGATACCGCAGGAAGGCTGACGCACGAAGGCATTTCGCCCTGCATAGGTCGCCGATTTGCCGGTCGCCTGCGGTGTTGTTGATCTCGGCTAGCAAGGTATTTCGATTTCCATAATCGCTCAATCTCCAACTTTGCAATGCAAAGTTAATAGGGATATCCTTCTACTTTGCCTTGCAAAGTCAATCGCGCAGGCGATGCGATCTTAAAGTTCACGAGGCTAACCGCGCCATCAGATGACTGGCATGACTCTATTCCAGAGGGCTCCTTCGCCGGGGCTGCTCTCGGCAGGCTCGTCCGTTCTTACAACGACCTGGACGTGCCGCTTTTGGCTGGGCCTGTTGATGATCTATCTTTTGCCCGGTCTCGTTTATGCGGGCGGCGGGCCGCTGGGATTTGATTCTGAGCTTCCCCTTGACACGGGTGGCATATGGGCGCGTAAGTATCAAACGGGCATTGAGAACGGAGTGATCGCGGTAGAAATCGCAGGCGCGCTCTGGTTCGGCAACGACGATAAGCTAGGGCATGCCTTTTGGCAGGACATCGACTCGACGGCTCTATCGGGAGTTGCCGCGGAGTTGCTGAAATACGGGTTTAGCCGTCCACGCCCTTATCAAGGCGATAACCCGAATGCATGGTTCAAAGGAAGTTGCTGCCAAAGCTTTCCGAGCGGGGAGGTGACCCTCCAGGCGGCCTTTGTGACGCCCTTGATTGTCAATTATTACAAGCAGGCCCCGTGGATTTTCGCGCTCGAAGCACTGCCTGTTTATGACGCCATCGCGCGCCTCAAGAGCCAGGCTCACTGGCAGACAGACGTCACTGCAGGCGGCCTTCTGGGAACCGGCTTCGGGTACTGGGCGACGACGCGCAACACGCCGCTATTGGTTCAAATTTTACCAAGCGGCGTGACGATTGGTTTCAGTAGGCGATTCTAGCGTCTTCCGAATGCCGCACCGAGCTACTTCCATCCCGCCAATGAAACTTACCGGAACAACGCGGAGTGCGCCCGTCAAGTGCGCACCACGTCTCATGAATTCGCCGTATACGAGACGCATCCTAGGGTCTACCTTTGCACCTCTGCTGGCGGCCTGCATGATCAGTTGCGCGAACGGCATCAGGCTGGCCTCCGAAGTGGGTCACTCCGCATCGCCATCGTCATTCACGATCGAAGATCGAGATCTTGAGCCATCGCCCCGGTTCATCGTTTATGGCGACATGCGGTTTACTGATCCTAGCGAGACAAAGGCCAGCATTCCCGGCCCGCGTCGCGCCCTTGTGGCACAGATCGGGCGCGAAAAACGGGATGCGGTGTTTCTCACCGGCGACGTCCCTTGGCATGGCGGAAATACGCGCGATTATGCGATCTTCGCGCAGGAGACCGCTTCCTGGCGGAGCGAGCAGCTGCGTGTGTACCCTGTACTCGGCAACCACGAATTCCAAGGATGCATGTTGGAGGCCGACTGCCTTGCACATTGGTGGGAGGCTTTTCCCCAAGAGAGCGGCCGACGCTGGTACAGCGTCGCGTTGGGAAGCCAATTGCAAGTCATCGTGCTGGATAGCGATTCTTCGCTTCGGCGGGGCAGCGAACAGGACCGGTGGCTTAAGGGGCAACTGGATGATCTTCGGGCAGGCGTGCGCTTCGTCTTATTCTTGTTGCATCACCCGCCGCTCACTGACTCGACGGAGGGCGTCCGCTCCAATGAGGCCGCACTGGCTCAACAGCTTGCCGCCGCTGCCCCCG